>Ga0307930_1003856_pt1 | contig 10743 bp, 11 predicted proteins | sample OrgLakmetageno46_FD_203161 | JGI IMG/M metagenome (GOLD analysis project Ga0307930, IMG submission 203161) | Saline water microbial communities from Organic Lake, Antarctica - #46 | ecosystem: Environmental > Aquatic > Non-marine Saline and Alkaline > Saline | place: Antarctica: Organic Lake... | reverse complement strand
ATACAAAGAAACACCACTGTGGCAAATAGCAACAGAAAAATGTAACCTTCAGAACAAGTCTGACTGGGCTGAGTGTCCTTTTGCGTAATGCAATTGTAATCATTTTCTCTCGAGGTGTCCTTCAGCCGTCAGGCATCAGGAGCTTTGGGAATGGAGTGAGTCAGCTGTCTCCACTTCGACCTGCCCTTGGCAATGGCGATCCATTCATCGAAATCCTTCGAAATGCCCTTACATTTGAGCGCGTTCTCCAACGTCCTGCCCCAAGTCATCTGTGGACAACCAACCGGTCGAGAATGCGATACCCAACCAGTCAGTAACTGCCGTGGCGCCCGGCTCATGGGCATACGTGCGACGTGGCCAGCCCAACGAAGAATCCGATTATGAATGCAACTGTCGATGTCAAGAATGCCCAAGCGACGGAAAAGACTAAGTTGAATATTCATTATTAATAATTAATACTAGATATTTCATTTATATTAGATATCAGGCACAAATACCAAACATCGAGAGTGCGTTTGCTATTTCGTGGAATGGTGGGAGGTGCACTCAAGAAAACCGAAGAAGAAACCAGGACTGTACACGGAGAGAAAGGAATGCAGCTCAAAGTCACAGCTCCCTTTATATAGAACGCTGGGTGAAGTACTTTAACATTAGCGTCGCTCCTTTTTTTTTTGCTGCCTGCTTCCTTCAACCGTCAGCAGCCATTGAAAGTCCAGCATCGACACCCGGCACCACGACACCTTTGTACGTGTAATTGCGAGAACGGTTGTCTCAAGGCGCTTTCTTCTTGTCCTTGGCGTCTTCTTCGGCTTCGTCGTCGCTTCGATCGTCTTCCACGTGGCCGTTGACAATCAATTTGAAGAGCACGCGCACTAGTAAATACCCCCAAAACACCTGAGCGAACGCAGAAAAAAAAAGGGAAAAAAAAGGCAAAGCCGAAAGTGAAGACAAGGCTAAACGGAACGCAAGAGGGGCGAAAGACAAGTTGAGGTACAACTCCAAGGTACATGCAGGGAAGGCGCAAACACGAAAGCAAACGCACAACACCACATTCACGGACAGAAAATGAAAATGTCAAGAATAAGAAACATGAGACACATTCGAGTAAAGAAAAAGGAGCCACCTGAAGGGCCATGAGGATGTACAGGAGCACTACAGCGGTCCACTCCGGCAAGCCTTTCGGGAAGTAGCGGGTGGCTTCAATGTGGGCCGACCAGCAAATGTACGGGTACATCCCCAGCCGCATCGCGAAAAAACTCAGCATGAAAATCACGAAAAACCCGTCGGCCATGAGCTTTGTGTTGTTGTGGATAAAGAGGCAAAAGAGAGTAAGTAAGGACGACGAAGGAGGAAAACGAAATCAAACTACTACTGTAGTAGAATATAATGGAAAGTGAAGCAATGAATAGAGGATCGCTGAAACTTTCATGCGACAAATGAAGAACGGTTTTAGACCAGAGGTTCAGCCCCAACAAAAGCACCACCTCGCTTCACACGCATTCACCTGGTAAAAGTTGCTCGGCTGGCCAGGGCACCGGCGCTCGCCCGTGTACTTGCACAGTTTGGCCACATGCAAGGGAACGTCGGCGGGGTCGAGCACCAGCATCACCACCAGGCCCACCTAGAAAAAGGCAAGATAAAAAAAGAGCACACATGTAAGTGTATACGTTAGTTGGTTGATTGGCTCATAAAATTCTTGTCATGCATCTTCATCCCAAAGATTCAAGAAGTTTGAAACAACTGTTAAAGAATAGGAACATAAAAATTAAAAAAGACTACGCGCACGCGTCCGAAAGAAATGCCAAAGCTAGCAGTAAGCTAGGAAAAACAAGATTGAGGCAAAAGAAAGCGTGCACGCGTCTCTCTCGCTCCTTTGCTTACTCGGTTCCAGCCGCAAACGTAGCTCAAGGTCACAAGGAGGCAAGTGACGGCATGATGCAGCTCCATTTCCCAAAAGTCTTTGCGCTTGTGCTCGAGGCACACCGACACCATCCCTTGGCAGTAGCGCGCCGCGTACCTGGTAATAGAGGTGTGAGAGCCATTACACCACACTTAATTTTTGAGTGGTGATGAAAGCATAAAAAGCGTAAAATTAACAGGCAATATGACAAGACGGATATGCGAACAATTTCGCGAAGAAGCACAAAAGGATGCTCATCTTCTCGTGCGAATGTCAACGTTTGTATTCATACTAAAATTGATGCTTACATGATGTAGTAGCAGGCCACGGCGTCAGTCATAGAAGCGTGCACTGAAAAACCCGTGGAAGAGTTCATCTACGATATGCGAGAGTGAGCGTGCACGACGAAAGACAGTAGATGATTTCAGGGTTGCAACGCACTAGTAACACGATAGATGTAAGGTTGGCCATAGGCTTGTGCAAGAAGAAGAAAAGGTATCCAGAGGCGAACACTGGCGAAGTGAGGGCTAGAATGGGATAGTGCCTAGCGAGGGAAGACAGCGCGACAGTGCAAAAAATGACGACAGAATCGTTCACTCCATCTCACTATGATCTACGCATACCCGATACCTGGTCAAAGTCAATCCACCAGTGCTTGCTGGGCCAAACCCACGGCTGCGAGGTCACCATCACGATGCCGAAGCACGAGAAAGCCCCGTAAAAGAGGGCTTCGAGCGCCGACTGGCTGAATTTGTCCACCTTCATGGACAGCTTTCGTTCAAAGAGAGCTTCGGCATCTTTGCTCAGGTTCTGTGATTGAGCGACACAAATGAGCAAGAGCACCACCGAATGAATTTTAACTTATATTCCGACTTCCTGGTTTATTGTGCAATTGGCAAGTCCACACCCAACATAACTATCACTATTACTCGGTGAGCTCCTAAACTCATTCAATGCTACCACAGTAGTACAATTACCTAGGTAAGAAAGAATGCTGTCAACATTCGCGCCAGGAGTTCTGGTTATCTTTAGTACCTCTTTCTTAGGACCATGCAAAAGAATTCGAGCGAGCGGCGCCACCACCAGCAGCCGCACGCCCCAGTTCAGGAGCGTTAACCCCAGCGTGAAGATGATGAACACCACAACGTCCAAACTGTTATACAACAGTACGGGTGAATCAGAGACAATCTGCACTAAAGTACTAGTCTTATTCATCCCTAATCATCTGAATGCGTGCTTTGTTCGTTGCGTTTTAATTCCGCTCTCTTCTCACCCGTTACTTGTCATTGGAACCCGTGTCGTCTCTCCGCTGCCGTCGCCATTAGCAATGGCCTTGGCAAATGCCGTGAGAAGCTTCTGGCTCTCCACAAATCCATCGGCCCATGGCAGCGATAGTAGACCAGCCATCGGCGATACCCTAGATTCAACTGTGGAAGGAAGTAGTCGTAGAGACACAGATTTGTTGTTATTCCTCGCAACCGAACCAGTTTGCCAATTGCCAGTTTCTATAATATTCACTCTGCACTCTTCACGCCCTTTGATGACAACAACAGCATAGCAGGGAGGGGAGACCCCGCATCGGCAAGAGCTCCTATTGGTGCAAACCACTGCTACATACTACTAACTTATTACATTAGTACCAGGCAAGCAAGAGAATAATTTGTTTGCTTTCAAAATGGAAGCGGTAAGCTAAGCGGTGTAGTAGCTCTGTAGGTATCATTGTCTGTAGCATAATGGCTGTCAACAATAGCAACTGGTCTACATCTGTAAAAGTAAGTGCGCATCGCAAATATTAGTACAACTAATGGCAATCTAATATCGCTACATAGGGTAGATATGATTTTTAGTGTAGAGTATTACTACTTCTTATAACGAGCTCGACAAAGAAGTTTTGTAATTGCACAACACTACTGTCACACGTCAATACTTACAGTCCAACACAAGCTTTCTACTTACCTAAGTATCTATGACAGCAGGGAACTAAGCAAAACGTCAGAAAATTATTCTTCGCTTGCTCAATTTCGTTTTGATTGGTATCAAATTACGACGAGAGGCTTTGAAGAGCTCCTGTCTTGATAATTATGACGAATCGGTCCACAATACTTGGACTTATGCTTTCAGAGCAACCAGATGCGGGAGTTAGGTTGGATGCCCTGCTTACCGAGGCGCAAGCGCAACCTTCTGCCAAACTTGCCACCAACGCAGCTAACAGCGTACAGACAACGAAAATACGCGTGCCAGGTCGCTGGATTGCTCCGCCAAATAGCAGCAGTAGTGCCACTTCATCACCGGCATTGACAGCACCATCGACAGGAAACGCTACTGTGCCCAAAAGCAGCGGATCATCTTCGCTCCCATTGGCGTCGCATAGAGTGCCCCCGCAAGCAGCCAAAGAACGCGTGACTGTTCCCATGTCCAGGGCACCAGCATTGGCAGCGGTGAAGGCCGCGAAGGCGCCAACGCCCAACCCAGTACCTTCAGCTAGTACCGCGCGACCCTCTCCGCGCAGTGCCTGTGCCCCTGGAAGCGCCAGCCAAGCAGCAGCCGGCAGCGAGTCCGGGCGCTTTTGCGTGTGCGACCGCTTGGACGACGACCCGGACCAAACCTTCGTGCGCTGCACCGTGGGCCGCGGAGGCTGCAACGGCTGGGTGCACGCGTCTCCTGCATGCTCTGGCCTTTCTGAAGACCAGGTTGACGATCTCGTGCTCTCCAAGAAGCAGCCCCTGAGGTACGTCTGCCGCTTATGCAAGCCCCTCAAAGCCGCAGCTGTAGCAGCTGCCCCGAAGAGCGTGAAGGGGTCGGTAGCAGCTGGTGGTGGAGCTGGCACCGAGGAGTGGGTGCCGGAGAAGTCTGTTACCTCGAAGCGGACGGCCGCGGATCGGCCAGCTTCATCGAGCACTTCACGAGAGAGTCTTCTAAAAAAGCTCTCAAAAGGCAGAAGATGAAATTCTCAACGAATCCATAAAGGTTAAAGGGTTTCATCCTAATTCGATTTCGATTTTTCACAGCACCATAGAAATGCGACTGCATTCGTCGCTAGTTTGAGTTAGCATGGACGTACAATGAACAATGGTACAATGCGCCGAACACACTTAAGGTACATAGCTCATCATAAAGCGCCATTAGGAAGGGGCGCGCTTAGGAAAGTGAAACAGTGACCTCCCTCTAAATTAAAATGCATTTATGAATTATGAAATCAAGTTTGAATATTTGAAAACCAGCGCTGCCTTCAATTCGAATAGAGGACCACTGATTAGGAAACGCAGTATAATGCCATGATTTCTGAAATAGTAATGGTAGCTGGGGTAATCCTCAATAAGAAGCGACACATACCCCTGTTCGCCCAATGGTTTTCACCTTATCCTCCTCCTATTGACCTCATCCATCATCGAACAGGAGGTGCCTTTGTTCGGGAAAGAGACTCGGAAGCAATGAGGATGACATCCACGAGGCCCGCACCTTTGCGTTTGACTTGCATTTTCAACTCGCGGCCAGGTTCGTAGCCTAGGCGCTCAACTACATCACGAACGCGCCGCACCGGCCGCCCGCCAAACGCAACGACTTCGTCCCCGGGCAGCAAGCCTGCAGTAGCTGCTGGCGACCTGGTACGTGGCACGAAATAAGGAAACGAACACAAGACGTGAAAATAGTACTATGGAAGACAAAGGGTAAAAAGAGTTAAAGAGACGGTAGTTTTAAGAAGACCAGGGGTCGTCGCAAAAGCCATTCTTATTCAAAGAGGACAAGCGAGAGTCAAGTTGGGAGCTTTGACTAGCAGTGTTTGTCTTATTCGTACACGTGGGTGGCTGGATTTCTGTCCATAAATCAGTAGTGACCAAAAAGTGGGTTCAGAAGGATCCTTGCTTACCCGGGTGCTACTTCCAGCACGGTCACTTTTTGGTGCACTTCACCAGGCACGCGCGGCTGGGAAGAAGCGGGATGCGCTTCGGATACAAACTTAATGCCAAGGTAAGGCCGCCGCACGTTGCGGTGCTGCATGAGTTGCTGAATCACCTGACGAGAATTACCGCTGAGACGCACAGTTGCTCATCTCAAATTGTGCTTCGATTCAACAGAAGCATAAAGTATCTTAATTTTGGATTATCCTATGCTTAAAGTTTAACTTTCCGTACCTGCCAAGCCGTATCGATTGGAATTGCGAAGGAAATGCCACTCACGTGCTGTCCACCCAATTTAGCTGTGTTGATGCCGACTACTTCCCCTTGTATATTCACCTATAAGCATCATGAGTGACATTGCACCTACACTTTTAGAAAATAACCCTGATTGTACGGAAGTTTTATATCAGGGCAAATAGTAGAATTGAGTGCTTACCAGAGGCCCGCCACTGTTGCCCTGATTGATGGCCGCATCCGTTTGCAAATACTCGTAGTTTTGCTCACCCATGCCAATCTCCGAAGCGCCGCGTGCGATCGACGAAACGATACCGGCAGTGACAGTGTTCTGCAAGTGCAGTGGCGACCCAAGCGCAACCACCCATTCGCCTGCGCGCAGCTCACTGCTCGTCCCTATACGCGCTTCAGGGAGCGGCTCCTGTCCCCAACTCGGCAGTTCTTTCCTGTCGATTTCGACGAGAGCAATGTCAAGCTGTCTGTCTAAGGAGTGCACTTTGCCGCTAAGCCGGCGGTTGTCGTGAAGGGTTACAAACACTCGCCCTTTGGTGGCCGCCGCGTGGGCTACTACATGTGCGTTGGTGGCGACGAGGCCTTTGGAACTGTCCACGATGAAGCCAGACCCCGTGGCTAACCCACTCATGCCCAAAGGCCCGTGCACGTCGACTAGAATGTTAACGACGGCTGGTGCTGCAACTTCAGCTGCATCTGCAATAAAATTGAAGCGCGAGGAGTTCGTGGTGTTGGTAAGAGGAGTAGTCACGGAACCTTCACAATCTGAGGTTGACCAGACTGCCACTGCTGCTCCTGCTCCTGCAAGTGCAGCACTAGCTAGCCTTCTGTGAACAACACTTCGCAGGAGGCGATTAGTAAACATTGCGCAGCTATGACTCTATTTACTAGTTTGTCAAGGCTTGAGGCGGAGAGATGTGGCAGCTTCGACAGCGCTTGATGTGTGACACCACGTCGTGAAGTGAAAAGGGCGGAGATTGTCGAGAAGAAGAACAAAATAATTTTTGCGAGATGCGAACAAAAAGTGAACACGTGTTGGAGAGAGTGTCAGCGTGTCAGCAGTTGTTTGTTCGCAGGTTTGCAGGCGCCGTCGGTAAAAACCTACTCTGTAGTAGAGAGAGAAGTGCCACGCCGAGAGGCCAAAAGACACCTCCTCGAACCTCGAGCTATACCTATACGCCGTGTGGCCGAACGATGGCAGACGAAGGCGTGGAGCTAAGTCCAGAGAAGGTACGCCAACATATCCAACCGTTACGAGTGAGCTTATATATTGCTCCTCAGTTGTACCCTGAGATCCGATCTGGAAATTATTTGCAAGCCTTCTGATCTCTCGTGGGCCGTAGAGCCAAGTGCATTTGAGTGGCCACCATAACGTATTGAATGCGGCTGACGTAGGTGCTGGTGTTCAACTGGGAAACAGCAGCGGATACACCGCAGGCAGTATTGGGTGCCGCGAGTACCTCTCCCTCCAAGTATTATGTCTACAAGGTCCGTGGACATTACGTCGATAACACCACTCAACACGAGAGGCGTGGGACTCCAGCCAGTTTTTTCTTTTTACTTGCGCGAGTGCATGCATCGCAGCAGTCGCAGGACTGTTTTAAAATATTTATTCATGTGCTGCTTTCCTAGGCATTCTTTTTGTATCTATTTCTCTGTGGTTTTGGCTCCGTCTCTCATTTACACTGGGCTCTTGTATACGGTTTGGCAGGTGAAGACAACCGCGCCGAAACGCTACGTGGTACGGCCGCCACAGGGCTGCATCGAGCCTAAGGGCAACGCGGCCATCAAGCTAACGATGGTGGGCAAAGACGCAGAAGCGCTGTGGAGCGAAGCCGCGGAAGAGCAAGCGGCCGGTTTGCCGGGCGACGTGAAGTGCGACGACAAGTTTTTAGTGCAAACGGCCGAAGTGTCCGCAGCCTACTACGAGCAAGAGCTGAAAGGCAAAGACGACAAGTCCCTCTCGGCTACGCTCGCGAAGCTCTGGAAGCAACTCGGCGAGGAAGACAAGGCTAGTGGCGCGGTCAAGAAAGTGAAATCTGCCAAGCTCACCACTCGTTTCGTCTTTCCCAAGAACATCAGCGCAGCCCGCTCTGCTGCTTCGGAAGCCGGTGCCGCGCCTGCTGCTGCACCTGCAGCTGCTCCTGCGCCCGTGAAAAGCTCAGCGCCAGCACCCGCCGCGCCGCCCTCGAGCTTTCTGGCCGACCAGCACGCTGCTCCCATGGGAACAGCAGCTGCCCCATCGAGCGCAGCCATGCCAGAGGCTGAGACGCTTTTCGCGGAATTTTCCGCTTTGCGCAAGAAGTACGACGATTTGGTGGCCTACACGGTGGTGCTCACGGGCGAGCGCGACTTCTTGCAGCAAGACTGCAAGGACAAGGAAGGCGCCTTGAAGAAAGCCGAAGCGTCGGCCAAAGCAGCGAGGGCCGCGGACGGAAGCGGCGGTGGTGCTGCGGTGGGCGGGGCAGGCGACGCTGCGACTGGCGGTGGAGGCACGGCTACGAAAGAGGCGACGGGTCCAGCTGGCATGGCGTTCTCGCAGGTGCGCTCATTTCTCCATCTTCATCTTCTTTTTCTTTTTCTTATGATTTGTTTGGAGTTGCCTTTGCTCGTGTGTTCTGTTCGTTGCTATTCTGAGTGCTCGCTTTTGAGATTAGTACACGATTGCTCGCAAGTTTACTCCAACCATTGTTTCTATTCTAGGTTATGGCTGTTGCTCTCCTGGCCTTCATTGTTGGCCGCGTCTTCTCGTAAGTGGCTTTTTGCCCTCAAAAGTTTGGGATTAGCTCGATGGCAAATGAGGGCTTTCTCGTCTCGGCTATCTCTCCATACTCGCTTGATGGCATCTCGGAGTATTTGAGTCGAATGTTGCTGTTCAAAGGAAGCGCTCTCTGCTATCCGTTTTGCGTTAATGTTCGAGTACTTTCCTTGATTGCAAAAGAATCCCTTGTTCGTGAAGTAGGGCACCGAGTGGCGAGTAGCGATTTTTTTCTCAGTAGTTCATAGTTCGAATTCCTTACTTATATGGGGTCATAATTCGGAAATCGAATTCTATTTCTTCTTCTTTGAATATCTGATATCTTCTGATACATCTGTAACTGTAACTGTGCTAAAAGGTCGAAAGTGCGGAGCGCGGAGCGGAGACCCTAGGATCTATGATAAGTAAAGCCCTCCACCTGCACCTAAGGAGGTTGAAGAGGAAAGATGCTGGAGGAAATAGGCCAGGTAGGTTGTGGAAGTGCCTTTTGGGTTTGTATTAGTTCGAGTGTCCTCCCTCCGAGCCTCCGACCGAGCTCCGAGCTGGATTCCTCTTCTCACGGGATAGCTGCTCCTTCTCGCCTTCTTACCGTCCCCATAGTGTTGGTTTCGCCGCTCTTTGAGTTTTACTCGCAATCTTCAATCAAGAAAACCCGCGAGCCACGAGGCTCCTGGGTTTTCCTTCAGCGCAATTCGCAAATATCGGATCTTATGCTGACCTCAGACTATACCATACGTTACTGCTCGGACCATACCCTGTAGTGCAAGTTCATCAATAAAATGAAAAACACTTACTTCACAACATCATCAAAAATGGCTCACCGTGCGTTCATTGTAGCCTGCACTCGCACTGCTACTGGCCGCAATCGCGGCCGTATCTCACACATTCATCCCGCAGAACTCGGGTAAGTTTACTTGCATGACCTGCGAGAAGTATTGGCGCTGTCATTTTACATTGTTTGAAAACCATTGATTTCTTTTTCGTTGACACGGTGACACCTGCTGCGAAAGATATTTACTGCTTGAATTACTGACCTGTGCCTCAATTCGCGCACTCAGGGCGGCCGTCGTTAACAATCTCGTGTTCGATAAAATTCCTGGCGGTTTCGACCCTGCATTAGTGGACGATGTGATCTTCGGCTGCGTTAGCCAGGTAGGTCATAATTTTGTGAGAGATAAATCATTGCGGTAACATAGAAACACAATACAATTCGGCTATGCGTAGGGTTTGTTTTTATACAGAATTCGTTCCAATTGATTCCACTCGAGTGAATAATCGACATGGTTTGATGATTAAAAGGTAGTCATCATCGTCGACAATCACGCAAGTCCGCATGTGTCTCGGCGCTTCGACTGTGTAGGTGGGTGCTCAATCGGCGAACATTGGGCGCAACGTTGTTCTCGCGAGCCGGTTGCCACCCTCGGTGCCCGGGACGGCAGTCGACCGCCAATGCGGGTCATCTCAGCAAGCCATTCATTTCGCGGCCCAAGCGGTGATGAGCGGCACGCAAGACATTGTGGTGGCCGGCGGCGTGGAGTCTATGTCGCTGGTGCCGATGATGTCGAACTTGCCGAAAGGACTGGGTTCACCGAACTCGCCGGCTTGTCAGGCTGTATTTGGCGCTGCACCCGAAGCCACGGGTGGATTCTATTCGCAATTCACTGGCGCCGAAATGGTTGCGCAAAAGTAAGCTTTATTTCTTGTTCTATCCCAACTTTGGAAACGAGAGGGTTGGAAAAATGGGTACCGAAATGTATGCCACCATGCCACCTTACTTAGTTCAATACATCCAAGACTTGAGCTTGAAAATGCGGTGACACGAAGCCAATAGAATGTTTTTTAGCATAGTTCGTTCAAGCTTTTTGCACCTTCTTGTCGTGCCGCACAGATATGGCATCTCGCGCGCCGATTGCGACGCCTTCGCGGCGGACAGCCACGCC
>Ga0307930_1003854_pt1 | contig 10750 bp, 12 predicted proteins | sample OrgLakmetageno46_FD_203161 | JGI IMG/M metagenome (GOLD analysis project Ga0307930, IMG submission 203161) | Saline water microbial communities from Organic Lake, Antarctica - #46 | ecosystem: Environmental > Aquatic > Non-marine Saline and Alkaline > Saline | place: Antarctica: Organic Lake... | reverse complement strand
TGCGGCGCGAAGGGCTGTATTCTTCTGCGCTAACGGATTGGCGTCGGGCGCGCGCTGCGGGCTCATTGGGAGCATTGCAGCCGCGGCAACGTGGCCCGCAAAAAGCACCAGCCAACCCGTTACAGGCTGAACTGGCCAAGGCTAACCGTGAAGTTTCAGCGCTACGGCGGCGTCTGGACCAGGCGGAAGCCATCATTGCAATCCAAAAAAAAGTGGCGGCATTGCTGGACGAGATGGAGCAGACGCCAGAGCGGAGCGGCAAATCATGATGGCAGCCGCGATTGCTCTGCCCTCAGGCAGCGGCCTGACCTCAGCCGTTTGCTCTGCGCTGTCGGTGTCGCGGGCAAGCGTTCTTCGCCACCGCTCCGCACTGGCCGCCCCGCCACGCGCTGTAAAGGCGCGCCCTCCTTCAGCGCGTGCCTTGCCGGAAAACGAACGTGATCAGGTGCTTGCTCAACTGCGAACCCCACGTTTCGCCGATCAGACGCCCACAGAAGTCTTTGCTACATTGCTCGACGAAGGCACCTACCTTTGCTCGATCCGTACGATGTATCGCATCCTGGCCGCTCAGGGAGAGGTTACCGAGCGCCGTCGCCAGCGTCGCCATCCTGTCTACCAAAAGCCGGAACTTCTGGCCGAAGCCCCCAATCAGGTCTGGTCTTGGGATATCACCAAGCTGATGGGCCCTGTGAAATGGTCTTACTTCTATCTCTATGTCATCCTCGACATCTTCAGCCGCCGCGTTGTCGGCTGGCGCATTGAGTACGCCGAAAGCGCCAGCCAGTTCAAGGAACTGTTCATAGATGCAATGGGAAAACACGCTGTGCCACGCGATCAGCTGACATTGCATGCCGATCGTGGCGGGCCAATGAACGCAAAGACAACTGCCTTGATGCTGGTGGATCTTGGTGTGCTCAAATCCCACAGCCGACCTCATACCTCAAACGACAACCCGTTCTCAGAGGCCCATTTCAAGACGCTGAAATATCAACCTGAATTTCCTAAGAAGTTTGAAACCATCGAGCAGGCCCGTGACTTCTGCCGCAGGTTCTTCGCATGGTACAACGAAGAACACCATCACGCAGGCATCGGGCTCATGACCTCAGATCAGATCCACTTCGGACAGGCCGAGGCGGTCTATGCTGTACGCCAAGAAACTCTCGAAGCCGCATTCATCAGTACACCCGAGCGCTTCGTGCGCAAACCACCAAAACCACCTCAAATCCCGACTGCGGTCTGGATCAATCCACCAAAGACAACGGAAGAAAACCAAGCCTAAAGTCCAAAAGCCACTGTCTCAAAGTCGTTGACACGTTCCGATCCGCCCTGTTCATGGCAAGATCGGTTCTGAGGGAACTTCGGGACGGGGAGCCACCATGCTGATTAATCTTCACAAGCAAGCGACAACGACGCCAAAGGTCAGGGCCGCAATCCAGGCCAGCGATGATGCCGGAACGGCGCTTGCGGAACGTTTCGGAGTTACCGCGCAAACCATCTATAAATGGCGCAAGCGAGACAACATTGAGGATCGCAGCCACACGCCGCGCCGGCTTCAGACCACGTTGACGCCTGCGCAGGAGGCCGTCGCGGTGGCCTTGTGCAAGACGCTGCTGGTCTCGCTGGATGACCTGCTGGCGGTGGTGCGCGAGTTTCTGAACCCGAACGCCTCGCGTTCCGGGCTGGACCGTTGCTTGCGGCGGCATGGCGTAGGAAACCTGCGCGATCTCACGGCCAAGGAACAGAAGCCGAAGCACAGCGCCTTCAAGACTTACGAGCCTAGATTCATCCATATCGACGTGAAATACCTGCCGCACCCTCTCGGGACATTGCTGGGCAATGCCCTGCCGGGCAGTGAATGGCCGATGAGACCTCGCGCCGCTATCTCTTCGTAGCGATTGATCGGGCGACCCGCTGGGTTTTCATCAGCGTCTTCAAAGCCAAGACCGCCGCAAACGCGCGCCGCTTCCTGCGGGATCTGGAGCGCGCCTGCCCAATCCGTATCCGCACCATTCTTACGGATCGAGCCATTGGAAAGCCATTGGTCCGAGAGACAATGGCGAGGGGCAAGGAGTTCACGGATCGGCTCTTCGGCCTGCGTAAGCGGGCGGCCACAGGCGAGCACGAGTTCGACACGCTCTGTGCAGCCTTGGAGATCGAACATCGCCTGACCCCGCCGAAATCACCCCAGACCAACGGCATGGTCGAACGTTTCAACGGTCGCATTGAGGAGGTTCTGCAAAGCCACCACTTCCGATCTGGCGAGGAACTGGAGACGACGCTGCACCGTTATGTCTGGCTCTACAACCAGCAGCTTCCGCAGTCAGCACTGGGCAGCAAGTCGCCCTTGCAGGCCATGAAGAACTGGCACAAATTCAAGCCAGAGCTGTTTAAGAAACAGCCATACTACCTTCCGGGATGTGACAGATACCTTAATGCAAGTGCTCAGGCCGGACGAGGGTAGTTAGTGGCCAGCGCCTCTTCAGCCCAGCGGTTGGTCAGCGCGTAATTTCGGGGATCCGGGCGGGTAAACCCTGCAAGGCTCAACGCATCGAGCAGATCGCGCGCATCCGCATCCTCGGCCAATTGCTCGAATGCTGCGCCAAGACAGGCGACGACCTGGGTCGGCGCAGTCGGTGCAGCGACCAGAACCGGGATTGGCGCACAAAGTGAGCGGGCCAGCACGCGAATACGCGCCGCCGTTTCCGGCTCATGCTTCATCAATAGCATATGGAAATAGCTGTCGAGCGGGGCAATGTCGACGCCACCCTCAAGTACGGCGTTCAGCGATGCGCGCGGTGTGATGGTTGGACCGATCGATGCAGTATAGAGCGGGTACCCCATCGCATAATCTGCTAGCAAGCGGCGCGGCGCGTTGAAGCCCGAGTGGGAGCCCTCCTCGGTCCATGCAATACGCCCACCAAAAGTGTCTTCGAGCCTCGAAAAGGGCGAATCTGCGCGCACGATCATGTTGGTGCAATATTGTGGCCCCTCACATTGCCCGCCTGCCGGAATTGGAGCTGCCACAATCTGCGGTGGTGGATTAGCCTGGTGGAACGGCCAGCCGCACATGAAGGCACAAAGTATGTCGTCGCGCTCCCAAAGAGTATCAAGCGGGGCGGGTGCGGCGTGGGCGATGACCTTAAACTCGACGTCGGCGCGCATTGCCACAAGCTCCAGCAACTCTCGCCAGAGTGCGTTCACGCACTCGTTAACGTTGTACATGCGTGTGCAGGCAATCATCATGACGCATTTTCCGATGAAGCCAGACCAGCTCCGGTTCGTCCACCAAGGCGGTAGGCCGCGCTGGGGTGCGTAAGCTGCGCATACGTCGCAATCCGAGCGCCCATCCATGCGCGATGCATCAACCGCAGGCAAGGCACGATCGGCGCAATATCCAGCATTTCACACGATTCGGGTAACGGCGCGACGGCGTCAACCTCATGCTCCACATCAGTGAAGATTATCTTTTCCAGAATATAATCCAGTGCCGTCTTGTGAGTGAAATCCTGCGATCCAAACTCGGGGCAAACGATGGGATTGACCAGCCGCCGCTCGACCTGAATGGGGACGCCATCACTGCTGTGCAGCGCCAGCAGACGAAAGACCGGCGTGCCGAGCGCAACGCTCAGCCTCTCGGCCTCGGCCGCGCCCGCCGGCAGGGTCTCATTTGTGATGACCTTGCACGAATGACTGGCGCCCCGCATCCTGATTTCCTGAGCGATCGAGCGGATCTCGAAGATCGGTGCGAGCGGTGCCTTGTCTGCTACAAAGGTGCCCAGCCCCTGTACTCGGCGCAGCCGTCCAACAATAGTCAGTTCCGTCATCACTCGGTTTACAGTCATTCGCGAAGTCGAAAATATCTCCGCCAGCTTTGATTCAGAGGGTACCTAGGCACCCGGCGCAAGGTCTCCACTGACGATCCGTCGGATAAGATAGCCTCGGATCTGTTGGCCTATGGGTGTGTTGTTCCTGCGTTCAATGTCCACCAGTTCTGTTCCTTATCTATAAAAAACTATTGACAGAACAATTTCATCTTGGTTGTATATACAAGCATATACATCGTCAATGCGCACCGCCTTTTTTCTTGGTCGTCATCCAACTGCGCTAAAAGTGCAAGCCCCAACAGAAAGCCGACATGCTCTATTCACTATGCCCTTTTAACGCTGCATCGAGGGTGCCGCATCGAGAATTTAGGACAATATCATCGATTATACCATAATGCAGTGCCTAGAATGACATTCCGCCAGATGATGCAACCGGCGCCAGATGGTAATTCTTTATCTCGACCACAAGCTTTGCGATTGCATTCTACGCGTTATCTCCACTCACGAATAGCACTGACAACGCAAGCGTACCCAAAACAAGAATAGTTGACGATAACTACCAAGAGGTGGCGTCGGATGCCGGGCCCGAGAAGCGCCTATGAAGTCACGCAACAGGAAAGGGTTAGATAATGACAATTCTGAAAACTACTTTAGCCACTATGGCCGCTTTTACTTTAGGTAGCGCGGCACTTGCCGACGATTTTATCATTGGCACAAAAAATTTCACCGAGCAGTATATTCTGGGTGAGATTTATGCAGCTGCACTGGAAAGCATCGACATACCAGTGGAACGCAAAATCAATCTAGGTGGGACGTTGATCGCGCATGCTGCGCTGATAGGTGGCGATATCGACATGTATCCTGAATATACCGGCACCGCGCTGGCCTCTGTTGTAAAGGGTGAGATGTCATCCGATGCAAAAGCTGTGTATGACACAGTTAAGACGTTCTACAGCAAAGAGCTAGGGCTGGAATGGCTGAATCCAGCGCATATTAATAACGGATATGCAATGTTGGTTCGCAAGGAAACTGCCGATAAATATGATCTTAAGACTTTATCGGATTTGGCTAAAGTTGCACCTGACCTCACGATTGGCGGTGGGCCAGAATTCCCTGACCGTCTAGACGGCCTGGTTGGCCTCCGCGACGTTTATGGTATTGAGTTCGGCGAGTTTCGTATGTTTACGAAGTTGGGCTTGCGCTACGATGCTTTGGCAGCAGGTCAGATTGAGGTCAACAATGGTTTTGCGACCGACTGGCAGATAAAAGCGAAAGACTACGTAGTATTGGAGGACAATAAATTCCTCTTTCCTCCTTATTTCGTAGCACCCGTTGTACGTCAGGACGCGTTAGAAAAGTTTCCTGCAGCACAAGAGATGTTGAACCGAGTGTCGGATCTGTTGGACAATGATACAATGCAGGATCTCAATGCACGGGTTGAAGTGGACCGCGAAGAGCCCAGAGATGTTGCGCGGGACTTTTTGAATTCTGTCAGTATTACCAAGTGAACAAGTTTACAGTGGCGCCTCGTGCGCCACTTTAACAGTCTAGACGGTGGATCTTCACATGACTATTACGATTGGACCGAACGGCTTGTCTTTACAGGACATATGCGAAATTTCCCGCAATTTTGTCAGCGTCGAGATTGGACCCGATGCCGAGGCCCGCATAATCTATGGCTATGATTGTCTGAAAGATCATAGCGAACGGGGCCATGCGATTTATGGTGTCAGCACAGGCCTTGGTGCGGCTGTAGACACAAGGATGGAATTACGTACTGGCAGCGAGCAGCATCTTGTCCCCCGGGCGCGTGCTGTTGGGGTCGGGCGTTACGCGGACGAAATCGAAGCGCGTGCCATGATAGCGGCGCGTTTGTCGCGGGTCTGTGTTGGTCATTCAGGGCTGTCAATTCAGTCCGCGAAAGGCTTGGTCGAAATGCTGAACCATCGCATCGTCCCACGGGTGCCCATGCTCGGATCAATCGGCGAAGCTGATCTCGCACCGATGGCGCATATTGCGGATGTTTTGACAGGGGCAGGCGAGGTCGTTCGCGGAGATGGCTCCGTGGTGGACGGAGCAGCGGCCTTTTCTGCAGCCGGACTCACATTGCCGGAATTCGGAATAAAAGATGGCTTGGCACTGGTATCGTCAAATTCGGCGTCACTTGGGCTCGCGGCATTGGCTGTCACGGACATGCAGCGTGCGTTTGCAGCGCAGGTGGCAGCCGTGGGTCTGTCGTATGAAGGATTTCGCGCCACGATTTCACCACTGGATGCCACTGTGGCCAAACTGCGTCCTGTTCCAAATCAAGGACGGATTGCGCAAATACTTTTAAACTTATTTACGGGCGGCACACTGCTGCAACCGAACGCCGCGCGGCGTCTGCAGGATCCGCTATCCTTACGCTGTGTCGCACCTGTATTAGGAGCAGTTCAATCAGCACTAACCAACGCGCAATTGGCAGTGGCATTGGAACTTGCATCAAGTGACGACAATCCGGCAGTCGATACATCAAACGATTATGTTTTGCCGACGGCGAACTTCGATCCAACGCATGTCGCATTGGCATTTGACACGTTGGCGCTGGCGTCGGCACGACTGGCTGCAATGACAGGTGAACGCATTGCTAAACTGATGTCTGCCGAAATGTCTGATCTGCCAAGATTTCTGGCGCCTGATGCGAATGGATCTAACGGCTTCGCCACCGTTCAAAAGACCGTTTCTGCATTGGTCGCGACTATTGGTCAGCAGGCAATGCCGATGCCTTTCACAGCTGTTCCTGTTGCTGACCGGGTCGAGGATTATGCTTCACTTTTTATGCCAGGCGTCGAAAAGTTTACGATGATAGTAGTCAACATGCGCTACCTAATTGGAATTGAATTGATGGTTGCAGCACAAGCCGTCGATATGCGAGATAATATCAGGTTGGGTCACGGAACAGCGCAGATACTGAAAGCGGTACGCGCTCTTGTAGACCCTTTGGATATTGATCGCGCCACCAGCCCCGACATTTTGCAATTGGCAGACGCCATTCTTTATCAAACCTTTGACCCTATTCTCGATGATATTGAGAAACGTTTGTTATGACATGGCTTCCCAATAACCTTGATCGCGTTGGCATTGCCTTTCTTGAGCATCTTTACTTACTGGTGGTCCCGATTGTAATCGCTTTTTTCATATCAATGGTCTTGGGAGTCTACAGCGCAAAGAAACCCAAGCTATACGCGCTGATCATGATCGTTACTGGCATTCTATTCGCGGTTCCCAGTCTTGCCTTGTTCGCGCTGCTAATCCCTTTTTTCGGAATTGGCACCACGCCAGCAATCATCGGCTTAACAGCTTATTCGTTGATGATCATGATTCGGAATATAGCCACTGGCTTCCAAAGCCTACCCCCGGAGGTTATCGATGCTGCGCATGGTATGGGCTACGGGCGATGGCGCAGGATTTACGAAATAGAACTACCGCTTGCTTTACCGTTCATCATCGCGGGCCTGAGGATTGCTTCGGTTACGGTGATCGGCATTGCCACAGTTGCGGCTTATATCAATGCTGGTGGTTTGGGCGCTATTATCTTTGAAGGGATAGATCAGCGCTATCCGGAAAAGATTTTGGTCGGTGGAGCACTGACAGCAATTATGGCGCTGGCAGTTGATTATGTTTTATCAAGGGTCGAACGCAGGCTCCGCAGAACAGTAGTGGTGGACTAATATGGAACTTTTTGAAGCATTCCACTGGGCAATTGACCATCCGGTTATGTTCTGGACAGCCTTGTATCAGCATATGATGATGTGTTTAGTTTCGCTTGGCGTTGGCGCAGCTAGTGCAATTCCGTTAGGATTTTTGGTGGCCCACTCCCGGCGTGCTTCATTCGTTGCGATCAATATTGCAGGTGCATTTCGATCCATCCCCAGCCTTGCAATTTTGGCGGCGGCTGTGCCATTTTTGGGAATCGGTTTTTGGCCCTCGGTGTTAGCGCTGTTTGTTCTGGCCGTGCCGCCAATATTGCTAAACACGGTCGTCGGGGTCGCTGAAGTTGACTCCACAATAACGGACGCGGCCACCGGAATGGGCATGAGTCGCGTGCAAATGGCACTGAGAATCGAGCTGCCACTGGCGTTAGGGCCGATCATTTCAGGTGTTAAGATTGCTACGATCCAAGTAATTGGTGGCGCCGCTCTAGCATCTTTTGTTGGCGGCGGGGGTCTGGGAGACTTCATCAGCGCCGGTATTGCACTGATGGATATGCCTCGGCTTCTGGTGGGCGCCGTGCCCATTGCAATTATGGCGATTGCTGCCGAGATCGGTTTTAGCCAATTGGAGCGTCACGTGTCGCATGCGCCTGTCAAGCTTGCTGGAGAAGAGTGATGATTGAGTTGATAAACGTCATTAAAAGTTACCGAGGCGCACCTCGAAATGCCGTCGATGATGTCAGTTTGGAAATTGAGACCGGCACAACAGTCGCTTTGATTGGACCGTCAGGCTGTGGGAAAACCACCACCATGCGCATGATCAATCGCCTGCAGACGCCAACTTCCGGTCAGATATTGGTGAACGGCAAGGATGTAAATACCGTCGACCCACAGACTTTGCGCCGGTCCATCGGCTATGTGATTCAACAGGTTGGGTTGTTTCCGCATATGACGATTGCTCAGAACGTGGCCACCGTGCTGCGCTTGCTGAAACATGACGCTGTTAAAATCAAAGAGCGCGTATCCGAGTTATTGCAGATGGTGGGTTTGGATCCCGATGAGATGGGGCCTCGCCTGCCGCAGGCGTTGTCAGGCGGCCAGCGCCAGCGAGTCGGGTTTGCACGTGCTCTCGCGGGAGATCCGGATGTAATGCTAATGGACGAACCTTTTGGTGCAATTGATCCCATCACCCGAACAAAGGTGCAGAGTGAATTTAAGGAAATACTTAAAAAGACGAACAAGACTGTGGTGATGGTGACCCATGATCTGGATGAGGCTCTGAAGATGGCCGATCGCGTGGCCATCATGCAAGACGGGAAACTCATGCAATATGATACCCCCATCGACATCCTTGCGCGACCCAACAGCAGCTTTGTTGCCGACTTTCTTGGCGCAGATCGCGCTCTGAAACAACTGGGGCTGATCACTGTCCAAAGTGTCATGTCCGCTCCGCAGATCAGTAATGACCCGGTGGTCGGACCTCTTGCAAACCTTCAATTTGCCCTCTCCGAGATACTTGCTACAAACGCGTATGGTTTGGTCGTACGCGACAATGATGGCCCAGTACTAGGCTATCTAGATCGCGCCACTTTACTAAGCAGCGTAGCATCTGCGGCACATCTGGGTTCAGAGTCTATACACATAAAGGGAAAAAAATGACTGAGATTTGGATCGATTACCTGAACGCGCTGGATATTGCAGAGCTTGCCTTTACGGAAGATGAGATATTGGCTGCGGTTGAATCAGCGCTGATCGCACAAGGTAACAAGCAAACCGTAATTGAGCCCCGCGTGCATCTGGTTCCCGAAAGCTCTGATAAAGGGCACTTCAACATTCTGCGGGGCTACGTAAAACCGCTAAACGTGGCAGGCGTCAAAGTCGTTGGCGATTTTGTTGATAATTATAAAGTCGGCCTACCATCAGAGCTGGCAGTTTTAAATCTATTTAACCCGGAAACCGGTATTCCATTGGCGATTATTGACGCCACGGCAATTACTGATATGCGCACCGGCGCTGTAACGGCGTTGGGAGCAAAATACCTCGCCCGTAAAGACAGCAAAATCCTTGGACATGTAGGGTCGCGCGGAACCGCTTATTGGAATGTACGCCTACTAAACCACCTGTATGACTTCGATGAAATACGCATTCACTCTCGTCGTCCTGAGAGCCGCAATGCGTTTGCCAAAAGGTTAGAAAATGATCTGGGGAAAAAAATTACAGTTACGGACAACTGGCAAGACTGCCTCGAAGGTGCCGACATTCTAATCGAAGCTACGCGTCTGCCAGAGCCTACGCCGATGCTCAAAACGGAGTGGATTAAGAAAGGCGCGTTGGTGATTCCATACGGCACAATGAGCGCGGTGGAATTTAATCTCACCGAGATAATGGACAAAATGCTGGTGGATGACTGGGGCCAATGTGGGCCAGGGCGCCCCTACGGTGCCTTGCGTGCCCAGGTTGATGCCGGAAAGCTATCAGAGGAAACACTTCACGCGGAGCTCGGTGAAGTTGCTGCGGGTCTAACACCTGGTCGCGAAACCGACCATGAGACCATCTTATTCTGGCATCGCGGTCTTAGCAGCACAGATATTGCTCTTGGCGCAGCCTTGGTGGAGAAAGCCCGCGCAAGCAATATAGGTCAGCGCATTCGCTTCCGTTAGACGTTAAATGTTCCATCCCCGATGATCACATTGACCCTCGCCGTTGGGCCCTTTTTGCGGCAAGATGGGTTTTAGGGGATAGCCGGAAGGAGAAGCGCCATGCTCGTACGACTGCATAGCCAAGCGATCACAACACCAAAGATCAGAGCTGCCATCCAAGCGAGTATTGACCCGGCCTGGAAGGTGGGTGAGCGTTACTGCATTTCTGAGCAGACAGTATTAAAGTGGCGTCATCGTGACAATGTCGAAGACCGTAGCCACACGCCGCACCGGTTGCAGAGTGAGGCGGGGCAGAAAACGATCTGGGGGATCGTTTTCCCGCTGAACGCTGACCCCCGCTCAGGAAGCTGTGGCTGTTTCTCTGCGCGAGACACTTTTGATCTCGCTTGACGATCTCCTAGCGGTGGTCCGCGAGTTTCTGAATCCAAACGCGTCACGCTCGGGCCTGGATCGATGCCTGCGCCGTCACGGGGTGGGTAATTTGCGCGCCCTGAAGGTCAAAGAGGCGAAGCCAAAGCACAGCGCCTTCAAGGCCTATGAGCCGGGCTATCTGCACATTGACGTTAAATATCTG
>Ga0307930_1003850_pt1 | contig 10763 bp, 19 predicted proteins | sample OrgLakmetageno46_FD_203161 | JGI IMG/M metagenome (GOLD analysis project Ga0307930, IMG submission 203161) | Saline water microbial communities from Organic Lake, Antarctica - #46 | ecosystem: Environmental > Aquatic > Non-marine Saline and Alkaline > Saline | place: Antarctica: Organic Lake... | reverse complement strand
GTCCTTCGCTGCTCGCACCTCAGCTTCGGTGCCATAACCCGTGCGCACCAGCACGTCCCCGCACTCCCTGTGTGTAAGCGTGTAAGCGTATGCACATAAATACATGTGGGTATATTCAACCAATAAATGATGAAAAGTTCAGGTGAATGCAATTTTGAGCACAGATTTGAAGGGAATAAATCTTCATGTTTTCTGGTGGTAAGCTTTTCGAAAGGAAGCTTGGATTGATTCCAGTGGCGAACGAGAAGAATGTGCCCTCACACCACACGCAAACACACCACAAGACACTACACCCTTACCGGTTTGAAATTTGCAGTTGCCGGGGCGCCATTTCTTCCTTCCAGGCTAGCGCCACTTTGGTAGCGTTGCGCTGGATCCGAAAAGCGTTGTCGCTGGTGGAGGCGTGAGTGGTGGAGTACACCCATTGGTTGATGCGCGGCTCTACGGTGCCCAAGCCCGCCCACCCGTATATACGCCCCAACTCCATCACCGGGTCAATGGCGACGTCTTCGTATCTGCATCAGACGAAGCAAGAAGAAAGAAGTACGAACGATGACGGAAGGAGTTCAAATCTTGTTTAGAACTCTAAGATCTACCTGTATGTTTGATAGACAACCTATCTTTTCCGAAAACTACTGAAGTAGACCTAACAACCACTAAGCACACCACAAAACGCTTCTGCTTGCCAGTCTCCTTTCTTGAATGGATTTGTCGCGCTTACTTGATGCGTAGGTAATGCCTCGAAGGCCCCAGGTCCGACCCCGTGTACGAGAACAGCTTCTTCATGACCCGCTCCAGCGCGTCTAATGTAGTACGGTAAGAACCGCACACTTCCGGTGCGCATTTTTGGACTCCTTTGGCCCGGCAAAATTGCCAGAGCTTCAACCTCGAGAAAATCACGCCTCGAGGGTCCTGATAAAGAGAAAATGGACCAGACCAAATGGAGATGGCGAAGAGGAACATGAGAGGTCAGCGATAACGTCAATGATTTCAAATACGTGTTTCACTGCGACAAGGAAATCCACAGCTATTTCGACATTTACCAATCGAGCGAAAGGGCCGTACATGTACTAGTAATTACACGCAGACTATAGGTATACCCGAATCAAATGCAGGATGCGGACGCCGGAGGTCAGCAGTTCCGCCACGTACTTCTCTTCCATTGACTCGCTGTCGGCCTCCACTACACGCACCTGTACAGTGTGGGGGATGCAAATCAAGGCAACGACTACCACAGCATTTCAACCAAGAAAGGTAAGAAGGGGACAGGAAATTCGCGCTTACCTCTTTCACGGCCCGGATGGAGGCTCTTCGGCAGGCGTTCATGAATTGCAAGTGCCGGTCGCCTCGGTGCGCTTCGCTCGCGAGTCCCTGAGGGCCCGTCTTCACAAACCGCACCTTGAAGAGAGGGCAGAGCAAGGTTTAAGATTAAAGGTAGGCGTGTGGTCGATACCTTGATTGTCGAGATGCTGCGACTAGCCATCAGCGATCGTGTGCCGACAGATTGATCGGATGATTGAAACTACACAAAGTGGACTGATATGCTGCAAACACACACAAAAGTGGAACAAAGCACGCGCCCACCAGAGTTGACTTGTTCATGGCTTTGAAATCGTCGAACAGCATGTCGGTGTCAGACTGCGTAAAGGAACAGTCGAGCAGGCGTGTAACCAACTCCACACACCTGAAGTCCGCATAGCAGCAGCAGCACATGTAGACACGATCATCATCAGCGTGATTACAGAAGTCAAACTCACCAGAAACAAGCCAGAAACTACACGACCATGGGTTCATTAAAATGCCATTTTTCTGTGTTTCTTATGCTTCCACGGCCCTCTAAGTATTGCTGCCACTCTTTTACCGCTTCACGTTGGGGCGACCAGCGAAACGTTGCACGCCAGCTTCACCCTCCAGCGAACGGCAAGGCTCATAGAGGTAGAATGAGTTGCGCGCTTGGTTCAACATCTCGCCCACAAAAGTCGATCCAGACCGCCCGGCTGCCTGTTGAATGCAAAACGAATAGCAAAGCATTAACATGATCCACACACACTATTTTAGCCATTCCTACTGTTCGTTAGTTATTTTTTGAAGAAATGAAAGCTCACCAAGAGCAGCACTTTAGATGCCGTAGGCTCGGCTGACCAGCCACCAGCTGTTGGATTGACCATTGCTTGCAGTAAAACTAGCAAAAGAAGTGGTCTGATCATCTGAAAACCACAACAGCCCGGTAGCGCAGCCATGGTTTATCGATCGTGAGATCGTGAGCTTGTTAGATATAAGTGACCTAATATGGTAGACGGAAGAGATGAGGATGGAGTCAAAAATGACATGCGTGCTCGAATTAGGTCCCGAAATATTCATCCAATCGCACTTGAGCATCTCGAACAGCGCTGTGCCGACGCCAAAAATGTGAGCCCCCATGCCCCACAAGTGCGCTTGCTGCGAACCGTTGGACTGAACCAGTCTCGAACGGGCCGGATTCGGAGTTTCCTGCTCGTCTTCTAGCGAGAGTTTTGCGTGTTGTTGTATGAGGGTTTATGATTTATCTGCAGGTGTTTGAGGGCAAGATCATTTGTTGCGATCACAATTGCCGTGGCTGCAGCTTATGCAATTGTAACACACTCGAAGAGCTCGTTGATCTGATGCGCTTAGTTAGCATTATGCATGGTTATTCTGGTTAGAGTGCCACTATGTGCTGTAGGAATTATGTTGATCTATCCGTCTGGTTTTTGCTTCAATCATCTTTTACACCTTTCTCATTTGTCACTTGCATGTGCGCGTGTGTTTTTCGACGGGCGCGTGTTTGTCCTTCCCCCGCAGTTCTCAATCGTTTCAGCAACCATGAGCAAGATCAAGTGTGTGTGCGATGCAGTAGCGGATGTGGGAGCTGAAGACGACTCCCTTGTCTCGTGCTCGGAGGCTACCATTGCGGAGGGCGGATTCGTGGCAGGAGACACCGTGCTCATCAAGGGTAAGAAGGGCAAGGACTCCTTGGCCATCTTGATCGCTGACGACGCCTGCGAGGCGGAGAAAGTGCGCATGTCGGCCACCTGCCGCCGCAACCTCGGCCTGGCCCTGGGGGACGTTTGCTTCATCTCGGCCCCGTCGGCCGAAGTTCAATTCGCCACCACCGTAAAAGTGCTCCCTTATGACGACTCCGTGAAAGGTGAGAGGTTAGAAAAAGATAAAGAAGATGTTTAGTACGCGGATGATTTTGATTTGTAAATGTCTACTGCGCTTACACCTACCCTATGCATGGCACATGTAGTCTATTCACTCGTATTCTTGAGTAGCATGCGTACCCGGATCTTTCGAAGAGCCACCTGATAGCTCGTTGGAATTTCGATGGTTGCGAGCGCTTAGATTCTTCCGTATTTCTGCAATTGCAGCATTCATAACTCTGTCCTCATCACGGTCCATTTCGTTTCTTGTCTCTACTCTGGGGACTCTTTGTCTCCATCACCACCTCCAATCCTTCTACCACCACCACCACTCCACAGGCATCACGGGCAACATTTACGACGTGTTCGTGAAGCCCTACTTCATGGACGCGTACCGCCCGGTCAAGCGGGGGGACCGGTTCATGAGCCGCCGGGCCATGAAGTCAGTGGAGTTCAAGATCGTCGAAGTGGAGCCAGGCCCTTATGCAATTGTGGGGCCCGACACCTTAGTCGACTGCAAGGGAGATCCGATCAAGCGCCGGGATGAGTCCAAACTGAGTGACGTCGGCTACGATGACGTGGGCGGCGTGAGCAAGCAGGTAACGCAATGAGAGGGTGAAACGAAACGAGAAGGGAAGGCAAATGATCTCACTCTCACTCTCTCTCTCTGTTTGAGCACACTAAGACTTGTTTTTAGCTTCCCGTCTCATTTTTGGCGTGTTGTTTTCAACTTCATATGTATCTTCATCTCGGCTGCCTAAAGATTTGGCATGATTCATTCTCCTAACCATCTCCATACACACGTGCATATCAATGCATCCATTTTATCAGCTCGGCACCATTCGGGAGATGGTGGAGATGCCGCTGCGGCACACCAACTTGTTCACCAATTTGGGTGTCCCCATGCCCCGGGGCGTGCTCATCTATGGCCCGGCGGGATGCGGCAAAACCTTGCTCGCGCGCGCGGTGGCCAACGAGACCGGCGCTTACATGGTATGGAGAACCCGAGGGAAGTTCGTACGGCTCCTGATGGTGATGCATGTTGTTTTTGCTGTTCTTATTGACGCCATGCTACTAGATTAGAGTGCGCGCTTTTTCTTCGCTTTTATGACTGCTGATTTGCGTGCACTCTACAAGCGTTACTTTTGCCTTCCTCTTCCTATCTTACCTTTTCCCTTTCCCATATCATGCATTCTTTCCACAACAACAACAACAATTTCGCAGGTGCTGATCAACGGTCCCGAGATCATGGGCCTGGACAAGAAGGAAGAGGCCGTGGTGGCGAAATTCGAGGAGGCTCAAGACAACGCTCCCGCCATCATTCTCATCGACGAGATCGACTCCCTCGCGCCGCGGCGTGAGGGGAACACGTCAGAAGGTGTCAAACGGATGGTCTCGTGCTTGTTGCTGCAGATTGACGCCCTGAGCAAGACCACCTTACCCGTGATTGTGATTGGCGCTACCTCGGTCCCCTCGGCCATCGACGGCGCGCTCCGCCGGTTCGGGCGTTTCGATCGCGAGATCGACCTGGGCGTGCCGGACGACGAAGGTCGCCTCGAGATCCTGAAAGTGCACACTCGCCACATGAAGCTTTCCGGTGACGTGGACCTGCTGCACATCGCCAAGTCGACGCACGGGTACGTAGGGGCCGACATATCGCAGCTGACCATGGAGGCGGCGCTGCAGTGCATCCGGGACTCCATGGGGGCTCTGGATTTGGAGGCGGATGAGCTCGACTCCGCGGTGCTCGACAGCATGTGCGTCACCAACGAGCATTTGGCGCATGCCTTGAAGGAAACCAACCCGAGCTCGATGCGTGAAATGGTGGTGCAAGTGCCGGAGACCTCCTGGGCGTCCATCGGTGGCTTGGAGGACGTGAAAATGGAACTCCAAGAATTGGTGCAATACCCCGTGGAACATCCGGAGAAGTTCGAGGCGTTTGGGATGCAACCGAGCCGCGGCGTGCTGTTCTACGGCCCTCCTGGCTGTGGCAAGACTTTGATGGCGAAAGCGGTGGCCAACGAGTGCCAAGCCAACTTCATCTCGGTGAAAGGCCCCGAGCTGCTCAATGCGTACTTTGGCGAGTCCGAAGCCAACGTCCGGATGGTGTTCGACCGGGCACGCTCGGCGGCGCCCTGTGTGCTGTTCTTCGATGAGTTGGACTCGATTGCCGTCGCGCGCGGCAGCGGCAACAGCTCCAACGGTGGGCATATGTAGAGTACTACATGTGTGTGTGAGAGGGAAAGAGGGGGGGGGGCTAGGGAGAGTGGGAGTAGTAGAAGTGTGCCCACCCTGATATTTTGCAATTGTGCTTTCTTGGTGATCAATGCTGCATTTCTCTCATTCACACCCAACTTCTCATGCGATATCCATTCCTATTCTCCAACCACCAACGCAGGTGCCATGGACCGCGTGATCAACCAGCTCTTGACGGAGATCGACGGCGTGGGGTCCAAGAAGAACGTGTTTGTGGTGGGGGCGACTAACCGGCCTGACATCATCGATGCAGCTCTCATGCGCCCCGGGCGCCTTGATCAACTCATGTAAGCATGACGAATGCACTGTGAATGCATAAGCTGACCTCTAAAGTGCCTTTCATGTGTCCTTCATCCGAATGAGGCAACGACTCCTTAATGAACCGATTCATACGACAAGAGCGATGTGCACTGCCAAAATCATCGTAATCGAATGTGCCGTCACCAGAACTCATCCTTTTCTTACATGTCCTCAGGTACATTCCGATGCCGGACTACGGCTCCCGATTGGCGATTCTCAAGGCCACCTTCCGCAAGGCCAAGCTTTCGCCGGACATCAGCCTCGAGTACTTGGCCGAATGCCTCGAGGGCTACACCGGCGCGGACTTGAGCGAAATTTGCCAGCACGCCGCCAAGGTCGCCATCAAGCAAAACATCGAAGAGGAGATCAAGAAAATCAAGGGCTTGTTCAAGGGCGAGCCAGTGGAAATCATCGACGTGCACCACTTGGAGTACAGGTAAATAGATTATTAAGTAAAAAGATGGGTGGGTGGAATTGTTGTGGGCCTGTCGTTTCTTACCCATCTCCATACACTTCATTTTCATTTTACTCCTTCAAATACCTTCTTTCGCATGGTTCTCATGCACACATGCACTTTTCTCACCTCCACATTTCTTCATCCTTTTCCTCTCATTCCATCACTCTTTCTCCTCTCCCCCCTCTTCTCAGCGTGCGCACGAGCCGGAAATCGGTTTCCGAAGAGGATTTGGCCGAATACGCGAGCTTCGCGTACAAGATGAAGCGCATGGCTGAGGAGGTGACCGAAACCGGGAGCTCGATGTCCAAGTTTTCCTTCGCCAACAACCCCAACAAAAAGTGAGGGAAGAAACCAAAGAAAAGCGACGGCAGAACAACGACGCGACGAAAAGCAGCAGAACGCGTGAAGCCAAAGGGGCAGTCTAAAATGAAGCCCAGTGCTCGTAAGAAGGAATAAAACAAGAGTCCCTTTTGTTGCTGGCTTTTGTGCGCGTGTTTAATGAGAGAAAGCCAGGAAAATTACTTCCATGACACCGCAGTATTGCGCCCTCCTAAAGCGAAAACAACTCTGAAAGCCCCCAGGATATACAACAACACCATATAACATAGAGCTATTTAGCTCAAGCTGCAGGCCGTTGATTATAAGTGCACTTCCCCCCCCCCCCCCTCTAAACTCTAAATTCATACCCACCTTCTGAACTCGAGTACCGAACTCGAACTACCGAACTCGAACTCGGAACTCGACTGCCGACTGCGAACTCGAACTCGAACTCGGAACTCGAACCAATACAGACCCAAACCCAAATGACACAGAAGCCAATGCTGCGGGCAGAAGTGTACGCGCGTGCGTTGCGCGCAAGTCAAAATCGTAAGGGGGGTAGCGTGTAGAGGGCAGGAAGCATAATACTTCCACCCCCCTCTAAAGTGGAAACTGTTCATGAAATAATTTTGAAACCGGACTTAAGTCGTTTCTGTATATGTTCCTACTACGGGGGCGGTGTAGTGGGGGGATAAGATCAGGAATCATTTTTTATTGTTGTTTGTTTTTGGTATTCGCATTCGATTTTTATTCATTATGTCATTATCAGCCAGACCAAACACCATGTCGCCTAATTCGAGGCAGGGAATTAAAATCTTTTTGATATCCGCAGGTCATTTTCCGGCGCGCCTTTGTTGTTTTCGACTTGACAGTCTCAATACTTGAAGTTCGAAGGGACATCAATTTGAAGGAGGAGTTCGAAAACTCAAAAGTATAAGTGGCCTTAAAGATTCTCAATTACCTCCCGTTAAGGCAACAGGCATTGATGTTCGTCGACTCAACCATTTCAATCTCGACGCTTGCGTCTTGGTAATGCTCGTGCTCGTCGTTGCTGTTGTTGCCATGTTCGCTCTTATTGCTTTCATCAACGTTGTCTCTATATATTTCTCCTCGGTATTCGTCCTCGTCGTCTGAGTCCTCTTCTTCATCATCTTGCAAACGTTGGTGGCGTCCTTTCACTTTCGTGTTTCGATTTTTCGCTTTTGCAAGAATCTGATCGGCATGCCGAGTTACTGTAAGCATGTTCGTGGCCGCTTTCGAAGCCGATGCTGCCACAGAACTTGAGCGGGACGCAAATTCTTCCCTTCCTTGTGCTTCTTCAGCCTCTGCGTCGGCAAATGACGACGAAGACGACGAAGATGCTGCGCTGCTGCCAAAGAACCAGAAGGGAGACGTTGCCTGAAAGAGCGACTCTTTGTCGTCGTCTAGTTCAAATTTGCTCCGTGCACGAATTTTACGCTGCCATGCGAGCAAGTACTTGACAAGCACGGAGAGGACAACCAAGGTGCTTATGAATATCGCCACTGTACCTGCCGCTGCCAAGCCTGTGCTGTTGCTGTCTCCTTCAACCGTTGAAGGCATCAAAGTGGCGTTGGTGGGTGCAGCTGTGGGCTCTGGCGAAGGCAAGAAAGTTGGAGACCGCGTTTGAACCATGGCAGCAATTGATGTAGCATCGACAGCCATGGTTGGATCATTGAGAGCAGCACTGACCGAAGCTTCAAAAGCAGGATCAGAGAGGTCTAAAGCAGTCGCAGTAGCGAATTCGCTTGCGGAAACAGTACCACTGGCTTTGAGGGACTCTGAGAGCTCGAACCTCACTGCCCAAGTTACAGCGCTGAGACGCCGAAGCATCGATGGAGCTGCTGCTTGCGTTGCATGTGGGGCTTCGTGAGATGTTATAGTAGTGGAAGAGTCCACAAGCGCTGTTGTTGCTGAGAAATGCACCAAAGATGTAACATCTACACCGAGCCAACTTGCCACTGTGCTTTTCAAAGCCGCAACCTGTGAAGTTGAGGGTCCTGCCGCTGCTCGTAGGTTGAAATACACTGCTACGCGTACGGTATCGGCAGCCGATGGCGAAGACGATTGCCAAGGCGTTGGTACAAATGAGGGCTCACGGGTCGGTAAACCTGTCGACACGTTTACAGAAGATCAGATTTTGAAGGCTCGTGAACAATGCGGTAAATTTTCTAGTTTTCGGTGCTTAGAGCGTGGTGGAATGAATGTGCAGGGTTCGGATAGTACAATCATGAGGATGGAGGCGGAAAACACTGTAAGGTTTGCAAGAGGCATACCCGAGGGCAAAAGCGTTGGGGGAACAGTGGGCGGTGCCGACGGTGGCGGCTGCGAAGGCAAAGGCGAAGGAGCAGTAGAAGGTGGTGCAGATGTTGGAGGGGGCGGGCCATCTCCCCATTCACAAGACGCGTTCGCCCAGCCAATGTAATTGTCTTGCCAATTGAAGTAAACGTCGTGGCCTCTCATGAAATTCGCACCAATAATTCTATTGCCGTTTGCAAACCACAAACTTGGGTAATAGGTACCGTACCAGTTGTCGAAATATCCGCTGGGTTTCACCAGCACATAAACGCTCCCGCCGCCCTTCTGCTCGAGCACAAAGGTCAAGTCTGGAAGGTCCGTTATATCAGCTCCAGGTTTCATTTGTGTCAGAGACTTCGAAGTGTCATAATCGAAACCAGTATACGCCTTGAACTGCGCTTTGAAATTCGCCTGCAATGCCGTTGGCAAGTAAGTATAAGTGGTTCCGCTGTCGACGATGAATGAGCCTGAAGTACCGTATGAACTGGTAGCGACGCCGATGGTGGCACCATTCACCAAAAGATCTTTCATCGTGACCCCCCAAAACATACCTCCGTATTGTTTTAAGTAAGAATGCTGCATGCCCGTTGCATATTCGTTTCCCGTTTCCCACCGATCTACGGCCGCGCCACCCAGGTTTAGATTTCCGCCGTCATCGCCAACCATCGAGCCGGACAAACACATCGAGAAGGACTTGTGGCTTATGAGCCCAGCAGAGAAGAGCTTGGGTGTGATGGTCTCGGCGGACATGCACATTCCCATTATACCATCTGCCCATTGGGTTACAAACAAACCTCCGATTTGATACATGCAGCCGAATTGGTATGTCATGGAGGAGTCCTCTGCGCCTAAAGTGTTTACGAGAGTGGTCCCCCCGAGGTAGAAATAATCCTGTGCGACGTGCGCGTTCCATCCGTCACCCTCGCTGTAAGACGCCTGCCAGTTTCCACCCGTCGCCACGTACGTAGTCGAGTTCAAGGGCTCGAAAGGACCCGACTCATGATAATCTTTGTAGTTGCCGCAGCTCGTGCAGGGGTTGCAAGGGAACGCTGTGTGAGGCGACCCGGTGTCGAGGATCACGGTCTGTCGCTGCGGCACGGGAGAGCCTACCCATACATACGCAAAATGCGTACCAATGCCCGTCGTTACTGGAACAGAGTCTTCGGTCTCCTCTTCTCCCTCTAATCCGCGAGAGTTCGTGCGGTCGTAAGGGCGCCGCGGGCGTCTTTCTCGAATGGCACGCCATTCTTCGTAGCTCTGTGTCCGCCGTCCGATGCGGTGACGAGCGCCGATCCCAAATGATGACCGCAAATTAGAATCTGCCGCTACGAGTTTATGCCCTAGTTGAGTAAGCGATAACAACATCATCTCTACCGTGAGCGTCATGTGCTATCTCCTTTAGTTCTACCTTATTACTCAAGCACACGCCATCTTTACGGCACCGTGGTGAATCCGGAGCGAAATACATACCATTGCTCTATTATAATACAGGAAGAACTGCAGCGGCGTGCGCGCCGCCACGCCACGATCAACGTAGTTGATTTCAGTGACGTGACAAGGTGTCAGAACACGGTTGATGTCAGTGACAGGAGTTGACCTGTGAAACTACAGTACAGAACATGAATGTTCAACCTATGTTATTAAGCACGTGCTAGCATGTGACAACGTGTCAGAACGTCAGAACAAGCACGCAAGGGTTTTTTGTGTCTGTGATGTGACGGAGTGACGGACGGACGGACAAAAATCAGTGAGAGCACTTTTGAGATGCCGGTACTAAACATCAAACTACGTTGATCTATTGGAAGCCAGATATCAGCAAAATCAGCAGATCATCCACGGTCGACGATTTGGCCAGAAAGTGGACGTTCTTTAAAGGACTGGGTGTGCGATTTCGGAACCTGTTCTGGTCGTAAATCATGAAATTAGCTCACCATGCAGCTCCCGGCGGCGATATA
>Ga0307930_1003845_pt1 | contig 10772 bp, 5 predicted proteins | sample OrgLakmetageno46_FD_203161 | JGI IMG/M metagenome (GOLD analysis project Ga0307930, IMG submission 203161) | Saline water microbial communities from Organic Lake, Antarctica - #46 | ecosystem: Environmental > Aquatic > Non-marine Saline and Alkaline > Saline | place: Antarctica: Organic Lake... | reverse complement strand
CACTACTGGAATAGGAGTTGGGCCAGGGGTTACGAGAGGAGTTGGCTCGGGAGTTGGCTTGAGAGTTGGAGCGATGGTCGGTGCTTCCACAGGCGCCTTGGTCGGGTACAGAGTTGGAGGCACCAAAGGTGCCTTGGTTGGGTACGGTGTTGGTTGGACAATGGGAGCCTTCGTTGGGTAAGGAGTTGGTGGCACAATCGGGGCCTTGGTAGGGTATGGAGTAGGCGTGGGACCTGCAGCAGTCGGCGGCACTACTGGAATAGGAGTTGGGCCAGGGGTTACGAGAGGAGTTGGCTCGGGAGTTGGCTTGAGAGTTGGAGCGATGGTCGGTGCTTCCACAGGCGCCTTGGTCGGGTAAGGAGTTGGAGGCACTAAAGGTGCCTTGGTTGGGTACGGCGTTGGTGGCACAATGGGAGCCTTCGTTGGGTAAGGAGTTGGTGGCACAATCGGGGCCTTGGTAGGGTAAGGAGTTGGTGGCACAATCGGGGCCTTGGTAGGGTAAGGAGTTGGTGGGACAATTGGAGCATCAGTCGGGCCAGGAGTAGGCGTGGGACCTGCAGCAGTCGGTGGCTCTACAGGAATGGGAGTCGGATAAGGAGTTGGCTTCTTTGCTGGAGGTTTGCCGCCGCCTTTGCCAGTTGGTGGTTCCACAGGAGCTTCAGTAGGGTATGGAGTTGGCTTCTTCGCTGGAGGTTTGCCGCCGCCTTCGCCAGTTGGTGGTCGCCCACCGCCCTTGCCCGTTGGAGGTTTGCCGCCGCCCTTACCCGTTGGCGGTTCCACAGGAAAGGGAGTTGGATAAGGCGTTGGCTTCTTCGGCCGGCCACCGCCGCCCATACCTTCATCTATATCGTTTTCGTCACGATCTTTATCCTTGTTGCCCTTTTTGTCGCCACGATCCTTGTTCTTGTTGCCCTCTTCGTTGCCTTGAGATGGATTCCGGCCGCCAGGACCCAAACCAGGATTTTGAAGTGATTTGTTGCTTAACTTTTGACGCTGCTGGCCTTGTTTGCCCTTGAAATCAAGATTGCGCAGCGCACTCTAATGAAAGTAATGCAGAAGGTAATGACAAGCAAGTAAAAAATATGAGGGTGAGCGAAACTGAGTTACTGCAGTAAAGAAAAACATCAATTCGCACAAAAGTTATCAAGGTTCAGCTTTCAAGATTGTGCACAACGAAGCATTATTCAGCTCTGGTGTCGGAGAGATTAGCGGAGAGATGAGATAAATGAGCGACAGTGGAATGTGCACGCGACAAGTGGCGACTCACACATCAATAGGGTGATGCGGAATATCCTCAGCCCAAGCTCACTACAAGCACAACTTGTATGTACCTTTGATTCTTTCGGATCACGAGTGAAGAACGATGGCCATTCCCAGGCAGTGGAGCCGACAATCGTGAGTGCGAGGGCGAGAGCGAGCTTGGAAGCTCGCATTTTCACCATGATTCAACCGAGCCTTGCAGACTTGAAAATATAGTAGAAGAAAGCAGGTTTTCTCATGGTAAGGTTCCTTGTTGCTCAATATTTCAATGAAAAAAATCCGCAAAATCGAACAGCAAATCCAGATACAGCAAATTCATACGGTGATGTGCGTGAGTTTATTGTCAAAAGGTATGCAAGAGGCGCACGGTCGTGACAAGAGCACCATAAATCTCTAATTGGACAAAAATCTTCATCAAGATTGTCTGAACTTCAGTGCAACTTCACGTTCATTTTCTGGGGTATTTGCGAAGGGAGGAAGCGAAAGGGGAGAGGGAGGAGAGGTGGAAGGGAGAGCAATTCATACCGTGGACCGTGAACGATGCCGACTGAGGTTGTCTATGTTAATCGTCCTGTCAGTCGCCAGCGTGGGTCGACTTATCAGCTACATGCGTCGACAAGTCAAGGAGCCGACTCCCCGCATGAAATGACCACATCCCAACAATTCCAACAATGTGGTCTTAAGTCTGACCCTTTTCATGACAAGGCAGACGTATTGGTACCTCTCAGCACTCTCGGACTCTCGGGAAGTCCGCTGCTGTGACATGCTACATTTGCACTCTACCCGTAGCTTCAAATGTATTTAAATCTCTATGAGTGCTTCAATTTCAAACAGACTGCGGGACATCGTGACTTGTAGCAGAGTCAAATACTTAGGAGTCGTCCACACATCTTTGGAACAACAGAATAATTCTTGTGCACGTGACAGATGAGCATGCTTCATGCATGTTTGAAATTTTTCTCTCGAGGCAGGTTTTGATTTTGTCAAAATACCCCCCTTCCGACGGTTCGGGATTCGGGATTGATGGAGTTACCGACGGTTGCTGGTTGCAAAGATACTTGTCTTGATGTTCGATTTCTTTCCTTGACGTCGTCTTCTACGTACTATCTGTAGTAGAAGGAGCCCAAGGCAGTGACCTGCCCTCCACTCATTCCGACTATTCGAATGGTGCGCAACAAGTTAGCCACAATAATTCTATTTGTAGCATGCCCTACAAGTTTGACCAAGTATTCGCTCTGAGCTGTCGTGCACACCCTTCTTGATCATTAGCCTATTGGTATCAAAACCCGCCGGAGCATCACAACTTTTGCAATTGAATGCTCCACAATCCTTGATTGCCCCACACAGGTTGGCCCAAGGAATGAACAAGTTGACCGGGCCTATGGCGAAGTTCTTTCGGTATGAGCGGACTAGCTAGTATAAGTCTAGTGTGGGAACTACAAGGGCTTTCACTATGTGCGCACGTAGTCGTTGAACATAATAAGTAATACTCTTAGTTCTCTTGATTTACGCTTACCTTGTTTTTTGTAAGGTTGGGCACAAATTTGGCCTGACAGGATTGGCTTCCATGCTCGCTGAAGCTGTTACCTTTCCCATCGACATCACAAAGACACGACTGCAGCTTCAGGTACGCGATCTCGATGTTCTCGCTTGTGATTTTTTTAAAGGTATCGCCGATTTCTAGGTCCGAAAACCTATTGCGAAAGCATAAGGCATGAAGAATTCGTTTCCTCACTGCTATCTTTAGCTTTGTCAAATATTTGTCCATTAATACTTGTGCTACTACATTCAGGGGCAAGCCGGCTTCACTGGCACCAAATTCAACTTTCGAGGCATGGCGGCTAATATCATCAAGGTGAGGGGGTATTTATAACTCATCCGTGTATAGTTTGCTTTGACATTTAAAACACCTACCGTAATGATACCTACCTTCAGTCGATTTATACTCTTTCTTTTTCTCTCACACCGACAAAAATGCATTGGATGCGTGTTTTACGGGTGGCAGACCGAAGGTGTCAAAGGCCTGTATGCTGGCGTAACTCCAGCCATTGCTCGACACGTGCCGTACACGGGCTTCCGGTGCGATTTTAAAAGAATGAATTGCGCACTCATTTGACGCCACCACGCGTCCTACCAGTGTTTTAGGTAGCTTTCATTCGTGCTATTCTTACTTGATATATATGGTTAACATGATGATCATGCTGCTCAGGGCCATTGGGTACGAGCACATCCGCGGCCTCTTCATTGGCAACACTCCCAAAGACCAAGCGCCGCTTTGGGCGAAAATGGCGTCGGGCATGTCTGCTGGAGCAATTGGACAAGCCATTGCAGTTCCCATGGACCTTATTAAGGTATACTCACGGCAAATCAACCCATGACGCTGAGTCTTCAACACTATTTTAGCGAGAGGGTGGTTGTCGATTGTTCATGGCTGCTTCTACGTATCTGTGCCTTTGTGTTGTCGACAGGTGCGGATGCAAGCAGACGGGCGCTTGGTTGCATCGGGGCAAATCACTGCGCCGCGCTACAGTGGCCTAACGGACGCCTTCACCACGATTGCCAAGTCGGAGGGCGCCGTGGGTTTCTACCGTGGGTGCTGGCCGGCGATCCAGCGCGCGGCTCTGGTGAACTTGGGCGAACTCACCACGTACGACACGGCCAAAAAGTACCTGGTGGTGCGCATGGGCGACACTACTCTGTGCCACGTGTGCGCCGCGGTGTGCTCGGGCTTCGTGGCCAGTTTGTGCTCGACCCCCGCGGACGTAGCCAAGTCGCGCATCATGGGCCAAGTGCCGCTGCCCGACGGGACTTTGCCGTACCGCGGCACGCTCGACTGCTGGCGCAAGGTAAAAGGAACCCCCCCCCCGCGAGAAATGGAGCACCAATGCTGCCGTGTCATAATCTTTTGGGGCAGATACATTTAGAGGGTCTTGTGCACGATGCTTTTGCTACCTGATCTAGAGCAATGGATAGTGATGCAGCTATGTTGATGTGCTTCTGCTTGCTCGCAGGTAATTGTCCAAGAAGGCCCTTTGGCTCTCTATAAGGGGTTCATACCGGGCTGGCTCCGCCTTGGGCCTTGGCAGCTTACGTTTTGGGTCACGTACGAGCAACTGCGCATCGTGACTGGACTCGGGGGGTTTGTCTGAATGAGATGGCCGCGATTTTGATGCAGTTTACAAAAAGCCGGAGCATACAGTTCTCCTGAAAAGGAGAAGAGGGCGATTTTGACGATTTTTTTTTTTTTGAAATTTCATAGTGAAGCCACTATCTTTATTCCAGTAAATCAACCATCAACCATTGGTTATAAGGCCCTATTATATTTTGGGTAGAAAAGAAGAAGAGCTTCGTATAAATTACCTCATTGGTTATGGTTATGGGCTGTGGGCTGTGGGCTGGTGCTGGTGCTGGTGTAGTAACTACACGGTGCTGCGGTGCTGTATGCCAGTATTCCAGTGAGAGCCGAATAAAGTATACTGGACATACAGGCAGTTCTGGGTAATAAGAAAAATTTTGCTCTCAGCTCGGGGTGTCCCTAGCAGCAATTATGCTGGCGGACTGATGAGGTGCTGCAGAGAAGGAGACGGTTTTGAGAACCCCCCCCCCCCCCGCGCTCTAGGCGAGGAGTATAGAATTATTAGCCTCAATCTCTTTTTGATATGACGGCCATCTCTCGACGTGGCTACCTCTAATCACTCGAAAATACATGTATTCCTGCAGTTCTGCTTTCTGCGGTCATCTGCGGTCTGCAGTCGTCTGCAGTTCACTGTTCGCTGGTTTGCTAAAAATACCCTCTGTAAAACGGAGCCACGAAGAAACAAACTGCCATAAAATGCCGCGTCAGACTGCGTCAGATTTCCATACAGATTCCTTCTACTGTAGCAATCATCATGGAAGGAAGTTGCTAAAAACAAGGTGAACGGATTGCTCGCCAGCAAACAGTAGTTCTGCAAAGGGACCTAGTGGTATTAAGGTTTATTTTTGCCTGGGTTTAGAACCAATGATGCAGCGGCTAGCCTCTCGATCTTTCACGTCTAGCAGATTGTTCCAGCCGGCGTCTTCGTTAGGCCGCGGAGGCAACCGGCGTCCCTTACTCACAAGCAGCACGGCGAAACGCTACGAAGTCTTCTGTATCCTACCAGACGGCCGTGTCGACACTTTGCGCGTCTCCAAAGCAGAGTTACTTGCGGAATGCAACATTTACATGCGCGATTTGCTCCAGCTCGGACTCGACGTGCCCTTTGCACTTCGCCACGTGCAGCGGATGCCGCCATTCGTTGAGGCTCGTGGCGACTGCGTGCTGCTCCTGCTAGGCCCGTTCAAGGCCATTGTGTTGCGCGAAAAAGCGTACGTCTTTAACCCCGAACGATCATCCGTGCGTACCGCCGTACATCGCTTGAAGGACGAACTCGCGACCAGACACGCTACGATGACTCGAAGCGCCGAACTGCCGCAGCCGCCGCCGCAGCAACAACAGCAACAGCGCGAGGGCACTAGTACCACGCCTGCGTTTGAGCTCGTGGTGATGGAGCACTTGCTCGACGAACTCTGCGGCGCGTACCAGCGGCGGATGCGGCTCTTTCACCCCGTAGTGGCGCGCCTGCTGCTGGGCTTAACGCATGGCTCGGAATCGGACGCCATGGAAGGTTTGCACCGCTTAGTGCCCATCACCAACGGCATTTCTAATTTTGCTATGGTCATAGATGAGTCCGTGGAGTGCCTCGAGTTTTTGTTGAAAGACGACGACCACCTTCGTGGGTTGTTGCTTTCGGCCAAACACCAAGGCCAGCTACAGGATACTACTACTCCTCCTGGAAGCCCTTCAGATACTACCGAGAGTAACGTTAGTGTCACTAGCACACGCGCCGCTGATTCTACCGAGGAGGCTTCTGCGCTTCCTGATGATTTGAGAGCTGGGTGTCGTGTCGCGCTTCATGGTTTAGTGAGTCAGCCGGAGCGGAACGGCGCTACTGGAACAGTAGTGAGCAGCGGCAGCAGTAGCAGTAGCAGTAGGTCGACTGATGATCATCGTTTCGAAGTGCTTCTCGATGGTCTTCCGAGAGTCAAAGTCGCCATCAAGGCGTCTAATCTTCGGTTGCTCTTCGACACCGCTAGCACATTGGACGGCTCAGCAACCGCCAGAGCAGCTCAGGCCACCGACGCAGCCGAACAACACGCCCTCGTTGCTACAGCAGCGGCAGCGGCAGCGGCCAAGGAGACGCTGGAAGCAGCCCAGCAAGAAGACGTGGAACTGATGATCGAGGCGCACCACCGCCGCCTGTCGCTCATTCGCACCCAGGTCTCCCAGCTGATGCGCTCCGTGAAAACCACCCAGGAAGTCACGTCGATTCGGATTGACGTCAGCCGCAACCGCATCATTCGCACGAACCTGCACTTGACCATTGCGTCGGTGAGCATCGGCGTCATGACCGCCATGGCGGGGTTCTTGGGAATGAACCTGGAGCTTCCCATATGGGTGGACGGGGGCTTCACGAGTGGTAGCGCTGGGGGTGGCGGGGACGGCAACAGCAGTGGCAGTGGGCCTGGCTCCGGCCCCTTTTTAACGGCAGTGGCGGTGAGTGCAGGTCTGGGCGGTGCGGTGTACGGGTTTGGCCTTGCCCACGCGAGCGGCGCCTTGAGGCGGCTCACGGCGGTGCCGTCGGACGTGGAAGACGTGGTGGCGCTGGGCCGCATTTTCGAAGACATGAGCAGCATCGAGCACGCGGTGCACGCGCACATGGGAGGAGCAAACCAGGGGGGAGACGGCGGACACGGAGAAGTACAGGTAGGCAAGGACGGGCGGTTGTTGGTCAAGAACGAGGAAAATGGCGAAGTCACGCGAGGCCTGAACAAAGACGAATTCAGAGCTTTGTTGGCGGACGACACCAAACGGGACGTGAGCAGCCGCGAGCTGGAGTTGATTTACGAAGTTTTTGACGTGAGTGGAGACGGGTTCTTGCGCAACGAAGAAGTGGCAAAAGTGCAAGCGCAGCATGCGTTTCGAAGGCACCTTCAAAAGTGAAAGGGGTCATCACGTTGCTTGTATTTATAACCACAAATCCCCCTCCTCGACGGAGGAATGGGATTTCAATCGCTTTTGACTTTTGAGGCGTTCTCTCCTAGCTCCCTTCTCTCTCAGCTACTGCTATTGCGCAGTCGCCGAGTTCTGAGTTCTCTAGGCCTTAAAACTTAAAACGATATTGCGGCCTAGAAAAGGTACGGTGGGCTTTGTGAACTATAACTGTAAGCTATATCGAATAGCACTCGTATTAGGAATTCACCTGTATTCGAGCATAAATTAACAATTACGACTCAGATAATTTGGCTGGCGATAGGACATAGGAGTGCCTGTGCCTGCAGTGCCTGCCGAGTGCCCATTATTCATTATTGGCCCCAGCTCCAGATAACCACTTGTCATTGTCATTTGGATTTGGAGGACTTCGATTTCGGGTCCATTGAGGCCATGTGCTTCAGCGCTGCAACTGCAACTGCATAGTGCGAGAAAAGCAAACCAACTTTTAACTTTTCACACAAATACAGATTTCCTATGCGGGTGCGCTGTGGCCATTCTCACATGCACCCCCGAGGCATTTTCTCCAAGTTGCCCTACTCAAAAGATGCCACTCGGTCTGCCGCCATTTAGAACCATCAAGCAGCCTCCTTATCGCCCTATGGCAGACCGCAGCCTTCCTTATAGATTATACCCAAGCTACGCTGCGCTTCCGCGTGCCCTTGGTCAGCCGCCTCTTTGAACCATCGGGCAGCCTCCTTATAGCTCTGCGCTACGCCAAAGCCTTCTATAAACAGTGCCCCCAAACAATACTGAGCTTCCGCGTACCCTTGGCAGGCCGCCATCGTCAACCATTTGGCCGCCTCCTTACCGCTTCGTGCTACGCCGCGGCCTCCTCCAAACATTGAACCCAAATTATGCTGCGCTTCTGCGAGCCCTTGGTCAGCCGCCTTTGTGTACCATTGGGCCGCCTCCGTAGAGTTCTGTGCCACGCCGCGGCCACACTGATACATACGCCCCAAGTTAAACTGCGCGATCGCGTGCCCTTGGTCAGCCGCCTTTCTGTACCAGTAGACCGCCTCCTTGTGGCTCTGTGCCACGCCGCGGCCTTCCTGAAGCATACACCCCAAGTTATGCTGCGCCATCGCGTGCCCTTGGTCAGCCGCCTTTCTGTACCACCGAACAGCCTCCTTGTCGCTCTGTGCCACGCCGCGGCCTTCTTCAAACATAAACCCCAAACAGGCCTGGGCTTCTGCGTGCCCTTGGTCAGCCGCCTTCCTGAACCAGTAAACCGCCTCCTTGTCGCTCTGTGCCACGCCGCGGCCTTCCTTGAACAATAGCCCCAAGTGATGCTGCGCACTAGCGTGCCCTTGGTTAGCCGCCTCTTTGAACCATCGCGCAGCCTCTTCATGGCTTCGTGCCACGCCGCAGCCTTCCTTGAATAATCTTCCCAAGTTAAACTGCGCGGCAGCGTGCCCTTGGTCAGCCGCCTTCCTGAGCCACCGAACAGCCTCCTTGTCGCTCTGTGCCACGCCGCGGCCTTTCTCAAACATCACCCCCAAGTTGTTCATTGCTAGAGCAAGTCCTTGGTCAGCCGCCTTCGTGAACCATCGAACAGCCTCCTCATCGTTCTGTGCCACGCAGCGGCCTTCCCTGAACAATAAACCCATTTGGAGCTGAGCTTCTCCGCGCCCTTGGTCAGCCGCTTTTCTGAACCATGCGGCCGCGTCCATGTCGCTTTGTGGTACGCCTTGACCATTCATGCACAAGCCCCCCATGTAATACTGCGCTTCAGAGCGCCCTTGGTCAGCCGCCTTCCTGATTAATTTGGCCGCCTCTGTGTCACTCCGCGCTACGCCTTGGCCATCCAGGTACATTATCCCCAGATAATACTGTGCAAGTGTATGCTCTTGGTCAGCCGCCTTGCTGTACCATTGGGCCGCCTCCTTCAAGTTCTGTGCTACGCCGCGGCCCTTGGCAGCCATTACCCCCAAGTTGCACTGCGCGTTGGCGCACCCTTGGTCAGCCGCCTTTCTGTACCATTGGACAGCCTCCTTGTCGCTCTGTGCTACGCCGACACCTTCCTGAAACAGTGTCCCCAAGTTGCATTGCGCTTCAGAGAGCCCTTGGTCAGCCGCCTTTCTGTACCAGTGGGCCGCCTCCTTGTCGCTCTGAGCCACACCAAGGCCGTATTGAAACAATACCCCCAATTTCCACTGCGCTTCAGAGCGCCCTTGGTCAGCCGCCTTTCTGTACCAGTAGACCGCCTCCTTGGTGCTCTGTGCCACACCACAGCCGACTTCAAACGCTTCTCCAAGGTTGATCAGTGCTGATGTGAACCCTTCTTTTGCAGCAGCCCGCCATCCGGCAATCGCTGCATCTACTTCACGCTGAGCCCACTCTGGGAGTCTCGACCAAGAAGCACGGCCGGTCTCCACCAGTTGGCGAATCCCCATGAAACGCAAAGTGACATCCTCGAAAGCCTTTGCAAGTCCAGAAGGCAGCGGAACACGGCACAGGGGGCATACTTGCTGCACACCAAACTTCCGCAGGTCTGCCACGCACGAGCTGTGGAACACATGAGTGCATGGCAAAGTACAGCATAAATTTTCACCCACTAATGGGTCTAAGCATATAGTGCATGTCTTCCCCTTGCCGGCTGTATCTGAATCAGCACCCTTAAAATCCTCTGGACGTTTCGGCTGCTGCGGTGCTCGGTCAGCTTTAGCGACACAGTGCTGCTTGTGGTTGGCCTTCCAGTGCGCCTTCTGGCAGTCCTTGCCGCAGTACGCCACAAGGCCACACCGTGCGCAGGCCGAAAGCTTGGGAGTACCCCCAAGAAAATCAATTTGCTCTTTCCACTAGGTTTCGAGGAGCTCATACGAACTGTTGAGTGCCGTACCTTAGCATGGGCGGCTCCCGCTCGAAGAAAACTTCGTACGGAGCCGACGTGGAAGCTCAAAGTTTTTGGTATTAGGAACAACATCGTCGCTAGCGTAGCACGTCGCATGGACAAGAGTCTTAGCACACGACACAAGAGTATAACTAGTAAGGAATTTGACACGCGCGCTTTGATGCAGAGTTGTAGTATATTACTTAGGCTTCAGAGCAACAAATATATGTCGAGCTAAGCTGATGCAGACGAAGTACTCGAGTGGTTCACTAGCTCAGTCGCGGCTATCTCCAATCTCCAAATTCAGCATTTTTCATTAAACCCATCAGTGATATTATTTAACATGAGCGGTAAAGTTCCGTTGTATGCTCGGTATTGTGAAGTTTGACCCGTCCATGCAAGAGCATTATGGGTTGCTGTCGCCACCGCATTATTCCAAAATATCTGTATTTTGAAATTTAAGGATTTACTAATAGGTATAACCTCAAACAGAGGATGAACATCCTTTAAGTATATACTCGCTTTCACACTATATTGTAATACAGGCGATTGAGTAGCACCCCCAACTACTTTTGTTGATAAGTGAGATGCATATAATAACGCTAAACT
>Ga0307930_1003836_pt1 | contig 10792 bp, 10 predicted proteins | sample OrgLakmetageno46_FD_203161 | JGI IMG/M metagenome (GOLD analysis project Ga0307930, IMG submission 203161) | Saline water microbial communities from Organic Lake, Antarctica - #46 | ecosystem: Environmental > Aquatic > Non-marine Saline and Alkaline > Saline | place: Antarctica: Organic Lake... | reverse complement strand
ATACATAGTTGATGTTTTGTACCAGCATCCCAAAAGTGCTGTGTGTCCGTCACTCAGTCGCTCTGTTACATCACAGATATGCTAGCACGTGCTTAACATAGGTTCGCATACTTACAGTATGGTCTCACATGTGTTACTTATGTGTGACTTATGACATGGCGATAGCGTTTGTACAGCAGCGACGACGAGGATACCGCGAGGTCGTGCGAAGTGTGCAGTAACATGTAGCGCGTTACTTCCTTCAAAGAAGACGAAGGTCGGCAAAGTAGAGCATAAAAAGTGTAACACGATGACGTGTACTTCTCTCTCATTCATCAACGAAGTAACAAGGAGATTGAACAAGAGCACATAATATCATCGGAAAGTAAGACATACAGAGCAACATTGGTGACGATTGTCAAGAAGTACTGGCGACTGAAACAAAGATCCCACACTTCGACAACATCTCAAACTGTACACCTTCTGACAATTCTTACACTTCCCCTTCTAACGATCGCCTCCAATGCAGACCCACTTCAAACGATCTTGCGGCACATGCCATTCTGCATCGCGCCATTCTCTACTTCACTTCCATTCAAACTTCCTTCACGCTCTCTCACGACATCCATTTCAACGTATCGAGAATCGACAACGGTATCGACATAAAAACCCTTTCGTTGATCGTGGCGCGGCGCACCCGCGCCGCTGCAGTGATAGTTTATTCCAAGTGCAGCACCGGCTCGACTACTTGGGTGTACAGTTCTGCACACAGTGATGGCAGAATCTGCCCCCTGTAGCTAGCTGTCTGAAATGAGCTAACCAAAAATGGGATGACCACCGTGTCTACTCCTACCAAATAAAAACGAATCAGGACTGATAAACTGATAACTAGTAATACTATGGATGATAGCTCCAAGATATTGTAGAAATGAGGCCCACAGCCCTCCAGTGAATTCGTTCGATCTAGCCTCCGACGTAGGTTCATATTCTAGCTACTTAACGTAGGTCTTCCACGAAGATGCCATTGCATCTCTATTCGAATTCTTATGGATTTGGGAAGGTCAACTTATTGGAAAGTACCTTAAAGGCTGATCCTAGCCGCAAAACAGCTTGCTAGCGATCACTTTCTATGATAGTTCGTGTTCGGACCTTGGCTCTATGGATGGCCGCCGCCTGTGCGCTGGCTACCTACCGGTTGCACTCGATTGAGACTTGGCCGCTCGGGCCACCAGATGAGTCTCAGGAGCACCACAGCCCCGCTCAGCTTGAACTTGAGAGATATGGTCTACAGCCAGGCATCAAGCTTCCTCCACGCAGGGTGCCACCAACTCCATCGTTGCGGCAGGAGCGTGAAGAGCTGGAACCGTTGACAACAGCTCCTCCTTGGCCGGTGCCACCACCGCCCACGCTACCGTCAGTTACAATGTACAATGAAGCTTCTGCGAAGCATGTCACCCCAAGCCAGAGCCCTTTGCCAACGAAACCCACGCGGCCTACGCCAGTTATTTCACCACCAGTGGTGGACCGAGATCCGAACTCAACGGAGCTACCAGCATGGCGCGCTGCGCGATTGAGAGCGGAGCAAGAGCTCAGGTGCCTTCGAGCCATTTTGACCTTTAAATTTGATTATATCACAGTTTGCTCTTCGATAGCTATCTCTTCATCTATTCAGACCTGTCCTGATACCCCTTGAAAAGTAAGAAGGTTCTCTGCTCATTTAAGCACATTCCTTGAGGTTAAATACGCAGGAATTTGTGACGATTTTCTAATGTTTTTGTTTGCATCGAACAGAGACGTGCGAGCGTGGACAGCAGCCCACTCTACGCCCTCTGCGCCACCTCCTTCTGCCGCTCTACCGCCTCCACCACCACGGCGGGAGTATCTCTCCCGAGAAGTAGTGGTGCAGCGGCGGCGAAGGCGGCAAGCTTCGGGAACTCGGCGCACCCCCAAAGCACACCGCCACCCTCCTGATGCGATTGGGCCTCAGCCGCCAACAACAGCAGCAGCAGCTGCAGCAAGCCTCTCCGCCCATGCTACCACCCAGGAGCAGCGCGCGGCTACGGCAGCGGCCACTGCGAGCGCGGCGGCGTCAGCGGCTGCTGGAGCGTTCATTTGGGGCGACTTCGGGTTGCGCCGCGGCACTTCCCAGAGTCCCCACGGTGGCAGCGCGTTCTTCGTGGGTCCGCCCGGCGCATCGATTGTGGGGATGGCGAGTCAGCCGGGTGGGGAAAGCCCCCCCGAGGGAGTAAAACGCACCCGAAAGCACGCGCTCGTCTTGTTTCCGATGCCGGGCGACGCCACCCTGAGCCTCACCACTGCCGTGGCACAATCCGTGCGAGGAGTTGGGAAATGGAGCGATGACATTTATGCCGCGGTAAGAGAGGAACAGTATCGCGGTCTTAGGAGTTGACGAGAGAGAGAGAGAGAAGAAAAAGAATTGCGCCAGGGGCCTCTTACGTTCTCCTTCTAGTAAGTACACGGGCATCACTATTTTCTAAGGCTCAACTCCTTGCATTCTTCTGCACACGTCAATGTTGATTGTCTACGGCTTCATGGGGCACCCACACACAAGGTAAGCAGTAGCGTGGCCGCATTGGCGCATTTGCCCCCTGTCAGGCCATGCGGCGCCAAACAGCTCAGCGAAGCGCTGTTGGGGCCGGAACCCGACGCTCTCCGTGCTGTGCGCTTACTGGTAAGTTCAAGGAACAAATGATAGGACGTGCATAAGAACACTGAAATTCCAGAAAAAGCTACTTACTTCTATTCTGCTTTAAAGTTTCAATTCTAATATTTTTGAATCGTATGCCTCCTTCTCTCGCCCTTGCTCATGCAATCTGTATCCTAATACAATCAAGGTGGACATGCAGCGCTTTTGTCCGTTGAAAGTGCGAGAAGCCATCTTGAAGAAGGCGCTTGACCTGGTGTCCCCCGCCCAGCTCGAAGCTACGGTTCCGAGGCCCAACGCCGCCGTAAATACGGCTGCAGCCAGCTGGTTCTTGCTGCCTCTCAAGCTCGGCTGCCTCATGGCTCCTGATTTGAGGTAAGGATAGTAGAAGTGTTCTTGGATTTACTGTGTATAACCCCCCCCCTTAACTTCACACTCTCTATGACGACTTTTTATTAGGCCCTACGAGCGCCTCGTGTTTTTCGACGCCGACTCGTTCATTACTGCAGATTTGGCTTCTGCTGCCCTGAGGCCGAGCCTCTTTGGCCAAGTGAGTAAGTATGCTGCTTCTGCTGCTGCTAGTAGTACTGCCAGTACCAATGCAACCAGCTCCATGACCACGAGCAGTACTACTAGCAGCCGTGCCTCTGTGTCAGCGGAAGTTGCTCGAGTCTTGTTAGGAGCCCAACTACTAGGGAGCAGCAGCAGTGGTAGTGGTGACACGGCTACGATGTTGCGCTTCCCTTCATCCGACCTCCTTGACCAGTATGCAGCTGCTTTTCTAGTCCCGCCCGAATGCCCTCAAGCTGTAGCTCACGACGCCAGGCTAACTGCTTTAAAACGCGCTGGAGTGATGAAGTTGCTGCAGGAGCAATTGATTGAAGGAGGAGGAAGCTACGACAGCAGCCAACCACTGATTCCAGACGTTGTGCTTCCGGAGATGTTAGGTCCTTTGGGAAGAAATCGGGATGGTGCATCGATCGCACTAGCGGAAGAAGAAGAAGAAGCGCTCAATGGCAAGTCAACAATCGAGGGGCGTAACGCAGGTGCAGCCGCAGCTGCTGCACTCGCGTCCGCACTGAGTGACTCAGAATCCCAGGACCAGAGCGAAAATGAGCTTGACGACCGCGAAAAACAAGATGAGGAGACCAAGAAGAAGTGCCGGTTGTACTACGGCATTGATATGAGTGGGCTAGGTCTCCTCGACCAGCAAAGTTTACGCGCTGCCTTTCCCGATCAGGTTGCGGTGCCCCATCTTATTTCTCTCAATTTGAACCAATCTTTTTGTGTATCTACCTCATCCTTTCTTCGGCTCTTCTAGATAACTTCCTCTTTGCATAGCGATGCGGCTTCTATTCTGAATCATATCTCGTCCTCAAAAGGCCAACTCCCGCACCTCATTTTGATTTTATTCAACCTTAATTTGTTTTTGTCAATCAATGCTATCCACTCCTTCATTACATGTACGACATACTACACGCACACGCAGTCGGTGCAACTTTCGTCCAAGTTTATGGTGCTGCGGCCGGCTCGCTTGCCTTCGCCCACTCACCTCGCTGACTCGGCCACTCGAGTAGCAGCGCGCTTTCTGTCTCGCATGTCCAATGATCGTGCCTTCTTGCAGCTCACCTTGCGCAACGCTAGTTTTGGGTTCTTGGCTCTTGACCGCCTTCGCGGGTACATTTTTTGCATATACATTTTTTGAGTTGTAGTATGTTTTCTATTCGTGCATTATCCTTCGCTTCATCTACACTTATACGATGCATCAAAAGCACATGGCTTCATGAGCCTTTTCCCTGTACATGTCCACAGGTATGCCGTAGAGCCCACCGCCGCGCACCGCCCTTCTTCGCGCGCATGCCCAGCTTTCCAACGGCTCTATAACCAGGCCACGGGGGCGCCCTTGGACGCATGCACCAAACGACCAGCCCGCTTGCAGTGCGCGCCGAAACCAACGGCTGCGGCCATCAGCGGTGCCGACGCTGCCTTTGGCATGTCTTCTTTTTCTTCTTCTTTGTTTTCTTCTGCTTCTAGCCGCAAGCACAACGATGCGTTTGACCCTTTTGGGCACCTCGGCCGCGGCAACACTGGCACAAACGATCTACTAGAGGGCTTTGAAAACCACGACAGGAGTGGCAGCAGCGGTGGCAGTAGTAGCAACGACGGCGGCGCCCTCGCGTCAGCTCTTGCGGTTGCCGCTCGTAAGCGTGCTGCGGCACTCTTTCACGCGCCGTCGTTTCTGTACCCTTCACAGCCGATGCCCCCTTTGCCTCACGAACTCGCGCGGGACTCGAGGCTGCTCGTGGACTACCAGTCGATTCTAGACAAGCACCGCGACTCGTACAGCAAGAGCCGTAGCCTCAGCAATGACGATGCTGCAGAAAATGCTAACGATTCGATTGAAAGTGAAGACGACGACACTTCAGACTTGAAAGACGGGCTACGAGACGAAGACGACTGCTGCTGGGAGCTTGATGACGATACTTATACCAGCGGTGGCGATGTCAGTGGCAGCAGAGGCGATAGCGGAGGCAAATTGAGTGCGAACCAACAAGAATCTCACGGAAGCGGGAGCAATCGTAGCCCAACTAGTGGAAAGAGTAGTAGTAACGTGGGAAAAAGCAGCAAAGGCAGCAGCAGCAGCAAGAAGAAAGGTGTTGTCGGCATCATGGCCAAGAAAGGCGAAGGAAGCGCTTCATTTGAAGGCAGTCATGAAGGCGATGATGACGACAAATATGATGACGACGAGGAAAGCAACGACCAAGCAGCTGCTGTCGAGGAAAACGCCGCTCGATCGGCGCTTGAAGAGATCGTTCAAAGCAGTGGTAGCTCTAGTACCATTCAGAGCAATACCAATGCCAGGAATGGGAATCACAACGCCAAGGCAGCAGGCGATTCCTTGGCAGAAGCGGTGTTGCACGACCTCGTGCTTCATAAGCGCGATTTCACGGCACCGATCATGCCCGCCTTTCCGAGCAGCAGCGGCAGCGACAGTAGCAGCCGTTCCGAACAAGAAGACCCGCTGGCGACCGTCTTCGGTGCAGCGAGCAGCAGTATTAGCAGCGGTAGTGTGATCAATGGAGAGGTGCAGCGCAGCGAAGGGGATTGGGTCAATTACGACCACAGACGCGCGAGCCGTTACGCGCAAGCGGCGACCACTACGAATCGTGATGTGGCTGAGAAGCGCAAGTCGGTAGGTCGTAATGAGCACCTCTCTAGCTTGTAGTAGAAAGGTGCTCTCTCTCTCTCTCTCTCTCAGATAAACCTTGCGTCAAACGATTCCTGCTTTCCTGTTCTTTTCATTTTGTGCACCACCACCAGCAAATTATTGCATTCTCATGTCTCTCTTATCGGCCACTTTTGGCACTGGCGTTATAGGCGGGCTCAGACGGCGGCAGTTCTGTCGAGTTCAGCAACGAGCAGAGGAGGCTCTTTCGACAACAACGCCAGAAGAAAAAAGTGCGAAAGCGCAAGGTGAGCGTATTCTTATTTGTGTACACATCCACACATCTGCTATTCATGGCGAAAGAGCTCCTTGTCAACGACGGCAGCACGTATGCCATATTGGCCTCTCAACTTTTAAGTTTGATTTACAATGTTGTTGAACCTCCTCTTTATCTCGCAATTTTTCCTCCCTCTATTCCTTTCTAGTCGTTGAACCTTCTTGTTCGTTTTTGCTTTCTGCAATTTTTGCTTTCCGATCTTTTACGCCCCCCCACTGAGGAGCACTCGATTTCCCCCGTGCTCCCTTGAGACAGGCCAAGAAAGAGGCCAAGGACGTGTCAGCTCCGCCTGCCTTCATGGTGCGTGGGAACTCTGGGGATGACGATGCTCACCTCGGGTCACTTGGAAATGCTCACAACCGCGATGGAAGTCACTCGAGCCGAGAGCGGCTCTTAAAAGTAGGCCTAAACCTTCCCGGTAAAAGCGTGGACGTATTTGGAGGCAAACGCCTACACGACGGGAATCGGCGAGAAGGCGAAAATGCCCTTGCGGCATGGAAGAAATACAAGGGTGCCTAGCTGAGAATATTTTCATTACCATCGCGAGCTCATACGTGTAACTGCTACGTCCTCTAACTTAGATCCCATTGCGGCTAAATTTAGTAAATTATTTACCACGGCGACTGAAACCTACAGTCAACGTCAACAGGGAGGAACGTAGTAGGACTATAGTAATCGAGCTACTGTAGGATCGTTTCCAGTAGCCCTAAGTAGCAACAGGCAATATCCCATACCCCTTTCAGCCTCAGCCTGCAGGTACAGGCATATAGGTACGCACGTACGCACGCACACACCGCACACTAATTACTACAGTAATTACTAACCCATAACCCAGGAAACCTGGCCCAGCTCAGCCTATGAGTATTGCACCAATCAACGGACTCGTGAGGTTTGGTGTCAAGAGAACTCTCGCAAGCTGCTGTGCTGCTGTTGTCAATCAAGTCAGTCAGAAGAAGGGGAAAGGGAGAGGCTAAGTGCGCCTCTATAGAGATCGCCAGTTTCTCGAAGTAAAGAGAGTAATATCAAAGCACTATGGCGCTTAAAATCGTAATTGCAGCATTGTCTACTCTTGCGATTGCGCGTGCTCGGCCTGTCCCCGAGTACGTGATCAACTTGGATCTTGAGCCCGAGGAGCGGTACGCCGGGCTTTTCACAGTACCCGACACCGACTTCAACGCCACCGTGTGGCGCTTCTACCAAGAGCACTTCGAGAACAAACCTGCTCTTACAAGCGTACTGTACGGCATCGCGGCCAAGCGAGGCCCTGAAAACGACGAGCAACAGCGCGAAATCAACGGCTTGGCCCAACTCTCCAACTTGCCAGTTGAGTTCGTTCAAGCCATTCAAATGCTTTACGAAGTTCAAACGATCATGGTGCCCATCGTGAACTTCTCGAACTTTGACCCGAAGATTGCAAACGACAACTACACGAAACCAGACACCCTGCCCGAGGGCTACGAGGGCCTTGCAGAGATGACTTTCCGCGGGCCGGGATGCACCGGCATCGTGGCTCTCAACAACGACGACGGGCAAGTCTACCACGCGCGCAACCTCGACTTCCAGCCCGTGGACATTATGGTGGACCTCGTCTACAACGGCATTTTCACCCGCGGCGGCGTCGAAGTGTTCCGCTCGCAGATGGTCGCAGGCTACACCATGGTCATCACCGCAGCGCGCTTCGGTGAAAATGCAGACGGATCTCCCAATGGCTTCGCGCTCGAGCGGAACACGCGGTTCGCCGACGTGGCGGGCGGCTATGCGGTACGCGTAGCGAGTCTTGAGTATTATTTAGTCCTTCTCGTTGTACATTTTTTCGTCGCGGCTGTAGCAATATTTAGGAGTTGGATGCTGTCCCTGCTTTTGTTTTGAAATCTTCTCACCAAGCACTGCGTATTGTTGACTGCGTTTGCTAATCCCCATTACCATACCCGTCGTGCGCGCATTGATATATCAGGACGTGATCAAGAACCTCGAAGGCGGCGTGATGCTCAACGGCTGGACGCTGCGCAAAATTTTCGAGAATGTTACGTCCTACGACGACGCCGTCTCAGCAGTGTCGAGCGCGCAGTACGCCAGCACCGAATACGCCATCATGAGGTGAAGCTATAATTGGCTTATTGTGCCCGCTGCCCTCTTTGTTGTGAACCCGCGAACAAAAAAAGAACGCATTCAGTGGCATCTGAAATCTGCCCCTTTTCAAACCAAGTTCATCTTCTTTCCCTGAACGTGCTCCTTCCTTTTTTCCCCGGCTCTTCAAGCCCTCAAACACCTCATGCCATCTCTTTTTTTTTTCTCTCACACTTTCCCATCATTTATTCTTTTTACTTCTGAAAGCGGCGTCAAGAAGGGCGTGATTTTGGCCCGCAGCCCGGGCGAGGTGGTGCACACCCAGGTCCTGGGCGAGGTCAACTACCAGGAGCGGTCGGACTACGTGATCATGACCAACTTCGACTTCTACTGGCACGACGTCCGCGAGTGGTTCGACCCCACAGGGGGAAACGGCATTGGCCACCCTCGCCGGATCGCCGCGCAAACGGTGCTGAACGCTTCCGACGCCGTCACGTCGCAAGTGCTGTGGGCGGCCATCAACTCGAAGGGAGACTTCGCGGACACGGTGTTTCAGGCCATCATCAACGTGGAGCAACGACTTTGGAACATCTCCATTCCGGACTACTCGCAGCGATAATGTGTACATAAGAAGAGGGCGCTAGGTGCCGCTGAATAAGAAATACAGTTGCCTGTGAAGGATGTGTCGCCATCGTTCGTGCGCAGATCCACGAACCCGCAAGCTATGCGCTGCTCGAGATCGGCAGTCGAAAGGGCCCACAGCAAAGAAGGCAGATACATAGCATTCGCACACATCCGAAGCAGGGCCGGAGCTGCAATGAATTCGAATAGGCAGGTGGAATATAGACTTAGCGTAAATGCGCTTTTTTGTTCGGACATAAAAAAAAAGAAGCTTACTTGTTACCAACTGTTACCCGTTACTGTGTGATGCAAAAGGCAAAACACGAGGTTTGAGTTTATAACGTGTATATGGTATTATGCAATAGTTTCCGATTGGCATATGCGAGATACAGAGGAAGGTACTCCTAATTCTTACTTGGCTGCCTGGATATTTGGAAACCTCGAACTCTGCCCCTTTACCTTTAATATACAGTATACGGAATACTAATACCGGGCCATATGGCCAATTGCTCATTGAACCCACGTCTAATTGAGAATCATCAAAATCCCAAGCGAGATAAGGAAGAACAGGAGAAACCGCATACTCGCGGAGCGCTGAGCAGCAGAAAGTTTTACTTCCAGCGCAAAACTCAGCTTTGCTGAGTGTCCTATGTCCTAATACAGTTAGGAACTCACAAGTATCCGTCTCTACTTGGGCACCGCAGCGAGCAGTTTCTCCAAGCCTTCGTCGATGCGGTCTTTGGGCAGGCGAAGATTCAGCATCACCGATTTCGGCACCAGTTTATCGTGGTCCGTGACCTGGAAATAAAGCAGAGGAGAAAAGGAAAGAAAAAAGACGCGAATGAAAAGGGAAGAATTAGGGTTTGCCTTGAGAAGTAGATTTAGCACACGCACGCAACTCAAGCAACTCACCGCTGGTAACAAGCTTTGTTTCAACTCTGTTCTTGCCACGAGTTGACTACTTCAACAGAAGGTCTTTTGTGTAAACATCCTTTTACCTTTCCGGTCTCGGGGTCGGTGGGGGCTTCCATGAGCTGGGTCGAAAAGTTAATGCCCGCTTTCCCAGCGCGGCTGAACTGCATGCCCTTCACCACCAGGGTGTTGAGCTTGAGCTTGCCGAGCTTTTCGTCGCGCATCAACAAGTAACGCTTGGGATCCACGCCTTCTTTGCCGTGCAGCACCTGACAAGTGTTCAAGTGACAGCGGGGGTTGCCGCACACGCACAAGAGGCACGCAGCAGCGGCTGAAGGGTTAGGGATGGGCACGAAAAGACAGAAAGCTCTGGGATTCGAAGAAAGAAAAAGAAGACGTCTTGAAAAATAAATAATTTAAACAAAAATTCTCTTCGAAAAGGTAGGACCAGTACTATATGCGACCAGCACCAAGAACAAGGGTTACCGCTGCTGCTTCCTGTACCTGAAAGTGGCCGGTGCCCATTTCTTTCCACTCTTGCTTGCCGGTGCGCTTCCCCTCCTTGTCGCGCTCGTCTCCCAAGCGGCTCAGCTTGCCCCGGCACTCGAACACCACTGACCGGTCCAGCTCGTCCTTGGCCTTTTCCACCACTTCCACCACTTCGGGGGGTACTTCGTCGTCGTCGTCGCCACCCTCTGCGCCTGCTCCGCCAGTGCCGCCCACCGCAGCTGCTGCTGCTGCTGCAGGTGCAGCCACCGCAGGGTTCGCGCCAGGAGCGCCGCTGCCAAAACTGAAACCGCCGAAACTGCCCCCACCTGGAGGAGCGGCAGCAAACGGCTTCGCGGCGGCGCCACCGCCAGCAGCTCCTGGCGACGATGAAGCTGGAGCGCCGAAGGTAAAACCGCCGGTGCTTGCAGCTGCAGCTGGAGGAGCTCCGAAACTAAACCCAGGCGCGGCCTTTTTGTCACCACCAGCATCAGCTGCGGCAGCTGGAGGAGCTCCGAAACTAAACCCAGGCGCGGCCTTCTTGTCACCACCAGCATCC
>Ga0307930_1003834_pt1 | contig 10795 bp, 9 predicted proteins | sample OrgLakmetageno46_FD_203161 | JGI IMG/M metagenome (GOLD analysis project Ga0307930, IMG submission 203161) | Saline water microbial communities from Organic Lake, Antarctica - #46 | ecosystem: Environmental > Aquatic > Non-marine Saline and Alkaline > Saline | place: Antarctica: Organic Lake... | reverse complement strand
GCCACGCCACGATCAACGTAGTTGATTTCAATGACGTGACAAGGTGTCAGAACATGGTTGATGTCAGTGACGTGACAACGTGTCAGAACAAGCACGCAAGGGTTTTTTGTGTCTGTGATGTGACGGACGGACTGACGGACGGACATTTTTCAGGGAGAGCAGTTCTGAGATGCAGGTACTAAACATCAAACTACGTTGATCTATTAGCAAACCGTACTCTACAGTATCTACGTATCTACAGTACTACAGTACCAACGTACTGTACTACAGTAGCTTCAGTAGCTACGTAGTAGTTAGCGGTATGGTGGACTTTCGACCATACTCTACAGTACAACATCATGAGAACAATATTTGCGACTTTCAGACAATTTTCAGCAAGGGTATCTCTTGCTTGCAGACACTACCGACTTGCGATTAGAGAGGGGAAAATGCTACCTACAATAACCCCGAGCCCGGCTCCCTGTATTTATCCTGAGCCCGGCTTCCGAGCCGGGCCAGGGGATTCCTTTGATGCCACCTAAACGGAACCCCCCCCTTGTATATAGTAGCTACTAAGACTGCAGCGGCGTGCGCGCCGCCACGCCACGATCAACGTAGTTGATTTCAGTGACGTGAGAAGGTGTCAGAACATGGTTGATGTCAGTGACGTGACAACGTGTGAGAACATACATACCCAGATAAAAATGTGATGTGACACACAGACAGACAGAGATTTTTCTTTGGTAGGCACTTTTTGGTCGTGTCGACATAAGACATCAAACTACGTTGATCTATTAATCCACCCCTCGGGAGAGGCGCGAAAAAAATGCAAGCACGGAAATCTTCTGTAATTCGTCGAGGAAAATAAAAATGAATTGTGAAAACACTTCATCGAACTTCTTGGGAGGTCAACGCTTACCTGTTTGCGAGTTGAGAAAGGTAGATACGAGTACAGGGGCTAGTTCTACTGAGTTCCCACATCGGCCAAGTAAGTTTTCCTGAGTAGCTCTTTATTTATGTTTCTTTGCTTCTTATCTCTACCTTATGGCCTTGTATAGTACCCTCGGGGCCAGCCTGCGAACTGCTTCAAAAGCCCTCCGGTCCCCCGCCGATGAGGAGGGCTCATTGAGGTGCTTTCTTTTTTTAACTGCCAAGTAGAACGACTGATAATAGTTGGCTTGGAATTTTAAATTTAGCGATTTATTTTTGACAAAACACAAAAAAAACGGCGATTGTAAGTGCGTCTCCGGCGTGCACCTACGCACCTCTGCCCCCCTTGCGGAATTACTCCTACTCGTAGAATGAGATACCTGGCGCTATACTAAGGTGCCTTCCGTTTTTACTAGTGCCCACTTCGTTCTATTTAAATATTTTGAATTGCATTTTAGGCGTATAAATTCTTCTTTCTTGTTGTATATCTCAAGCCGCTTAAAAGATGATTAATAACGCTCTTAACCTTTCGAATGTATTACGACAGAGAAGGCAGCATTTTTTAAGGAACTATCCTCCGTGCACTTCCGAATCGCGGATTATCGCTTAGGATAACGCGTTCTCATGATTTGCTATGTACTCCGGAAGTATCGAAGTGGTTTGGCTTTCCATTCGTTTGTTTGTCAAGCGCCACTAGGAGAATTATATGAAATTGTGCCACTAAACTTCGTCCGTCTTCGTTTATATCTATTTATGATCTGATTTCTTATCTGTTCTCGTTCTGATGCAGAACGATATGCGCCTGCTTTTCGGCTGACTGAGCTTATGTTGCTCAAATCTAAATCTTTGAACCTCCGATTCGGAGCTGCTGGAGGCGCGCTTGACCAAATTCATCTGATGCTTTACATCGCAAATACTCTTCGACTTCTTTAACGGCTCCACATATGTCACCTCTAGCTTCTAGCAAAAGGCTCCAGTTCCAGTGCGCATTCGCATGATCTGGGTTGTATTGAATAGCTCGCCGATAACACATCTCGCTGCTGGTGTACCGACCTTGTTGCTTATGTAGGATCCCAAGATTATAGTGGGCGTTTGAATTACTTGGATCAAGAAGTAAGCATTTGCGATACTCACTTTCGGCTTCTATAACACATTGTGATTTTTCTGACAAAAGTGCGCCAAGATTGAGGTGCGCGCTTGTGTTGGTTGGATCGACTTTCAGAGCTTCACGATAAGCTACCTCAGCTCCTTTCAAATCTTTTCGGTCGATCTTTAGAAGCAATCCTAAATGACAATGCGCTTTCGAATGATTCGCATTGAGCTGAATAGCTTTTCGGAATGATATTTCTGCGCCATCAATTTTATTCTGCCTTTTCAATAAACACCCCAGATTGAAATGAACAGACGCAAGACTGGTGTGGTTGACAAGTAACGTAGCCCTCGGTCGAATACTTGAATTCTTAGATCCTAGTGCAGACCGAAGCGCACTTTCGGCAGTTTTAAGGGAATGGCTCTCGTCGTTCATCAGGATGGCGTAATTGTTAAGAGCTGATGTATGTAAGGGATTGAGCTCTAGGCAAGTTGAAAGGACTTCAATTGCACCCTCATGGTCGCCCACTTCATCAAGAGAATATCCAAGGGAAAACCAGGCTCCAACGATACATGGATCCTTTTCAAGAGCTGCTCGAAACAAATTTATTGCTGTCAAATGGTTTCCCTCCAACTTTAATTTACTACCCATTGCAAATAATGCTTCTGCAGATTCAGCGATATCTTTTGATGAGTTTGTAAATTCCATTAGTGCTCCAACAGCATTCCCTCTCCCAGCCTCCCAAGAAGCACGTCGGAGCGCAGCGTCATCATCATTGAAAACTTCGAGTTGCTCTCTCGTACAGCTATGTTCTGCTCGCAGGTGTTGCATCCGGGCTGACTTATGGTCGATGGCCTGCTGTAGCATTCCCATCATCGTCTGCACATCCTGATTTAAGGAGCTCAAGCCAAATTGCATTGTGGACATCTTGCAGGCCAGATCATTTTGGCCTTCGAGGAGCTCATCGCCATATCCACGCAGCAAATCATTCACGGCTTGAATTTGAAATTCGAAGTTCTCGTTGATGTAGTCAAGCTCCATCTTAAAAGCCTCTCGAGACACGCCCCCAGAAATTGCAAGTGAGCGCACGTCAACAGCAGAAACAATATCATCTTGAGCGATGCAGCTCTCCGCGTTCACAACTTGATTCCGAATAGCTTGGCAAAGAGGATATACGCGGGGATGGGTAGTCAAGAGCTGTGATATTGCTGAAATTTGAGAAAGTGTCGTCGTTTGTGCCGCAACATTCAAGACAGAGCGAAAAGACAGGAGCTGTCTCTGAATACGGGCATCAATTGCAATTATGTCTGTTTTTCTGGCATACGCAATTTGCACGATGCGCATTATGAATCCAGGGCAGCCATATTGCCGAACAACTTCAGTAAGCTCTTCGAGAAGTGGCAGAATCTTTTCTGTTTCATTGAGAATTAGTTCGCGGTCAGTTGGAGATAACAATCTAAGCAGAGGTGGTATTGAGTTGAGGTAATCAGCTATATCAAGTGCTCTTCCACCGGCTGTTGCGATGTCTCGGCAAGTCATTTGCGCGTCTCTAACCAATTGAAGGAGGCCTTTAAGTAACTTGCATGCAGCTCCAACAAATGGTATCTCTTGACCTGCAGTGATAAAAGCATCCAGTGCATTGACTGCAAGAGAAAAACCTTGCACCAAGCCTCCTCTAGCACCTTGAAGCGATGATCGAGCTAGTGTTGATGCCTCGCGAAGACTTGGAGAGAATACTTGGGAGGTAGTACTCTGGCATTCGATTGGGTATTTTGACGCGTTAGTCGTGACGTAACTTTCAAGTGCTTCACGGGACATCGCGGGCATGTGCAAATCTTTACGAAGTAATTCTGTTAGGTCATCTTTGGACAAGCGTGACAAGGCATTTAATGACCCGAACTTTGCACGTGTAATGACGGCGGCCCATTTTCGTGGCAGCTTCACTCCAGCATTTGTCAGGTGGCCAATGAGCTCAGTCGATGAAGCCACATCATCCCTGGCACAGGTCTGACCACTGCTCTGCAAGTGAGCGTCACTTTTGCTTTTGAAAATAATTCTTCTACTTCTCCGTGGCCGTAATTTAGACTGAGTTTCAATCGTTTCAGCACTCGTCGGCGCAGCAGGAGTTTTGCATAGTAACCGATGACATGCTTCCCAGTGCTCCTGTTGGCAAGTTTTGTCGCAATACATAACAGTTTTGCATCTTGGGCATGTGTGGAGACCAACACCAACGTCCTCTGCACGGCCGCAGTTCGAACAGTGAGAACGCATTTGCCCTTCAATTGTACTGTCTCAATGTATGCGCGCATAGGCGCAAAACTGCTGAACGTAATTGAGGAAAGTGGCAAGTCTTTCAACGATACTTTTTACTTATTTACTTACATGTTGTTGAAAAATATCATTGGCCGTGGTGGTATAGTAAGTATAAACTAATTATACACCACCAATTACCATGATGAATTATGCTGTAATCATTGGATCTAAAGCTTTGCATTCAGACTACTGGAATAATCGTGTCTTGTCGTGTCTTGTTCGGTGTTTTCTTTTGTAACTTACAAGACCGAACTATTTTTGTCCTGCCTTGCATTCTTGTTGTAAAGATGACATTGAAAGAGTGCGACCCACAGTGTTCTTGAAAAGGGAATGACTAACAATATGCGCGAAATTCTTAACATCCACATAGGCCAAGCGGGCGCTCAGATTGGCAATTCTTGCTGGGAGGTAAGAATTGCCATCTGTAATATCGTCTATTCAGGAATATATTGTAGTATTCTAACACTCTGACAGGTGTTTTGCCTCGAACATGGCATTCAACCTGAGGGGCATCCTGTTGAATCAGACCAAAGCACGTCTGCCCCTCTATCAGCTGCACACACATTCTTCGCGGAAACAAGATCTGGAAAGCACATCCCAAGAGCTATTCTTGTCGATACTGAAGCAACAGTGTTAGATGAAGTGAGGAAAGGAAGATATTGCCAACTCTACCACCCTGACACTGTAATCTCTGGAAAAGAAGACTCTGCCGACAACTTCGCAAGAGGGTATTTTAATCTAGGGAAGACGCTCATTACTCGCTTATCGGATCAAATTCGAAGAATGGCAGAAGCCAGCCCAAACTTGCAAGGTTCGTCTTTAAACAGCAGCATTATCACAATTATCATTAAATAATTCTTATGTTTCAATCGACGAATGTGCCATGCCCCTTTGTCAGGATTTATGCTATATCATGCCGCCGGCGGTGGTACAGGATCAGGATTGACATCGCTTTTAATAGAGCACTTGTCCGCTATGTTTCCTAGACATTCGAAATTGACCTTTTCAGTGTGTTCATCGAGGTTTATCGGCAACAGCGCTACCGAACCGTTCAATGCGGTTCTTTCAACGCATGGATTACTCGAGCATGCAGATGTGACGTTTTGCATGGATAATGAAAGCTTGTACAAAATCTGCCTTCGCAATTTAGGCCTCACATGTCCCTCGTACAGCAATATCAATCGTCTCATAGCTCAGTTCGCTAGTTCGGTCACGGGGTCACTGAGATTTGGTGGTGCCCTCAACATGGACTTGATGGAACTCCAAACCAATTTAGTACCTTATCCTCGACTCCATTTTCTTGTACCTTCGCTTGCACCATTGATTCAGCCAGACAAGGCTTCCTTTTACCACATGAGCGTCGGCGACATTACAGCTGCTGTGTTTGATCGCTCCTCCTCTTTTCTCAGATGTGATCCGCGCCACGGCAGTTACATGGCATGTTGTCTTATGTACAGAGGCGACATTACTCCGAAGGATGTGAATGCTGCAGTTTCTAAATTCAAAAGCAAGCGGGGGGTTAATTTCGTGGACTGGTCTCCGACTGGGGTAAAGTGTGGGATTGCAAGCAAGCCTCCTTCCTTTGTACCTGGCGGTGAGCTTGCGCTCGTACCTCAGGCCGTGTCCCTCGCGGCCAACACTACGGCTATAGTTGAAGTCTTTTCCAGAATCAATCACAAATTTGACCTCATGTTCGCTAAAAGAGCTTTCGTGCATTGGTACGTGGGTGAGGGCATGGAGATAGGGGAATTTTCTGAAGCCCGTGAAGACTTGGCAGCACTTGAAAAAGACTACGAAGAATGCGACACGGTCGGCGGCGACTATTTTCTCTCGAAAATTAGTGACACAGAAGGTCTGCCCTCGAAGTATCGATAATTACGAAAGATGGTTTTATGGAATTCAGGTACCACAAGTTGTACATATTTATATTTTTAATTCTCCTTATTCCAGCCTTATTCTATTTCCTCGGGGCCTGTGACAAATCCATACGACCTGTAGCCAGCAGCTGCGGCAGGAAAATACATCAAAGAATTATTGATACTCCCAGCCAAGAAAGGTTGCTGCTTTGCTTTATATCTCTAAGTGTTAGCCTTTTAATTCCGGCCCCTCGGGGCCTGCCTCAAACGGAAAAATATAACCCAACGGACAGATAATTTGCTTAAGGATTTCCCAAATTCCCCCCTTCGAGGTGAAAACGTGTTTAAAATACAGTAAAAATACGGTAAATACGTCAGCAGGTGTGTAGAAACTGTTTTAGAGACAGGACCCGAAGGGCCGGAATTAGAAGGCTAACAGGTAGAGAGGAAAGGCAAAGCAGTACAAACTAAACCTAAGAGCTAATCAGGCTTTTTTTGGAGCTTTTTTTGGGATTTTTGCAAGAGGTGGGCACAAAATCATTTGACCAATGAGAGGGTCATTTTTCCAGAGATCCTTCGATTCCTACCCCCCCACCTGGTCTGGTGGTGGGTAGTGCCCATTTCCATATTGAGCCCCCCTCCCTGGGGGCGATGAACATACCGATTACCGCCCTGGAGTTGTCCGTTGGGTGCTCTATATACAGGAATAGCCTACCCCTCCTCTGGGGGAGGCGGGAAGAAGGGTGTCTTTTTTCCAGCCGGACGGCCAAAACCCACCACCCACCCCACCCTCACGTCGCCTTGTGGTCTGATTGCCCACCTCTTGGATTTTTGAAGCTTTTTTCCCAGAACCCTGGAGGCGGCTGCTGCAGCAAGCAAGCAGCAAGCAACAAGCAGCACAGCAGCACCGAACCACTAATACACTAATAGTCTAATAGTACTTAACCACGATAGTAGGCATACATACAAAGTAGTCGAAGTGAGAGCAAGTTGCTAACTCTAACCTCTTCTTTGCTCTAGGCCATTATTCGAAGCTCACCACACGGAGATAAAACTTGCGACCTCTATGGCGTTTAATTTCGGAGTTGCAGCTGCCCCCGCGGCACAAGGTACTTCATTCAATTTTGGAAGTCCAGCTGCTGCTGCCCCTGCGGCACAAACTTCTGGAGCTTCATTCAATTTTGGAAGTCCAGCTGCTGCTGCCCCTGCTGCACAAACTCCTGGAGCTTCATTCAATTTTGGAAGTCCAGGTGCTGCTGCCCCTGCGGCACAAACCCCAGGAACTTCATTCAGTTTTGGGACTCCAGCTGCTGCTGCCCCTGCGGCACAAACCCCAGGGACTTCATTCAGTTTTGGAAGTCCAGCAGCTGCCCCTGCAGCAGGTGCAGGGTTTGGTTTCCCGCGTCCTGCGGCAGGGGCTCAGCCGGCAGCCGCAGCGCCAGCAGCAGCACCTTTCACGAAGCTCGACGAAGATTACGCCAAAAAAGTTGAAACGCTTTCGAAGCTCAAGCTCGCCTGGACTGGCCCCAAAATCAAAACCCGCACGGCTGCTGGCACCGAAACAGAGGTCAGTAGATTTGCTTCCCCTACTCGAGCAGCAGCAAAGAAGCCCTTGCGAATGGGACACTGTGACAACGTTTCTCGAATAGCGAAAGAGGAGAGAACTTTCTTCTAAAAGAAATAATGTCTAAACGCTCCTGACATCACCCGTTTTCAAACCTTCATGTGCACAGGTCGAGAACCCCGACGGACAATTTCAGGCCTTGGTGTTCAAGGAAAGCCGGAAAGCGGGGTCTGGGGCTACTCCTTTTCCTGCGCGGTTCAAAGGCGTGTCGGAGGAGCTGTGGCGTGACGCCGAGCGCAAACTCGTGACCGTACGTTTTTGAAGTGAAAAGGGAACGCTACCTTCGTGAAATGCGATCCGTGTTTTGCATTATTTGCGTTGAAAGTGTCTTTCTTCGTGTTGATTGCTCATTTCGCCTGCCTGATACATGTATACTACCCGCCTCGTTCTGTCTTCCCGAATGGGTGCCACAGCACGACTTGTGCGAAGATTTAGTGCCCATGAAGGCTACAGGGGCCGAGCAACTGGCGAAGCGCGCGGAAACGCAGAAGAAAAAGATCGCCGAGCTGGAGCAGGTGTGTGCACAAGATGAACGAATTGATTCCGATGAGGGGAAAAATTGGTTTGGGTGAAGGAGAGGAAAAAGGACGTCGAGATTTAGTAATCAGAAGTTAAAAAAATGGGAAGCCAAAAGGAGTTTAGGTGTAAAAAAAGGTGCGGGAGAGCAGTGCATTTGATGCATGGTTTACAAGAGAGGTGCTTTGTACTGTAGAAAGTCGTGTTTGTTTACTTTCATTTTTCCCTCCTTTTCCTCCATCTCTGTATCATCATCGCCGTGAACATCATCACCATCCTCCTCTTTCTTTTGGAGACCCTCGCGATGGCGGAGAAGGACGTGCGGCGGGCCACCGACAGCGGCAGCGGCGCGAGCGAGCGGGCGCGGAAGCTGCAAGCCAAAGCCGACGCGCAAGTGGCGCGGCTGGCGGACTTGACGGTAGGTTTACGAGAACAAAAAAGATGGGACACAGAATCGACAAACAACAACCTCATTGATAAGAACAACGCACGTTTGTTTGTATAATTACGCGTGAATGCAGGTGACTATTCTTTAAATAAAAGAGTATATTTGTTCAAATTATTCCCTTCCCTTCTGCTTTCCACTTTAAACATTTTGTTCTTTTACTTGTTTGCTACGCGGTGTGCATTTGCGTCTGGCGGTGAATGGTCGCTCAGAGCCGCCTGCACGTGTTGACGCACTTGGGTTGCCCTTTGAGCGAAGACGAGCGGCGCCACTACCTTGCCTTGCAGCAACTCGCCGATCGCGTTGCGCATGCAGGGCGCAGTGCGCAGGTAATGCGTCATGATGAATTAGATACTTGAGGAGTCAAGGATAAAGAGAATTTGAAGAATGAAATTACGAACAGATCTAATTTTGACTACACTCTTCCAATTTCTTCGTCCTTACATTACCTGCTTCAAAATTATAATGTTGAGCCAGTGGATGCTTCTTGCACTTTTTTGTGTATTCTTATTTGCATTCTTCAATCTCCATGTGCGCTTTCTGCTTTTTCTTGATACACACATCACACAGGACTTGTTCAACGCCGAAGACCTTCGCACTGGCCACGGACGGTTTGGGGCCACGGCAGGTAGCAACCAGCTCAGCCGCAGTAGTACACACAGTAGCAGCGGCAGCGGTGTGGGGATGGAAAAGCAAGAAACCGTGGCGATTCGGAGCGCGTTGGACGTGCAGCGAACGGCGTTGGACCGGCTGAGCGACGTGTTGAAGCGCGACATGCGGGATTTGGGGATTGTGAAGCGCGAAGCTGGCCTTCGCATTGGGAACTAGAAAGAGGCGGAAAATTGAGACCACCCTGCTCTTGGCTGCAATAATTGAAGTCAGCAACAAGACACAGGGGACTAAGCGAAGGCACTGAGAAGTATTAGCAAGTAAACCCAGTTTAACTCGGAAGCACCTCGTTACTAAAAGTTAGGTTCTGCGGTCTAGAGCTAAAGCTCCAGCTCCAGCCTTGGCCACTCATCCATCATCCAATTGAAGATGAATTCGCCTTCGTCATTCGTCGGTAGAACCTTACTTATATTCTCTTGAACAGTGGTAAGTTCGTTAGCGTTTAAAAATGAAAGACGAATAACTAATATCGATATATATAAATCCGGTGAAACTATTAATGCCGCCTGAAGATCAATAAATTTACATCTCCCCAATGGCCTTCTCGTTTGGCCCTCGGTAGATTTCTCTTCGAATTCAAATGGAGGTAAAGACGATCTTAGTAAATAAAATTAGTTCCGAGCCAGCCCCAATTCATTTTCTTGCGGTGGGTTGTGTGCTGTGTGTGTGAAGGGAGGAAGAAAAGAAAGGAAGGCCGTGGCACGCGCCTGGTCGTCGGTCGACTTCCGTCGTCTGTTCTTGCTGCTTGCTGAGATGCAAGTGCTTCTCTCTCTCTGCCGTTGGTGTTTCTCTCAAACTCTTGAATTCTATGGTTTCACACGGGGCTTTCAAGATGAAGCCGGCATGGTTCCTCATTCGTTGAACGTTCCTCCTAAGCCTTGGCTTCCGCCAGCTCAGCCGCCAGCGAGCTCGGCACGTTGATCAAGTGGTTGACGCGGTTTTTCACGAGCTCGTTGAACAGCTTGTAGTACTCCAAAATGTCGCCTTTTCCCCGGCGAATTTCCACCAAATGCACCGAGTCGGAGACCGCGTAGGCCTGCACGATGATGCCAATCATGCCCGAGGAGGACAGCAAGGCGCCCTTGCCCTTGAACGCATCGAGCTGCAGCCGGGTGTCGCAGCCCATGGCCTGATAGACAGCAATGAAGAAGAAAAGAAAAAGAAGAGCACAGAAGTGTGTGAATGAGGAAACAAAAAGGATTAAGAGTCTTAACGCACGGATCAGGTTCAGAACACTGAGATAAGTTAAGCAAAAAAAATAAAAGAGCAAAAAGACCTACAAAGCATGAGATTCAAAAGAGAAACCATATCCACGAACAAAACGTGCATGCTTTACCTGAAGCGCGGCGTCGATGCCCTGCAGCACCTGCACC
>Ga0307930_1003833_pt1 | contig 10797 bp, 9 predicted proteins | sample OrgLakmetageno46_FD_203161 | JGI IMG/M metagenome (GOLD analysis project Ga0307930, IMG submission 203161) | Saline water microbial communities from Organic Lake, Antarctica - #46 | ecosystem: Environmental > Aquatic > Non-marine Saline and Alkaline > Saline | place: Antarctica: Organic Lake... | reverse complement strand
TCAAGAAAGGAACATATCTCAGAGCTTTGCCTCTGGCAGCAAATTGCATGACTCCAGCCGCTCAACCTGCATTCCCATATTCTCCCTCCCATTCTCCCTCTCTTGCCGTTTGCCGCCATGTTTAATCTCGATCTTTTGTCATTTTTTTCCTCTCTTTAGGAACTGGACGCTGCTAAAGCAGAGCTGTCGGCGGCCAATCTGGCTCAAGCCGAGCTCGAGGCTCAGCTGGCGAAAGCAGCGGAAGAAAGAGAAGCCGAACACGACAAGCTAGATACCGCCCTGGAATCGGGAGTAGTGGAAAGCACGACCCTGGTAATTGCGTCATGGCATAGCTTTTTTACTCGATCCTCGTTTTCCCGTTCCTTCAGTTCCTATCTCTTTCCATTTCTCTTTGTTTTCGTTTTCCTTCCCTTCATCTTCGTGTTTGCACCACGGCAATTTTCGCACGTATTTCTGTTTCAGTGCCCATCCCACTTCTCTTTTTTTTTTAAATCCTCAAATCCTTCTTTCCCATGTAACCTCCAATTGCAACTTTCACTTGAAATTCTTTCATTCACTTCTGCCCTTAATTTCGTCCCATTTCCTCGATTCTTGATTCTTTTTTAGGCGGAGAAAGAGAAAGCCCTCAAGGCGGACGTGTCGGAATTGACCGAGCAAGACCAAGACTTGGACGACCAGCTGATGATCGACGAGGAGTCGCTGCAAGCCAAGAGCGACGACATTTCCGCTTTGCTCCAGAAAAACGAAGACATTACGGTGCGAACTTCTTGCCGCTTTTTTGTATACCTTGCAATGCAGGTTTGTTTGGATCTCACTCTTGACATGTCTGTATATTTTTAGAAGAGTGACAAATTCACGTTTGCACCCTCTACGTCTCACTGGTTACATTTGTTATGTGCTGTTCGGTTAAATACCTTACTCCTCTACTTATTATGATAGCATCCTTTCAATTTCCTCCCTCTCCCTTCGTCTCTCTTGCCATCAGGAGGAGAAAGCGGCGCTCAAGCTTTTGATCGAAGAAACGAAGCGCACCCTGGCAGAGAAGCAGTACCGCGCCAAGGTGGCCGCCCGCCAAGAACGCGTCTTCAAAGCCAGCCACGCGGTCTCGGGCGCCACCAAGTACGCTGGCGCGAGATACACCATGACCCGCTCGAAAGTCGCGTAACAAGAGCGTTTGAGAAGAAGAAGAAGTCAAGGCCTCCTTAAAGTCAGAAAGCGAAAATGAATGGAGGAAAAAAGAAAAACTGCTGTATGAAATTTGGTGTATCGCGAAGAAGAGAAATCATTTGAAAAGATAGGGCTGGTTTTACGGCACTACTACGCACGAAGCCATTCTTCATTCTTGTTGCCTTGTAAATTGTCAAGTAGTTGGCCTCTTCCTGCTCCCATATTATGCATAAGATTCATATGCATAGGTGTGTAGAAAATATAAAGATACGGATTGGGCGCGAGGATAACTCTTTTGCGAATATAGGGTGTAGCTTTCATATTCATGGTGCCGTTGATGCTGAGTTTAGCGGTAGCGGCCTCCTATCTGTGTCTAATATTTTGCCCCATATGTACTTAAATCCCTTCGCGTTACTCTCTACAAAGCAAGGCAAGAAAGGCCACCGTCGGCCATTTCTAGACTCCTCGCTGAACTATGTCCTAGAATATGTCGCATCAACGGCCAATCATTCATACCAGTGCGGCACTTCAAGAAGGGGCAAAATACTGCAGATATCCCAAAATGGCACTGGAATGACATCAGAAGTTCCTCGTATTGATCCTTGCATCTTACTTAAGCTTGGGCTCCACGATACAGGCCCGAATGCCAATCACAGCCTCCCGGAGCCCGCCTCCAGACACCATGCTGGTTTCATACATGGCTTGAATCCCCCACTTCGGGGCTACTCCCACATTATGCTCCTCTCCCTCTTCGATTGCTTTCTTGGACATACTTGCAGAATCCTCTTCTTCTTCTGCTGCGATTTCTGCTTCCAGCTGAGACTCAGCCGCGAGTTCCTTCACCAGTTGGCGCAAGCGCGGTAAGTGGTGTTCAGCCCCCGGCAAGTCGCACTTGTTGGCCAATAAAACCGCAGGTTTTCGGGCTAACGCGGGCTGGTACAGCAACAGTTCGTCGAGCAACGACCTCAAGTCTGCGCACGGGTCCCGCCCGTCTACGCCAGCGGCATCGACGACGAAGGCAATGCCGTACACCCGTTCCACGTGCCGCAAGAACGAGTGCCCTAAGCCACGGTTCTGGGACGCGCCGTCTACTAAGCCAGGCAAATCCGCTACCGTGACGCGAACGTAGTCGCTGTACTCCAGGACCCCAAGGCCTGGAGCCAGGGTAGTATAAGGATACGGTGCCACGTGAGGCCGCGCGTTGCTGGTGGCCGCTAAAAAGCTCGACTTGCCGGCGTTCGGGTAGCCTACTAACCCCACTTCTGCAATGGCTTTCAGCTCGAGCTCGAAGAAGGCTTCCGTGCCTGCGTGGCCAGCAGAGCGGTGCGCGCGGCTTGACGCTCGATCGTTGTGGGTTTTGCCCGCTAACATGCAATTCCCCATGCCAGGCCGCCCGCCTTTCGCAGCGACGTACGACTCGCCAGGCTGCACAAGATCCACCTAAATGACCAATGAACCAAATGAGGAGACGTCGCTTATTCTAGTACACCAGGCGCAGCAAGTAAAATGTGAACACGAGTAGAGTGGAGAAGACGTCTCGGCCTCACAGAAGTACAACCCGCAGTTAACCACGACACTACAGTTGTAGAGATACAGTTGTAGAAGTTAGGACGTACACAGAAAAACCAGACGTTCAAAGAAGGATTAAATAAAATACAAGTGTATGCATTCTGACCTCTTCAAGGACAACAAATTCATCCTCGTCATTGTCCTCGCTGTAGTCCCAGTCGTCAACTTCTCCTTCCCACGTTCCATATTCGTCGTCGAAGTAATCGTATTCGCCCAACTCAACAATCTCGTTGGCCTCCTCGTCCAATGTACCCAAGGCTTCGAAAGAATCAACGTCATAGATGATGCCACTGACTTGATCCAGGAAAACAACGGTTCCATCCGCAAGTGTGTGAATGACAGCATCCTCTTCTTCTTCTTCTTCTTCTTCATCTTCATCATTATCGTCATTGTCAATCTCTCCATCCTCCTCCTCATCGCCGGCAGCAAAAGTCGTGTTTCTACCCTTTTTCAGTTCACCGGAGGCAACAGAAGTTTCGGTGTCATAAATGGCGTCATCCTCGTCATATCGAAGAGTAGTAGCATCATCGTTAAGAGAATCTTCTCCAGCTCCTTCGTCACTGTCGTCAGGAACAACTGTATTGGTCTCTTTGTCTAATTTCCCAAGGGCTTCAAATGTTACAGCATCGTAAACGGAGCCGTCAGCTTCATCGAGTAAGACAATCGTGCCATCCACGAGTTCGTGGTCTACAACTTCCACTTCTTCTTCTTCTTCTTCGTCGTCGTCAGCGTCATCGTAAGAATCGTCGATTTCATCCTCCTTACCCAATTCTGAGCTCTCTTCGTCGTCAACTTCATTGTCTTGGTTGAATAACGCGCTCCCCGCGTTTACATTGCTTGGGTCTTCAGAAGAGCCTGCGCGAAAGGCCCGACGCTCGGCAGCAGCAGCTCTCGCAGCCATCGAGGCTTGTTGGGCCGCTCGTATCTCCCTTCTACGCGTTTTACCGTGCTTGAACCCCGACCCTTTGCCAATTTTCTCGTCATTCTTGGCTTTCTCAAGATCTATACATCGAGCAGGACATCATGAAAAAGATAACATCTTGAGGCCTCGCCTAGTCAAATCACTGAAAGCCATGGCCCTATGCAGAGACGCAGAGACTCAATCAAGGCAAATGGCTTTACCTCGTGCTTGCTCTTCGTAGGCATCTTTTCGCCCTATGCGTCGCACTAGAGTACCGCAGGGGACGCGGACCTACGTATTGTATTCAATCCACAAGTCAGTTTTGTTTGTGGCTAGTAGCTTGTACGAAGTGATAAATTATAGGCCATACAAATCCAGTCAATCAAGAACTTCAATTGAAAGTATTGAAAGCGCAACTTCGGAAAATCAATCAATCAATCAACCAACCAATAAATCGAGCGCACCTCGAGTGTTGCGCCAGCGCGGCCTTTCAAGTTGCTGGAACCACCGTTACCGCCTCTCGGGGCATTGAAGTGATGCGTGTCAAACAGCAAGGTCTTGACCTGACCAAAGTTTAAAGGGGCACAAGAATAATTTGAGGAGAGCGAAGTCCCAGTGCAACGCTCAAATGATTGAACCTTTTCCTCACCTTTGGGTCTGCAATGATCACGACATCGCCGCCACCGCCGCCGTGCCCACCGGACGGTCGCCGCCACGCGTCGCTAAACATTTCGAAGCTGTTGCAGCCACTGCCACCGTGGCCACCCCGCACGCGGATGCGAGCCTGGTCGACGAAGCGCTTGTTCCTTTTGCAATGGAAGCACACGCAGAGCAGCCGAAGTGAATGACAAATATAAAAAAACACGCGAGCAAACGAGATCAAAAGCGGGAATTAAAGTAAAACTTCGCTAATAACACATACCGGCCGCGATTGAATTCAGACCACGTTGGGTTTAGGTCTAGCCTCTCTTCTGAAGATGGAGATGCCGTAGGCCTGAACTTCATAGAGCCAGCATCAGGCTGCCGTGGGTGCCGCATACGCTTCAGAGGGACAGACCTAGAATAAAACCGCAAAGGCACCCGAGCCCATGCGTGGAGTATTCCGCGAGACTGGAACAGCATCGTTCTTTTTTAGTCGTGAATAAGACCTTTCTAGTGCAGTCCTATTCCTATTCAAACTAAGAAGAGGCTATTCCTACTTGACTTCAGTAGCCAGTGCAGTCTTCTGCTCTCTCGATCTTGAGATCAATTCACTTGGACATAGGCAGGCTAATTAGGAGCTACAATTGCACCAATGAGTTTTCCAAGTACACTGTAGTATCAACGAATGCACGCCTGCCTCTAGAATAGAGTCTGTAGCTAAGCTTATAGAGTTTGATGGATTGCGCAAACAGCGACAGAGAAGAGAGAATTTGCGAAAAGCGAAAAGCAAATGCAGCACCAAACATCAAGAAACGAAGTCGTCAACGAAGTGGAGGCGGCGGCGGTGCGGCGGTGTTCAAGAAAGTACAGGGTGAGGTAAAGGATCCTTCACAAGGTGAAATGGCCGACTGGCCGACATCCGACATCGGCAACCGTTTGATGCAAAAAATGCCATTGATTGACAACGAAATAATACTTCTCCTGAAAAATTTAGCCTTCCCGCGATTCTTTTTTGAAGCATGGGCAAGGGTGCCGATCTCGTAGCGAAGGCGGCACAAAGTCTGCTCCGGGCGAGCAAGGGGCGTAAGGTTAAGGTAACTTGTAGTTCGTCTCTGCACAGTTTGTCACGAGGTTATCAATTTTTGATAAGATACTTCCGCTTATCTAAGAAGCAACCTAAGCATCTAACAAGTTTGGTTTGAAGTGATGTATTATACCATTTCTAGCGTTGTTGATTCTAAGACTCATCATACCATGAAGTCGCTTGCTTTTCGACTGAAAGGGTCTCACCGCAGCGGCCAAGGCACGCAGCCTCGAGAACCAAATTGTGGCTGCAGGCGCCATTAGGATATTCAAGCGCGCAGATGTTGACGGCGATGGCACTTTGAGCAAGGTTGATGACATTAGAGCTTTACTAGGGGTCCACCTCAGCCTGGCGCTCGCTTTCTGTATCTTTCCCTTTCTTTTTCTCATGCAAACGAAGCAAGCCAAATACAATTGTACACTTTTGTTACTCATAGAGAGCGCACCTCGCAGCAGACCAAATGCACAAACATGCTCACACCTTATGCATGCAATGCCTCGATAGGCGGAATACAACGCGGCGCTGAGCTTCGACGCTGTGAACTCTGACGCGGATTCTGCCGTCTCGCAGAACGAGTTTCTCAAGTCCTTTACGTCAAGCCGCTACCGGCGATCTGCTCCTATTGACCCAGCCTCAACGTCGGCTGAAGTGGCAGGGAAAGGAGCAGTGGAAGGAAGTGGCGACGTCGTCATAATTACAGCAAGGCAATACGCTCTCCTAGCGATCAAAAGCGGATTGCCGTTTGTTGCTTTTGGCTTCGTCGACAACTTCATCATGGTCCGCCTTTGTTGAATATTGACCGTGTAGCACTATCCTCACTGGTACACCATTTGAGATTATCTAACAAGTGCCTTAAGTTATTTTGCTTCAATTTGAATTCAAGTGCGTGTGCGCCTTGTGCTTGTACTACTTAGATCATGGCTGGCGATGTCATTGACGCCTCGTTAGGCGCCGCGCTGGCCCTCTCCACTATGGCTGCTGCCGGCTTGGGCAACGCTGTTAGCGACGCGGTAAGACAAATGTGTGTGTATAGAGAGGGTGCATACTTGTGCGCTACATGTGAAGCTATACAATGAATTAAATAATGTTTTTCGCATGTACGTAGCCAGGTACCGAGGAGTTATCTTTAACGTTTAAGCTCCATAGGGAATGGATTAACGAGGCCAATTACTTCTTTTCTTGTCCGGACCTATGGACCCCTATATTTCTAAGATTCTAACCTTCTACGCAAGGAATCTTGTTGGCACTTGTATACTGAATTTCCTTTTGGTTTTATCCTTCTGTAGGTGGGGATAGCTGCCGGCGATTCGATTGAAAGCCTCATGCTGCGCATAGGCTTGCCCTCGGCTGGCTTAACGGCGTCTCAAATGATGACCAAGGGCCCGAAACGAGTGCATTTAGGTGCGAATTGCTCAAGATATCCTCGACTCTGTTCATTTTAGCTATTGCTTCTCATTTCTTAATACTGGTGTTACCTCATTTTACATTGTTATCTTATTCTTACTCACTTTATCTACCTTGCATTCCCAAGTACACACTCATCTTACCCTACTACTTTACACCAGCGGCCTCGATGGTGGGCATTGTGATTGGTTGCATTTTGGGCCTTTGCCCTCTGCTGTTCATCGACCAGCATGCTAAAGAATTAAGAGCGGCTTTCGATAAAGCGGACAAAGACGGATCCAACAGGTGGAATGAAAATATCACATTTTACTGTCTCTCATACACCTTTAGAAAACCATTTTTCACTCTTAGAGCAGCCACCCAGTATTATGTCAATGAAACAGTGGCCAATTTCACGAATCATTCATGATAAATTGAGACGTGCATTTTTACGTCGTATCATTAGTCGGAGATGACTGCTTTATACTGTATATTTATTTTTTACGTTCTTCAATTAAAAGATTCTCCGCTGCCTACAGTACGATGATGCCTTCACCATGCCGTCTCTATGGTCCTTCTCTCTCTGTAATGTTGCAGCTTGAGCTCGGATGAAATCAGCATGGCACTGCATCGCTTTGGGCTCATGATGACTGCTCACGAAATCGAGTGGCTCATTCGTCGAGTTGATTTTGGTAAGAATAAAATTGTTGCCACCTTCAGCAGCAGCCCTTGTTAAAGAATACGAATCTAAAGTCGTTTCATACCTCATCTCGATGACTCCCTCCAACCCCCCGCAACTGCTTACTGTACTTGTGTGCTGTTAAAGATCACTCGGGCAAGATGGAATTCAACGAGTTTAAAAACTTGGTGGATCACTGGCGGGAGTACCACGCAGAATACTACAAGGAAAATGGCATCGTAACACTTTCCAAGTAGATCAAAAGCAAGCAGCTAGAACCGCCACGACAATATCAAATTTCGCCACTGCTTTGTTTAAGTGCGCCCTGGCCTAATTTTGAAATTATTCATGTCTATTTATACGTATCATTCGTTCTGCATTCCTCATAGAACTCGAACTCGAACTAATACAACCCCGAATGACACAGAAGAAGCCAGTGCTGCGGGCGGAAGTGCACGCATACCTCATAGCACTACAAAGCACCGTCAACACACATGGGCAAACGCAAAGCCATAGAGCTGAGTTCGAGCTCTTATAGAAATAAACAAAGAACGAAGACCCACAAAAGGCCCCGCGGCGATTGTATTTGTATATGTGTAGGTTTACAATCGCGGATATCGGGGTTATTATCACTGCCACTCGTGCGCGGGAATTTATATCGGCATCTAGATGTGGATCTATATTTATCCCTCATTGCTAAAATAAATAAGTAACTATATAAAAAAGCAGCGAAATAAAACAGCATTATTCGAAGCGCAAATTTACGTGGCAGACGGCAACCTCAATCCTTGGCCTCAGCCTCCATCGGTAAGTCAACCTCGTTCTGGGAGCGACACTTTTCGGGTGTTTGCCTTTCGTTCAAACGCTTGCGGATATCTCGCAGCGTCAAGGAAAGCGGCAAAGGTCTTATCGATGGCTCTGAATCAGCGCTCTCCTCCTTAATGCCTTCCTCGTCTTCGTCATCCTCATCATCGTCATCATCGCCACGTCTATCTGCAGCACCCCAGCGAAGCGACGTCATGTCAAATGCAAAGTCCCATTCATCCAAACCGTCGTCACTTTCTTCTTCGCCTTCATCGTCATTCTCCTGCACTGCTTCCTCCATATATTCATCGTCCTCGTCTTCCGAGCCCTCTTCGTGGCCCTTTCTGCTGACTCGAGCTTGGCCCCAGCGCAGCACCACGCCTAAATCAGCGTCGTTAGAGCGCCTATCAAAATGATTGAACTCATGCTTGGATTCCACTGGCGCATCACGATCTTCTTGGCTCTCCGCATCTTCATCTTCATCATCTTCATCTTCGTCACTGTTTTCATCCAAGTGACCTCTTCGGGGCTTTGGCTTTCCCCAGCTTGGTGCTAAGTCTACGTCTTCCTTATTTTCGCAGCCGTTGTCGAGTCGTGTTGGTCCGGCCTCAGAACAAGGAGAAGTTGGCCCACTACTCGTGGCAGAAATACCTCTCCCAAGGTCATTTGATGGCGCGACACTAGCACCCTTTGCTTCCTCGCTTCTGAGAGGATGTTCACAGTCTCTTCTCTGCCAGCCACTGCTAGCCGCGTACGCCGCCGAGTAAGCTGCTGCGACGTCGCCACTGTTGCTAGCAAAGCGGCTCTCGCTGCTGCTGATATCGCTGTTGTACCACCCTTTGTCTTCCTGTTTCTCTTTTCCTCGCAACGGTGACGACGACGGCGGCGGAACTGCCTTAGAATCAGTCACATTGACATTATGTTCAGCACTACGTGTTGTATGTTTGAAACCAGCAGCCGTCGCATTAGCATCAGCAGCGCTTGCAGGAGTTGGCTTCCCCGTGGTGGTCGTGGCGGTGTTCCGGTGACGGCCAAACATGCGCTCTTCATGCCGGCGCAGATCGTCCTTGGTCACTTTCACCCCACCTTCTGGCCGTGGAGCAGGTGGCTCGGGCACCACACCAGCCGCGCCATTCTTTCTGCTGTAATCCGTCTTTTTTGTTGTTGCCTTCGAATTCGATGCGTGCTGCTCAGCGCCAAACCGATGATCTGAAGTGGGACGAGCAGCAGCAGCGGGTTGCTTCTTTTCCTCTGAACTTGCCGCACTGCCATCACGACTTCGACTATTCGCACTGGCAATACCCGCTGCGCGAGCCGCTGCAGCGGCTAAATACACTCGCTCGAGCTCTGTGCGCTCCATCCCAGGCTTCACAGCGCTGGCCAGCCCTACGGAGGCCAACTGCGCCACTAATTCGCCAACGCGGAGCGCTTGAAGCTCGTCGGGACGCAGCCAGCGCCGCTCTGACTGTCCATCACAAGATCGACTGCTCTGAGTGGCTGAGGGCTTTGCGTCAAAAGAGGAAGCTCTGGCTGCACTTTTTGGTTGTGAGGAAGCATCATACTGGGTGCCACTTGTTTTGGGTGCAGGGTTGGTGCTTCGATCTTCTCGACTCGACTCGGCAGATACCTTTTGACGCCGCCGCTGCTCGAGTCTCGCTAAACGGTTCGTTTCCGCAGCACGCCGTGCGAGCCATTCTTCTGGCCTCACTCTTGGCATGTAACTTGCAGCTAAGTCCGGGTTGGACAGAGTGTCATGGGCCGTTTGGCCTGCGCGAAACAGTGCCGAAGTGTCGGCAATTTTGCGGTTCTTGTCTGGGTGATACAGTAGCGCAAAGGCGCGCCAGACTTTCTTGATAGTCTTAGGTTCTGCACCACGCTTAAGCCCTAGTGCTAGGTAATGGTTGCCTTCGAGCAGCGTTAAATGGTCAGCTAGCTCTGCATGCACGCGCTCAAGCAATGCCTTGAGCACACAGGCTACGCGGTCGCTACTGCCCTCGGATTCGCCAACAATTCGAGATTCTTCAAGCAACTGTCGCGCACGCTCATAGCCTACAACTGCTTCATGAAAGCGTCCAGCTTCTGAATGCGCCGCTGCACTCTCCCAAAGTGAGATCACTTCTTCTGTCTTTGGGTCCGCAGAAGATGGCTCCATGGTGATTTCTTACTGGAAGTGCTCCGAGATTCACAAACTAGAGGTCTAAAAGTACAAGTGAATTGGGAGAGTCAAGACCACATCAGCATGCTATCATTCTGGTTCTAACAGAGCTTATAAGCGGAAAGTTGTAGCGGACCGTAGCACATGCTCATGAACTTCTAGCTAGCTCTAAGTTAGATACCGTTATGTCATCGTCGAAGAGTCACAACAGACAGAGAGAAATATGAGACGCCTGATGAACCAAGTCCAAAAGTATGAGAGGCACGAAATCTCTTTTTACAGAGGACTGGAATAGAATTATGGCGCGAACTGGAGCACCGTGCTACTGTGCATACTATAGGAATGGGCATGTGGCTAGGTTAGTTGGTTGCCTTTGCTAAGCTTTGCGAGGCTGCATGACTCGAACTCGAACT
>Ga0307930_1003832_pt1 | contig 10798 bp, 9 predicted proteins | sample OrgLakmetageno46_FD_203161 | JGI IMG/M metagenome (GOLD analysis project Ga0307930, IMG submission 203161) | Saline water microbial communities from Organic Lake, Antarctica - #46 | ecosystem: Environmental > Aquatic > Non-marine Saline and Alkaline > Saline | place: Antarctica: Organic Lake... | reverse complement strand
GAATCCCCAAGCTTCACGAAGAGCCGCGTCACCGCGCCCGAGGTCTTCTTTGGCATATGCAGGCCAGAGCGCAGGATCACCACCGCCATTAACGCTGCAGCAGGAAGGCCGAAGAAGGGCAACCGCCACCAAGTGGCAAGATCGCCATTAGTGTAGAGCGTGGGCGCGGCGACAAAGACCACCGCTGCAGCTATTAGCAACCCCGCGCGCAGCATGGTGCTTAGCGTTACGTCACGGGTGAAGGCCCAAGCAATCCAGATGCCGCAAAGGAATTCTATCAGCAAAGCGCTGCTCATCATCACAAGGATCGGTAACTCGGGTTTCAGAAATAGCCCCAAAAGGACTGATCCGGCCAAGAATGCTGTGATGGCAGGCAGCGCCACACGTCGGGGGCAAACCATCAGAGAGCCGAAGATTACGTAGAAATACATCTCATAGTTGAGCGTCCAGCCTGGCCCCACCGGGGGGCTCATGTCTCCAGCCGGCGATTGCCATGGCACAAAGAAGTAGGAAGCAGTGAACCATGCCCAATCCGGGCTGCGCGAGTTAAACAGCCCTGGCAAAAAGACCAGCCCGACTACGGTCAGCGTAGTCAAGAGCCAATAGGTGGGCACCACGCGCACCACGCGCCTCAGCAAGAATCGCCCCACAATGTTAGGCTGTGCGAAATCCCCACAATGCACGAAATACATAATAAAGCCGCTGATCACGAAAAATATGTCGACGCCCACTTGTCCGAGCCATGCGAAATCAATGAAAAGCTGCCCAAAGGCTCCTGAGCGTGAAGTGGAGAGAGTTCGCGCTCCGCATGGAAGAATAGCACGGCCATGGCCGCCACCGCTCTCAAAATCTGAATGTCGTCGATATGCTTTCTCATACGTCTTCTTTCAGAATAGATGCTGAGTTGTTAGTCGTGGTAGCCAGAACGTCGCGGTAGGCTTGTTCGATCCGGCGAGAGAGAGCGTCATAAGAATAATGCTCAAGAGCGATTCGCCGTGAGGCGTGGGCCAGCGATTGTCGTCTGCCTTCGTCTTTGGCCATTGCAGCAAACGCGCGAAGGGCTTGGATCGTGTCTAGGCTACGGTTCAACTGGTGTGTCCTTTCTTCGCCTTGATGACCTGTGACCGCATTTTCGTAGGCGCCCGCGATATTCGGTTGCCTAGGGAATCCGCGATCATGACGGAGCAACAACGGTCTAACAAAATTACCTCCCTCTGTTTGATCACGGGGCGCACACTGTGTAGATCGTTGCGCACGATCTCCGGGGTCGTGTCTGTCGATGCGTGGTCCACAACCGGAATCTCAAGCGCGTCGTAGCTCTGCACGATCAGGCCGATGACGGTCTCGGATATTTCCTTTTGCGCTTTGTAAGCGCATACGATTATCGCGGCCGGGTCAGGGCTTGGTCGCGGTCACCAACATTCTGCTGGCAAAGATCTTCCAGCCCATCTTCGAGGCGAGGTTTTCAAAGGTGGCCACCAGCAGGTAAGCTGGCAGGAAGAAGGCGAAATAATCCGTCGCCTTGTAGTAGATGATTAATTCCACGTCGCGGAAGCCGGTGCGTTCAAGGAGTTTGCGCATTGAGATCGGATCACATTGGCTGAAGAAAGCAGGATACCCGGTCGTGTCGATCGCGTCCTGCCGGGGGCGCAGGTTGCGGATTAGCCATTTCTGGGGCTTGTTGCCAACGATCTTCAAGGCGATCGAATAGGGGTGGAAGCCGGAGGGGATGTAATGGTGCATCACCGACGCGCTGCCCATGACGTCGTAAAGGGTCTGGAACGCCCGAGCATTGTTGGGCACGTGCTCGAAGACAGCCTTGGAAATCGCGAGATTGACGCCTTCGAGGTCTGTCTTCTCCTCGATCGAGCTGTGAATAAACTTGTCGTAGACGACTGAACAGTTTTCCCGCTCGTCGATGTCCAGTCCGATATACATGTAATCTGGGCTCTTAGGGAGTGCGGGCCGGTCGACGCCACCTACCTCGAGGATGACCTTCGGCCTTTTTTCCAAAAGCGTTTTTCTGACGGTCGCGCGAAAGTCGTCGCCGAAATTACGCGACTCGAGGAAAAAGCGCGGGAACTTCTCCTCCAGTTTCCGGGCTGCTCTTCGGTTGGTTGAAACGAAGCATCTCAACATGCTCAAATTCTCCTATCTTCCAAATCACACAGCCCATGATTGTTGGTTTCGCGATAGACACGATCCACATTGGCCGCGAGTGTTTCATATGAAAAACTCTCAAGCGCGATCCGACGCGCCGCCCGGCCGAGCGCCTGTCGCTGCGCCTCGTCGGCCGCAAGGACGCTGATCGCATTCGCAACCGCCTCGTCGGGCGGGGTCTCGTTCGAAAGCTTCGCTGTGATCCCTGCGGTCATGCCGATCGCCCGTCCGGTCGCGTCTCCCTCGATGCATATCACCGGCAGCCCGGTCAGCATGGCCTGCAGCACGACCGTTGCGAGGCCGTGGTGGAACGAGGGGTAGAGGAAGATGTCGCCCCAGTGGAGCTCTTCGACCAGGCGCTCCATCGGCAACTTGCCGAGGAAGGTGACCCGCGCGCCCTCGGGGTGCGCAGCAGCGACCGCTTCCATCTGGCCGCGCAGCGGTCCGTCCCCGACGATCACCAGCTCCGCATCTGGATCGTTTTCGAAGAAGCGAAGGGACGCATCGAGGGCAATCTGCGCGCCTTTCCAGTCTTTTAGCTCACCGGCGTAAACCAATCTCAGGACGTCGCTGCGCCGGAATTCCTCCTTGGGTCGGGCCAGCGCCGGCAGGTCGGCGATGCCTGTCTGGAAGAATGGACGCACCTTCGAGCGGTAGCGCCGAGGCAAAGTCTGTGGCGTATGGCTCAGGATCACGTCCGCCCGCGCGGCGGTGATCCGGGTGAATGGATCGAGTGTCCGTAAGGACCAGCGTAGCGCCACCCGAACCGCCTCTTTCGCCCGGGCTGCTATTGACAGTGTTGGCAGAATGGCATGATGGGTGTTTTCGCTTCCAACCGGACCCCAGACGAACGGCCCAGGGCAGAGCGCCAGCCCAGAGGGCATCCAGTCCATCCCGCCGGTGAGGTGGTGCAGGACGTCTGCGGGCTCCCCCCGCAGGGCCTTGCGCGCCCTCAGCCCAATGCCGATCTGCCACAGGTAGTAGTAGACGAGGAAAAACCGCTTTCCGCGTTTATAGAAGCGGAAGATCCAGGGCAGATCGAAATAGATAAACTCTAGGCGATCCGGTTTAGGGGCCATGGCGAAGGCCGCCTCGTGCACGGGCCGCAGGTTGGCGCGGGTGATCACCCGGACGTCGTGCGTCCGGCTCAGCTCATGCACCATTCGCCACGCAATCTCGCCCTCGCTGCCACGTCCTGTCTCGCAGGCATAGGCTGAAATCAGAATTTTCATGGTTTTACACTTGCGGATGAACGGACGACGTCACGGCTGGCTGCCCAAGCGATTTGGATGACGATCAGACCATACCAGAAGACCTGGGTGTTCAAGGCTGAGCTGGTCATAAAGATTGCCCAGAATGCGATAAGCGGCAGCGTGGTCCTGTTGACGTGCCACAAGGCAAAGATCCAGGCGAAGGAAGCGAATGCCAAGATACCATAGACCACGGCAAAGCCGGGCAAGAAACCTGCGCCAACGTTATCGTCACTAACTCCGGCAATTTGACCTTGAAAAAAATGTTCGATGCCTTCGACACCATAGCCTAACCAGAAACCTGGTTCAGCCATGGACACATCGCGGAGGTAGATCAACAGAGGGGCAACGCGTACTCCTCCGCTGTGATCTGCTCTCAGAACCTGATCAACATCAAGCGAACCAAGACTGGAAATCAGAAGAACAGACCTTTGAAGTGGCTCGAAGTCGATTAGCAAAGCTGTTGGCCAAATCAGCACACAGACCATCACGATCAGTAGAAGCCACGGTAGGGAGCGCGACAGCCCATAGACCAACAGTATTGCTACCGCCGCCAGCGAGCTGCCGCTCAAAAGCATCGCCGTGAGAAAGACGACCGATAGTTTCTGGCGCGCCTTTGCCCGTTCTGGTTCTCCCGGCAAGCGAGACAACATCAGATAGCAGAGCATGCTTATCCCAACGACCCGGCCAAGTTGTGAGGGTTCGTAGGCTAGCGAATTGTGTCTCCACAAACTACTCCCCCCTATCTGATTCGGGACCGGCAGTCCCGCCAACGAGGTGACCATTTGAACTATGCACAGCATGGCAAAAGCGTAAATAATTCCGCGCATTACCTTCATCAGAAAGGTTCGCTTGTCTTCGACCCGATCCAGAAGGCTCGCGATGGCGAAGTATCCCACGGCGTATAAAAAAGTAAGCCCCACGGACAACGACTGTCCCGCTCCATCCTGAAATAGACTAAGCATCGTCATGATCGAGAAGAGCGCGAAGGCCAAGACAGCCTGTAGATGAACGGTGAGACCGAGCAGAAGGAATAGGATTCCGCCTGTCATAGCAGCAAATAAGACCAAATAATTTCGTGTATCGGCACCTAGGAACAGCGACACCACCACTGCGTAAGACACCAGAATGAAAACGAGGAAATGTCGCGAGTTGAGAACAAGGCTTCGTGATCTCATTCCCAAACCCTCGTTTGCGATGCTCCACTCAACGCTCTTTTCACAGGCGTCCTCATCCTGGCCGAACTGATTAGCATAAGGCTGCGGGGGCCCGCAACGGACGTGTGGACGCTGAGGGAGAAGTGCGGGTTCTTAGACAAACTCCACCCATCGGTCAAACGCCAGAGCTCACGTCGCTGAGCATCGCGTCGACAAGGCGGGCATAGCGATCTGCATCCCCCCAACCGTTTGCCGCAGCGCCGACTCGGATTTGCCGGTTTTGGTAAAAGGACGCATGCGTCATGAGAGCCAGGAGATAGTGACGCCGGGCACGCTGCATATTGCCGGCGAAATGGATCTCTGAAAGATCTTCCAGCACTTTTGCATTCTCTTCGGGCGCCGACATGCGCGCTGGGCGGGACAACAGGAAATGCACAAGATCGAAACCAACGGGTGCGGCATCGCGGGAATACTCCCAGTCGAAGACATAAAGCCCGCCTGCATCGCTGAAACAGTTCCAAGGGGTGAAATCCCCATGCGCGAAGCTGGTCTCAATGTCATCTTCCCAGCGACCTACAAGGGCGCTTGTACAAAGAAACCGCTGCGACCATTCGTTATCGGCGCCGACTGCTGATTGCGCGAACATATTGGCAAGCGTTTCGATGTCATCTGAACGTTTGGTCCGTGCGACAAGCTCGCGCAGGAAAGTGACATGCACCGGCACAAGGCTGGTCAGGACCCTCGTCGTCTTACCTCGTCGGCTATCGGTGACGATCAAGGTCGCGCCGCCGACCACACCTTCGCCAAGAAGTCGTGGTATGGCCGCCGACTTGAGCTTCATTTGGCCAACCCGCTCGAGTGCCTTAGCTTCGACCGACAGATACCGAGCGATTTCCGGGTTCCGCGTCAGCTTCGCATATCCCATGATCGCACCCGAACGTGTCATGACCTGAATAGCGGTCTTGCGGTGGGGGCCATCTGTACCGGTGAAATAAGACACCGTTCCCACGGCCTCGGGAAACTCGACCGGAAGTGCGGGCTGGTCGGACATATATAAACGCTGGCGTGCCCAGAAAGCATCGATGCGCAGGCCGATTGCAAGCAGAGCCGCGCGCTTCGCCAAGTCAGCGAAACGGGTCACAGGCTGTAGCATTCCGAACCCTGCTCGCGTTGCACCGCGCGGCGTTAACGGGACAATCCAATACCGATCGTTCGAACGCGCCCGGAACAGGCCAAATGCCATCTCGTCCGGGCCGGCAACAGACGGCATGACTCCCAGACACGCGATATCGTCCAGGAACGCGCGAAAGTTTGCCGAGCTCGGCATAGAACCTGCAACGAGATCGGAAGTCATGTCGGTCCTAGAAGTACTCGACATCTATTGGCTTCCCCTTACGCCTGACCAACCGCACGTGGTTGTTGGTATGAAAATAGCGAACGAGCAATTTGCTCAATTGCGTGAACCTGGCAAAGCCGAGCACGCGCACGGCCACCCAGGAAAGCAGGTCGAGCAATTTGGCGGCACGGCTTACTTTGCTGTCCAGTGCGGCACCACGGGCGTTCTGCCCGGCCCTGGACCCAAGCGGTGTCAGCAGGCGGCTAAGTTCGAGGAGCCGATAGTACTCCGCATTCGCTGAGAAGGGCTCGAGGAATTGCTCTCCCGCTTCCTGCAACCTGGAAAAGATGCGCCGATGTCCTCGCAAAATTTCGCGTCCGTTAGAAAAAGTTGAAAACTCATATCGTATCGACGCGTAGTCGAGGAATCCCCCCTCGTCCAGGTGTCGAGCCAAGACTTTCGAGAGTTCGGCGAACTTAGGCATCTTTGCCACTATTTCGAGGGTTCGTTCGTCATCCTTGCTCTCGGCAAGCATTCGGTAGTTGAAGCCGGAATAGTGCACGAAGCTCAATGGCTGCGCTTCTGCCTCGTGTTCGCGCAATGCGACAAACCATTGATCGCCCCGTCGTTCGAGCGTGCGTTCGTCAATGTTCCAAGGGGCAAGGTTCATGCCAGGATGCCCGGAAACCATCAGTCGCCCGTCGCGCAACAGCACAGGAAGGTGATCCAGCCATTTCTGGTCGGTGAAGAATCCCCGCATGGGATCGCTGGTCGAGTGGTCTTCGAGACGTGCATCCCACCACTTCATGACCCTGTCAGTCAGCATACCCCTGCGTGCCCCGAGGAAGCCGATGTTGAACACGCCGCCGCGGGCTGGCATGTCGCTGCTATAGGAAAGCCGATGTGGCGTGACCACGACATCATGATCCTCAAGTCCCGCAAACACGCCGTTCAGATCGTCGTAAACTATTATGTCGGGATCGAAATAGATGACTTTTTCGAACCCGGCCGCGAATAACGTCTGAAAACATCTCGCCTTGATCGAAGTACAGAGCTCGACGAGGTCATACTTAAATGCGCGCTGCGCCCAGTCCGCTGCGGAATAGCCGCAGAATTCGGTAGCGGACACAAGACGCCCATAGGGAACCGATACATCCGAGATGTCGTGATCGACGATTACGATCACATACTCTGCCACAACGCCTTGGTCTCGAAGCGACGCGCCAAGGGCGTTCGCAAGACCAATGTAACTTTTGGTGCAGATCGTGAAGATGCACACCTCGGGCTGTGTGCCCGACAGGGAAGAAAGAGTCATTTTTTAATTTTCGCTTATAAGCCAGGAAATTGGTACGCTCGTGCCGCGGCGACCGTTGCAGTCCTGATCATTGCATTTGCTTCACTGATTTGGCCGGAATTCCGGCTACGACGGTGGCCGTTGGAACATCCTCGAGCACCACCGAGTTAGCCGCAACAATGGCACCTTTTCCAATCGTCACCCCGGACAGAATTGTTGCCTTGTCACCGATCCACACGTTGTCTTCGATTACCACGGGGCCTTTGCCGACCAAGGCACGCCGAGACGGGGGCACTTCGATTGCTGCAAGCGTGGTAGCCCCATGATTGTTGTCCGAAACAGTAACGTATTTCCCAAAAAGGACATCATTACCAATCGTAATGCGGTTGGCAGCGGTGATATGTGCTCCCTCGCCGATCGATGTATTTCTTCCAATCGAAAGCGAAACGCTGCTAATCTTGGTTCCGACATCCCAAACAGTCAAAGTGCATCGAGGGCCTACGCTGGAATTCTCTCCGATATCAATAAATTCCGGTCCGCGCAGGATAAGATCACTCGATAAGAATACGTCTCTACCCATGTATTTGAATTTATTGCGATTGAGCGCCGTGAAAGCCGAGCCCAGCAATTTGTAGCGCCAGAAGCGCACCTTGTAGTTAAAAAAAGGAAAGAGAAAGGGCAATATGGTTAACCTTAACATCTGGACGAACTTGCTCACAACTGTACTCCCCTCCATCTACACAGAAAACTGCAAGCCGAAACTGGACATATCATAATTGATCATATCAATTTGAAATTCCTACGTCCGTTGTCTGTACTTTTCGTAAATTCCGATAAGATCTTTCCGTATTTGATCCGCAGCATGCCGCCGTCTAGCGATACTTTTGGATTTTTGAGAAAATAACCTCGAAATTTTTTCATCATCTTTGAGATGAATTATCCGCCACGCCATCATAAATGGATCGTTTGCCGGCACTAGATAACCGGTTACGTCTCGCTGAATGAGTGTTGATACGCCGCCTACGTCAGTGGCAACGACAGGAACCCCCAATGCTTGGGCTTCACAAAGACTGTTTGGGCTATTGTCAATATACGATGGATGAATATAGGCATCAGCTGCAAGTAAGGCCTCTCGAACTACTTCAGAGCTGACAACCCCTGAAAATCGAATGCCCAAATCCTCTGCTCTAACTCCGACTTTTGCTTCTTGCAGCAAGGCCGACGATACGCCAAATACTTTCCAATGAACTTCTCTTCCAAGTTCCTCATTAAGAATTTTGGCTGTCTTGAGGACGAGATCAACTCCTTTATAAAGAGGGCCAGAGAGAGTACTGACCAAACGTATTTCTTTGGTGGGTTTCGTCTCCCAATTTGATGCTTTAGTGACAAACTCTGCTCGCAGCGCTTCTGCACAGTAATCGTACGTGGCTGTTGGATTGTAGATGGAAGTTATCACACGATCCCATTCTGTGCGCCCCATGAAATGGCGGCAATTTCTTAGAATGCCGACTTCCCTATGCGCTCGGCGTAAGAATGTTCGATCATTAGATAGCAGTCTATAAAGTAAAAATGGATTTCCACGGCAGGCGCGGATGTAGTCAAACTTGTTATATCCTGGAGGAAACCGAGCATTTGCGTAAGCTGGAAGAGAACCCTGCATATGGATCAACACCGGAACCTCGGTCAATCGGCTTAACTGTCCGAAGCACGACTCTGAACCAAATACGTGAATGATGTCCGGATCAAAGTCTCCGATGATTTTTTTTGCCTGATCGAGGATTGCAGTGCACTCATTTCCAACTCCAACTTTTCTCAGAATTTTCTTGAAAGCTTGATTGTTCTCACTAATTGGATAATAGGAAACTCCGCTCTCAATAGCCTTAAAGCATTTTTTGTAATGCTCAAATGCAACGCCGAGCTCTACGCCTGGAGTGTCACGGAGTATCTGCTCCAATGAAGCAACCCATCCACCACCATTGTGGTGAACAGTATTCTTACCATAAAGGGATGGAGTAGGTGAAAACCATAAAACTTTCATCTGAAGCCTATTTTGAGAATAAGTCATGATTTTCGAGCACTCTATCAGAATGACTATTCATGGTTTCGAACAGGTGAAGCCAATCTTTGCCCGTTTTCTCCTGGCGAAAGCGGGCCGTTGATTTTTCTGCACAGCTTGCGATTTTTTCTCTCATGGTGCGATCATCGATTAACAATGAGATTGCCTGTGCAAAACCATCAATGTCACCAAAAGGGACGCAAAACCCATTTTCTCCTGGCGAAATGATTTCTTGAAGCGCGCTGAAGGATTGAAAAACTACGGGCACGCAGCCAAATTGCTGCGCCTCTACTAAACTCATACCCCAAGCCTCGGACGCAGAGGTCATGGCATAAATAGATGATTTTTGGTAATAATTGATCGGGTCTTGATGGCCGACAAACACAACATTTCCAATCTTTAGCTTTCGTACTAAAACTTTTAACTTCTGAAGTTCGCGAAATTGTGGGTCATCAAATTTGATGTGTTTTGGGCCTCCGACGATGACGAGCTTCCAGTCTGAATGTTTCCTGTGAATTTTGCTCCATGCCTTGAGCAAAAGGTCTATTCTCTTGCTGGCTCTTTCGAGTCGACTGACCGCAAGAATGATTTTTTCTTTGTTCTGCAGAAGCAGCTCTAAATTCTGCTTAGGAAATGAAAGTGGATGATTAATCGCAACCAAGTTTGCCTTCAGCGCCGAAGGTAAGATTTTTCTATATTCGCCGATGTGTTGATTGGCTGGCACCACAGTGGCATCGCTTGATCCAACGATAAATAGAAGTTCACTTAAGTATATTTTGAAATACTTAGCTTCCAGCTTCGTTCTTAACACATACTTAAGTCCAACCTTTGCCCAATGCACCAATCCGGACTGGAATGAAGATGCTAAATGATATTCAAATAATAGCCGCGGAATGAGTGGAGGCGTGTGTAGGCAAGAAATGATTTTCAGCTCATTTTTTCCAGCACCAGCAAGATGCTTCGCAATTGCATAATTTGCATTCTGATTTATGGCGATATCAATTCCATTTTTTAAAATTAAGTCCCGGATAAATTGAAAATTTTGCGGGCTACCAAGATTCTTAATGTCTGGGAGAAATGAATATTTGATGCCGTCATGTTGCACTGGTTCAGTGATTTCTTGAATTCCAGTGTAAATAACGTAAATATTCTGATTCGATTTCTGAAAAATTTTTGTTGTTGTGCTCGTTACGCGTTCAACTCCACCAGTAGATGGCGATAGTTCATTGCGCATTATAAAGAGAATATTCACGAGTTAGTATCCCGCTTAAGGCTTAGCTTTGACATGCTTGTTAGCAATGGCTTTCTTGTTAGAAATGGCTTTGCTTGGTATAAAGTCAATTTTGCCTTGCTCCTTCAACATTCGCATAGAAAAACGAAGAATCTTGGTATCGTTTATAGTGCAAAGCTCTTCGTGATTGAAAAATGTCTTCTCGATTGGAAAAACATTGCCGTCGGCTGTTGGCGAATCTATTCTCCGTTCTTTGTAACAAGAGAATGATTTTGTCCAATAGTGATTCAATTGCATAGTTGTGTTTTGAATGC
>Ga0307930_1003830_pt1 | contig 10802 bp, 16 predicted proteins | sample OrgLakmetageno46_FD_203161 | JGI IMG/M metagenome (GOLD analysis project Ga0307930, IMG submission 203161) | Saline water microbial communities from Organic Lake, Antarctica - #46 | ecosystem: Environmental > Aquatic > Non-marine Saline and Alkaline > Saline | place: Antarctica: Organic Lake... | reverse complement strand
ACCATCACTTCCATGGCCACTCGGGCATGTGCGCCTGATTAGCTTCTTAGGTCTTGTTTGCGCTGCTTTGCTTTTCTTCTCTACCTGTTAGTCTTCTAATTCCGGCCCTTCGGGGCCTGTCTCAAATCGTAGTGTTACAAACACTGTTTTTTTTATCTGGGTTGAAATGTTTATGCCAGCTCTCGCCTGCAGTGCTTATCGGTCATTTGAGTACAGAGTACTAGTAGTACTTAGATTAGATAGCACGATCGTAATAACATGCCTAGACCGTGAGTACCGGGGCGAAAGGATAAGAAAAAGTCAGATGGCTGACATAGCTAGGAATTCACTATTCTTTTTCTTATTTCCTGGTATCCCACGAGCTAAACTTAATCTGTCGTCTTTTTTAGGCCACCTGATCCAACGGTTGAGAACGAAACCATAGAAGTGGAGCTCGAAAAGGTACGAAGAAGCCGCTTTGGCGGTATACATCGATGATGTTATTATGATATGGTTGTGGTACTTACAATTCTAAAATTTATTTGTGGTGTTTTTTGTTTTTGTTTTTCTTCGTGCTGTCGCTCATGTTTGACCGTCGATGGTGATGGCGGCGGCTTGTAGCTTTGGTTCTGGGAGAGGCCTTATTATTGGGATTACATTGGCATAGACGTCGCATCCATCCCGAGATGGCAGCGCAATTGGCACCTTACGCGCTGGGCTGCAGAAAAAGTAGTGAACGGTACGTGGCTATTCATCTTTCCTTAATCTCCCACAACAAGCGAGGAGGATTATTTTTGTCTGTAGTTTGAATCGCTGGCGTTCGAGGGGGAGGAGTGTAGTGCTGACGAAAATTATAAAGAATGGCTTTAAATTAGCTGTTCTACTTGATATGTCAACCGAGCTGCAGAGTTATATGCCTTCCTCTGTTTCTCTTTTGGCAGGAATGGAATTTGTCGGTGAAGTGCTCGCGGAAACAATAGGCTTGAATACGTCAAACTATCAGGTATGCAAGCCGCATCTCTTTCTCGTGGTTATGGACCTTCGTACTCTCTCTGTAAAATCTTTTCGACTCTGTGTACATAATCTTGGATTTTGGCGCAAAACGCGACTCCAGTGGGTCATCGATACGGCCGAAGAAGACGAACGACGACGACGGCGGCGGGCTGAATTGGACCATTCTCGAGAGGAGCTCGTGCAAGACTTTCGGGAGTTAAAAGAAGGGCAGTTGCATGATCAAGCCGAAGCGGGTAATGATGGAGAGGGCGATTCGGATGGCGAAGTGGGAAGCAATAGATAAGGTTTTAGTGGTACCGATACCAGAAATAGTAAGTTAATTGTTAACTACAGTATATTAGATACTAGTTCTGGTGCTGGTGGAGATAACATTAACATTATTGATGATCAATGGCCTGGTGCATCTATAGCGCTGGTTTTAATTGTCGCAAACCCGCATGAGCATGTCAACTTCACTGGGCCACTTGTTTACTTGAATTGAAACACCGATACCATTCCAAGTCTAGGTGAATGATATTTGATATTAATATTCATAAGGATAAGACCGTTAAAGCTATAAGGTTATCATTTGCGTCTTACTTCACGCGCTCTTAGGGCGCTTAATTGACTTTTTTGCATTCAAAACGCGCAGTGACGGCGACCAAAAACTTAATTTCTTTCATTTCTTTGAGTAGTGAAATGGCTACTTTAGCTGCTTGACTAGAGCTTTGGTCGTGGTTGGTATCGCCCGAACTTTGGTACCTCCTGCCACGATTTTGGTGGCTTTGATCTCATCCCACAGTACTGCATACCGGAGCTTCTTTTGGTACAACCCAATCGCTGCGCTGTTGCTTTGGTCGACGGCTAGCGCCACTTCCCTGTAGCCCCAACCTTTCGCGGCCACTTCGCACTTTCGGCACAGTTTTTCGGCGATGCCTCGTCGTCGGGCTTTGGTAGCTACTGCTACATTGGCGACCACCGGAACCTGGCGAGGTGTATCACATGCAGGGCAAATAAACAGCAAACAATGTTTGGAGAGTTTCTAAAAGTAGATTGCATTGTCCAAATGAAGGACACAAGAAGCTTCCAGATCATCAAATACCAGAGCAGAAGGGTCCCTTTTGGAAGCCTTCACTTCCTCCGCGCTCCGCCCGGCCCTGGATCGGCCGTCTCGCCCGAGCTTGCTGTACGGCGTCACCGCAACGCTAGCGGTGCCCACAATCCGGCCGAAGTCTCGCGCAACGAACAAGGCTTGCTGGTTTTTGAAGACGTTTTGCTTCGAGCCGTAACGTTGCACCCAATCCGCGTATTGGTCGGCTTCCAATATCGCCAGAGCCTTCGAACGGGGGCGTGGGAAAGATAGGCGTTGTCGTTAGGAACCTTCTTTGTCCTGCAATCTGTACAACTTGAGTGACCTAATTCTTAAACAAAGATAGAAAGGATAATATTTTCTTGAGGTACTTTGAGCTCTTCATACCTCCGGCTGAATGTCTTCACTGCGCGCATTGAAGAAAGCATCAGCGAAAAATGAAGCAGCCTCTCGGATTTCGTCGTCGTTTTTCACTGGAGCGACTTGTACGGTAAAAGACCAAAGTGAACCAAAATCACGGCGCACGCCTAACCTCTGAGGTTGTCGCGATAAAGTACTTGAAGGCACCCACGCGAACGATAAAGATGCAGTGCTAGCTAGTAGCAGAGCCCAATGAAACATACTGACGGAGGGCATATTGGCAGAGGAGCAGCTTTGGCGCAAATGTCGTGTACTAGATCTTAGTTCAATGGAATTGCTTTACAAGACATTCGTGCTGAGCCAGCAGCTAAATTAAGCTTTTCGTGCTTCAATTCAATTGAACGTGGCCTCCTAATACTGTGTAGATATTGCTCGTTGCAATAACTTATTGCTCGTTGCAATAACTTACGTATTAGTTGTGTCACGCTAGCGAGAGAAACGCCATTAAGCGATGATCGAAACGAATTTATATTACAGGTTAAGCTATTGCTGAGTTGACAAGCCGAGTGAGTGCTATCGAGCTGCCTATCTTGGGTTTGGAGCTTGGAGCCCTTTGAGTCTTGTTGGAGCTTCGAGCTTCGAGCTCTTCCTTTCCTGCCTTTCTTCCATTCCTGATGATGACGAGGCGCGAGACGAGGTCGTTGTTGATAAAATTTGCCGCCTTGAATACACTAATAGAGTATATCATTGAGAAATATCCATGTTCGTCGTCGTCATCAACTCATCAACGCGTCAAACGCGGGAGCTTCATCTCTTCGCGTCTGCCAAGATCCTCTAGCTAGCTAGCTCTATCCTCTCTACTTATATCCTCTTCTACTTATCCTCTTCATTCAGGCTATCGAATGATCAAACATCAGATCATCTAAAGCAGCGTTGCAGAGTTGCTGTTTGTGTAGGTATCGTTGTCGTGATGTCGTGATGATTCGTATAGCTCACTCCCCATGACCACACGTGTCGTGCTACTGACTAGCTAGGCACTAGCTGAATGAAGTAAGAACAGCAATTAGCAGGAAGTGCCCTGCAGATTTTTCTTTTCTATTGGAACATTGGCCGGCGAACTCGCTAGGCCTTGACATAACTGCGTATCTGAGAGCGTATAGTCGTTTCCATGCCTGGAAGCTCAACTAGTCGCATGAGAGTGGGGCTTGAGGCAAACAAAATCAACGATGGGGCCTCACCAAAACCCTCAAAGAATAGATGTTTTGGCATCGTTAAGGTGTTCTCATCGTCACTACTCTGCAACATCTTCTATGACTTGGGTTGTTTGTACTTCTTTGGATCCGTGCTCGCGCTGATAGCGGCTGCATTTGGAGGACTACTCTTTTTAAACAACGAAACAGCACTCGTAAGTGAATATACATGCTAGTCTACATTGAGGACATCAATCTAAGACGCTACTCACACAAAGAAATGATAGTATCACGGTGCGAGCGTTTTGATGCATGCTTATTTGCACAAAACTTGTCCCACCCTGTTTTATAAACAGGTTGTGGAAACCCTTCTGGACGATGATGTAGTGAAAGAAATCATAGAAGGTGAATCCGTTGATACTGGGACCGATGTCTTGAACCATCGCCGGCTCCTCTTGAGCAGCAGCAGTGCCTCGCAGCGCTTGGTTGGGTTACTGTTGCAGACTCTGCTGCTGCCGGTAGGCACCATATGTCTCGGGCTGTTTGCGTTTCATTCGTACAAGACCATGGTCACTCTCGCCGACGCTGGTCGACGTAAAGCGCCACCTCAATTGACGGCGAACGGTCGGCATGGTGGTAGCAACAGTGGCATGAATGACGCTGACTCCGCGCAGACAGACGCGCGCAGACAACTTGACCATTGGCGCTGGTGAGTGCACCTAGAGAGCGTCTGATAATAGTTCTGCCCATATCAATAGTTTTGCGAGCGTTCCTATGCAGTCTGATTATCAAGTTTGCATCCATTCATAAGTATTGCCTCTCTCCTTTTTCGGTGTACCAAAACAGGTACCGTTGCGCAAGCACTATGCAAGCCATGGTGGCATTTTACGGGCTCCTGAGCTTGGGCTTGGTGGTTCTCGCGATTCTTGCTGGCGCTACTTTCATCAATGATTTGTTAAAAACGGTACACAAGTTCTTGACTTACTTCAAAAGAAGAACGAGTAAAGATGTTTGAGCCTCTCTCTGACTCATCTTGACATGATGCTCTGTCCTCTACTCCAATTCTTGTTTTTATTACCAAGTTGTTTCTACGGTTTTAATTTTGTTTTGCTCGCTCATGAATTCTGTGGCGTAGGTTTGCAAAAAGCCAGAACTGTGTTCGTTTGTGCGCAAGTCGAGCAAAGAGGCGTCTGCTCACGTGGCTGCACTTGACGATAGTGGTATATAAATAAATTGAGCTCCCATTTTTTTTGGTGTATGCATTTACCCGCATTGCAATATCTTTCAAGCCAAAGACTTTTGATATTCACCATTGCTGGGTTCGTAAATGTTTTTTGGCATCTATGACACCAGGCCTGGATGCGATGACTACCGTGATGGGGATCGTGTATATCGCAGCACCAATGGGGTTCGCACTTCTTTTCGCAATTCTGCTCGTAAGCAAACCAAGAAATTGTAGAAGAAATCAGGACTAGTACTAGAATAAGAGGGGTCTTGGAGTACATTGATTCAGAGGATTGCAGTAGTACACCACTATACTTGTTTTGAATTGGCTTCTTTTGCCTCATTGTGATTTGTGGTGCGCATGCAGTTGCGCACCATCGCGTTGCGCTCTTCAGTGTTGCACCGACGTGCGAAAGCAGGAAGTAAAAGTCTCCAAGCTCAGAGCAATGGTCATACGAGGGACTTGAATGGAAAGACAAAGTACGGCAGTGGCAGCAGTGCATTATCAGCTGCATCTGAAATGCCTATGAATAGCAATGAAGCCGACGAAGACGACGACGATGACGACGATGACGACGAAGAAGAAGAGGATGTTGACGAAGAAGATTATGGTTCCGGATTAGGGTCTGGATTCAGTGGGTTCATTGGCCATGGTTACAGTGCTGGCGAAGACGAAGCAAGCCCTCTGATGGGGGGCTCAGGCGTTTCACCACTGCCCAGCCGCCGAGTCATGATGAAGGTACTCAACCGTATTTTTTATTCCTTGACGTGAATTGCTTGCTGATGCAAAAAAAAACTAAAACCACTACCCACACACTACCATCAAACTTCCATATAATCCTAATAGAGATACCACTGAAAAATGCGGGGGTATTCTGCAACACTTGCATTCTGAGCGAGATATTCCGAGAACTATATTTTTTTTAATTTCAATTTTGAATCATGATTCCAGTTCAAAAGGAGCATGAGGGCATGTGGTTGACTGATTCACTGGAGTCATCTGTAGTCGTCTCCTCGTGCTTCAGTGTTTTTCTTTCTATTCGCATGACCTGCTTTATCCTTATAGGAACACGCCCGACAGCCTCATCGGCACCGCAAAAACAAAACGAAAGCTGGGGTTCTCTTGTTCGTCTTCCTCGTCATGTACCCTTTGCTCTTTTTTGCAGCTGTTACCCTTCCAGATTCGTTCAGGTGAGGCCAATGCAGTGTTTTATTGACCCTAAACTCTTTGCGATGCACTACGTTACAGTCACCATACACTCCCAACTTGATTTTGCTTTGCTTCCGTCAGTGCTATTTCAACGAGCGCAGGAGGAGCAGCGTCGGTGGCAGCCAAAGACAGTGACCAAGGGAAGGGCCTCGCATTGGCCGGATTTGCTCACGCGCATCTTGATTTGGTGCGTGAGGCTGCCGCTCTTCGTGCAACACTTGTCGTGCGACGGTGGCGTACTCGGCCTCTCTAAAAGAGTGGCGATTAATTACCAGTTCTTCTTTCTTTCTTTCTTTCTTTCTTTCTTTCTTTCTTTCTTTCTTTCTTTCTTTCTTTCTTTCTTTCTTTCTTTCTTTCTTTCTTTCTTTCTTTCAATCTTTCGAGCATATTAATGCACGTGAATGGTCATTCAAATTTGCAAGAGTTGATTGTGTTGCTACCTCGATGTCATTTTTTACATGTATGCCAAGAGCGAAGAAAAAAGCCCTGGCTTGGTGGTGCTGCGAGTAGCAGAAGTGGCTGCGTTTCAAGAAAAATTGTGCCGCGCAGTTGCCGAAGGCGGTGAAGGGTTCGCTGGACCTGAAGGCTACTCGGTAAGAAAGACGGTGAAAAGAGATCAAGAAGCCAACGTTAAGGGTGATAAGAGGCGCTTGTATGACTTTAGAGGTGATCGTATATTCTTATTGGAGGCTAGACGATTTTCAAATTGATGCCGTCTCTTCAAGTTCAAATGTGTCGGCATTTATGTTGTCTTGAAGGTAAATCGAATGCAACTGGCGTTTGGCATGAAAGTGTTGCTGAAAAACAGCAACTTAGACGGCAACCTAAAACTAGTGCTGAAAGACGTGCCACGAGCGAAACGGTAGTACAGAACTGTGCACCAGCTTATCCTCAACTGCAGGCTTGCTCGGCCGTTTTCGTGTGCTTGTTTTCGTGGGACGTGGGTCACCAGTAGATTTCCTTCTTAACCTGTTCCTTAGTCTCACATGCGATTGAAATCTTCAATTCAGTGCAAGTCTCACATGTGGCACTCATTTGCAACTCTTTCGCATTGATCTGAATTCTTACAGGGCAGCTGCCGCGAAAGACGCTGCTGCTGCGATGAACTCGTTCGGGGAGGTACAATTTTGCGCTCTGTGCTCGGCATTGGACAATGCGGAAAATAAAGTTGTTTGGAAGTTTACTGTCTGTGTTGCACCTTTCAAATTTGCTTTTGATGCTTTCCATGTGCACCTAATAACCAGTTTACCCGTTTACTCAACTGATTCTCTAAAAACATTTCTCCTTTGTGTAGCTCTACAAGCTGGCATCGGAAGTCCCCAAAGACAGCAACGGCAACGAGGACGCGTCCCTGTCTCCCGCGCAGCTCCTTGCTTTCGCAGACATGTGCGTTATTCTTAGATGCATATGATTGGATTGCATATTTTATTTCCTACTAATGTGCTTGCTTGCAACCTCTCCCGTTGCGGCTCTTGCTTTCCTTTACTTTGTTTTGCTTCTCTGTCCTTCCTTCCTTCGCGCCTAGTCACAAGTGAAAGCATTGCTTCACAGCATGGTGCTGCTGCTTTGTACCTCTTCTGCTCCTCCAGGTTCCGAGATGCGCGCGTTGCTTTGTACACGGTGTTTGGGTTCTTGCCACAAGCTGAGCAAGACCGTTACTTCGGGTAAATAACGACCACATGCCTGTCAACGCATGTAGTGCCTACATGTACTGGTTTTGGCCTCAGCAAATTAACCCCGATTTATACTTCACTTCATTTTACCCTAGATCAAAAATCTTTTCTGTGGATATTGAATATGACAACGCAGGTACGCCATGGAATTGAAAAACTACGAAGATCGGATCGCTCAAGGCGACAACATTGAGTATTGAGTTGTCTGACTACTTGAACAAAGCTTCGACACTTCAGGTGCAGATGCAGGTCCACGTTTTTTAATATAAGTGGAATGGAAAAGTTTGCTTCCTGCCTCGGAAATACGGCACAGTGACAGTATTTTAAGGCCTAAGCATTACATTGGCCTGTTCTTTCAGCGGTTTTTGCCTTATTTTTGTACTTTAGAGCGCTGCTGGATAATCCCATGCCTGTTTAGGAAGCTACGAGGACCCGGCAAGAACTCGCCAGAGTTCGTGTTCGGTTTACGGGTATTTTGGCTGTTTGGCTGCTGCGCTGCTACGGAGTATGGAGTTGGGCGTTTATATGAATGCACCATGTCACTTCCCGAAGCCCGTGGTCTGAGTTACAGGGATTTTTTGAATAGCTAAAGTTAAAGGCCTAGTTGATGATAATAATAATAATAAAATAGTAATCGCTATACGCTCCTAGGAATCGCCAGTGCCAGCACGCGGCTTCTGCTTCGTTTAATTCTCTCTCTGAAGCCAATTCAAAAAGGCAGCTCTGGAGTCAATCTAAAAAGGCAGGAACACCACCATGTTCAGGAACTCTTTTCTAGAATAGCCCTTGCCTTCCACGTCCACCTCCCCTGCCTTCACCACCGCCGTGACCACCGTAGCCACCGCCGCTACCACGGCCACCTCTGCCGTAACCACCTCCACCACCACCACTGCCACGGCTGTCGTAGCTCCTTGATAGCCTACCACCACCGTAGCTGCGATTCCTGCCTCCGCTGCTGCTCCTTCCTAGTTGGTTGTCGTTGTCTCGGCCTGCCAGGCGCCATTCTGAGCCGCCAGCACCGTCGGCACGCCATTCTTTCAAGCGGTCGTTGACTTCGACGCCCATGCCACGCAAGTCCTCCTTGGAGGGGGTAACAGAAAAAAAGCAACAAAAAAGGACACAGAGCGAGCGAGGTCAATGAAATTCAGGGGGAAAAAAAAAAGCAGATCAGTCAATAACATAAGAGCGCAGCGCTGTGATTTCGGTGAAACTACTTTCAAAGCTGGCCATATCCAACGCTGGGACTTGAAGTCATGGGCTTTATGCATGCATCAAAGCACGGCTTTAAGAGTGGGCCATGATTATCGACAGCTCAAACCTTGATGCGGTCCGCAGCGTCGTAGTCCTTGGCCAGTTTCGCGTTCAACCTCGCCGCCAGCATCGTGTCCACTTGGTCTACAGGGGCGCTACGCATGTCGTTTTGAACCTCTCCCACTTGGCGGTAGTCGTGCCCACTGGGGCCAAAACTGCGCTTATTCCTCGCATCTGCTGAGGAGCGGCCACCAGATACAGCATTCGACCTCATTGAACGATCGTCACCATGATGACCGTTATCACTCGCTGATGACGAAGAAAATGTCCGATCGATATTCTTGATGTTGTTGTTGTCGCGCTTTGATGCAGCGGTTGGTTTTCTGATGCCAAGCGCGCCGTTCAACTCTTCCTCCAGCAAGCTCCCTATCCCCTGGGTGTACGGCACCGCGCTCGCCGCTATGGCCCCGCTTCGGCCGTCCCCCGTCGACCACTTGCGAGCTTTGTCGTCGATGCGCACTCCGTCCCGCTCCAGCTGCTCCCGGAGCCGATCCGCAGCACGAAACTGGCCTGAAAAAGGGGCACATGTAAGTAAAGAGGGTTCAAGTGTGCGTACGCGTGCACAAGACAGAAGGCAAGGAAGGAAGTGTAACTCCAAGGATAAGAAAGTTCGTTTGCAACCATCCATGCTTTCTTGATACGAGAATAGGATACATTATCCGTTGCCAAGGGCGCGTTATTTCTCTTCATTTCTATCTATCTCTTTCACTGGCACCTCAAATCTCCCATTCCAACCTTCGTCTTTGCTCTCACAAACACAAACACTCATATCAAAGACTTACACCCACCTTGCTTGCGCTGGCTTTCCCGTTCAGCCACTAGTTCTTCAATGCACGCATCATCCAGCGCGCACCGGTTCCTTTCCCTTGCCCGCGCAGCCGACCCGGTTTGGTGGCTGAGCTCCACCCGCAGCGCACCGCCGTCCTTGCCGGTGATGGGTGACGAAAGCGTGGAGGTCGAGCAGCCGTGGAGGGTGGCCACGGCACTCGCTGCGCCCTCGTCCGTCTCAAACTCCACCCAACAAAACGGCGCTGCCGCACCGGTGAGTTTGTTGGTGCCCATGTCAACGGAGGCCACGGCGCCGTGTTGGCTCATCACAGCTTCGACTTGTGCTTCCAGGTTGGCCACACTCAAGTCCAAGTTTGCCACAAATACACGCTTGCTCAAGGGAGCATCCTTAGTGTACATTTCTACTTGTTTCTTGCTCAAGTGCACCACTCTTGGCTGGGGTGCTGGCTCCATGGCCTCCTCTGCTTTGAAGGGCATTGATGAACTTGTTGTTGAAGTAGTAGTTGGAGGCTCTGCTGTTACTGGAGACGCTTCTAGGGTAGCTGAGGGAATGGTGGAGCCGTCATTTAAATCTGAAGAAGATTCAATGAGTCGAGCAAGAAGTTCTGCTTTTAATCCAGAAACTTTGAGCCCCTTGGCTCGAAGTTCGTCCTTCAAATCTTTGACACTCATGTCGCTGCTGTAGGCCTCCATGCAAACCGGCGACTTCGTCACCAGATGACGTCCGATCGAAGACGTGACGAAGCCATATGATTGGGCACCACTAGTCACTAGAATTAGTATTGAAAGGTAATGCATCATTAGATCTATGAGCTCGTTGCCTAGGCTTTTTGATAGCCTCTATATATTTCTTGCCCTGCCAAAGACAGATGTTGTAATGTTGTTGTTGAGAAAAGCGAGAGAGTGTAGAGGCCTTCACGCTCTAATCACAGAGGTCCAGAGGATATTCTAGGGTGCAAAAATCACCCTCTGTAGTCCGATTT
>Ga0307930_1003821_pt1 | contig 10825 bp, 9 predicted proteins | sample OrgLakmetageno46_FD_203161 | JGI IMG/M metagenome (GOLD analysis project Ga0307930, IMG submission 203161) | Saline water microbial communities from Organic Lake, Antarctica - #46 | ecosystem: Environmental > Aquatic > Non-marine Saline and Alkaline > Saline | place: Antarctica: Organic Lake... | reverse complement strand
CTCGGTCGACTTCGTTTTTGGCACGGCAGGAACGAACGTCCAAACCAAGGTACGCAACACCCTGCGCGCGATTGAGGACAATCTGCTGGGCGAGACCATGATCACTGCGCATGCGCTGGTCAGCTCCGAGTTCTTCGACAAGCTGATCAGCCATCCCAAGACCGAAGAAGCCTATAAGTTCTTCTCGGCCACCGGTGGCCAGCCGCTGCGCGAAGACATGCGCCGCGCCTTCCCATTCGCTGGCGTCCTGTTTGAGGAATACAACGGATCTGTCACTCTATCGGACGGCACATCCGAGCGACTGATCCCGACCGGCGAGGGCATCGCCTTCCCGCTTGGCACGTTTGATACCTTCACCACCTATGGCGGGCCCGCGAACCTGCTTGAGACCGCCAACACGATCGGACTGCCGCTCTATGCCCGCCAGATGATCGACGCCAAGGGCCGCTGGATCGACCTGATGACGGAAGGATTAATCCTGCCGGTCAACAAGCGCCCGCGCCTCGCGATCCGGCTGCACAGCTCAAACTGAGGCTGCTGACCATGTCCGCATTTGCAGCCGTGATCGACGGTCTCTTCCGCGATCCTCACATCGCCCGAGATGCCGTCTACATCTCAGACGGCGGCACCCCTCGACTCATCCGCGTGGTCACGCGCCGCGCCGACGATGTGACCAGCTTCGGCGGTGCGCGGCTCTGGTCTGAGACCACCCGACTGGACCTGCGTGTGGCAGAGGTACCAACCCCGCGCCCAGGGGACAGCATTGAGGTCGACGGCGAGGGGTTCCTTATTCAGGGAGAGCCCGTGCGCGATACGGAGCGGCTGGTTTGGACTGTGGATCTGCGGCCTGCATGAAGCTGAAACTCAATATCACCCCCGACATCGTTGCCATGATGGCCGCAGAGGTTGCGGCAGGCGAACGCGCCGTGAGCGCTGCCATGCGCGAGGCCGGGACCGAACTGAAGACCGCCTGGCGCGCGCAGATCACTGGCGCGGGACTTGGGAGACGGCTTGCGAACTCGATCCGAAGCCAGACCTATCCCAAGGTGGGCGACAGTCTGAATGCCGCAGCACTGGTTTGGTCGAAGGCCCCCGAGATTATTGGTGCGCATGATACCGGTCCGTTGATCCGATCAAAGAATGGCTTCTGGCTGGCGATCCCGACTGAGGCGGCAGGGCGCGGGTTGCGTGGCAGACGCATCACGCCGGGAGAGTGGGAGCGGCGGCGCGGGTTGCGCCTACAGTTTGTTTATCGCCGGACGGGTCCAAGTCTTCTGGTGGCTGAGGGGCGGTTGAACACCAAGGGTCAGGCCGTGGTGTCGCGCTCGAAGACCGGACGCGGAATGGTCACCGCACCGATCTTTCTGTTGGTACCGCAGGTGAAGCTGCCGAAGCGGCTGGATCTGGCGCGGGATGCAGACCGGGCGGTGGACAGCGTGCCAAGGCTGATCGTGGCGAAGTGGGTGGAGGCGAGGCTGTGATCGTTTCGTAACTGAGGGCTCCTACCGGACCTTCGTGGACGGCGCAGCTAACGGCAGCTACGAGCCCAAATTGACCGATGCTGCAGCATGCACATTGTGGTACTAAGGGCGGATTGCGGCCATTCGCTGCGGACGCAAGCCATCAAAACAGCAACCGTAGAAGCCGACATTCAAACATCCTGAATTGGGCCTCACTCTGCACCACCGGATGATCGCTTTAAGTCCAACCGACCCATGTTGGGTTCTCCCAAGCTGCTTCGTCTATGAATAGCTGCTTGGGCATCTGTGTCGGTTGGACACCAGTTCCGAAACCGATTGGAACAGTTTGCGCCGGAGTCCAGTGTTACCATGGTCCTTCGTGGGCCCCGGTCGCGGACGCTCAGCTTTTCTTGAAGTGCCTGCTTTGCTCTTGAATCCCAGCGACAGATCGTCCAAAAACACAAGGGAATATCAATAAATTGTGGCCTCGGTAAGCTAACTGGGCTATGTCCTGATGCGGGAGGACACCGGATGGCGCGCGGCGAATTAATGAAAAAACTGCTGCTCAATTATGGGCGCGAAAACGAATTTCGTGCCGTAGTCGAGCAAATTATCGCGGAAGAAGAAAAGAAGAATAACAAGGTTCTGGCCCGTGGTCTTCGTAACGCGCTTGAGACGATCGCGTCGTCCCAACAGCCCAAGGGAATGAACCGGCTCTTACCGTTTCCAGACGATGCGCAGGAGTTCATCCAACGCATTGAGCCACGTTTAAGCCCTGAAGACATTCAGCTCACTGTCGATAACCTAGGCCTCTTTACTGGCCTGATCGATGAGTTTCGCAAGGGCGAGTTGATCAAGCGGAATGGTCTCCCTGTTCGCTCAAAACTTTTGTTCTGTGGTCCTCCAGGAACGGGAAAGACGCTCTGCGCCGAGGTTTTCGCAGGGCAGCTGGGTCTACCCTTCTTCCACGTGAAGCTCGACCGCTTGATCTCGTCCTTTCTAGGCGAGACAGCATCCAATATCCGGAAGACTTTCGAGTTCGCCCGCCGCCAGCCCTGCGTCCTATTTTTCGATGAGTTCGATGCACTGGCACGGTCGCGCGAGGAAGGAAGCGATCACAGCGAGTTGCGCCGCGTCGTTAACTCACTGCTGATCTTTATTGATCAGATCCAGCCAAGCGGGTTCCTTATTGCGGCGACCAATCTGGACAGCCAGCTCGATCCGGCCATCTGGCGCCGCTTTGATGAGGTTGTCTGGTTTGACCATCCCGATGAGAATTTGACCCGCAGATACTTGGTGAACGCGATGAAAAACGCGCAACTCGAGTTTGACATCGAGGACATGGTGCAAGGCACAACGGATTACTCCTACGCCGAACTTGAAAAAATCTGCAACCAAGCCAAGAAACTCGCCTTGCTGGATCGCAAGAAAACCATTTCGAAACGGCATTTCAGAGAAGCCATTCGTTATGCCGATCGTCGGCGTATGCGCATTCGCAAAATTTCCAGTAATTCGTGAGATAACCTTTGCCAGAACATCAGCATCTGCCTTTGGTGCGCTTGCCTGAAAATTTTGCACGTCGCAAACACGGTAGAGTGCAAAGTCCACCGGCCCGTGGTGGTGGCCATAGTGGCCGCATCCGCCAAGAAGTGGACGCCGCGGTTCAAAATCAGCGCGCCCAACAGCCGCCCCCGCGCTTTGTCAATCCGGCTTTGATCCTCCGTGTAGCGATGAGTGGGGCGACGATGGAGGGCGACTGGGAGGGTCTCGGTTTGACGGTTCTGTCGACGGACGAGGACAATACGCTGGTGTTGTTTTCGTCGACCGATGACCTGCAGGATTTTCGGACCCGGCTTGATGAGTACGAAGGGCCTATCCCGGAAAATCAGCGCAACCGACGCTACGCTGGGTTCATCGACCGCATTGGCGAGATCGGTACGATTGCCGGGCGTGATCGCTTGGGTGTCCGTGCCCGGGAAGACGGTTTCTCTGAGGTCGATGATTTTCAGGACGGTGATGATTACGTCGTCGATATCGAGCTTTGGGAGTTCGGGCCGCAGGCCGCGCGGCGAACGCTTGGTGAAGAGATCATCGACTGGGTCGAAGATCAGGGGGGCGAGCTCTACGATCACTATTGTGGCCCGTCGATCAGTATCATTCGCGTTCGCGCGCAGGGTCAAACGATCCGGCCGATCCTCGCCATCCCGCAGGTTGCCTTCGTCGATTTCCCGCCTCAACCGAACATTGTGATGGACGCTCCCGAGGCTTTCGCGGTCGATGATATTCCACCGGTTGCGGCTCCGGACGAGAATCTTCCGGTGGTGGCCATCCTTGACAGCGGCGTGAACGACAATCCATTGCTGACTAACGTCATCCTGGCGCGCGAGGCCTTCCCACCGGAACTTCTTGAAGCCGATGTCTTCGGTCACGGCACCGCCGTTGCGGGTGTCGCGTGTTACGGCGATTTACGGAACCATCTAGGCCAGCAGGAAATCGTGCCTGCAGCTCGAATCGTGTCGGCGAAGATCGTAACGGACCAGGGCGAGTTCTTCATGCGTCGAACGCTGCCGACGCAAATGCGAGCAGCGATTGAGCGCGTCCGCGAAGCATACGGGTGCCGTATTTTTGTGATCTCACTGGGCGACCCGAAGGCACGCTATGAACGTGGGCGCGTCGGCCCATGGGCCACGACACTCGACGAGCTTGCTCGGGAGCTCGATGTGCTGATTTTCGTGTCGGCTGGAAACCGCAACCCCCGCGGCGGTAACGCGTTGGAACAAGGCGTCACGCAGTATCCTGCCTACCTGCTGGAAAATGCCAATCGGATCTGCGAGCCGGCGGGTGCGGTCAACGCCGTGACTGTCGGATCTTTGGCCAATTCCAATGGGCTGGGGCCAGAGCATGAGTTCAACGTGCATATGCAGAGTATTACGGAGCCGGACGAGCCGTCGCCGTTCTCCCGCGCCGGACCAGGTGCCGGTGGCATCAAGAAACCAGATTTCGTCGACTATGGCGGAACGCTGGTCTTCGATGCTGCTGCTCGGCGCTTGCAGAATGCACCTTACCTCGCCAACGCTGGCATCCTAACGACGAATGCTGATTTTCAACGTCAGCTTCTCGTCAGCAAGACGGGAACGTCGTTTTCGGCACCGCACTTTGCTCACAAGGCCGCGCAGGTTCTGCGCCATCACGAAAATGGCTCTGCCAACCTGATCAGGGCCTTCATGGCCAGCTCGGCACGTATCCCTGTGGCCTCGGAACGTCGTCTGGGTGCTATGATTGAAGCCGAACGTGATCAGATTCATGGGAACGGCATCGTGAACCCTGCAACTGCGGCGTTCTCAGACGATCATCGGGTTGTGCTCTACGCTGAAGACGCGTTGGGCATGGACCAGTTCGCCTTGTATCAGGTGCCGATCCCAGCTGAGTTTCAAGGAAACGGGCCGCGATGGATTCACGTCTCTTTGGCCTTTGATCCACCCGTTCGGCGGACACGCGCCGAGTATGTCGGCACACGGATGAACTTCCGGCTGATCCGAGGGCGGAATGCCAACGATGTCTTTGAACACTTCAGATCGCACGCAGGCGAAGACACTGAAGCTCCAGAGATGGAGGGTCGCTACAACTGCGGTCTAACCCCCGGACCGAAACGGCGCGATCGCAACACCTTGCAGACGGCCAGCAAGAAGTTCACCCAGGATACCGGGCAATTCGGGAATGACTACTACCTCGTGGTGAGATGCGTTGGCGGGTGGGCGTCAGAGCAGGAAGTTCGACAACGGTATGCTATTGTCGTCGAGCTCGAGCACGAAGCCCAGGTCGAACTTTATGCCCGCTTGCAGCAACGGGCACGTGTCCGGGTCTGACATTTGCTTCGCATACCAGACCTCGTGTCACACTGCGCGGTTCAACCTTGTGTCGGAAATTTTGAAATCATTTCGGCGAATATCAAAGCGGGCACCCGCCATCTACAAACTGCAAATGCTGCGCTGGCAACGAATGTCTGCATTCGCGAACAGCGCTGCGGGCGCAAAGAGTCAAGCCAAGGTCAGCTATGGGCCTATTCTGTTGAAAAACTCCAGAAATAGGATTTCGAAAATTCCCGCCAAAAGTACGCCGTTGTGAATACTCAAAGAAGATTGCCCAGAATTGCTCCAAAGAGACGCAACAGCGCTTTAAGCCCCTTTTTTGCCGAACCCCTCGCTGAAGTATCATGGTTGCGCTGTGTGGAGAATTATTTTCGAATTTTGGCCAAAATCGGGGTTTTTCAACAGAATAGGCCGGAAGCAGGCCTTGCCCCGATAGCGTTAACGGCAGCTCCGTCCGCACTGCAGACCTTCGTGCTCAACGCAGCGAAAGGCAGCTCCTCGCCTGTTTTTTCGAATGCTACGTTAGAGCTCTCGCTCTGAAATCGTCCCGAAGCTACTGCTGCGCTGACAAAAAGCAGACTGAGCCAAAATGCCCACCTCCCGCGAAACCATCCTCATAGCGCTGCACACCGTTTTGCAGACGCTGCCCGCCACAGCATTGCGCGGCGACGTTCTGCCCGAGCGCGTGCCCGCCGCGGGTCTGCTGATCATGCGGGATGGCGAACCGGGGGACCCCGAGGTCACGCTGTCGCCGCTCCGCTACCACTACCAGCACCGCGCCGAGATCGAAGCCGTCGTGCAGGGTGAGGCCCGTTCTGCGCAGCAGATGCAAGGGTCCGGGGGACCCTTTCAAGGTACGAACGACCGTGACACTACATTTGACACCCTGACCGCCAGCGTCGGCGCGGCGATTGCTGCTGACCGCACGCTCGGCGGCCTGTGCGACTGGGTTGAGGCGGAAGCGCCGCGCCCGGTCGATCTGCCGGTCGAAGGCGCTGCGGCGCTTAAGGCTGCGGTAATCACTGTGGTGCTGCACTATTCCACGGCCGATCCATTGGCCTGACCCCGACAACCTGAGGAGACTACCATGGCACGAGCCCAAGGGGCGCGGGCGCAGATGGCGCTTGCGTTCGAGACAACCTATGGAACGCCGCCCGCGAGCGGGTTTACCAAGATGCCCTTTGCCAGCACCTCGCTCGGCGCAGAGCAGCCGCTTCTGAACTCGGAGCTTCTGGGCTACGGTCGCGATCCGCTCGCACCGATCAAAGATGCGGTGACGGCTGACGGCGATGTTGTCGTGCCGCTAGACGCCGAGGCCTTTGGCTTCTGGCTCAAGGCGGCGTTCGGCGCGCCTGCCACCACCGGCACCGGTCCTTGGACCCACGAGTTTCAGTCGGGTGCCTGGACCCTGCCGAGTATGTCCATCGAGACCGCCATGCCCGAGGTGCCGCGTTTTGCGATGTATGCCGGCTGCATGCTCGACCAGATCAGCTGGCAGATGCAGCGCTCGGGCTTACTGACCGCAACGGCGCGGCTGGTGGCACAAGGCGAGACGGTCGCCACGACCACCAGCGCGTTCGGTGATCCAGCCTCGCCGCCCTCCGATCTGGCGTTGCAGCGCTTTGGCCATTTCAACGGGGCGATCACCCGCAACGGCTCTGCGCTCGGCAATGTGGTCTCGGTCGATATCAGCTATTCCAACACTCTCGACCGGATCGAGACCATCCGATCTGATGGACGTATCGACGGGGCGGATCCGTCCATCGCAGCACTGACCGGCTCTATCGAGGTGCGCTTTGCAGACCAGAGCCTGGTGACACAAGCGATCAACGGCGATCCTTGCGCGCTTGAGTTTGCCTATGTGTTGCCCTCAGGCCAGAGTTTCACCTTCGCCGTTCATGCCGTCTATCTGCCGCGCCCCCGGATCGAGATTTCTGGACCGCAGGGCGTGCAGGCGAGTTTCGACTGGCAAGCCGCGCGCGATAGCAGCCTCGGTCGGATGTGCACCGCAACCCTCGTGAACACTGTGGAGACCTACTAATGCTGACGCTCGATCTGACGAACACGCCCCGGTGGTATGATCTGGCACCCGGGGTCCGGCTGCAGCTGCGACCGCTGACCACAGCACTCATGGTGGCGACGCGCAGTGATCCGGTTGTGGAAGCTGTGCCCGATGACGCATCTGACGAGGCGCGCGCCGTCGCCTTTGCCAAGGCGCTGGGACGGCGGGCCGTTCTCGCTTGGGAGGGCATTGGCAATGCGGACGGCAATCCCATCGATCCAAGCCCCGAGGCCATGGACGCGCTTCTCGACATCTGGCCGATCTTCGAGGCGTTCCAGCTGACTTACGTTTCCAAAGGCCTGCTGCTGGAACAGGAAAAAAACGTCTCCGCGCCCTTGCCGAATGGTCCTTCGGCGGGGGCGAGCGCTACTGTGAAGCCTGCGCGCAAGCCTGCCCGGACTGCCAGGCGCGGCTGAACCGCCCCGTCACCTTTGAAGGCTGGCAGATCTGGGATCTGGTCGGTCGTCTCGGAGGTCAGCTGCGCATGCTGCCCGGTGCGGTGATCGGTTGGGACATGTCGGCCGCACTCGCGCTCGGTGACGCACTTGATATCCCGCCCTTGGTCTCGGCCGAACTCCTACCCGTCGTTGAGGCGGTGATGGTGGCCAAACTTAACGAACAGATGGAGCATTCCCATGGCTGAGAAGCGCGTTTCTGTCCGCCTTGCTGCCGTCGGCGGACGGCAAGTGCGCGCCGAGTTGGAAGGCGTGGGCGAAGCTGGATCGCGCGGGTTCGGACGCCTCAGCCGGGAGATGGAGGCGGCTAACGCACGGCTTGCGGCATTCTCGCGGCGCGTTCGGGTTGCCGCTGTCGCAGCAGTGGCGGCGACTGCGGCCGCCGGTGTTGCCATGGTCCGCTCGGGTCTTCAGACGGTCGATGCGCAGGCCAAGCTCGCCGCGTCCCTCGCCACCACGGTTGCCTCAATCCAGACGCTGGAGCGCGCAGGCGATCTGGCGGGCGTCTCCATGGGTCAGGTCGAACAGGCAGCCCTGCAGCTGACGCGGCGGCTCAGCCAAGCCGCAGCGGGCACCGGACCAGCGGTCGATGCACTGGAGCGGTTGCAGGTCTCGGCCTCAGAATTGCAAGCGCTCCCGCTGGATCAACGCATCGCCCTGATCCAAGACCGGCTGGCAGAGTTTGTCCCTGAAGCCGAGCGGGCAGCGCTTGCCTCTCAGCTCTTTGGGGACCGGGCCGGTTTGGTGTTCACGCGGATCGATACCGCGACCTTGCGCCAGGCGACCGAGGATGTTCTCGCCTTCGGGGTCGTGGTCTCCGATCAGGATGCCGCCCAGATCGAGCGCACCAATGATGCGATCTCGCGGCTTGGCCTGATCTGGCGCGGCCTGTCGAACCAACTGGCCGTTGCTGCAGCCCCGGCGCTTGAAGCTGTCGCTGATGCCATGGCGGCTGTGGCCAACCGCACCGGACCGCTCGGGATCGCCATTCGCGGCCTCTTTGACAACATTGGCCGCCTGATCACCTACGCTGGCACGCTTGCGGTCCTTCTGGCCGGGCGCTGGGTTGCGGGCATGGCCGTTGCCGCTCTGTCTGTGCGCGGTCTTGCAATGGCACTTGTGGTGATGCGCGCAGCCCTCATCCGCACCGGAATAGGCGCGCTGGTCGTCGGCGCAGGCGAGCTGGTCCATCAGTTTACGCGCCTTGTTTCCGGCGCAGGTGGATTTGGCAACGCCATGGCCCTACTGGGTGGTGTTGCAGCCGAGGTTTGGAACCGCATCAAACTGGGGGCTGCCAGCTTTGCAGCCTCTGCAATGGCGGCCTTTGCCAGCGTTGAGGCGGCCTCAGTGACCGCAATGCAGGGCGCGTTTGAGGGCGTCGTCGGGTTTGCCAATGGCGCGGTGAACAGTTTTGAGGGGGCGTTTGCGGCCATCAAAGCCGTCTGGGGTCTGTTGCCTGCTGCCATCGGCGATCTGGCGTTTCAGGCGGCAAATAGTCTGGTCTCTGGCGTCGAGGCGATGCTGAACGGTGTCACTTCCCGCATCAACGGCTTTCTCGGCGGACTGAACATCGGGTTAGAGGCGCTGGGGGTAGACAGGCGGATTGGTCTGATTGCCGATCTCGATCTGGGAGAGCTTGGGAACCGCTTTGCGGGTGCTGCGCGCCAGACGGCCAGTGCCGCACAAGATGCATTCGCCAGCGCGTTTGCGGACAATCCACTGACGGTTCCAGATCTGGGGCTGACCGGAGCCGCTCGCGACGCCGCCGCCTCTGCCGAGGCCTGGAGGCAGACAGCTGCCACCCTTGCCGACGGAGCCCTGCAGCCGCTGGCCTCCTTGGAGGCGTTGCGCGCAGCAATGCGAGCAGCTGGACCCGAGGTTGAGGGTGCCTTGGACGGGGCAGCACTTGCGGCAGGTCGGCTCAATGGAGCCTTGGGTGGGGATGAGGCAAGCGGGCCAGCGGCAGCGCTTGCTCAGACGACGGCGGCCGCCGGGCGGGCCGGAGCGGCGATGCAAACTGCGGCGGATGCGGCGCGCCAGTCTTGGGATGCGGCAACCGCTGCGGTTGAGCGCACAAAGGAGATCGCAAAGGGTTTGGCCGCAGATATCACCGGACCGATCAAGGAGGCGCTGACGTCAGGCGCGCTCAACTGGCAGAGCTTTGCGGGCGCTGTATCGGGGATCGCCCAGAATCTCGCCAACCGCCTGATCGATACTGCCTTCAAGCCGATTGAGGACGCGCTTTTCCGCGCCTTCTCCGGGGCTGGCGCAGGCAGCGGTGGTGGTGGCGGCCTCTTTGGCGGTCTGACCAGCGCCCTTGGGGGTCTGTTCGGGATGGGCAGCACCTTCGCGCGCGGGGGGGCCTTTGGGCAGGCAGGCGAGATCACAGCCTTTGCAAGCGGCGGTGTTATCTCAGGCGGGGTGGTCTCACGCCCAACGGTGTTTCCTTTTGCGCGCGGCATTGGGCTCATGGGCGAGGCAGGCCCAGAGGCGATCCTGCCGCTCCGGCGTGGCCGGGGTGGTCGGCTTGGCGTTGAGATGAACGGTGAGGGTGCCGGCTCCACTTCTCCTGCGATGTCGACAAAGATCATCAACGTGCTCGATCCGTCCGTCGTTGGCGACTACCTCGCCACCCCCTCGGGCGAACGCGCCATTCTGAACGTCATTCGCCGCAATCGCGGGGCGATCAATGCCTGAGCCCGATGATCAGCCGCCGCTCTGGTCGTTCCCGGCAGCACAAGAAATCAGCGAAGTTCTGGAATGGCGCACGGACGTGCTGCAGGCGCGGGCCGGCGAGCAGCGCATTGCGCTGCGTCCCCGCCCACGCGAGATCGTCAGCCTCTCGCACCGCAGTGATGCGCTGAGCATGGCGCGGGCGGCGGAACTGGCGCGGGCGGGCTTTGCTGGAGAATGGCTGGTACCGCTCTGGCACTTGGCGGTCCAGCCGGTCGCCGACCTCGCACAGGGTGCGACAGAGAT
>Ga0307930_1003819_pt1 | contig 10831 bp, 16 predicted proteins | sample OrgLakmetageno46_FD_203161 | JGI IMG/M metagenome (GOLD analysis project Ga0307930, IMG submission 203161) | Saline water microbial communities from Organic Lake, Antarctica - #46 | ecosystem: Environmental > Aquatic > Non-marine Saline and Alkaline > Saline | place: Antarctica: Organic Lake... | reverse complement strand
GCGTGCGTTGCGCAAACAAAGCAAGTGCGGAATGATTCAGGAGGGAGAGGGGCATTGGCCAAATTCCTCGAAAAATTTGCAAAAAGCGAGGAATTTGTGGGTGTTGCGCACTCCGCAGAACAAGAATCATAGAGTAACATTGTCATTTTTGCCATTATTGGATGTGGCGGGCCTGTGCCGAAATCCAATCGGATTAGAATACTAGATAAGTCTTCTTAAAAACAAGTAATTGATAGAAACACTATGATTCATATTAGTATATATCGATATCGGCCATACACCAGTATTCCATATACCATAACACCATAACCATACCCATATAGCCATATAGCTTGCTGCTAGGTTAAGAAATCCGCGAAAAGGGAAAATTTTACCAATCAGGGGCGTGATTTCCGCGACAGAATTTAGCAGTGCCTTTATGACCATCGGACCATCGCACAGGAAACCCGCGGAAATAGAAATACCACGGAAATACCGCGTGAAGTGAATTTTTTAGCCATCGCGCGGGAATTCCACGGAAACGGGAATCGCAACTCTGGCTTACTGTGATCGCCTCCCTGCGCCCTGCGATCATATATATGCAAATGCCTTAGACGCCAAGTACCGAATTCGCCTTTAGTCCTCCAAATTCAATCGCAAAATGCACGTGCCCTAACGAAAGCGTGTTCCTACGGCATCAATCTAGTTTTAAAGCGTGCCCGTGCTTCCCACGCTCGACAGTCTCGAACTTGAGCTCCAAGCAGTTGACGACGCGCGTTCCAACCCCCCGTGCTGCTGCCCGCTCTGCGCAGCTCGCTCAGAGACGTCGGCGAGGGCTCTGAGCACCATGAGGAGCTAGCGGTAGGAGAAAGTTTATGAGCCACCAGCCCGAAAGCAAGCACGAGGGAGATTAACACCAAGGTGAGGGCGAGAAGAGAGGCAAAGCAGGATCTTGGCCGCATTTGTGGGCAGCAAACTTAAAACTCAAGCAGTTTTACAAATACACACAATTAGTCTACAACCTATGCTACGCAACAGTACCTCAGAAGTGTCTTCCACGTAGTACTTGGCCCTGGTGCGAGCCGCAGGGCCCGCAGAGCTTACTGCAAAGACGCCGTGCGCCAACTGCGCTAATGCCGGCAGAGCTGCAGAGGGGCCTTCACGCCACGCCGAAGGCAAATCTTCGTGGGTCCTGTCGTCGCTCACCGCAAGCACCATGTCAAATTTCCGGGCTGCGGCCATTGCGCTCGCCACCGCTGCTGCCGCTGCCGCCGCTGCTGAAGCACTCGTCGGTGCCGTCGGAACCGCACCGCTGGCTCCTACGAGCGCTGGGCTGCCCAAGATAGGGTTGCTTTGGTGCGATTTGATGGCCGCCGGCTGCTCCGAAGCATCCCCCGTTGGGGGGTCAAGTTCACTAAGGAGCGCGTCCTTGTCGTTCTCAGAAGACGCACGTCGGTCGCGAATGCTCACCGGTGCGCGACTCTTTCGTAAGCCTCCAGAGTCTACAACACCACCACCGCCACCACCATAACCATCTTCGCTACTCGAATTGTCCGACCTGTCTAAGTAGCCGTCAAGGCTTCCACCCGTGGTGTCGCGCAAGCTCCTATCCCTGCCGCTGCCCTTCTGGTGCGCGTCCAAAGAAGGTGATTCGCCCACCGAAGCGACCTTTCGGATCCGGAACGGAGGGCTCGCAGGTGGAGATTCCGGCGCAAGCGGGGCGACTCCTTCATAGCCGATGTCGCCAGGCCCTAGCGTGCCCGGACTCCTCGTTTCTGGCAACATCAGAGGCGGAGGCGGCGGCGGCAGGTCCCATCCGGATGCCGTTAATGATCCATCGACAGAGTCGCGACTCCCTTTCCCATCGACAGAACGGCTCACTTCGAGGGACGTCAAGTCAGCCGCGCCGCGCATTCTCGGGGACGGCATGCTGTCGCTGCGGAGCGTAAAGAGGGCTGCGCGGTCAGCTTGCCTGCGGAGGCAGGCGACCGTGAAGAAAAAATGAATGTCGGCATGGGATGAAAAAAACAACGAATCCACGATTTATAATATTAAGGGTAACTAACAAGTAATATTCCAAAAAAAAAAGCCTGAACGAGGAATTCATAAAGGATAATTATAAGTTCAAAGTATTGACGGGCATTATTTCGATTCACTCACTCCGCGGCGCGCTTAGCATCCTCTTCTGCATCCTGACGATCGGCCTCGGGCAGCACGCGGGTCAGCAAGTACGCCAGCGCCCGCCCTTTGGTAACCCGCAACGGCTGCACCACGAGGAACTTGTAATGAGCCGCCACCGTGCACACTCGCACCGGGCGCCGCCTCAGCATTTGGTCCAGCTGCAACTGCACGTTTTTGGCCTGGGAAGACCCGAAGTCGGCGTCCGCGTCGCGGTAATACCTACAGACATAGAATAAAATAGAAAGAGTGAGCTGAATAGTGGATTATTACAAAAAAACTGCTAAATATACGTGCGCGCGCGCGTTCTACTGCACGCAGTATGTGGCCATAATTTGTTGCTTTTGACCATCCCCAACCCACTAATACCAGGTGAGGCAGCAATCCGACGCTTCCAGCAAACTGCCGGGGGTGCGCTTGGTGAAGTCTTCCAAAATCGGCAGCACTTCCACCATCCAGCCCAAGTCCATGTCGTAGTCGCCGCGCCCCAGCTGCTCCCACTCCCGCGCTTGCTCTTCGAGGGGCTCCACCGCACGCGGCGGAAGGTCCAAGGAACGTGCGCTGCCTGCGCTGTCGAAACGGTCTCGCCCAACGCCACCAGCACTACCGCTGTGACCGCCGCCGCCACCGCTGCCGCTGCCGCCAGTGCTGCTTCCACTGTCGTCCATCTCGCGGCTGTACGTTCGGCCATGGTGGTCTGGTTCAGGTGCAGAAGTAGCCGCAGCAGCACTGCCGCTGCCACTGCCAGCAGCAGCAGTAGCAAGAGCACGAGCGCCGAGAGAGAGCGCGGGGAGTCCTGTTACAGCTGCATCAGCTGCTGTTGTGGATCCATCGCTGATTCCGCTGATCCCGTCGGGCGAGGTCGTCGAAGGCTCCGGGCTCTCGAGCAAAGAGTGCAGAGGCGGAGGCAGGTGGTGGGAGGGCTGAGGCCGCGACGGAGGACGCATCCAGAAGCCGTGGTCAGCGATGAGGCCCAAGCGAGGCAAGTCGCAAAACCTTCATAAAAAGAGGGCACAGAGGTGAATGGAAGTCAGAATAACAGCGCGCCCTGTGTTTTGACAGCCTCACGATCCACATCCCTCATGGTTGCAGAAATTTAGAAACTAAACGGCCCAAAGTAAACGAATAAGCCCAATACAGCACAAGCACATAATCAAAGAAGAAGAACCAAGAACACTCCGACACGCACCAGTCTTCGACGTCAGCCCTTCGCCTTCCGGTTACTACCACTACAACATTCGCAGGATCAGAGGATAGAGCATGCAGCAGAGCTCTCAGCGCTTCTCCTGGGTGGCTCAACTGAGCTAAAGGTTGATGTGACGCTAGAGCACCGTCGTAGTCGAGGACCTTTGGAATGGTGACGAGGAGAAGAGTTGAGCGTATAGGATCCGGAGCGAAAAGGAGGACGGGGATTAATTTCACGACGAGGAACAGCGGTGACGCGAATACGAAATTAGTAATTGAAAGAAGAAGCAACACTGAGAAAGCTTTGGAGATAATTGCGTCTATCCGAACAATTCCTTCACATTTGATTCCTTCTCTTGATGTTTACCAGTAAGCGGCGCGCGGACCGCTCGTAAAACGACAGCAAGTGAGAAGGGTCCAGCTTCGACGCCACGCCGAGCACTGCGCCGTCGTAGCTGCTCAGACCCGGCCTTTTCCCTAGGCGAGCCTCGAGCAAGCCGTTCATGGTGCGGACCGCCCACAGCTCGGAGGTGTATTTCGACACGTAACTGTATATTAGAGAGAGCGAAAAAAATAAGTGAGAAATGGGCGAGGTGAAGCATTAGAACGAGGAAGTTGGCGATAAGTGGAAGAAATAACGAAGGTAGGTCCCTATGAAAGGTAAGTCTGAAAGGGATATGAAAGAAGAGAGGCTCTCTTGTATTGTACCGCTCCAGGGTGTGGTGCCGCACGCGCTTGGTTTGTTCGCGCATGACTAGCGCGTCCAACAAGTGCTTGGCCACGCCTTCGGCGTCGTAGGGGTTCACCAGAGTGGCGCCCTGAATGGGGGGAATGGAAAGAGGCGGCTCGAGGAGGAAGAAGGGTTAGAGATGCAGCGGAATTATGCAAAAGTGACAGAAGGGACCTGTGAAGAGGGCAATCAGTAGTTGACATACCAGTGCAACACTGCAGTACAGAGCAGTAGTGTAACTGCAGCATACCTGAAAAGACGACGCACAGCCGGCAAACTCCGAGTACAGGAGTACCCCTTTTTGGTCCCGGCTGCTGAAGGATTGGGCAGCGACAAACTCCATGGCGGCTAAATTCACCCCTTCGCGGATGCTCCCGACAATGGCCACGTCAGCTGCTGCATAGAGGCCCGAAAGCTCGCCTAGGGTGAGAGTGCGGTGCACAAACGCGACTGGCTGGTGGCACACGCTCCCATAGCGACCATTCACATAGCCCACCAGGCGGGACACCTATGGTATACACGCGGGTTAGAATGAGGCGAAGTTTGCAGAGAAAGTTCGAGAAGTAAAGAGGAACGCAGGCGTGCGCTGAAGGACATGCATTAAGTAGACAACAATCACACAATTATATTCGCTTCTGCAGCCGTGAAGAGTCATTGCTATTTCACCTGCCTTTTAAAAGAAATTCGATACTGTCACACACACTTTAGACTCGTATTTTTTGTATCTCACCATTTGCCGCAAGCTCGGGTCAGCTCTTCCAGGGACGTCGCGCACCACTACAAACACCGTCACGTGCGACCGCCACGACGGGTTGCGGTGAAAGAAAGCCGCTAGCGCTACCAGCATTTGCGGTAACCCCTTGCACCAATCCAGCCCGGCAGCCAAGAGCACGACCACTTTGCCGCCGTTCCGCTGGCAGCGCCAGGCTAACCGCAGCGCGAGCTCGGACCCGTCTTCGTCCTGATTGGCGAGGCTGTTCTCGTGCTGATAGTCGTGCACCGAGTAGTCGCCGCCGCTTTCGTTGGATGAGGAGGTGGATAGCGGCGCTGGCGGCGGTGGCAATGCCTGTGCGGCATTAATGTGCGAGGAGGCTCCAGAGCCTGGCGTCAAAGATTCCTCTCTTTCCTCTTTCAAATGCTGCTGCTGTTGTCGTTGTTCAAAGGATGCAGCTGCAACGGCTACACCTTCCGAGTAAACTTTAGTGCCAGCTGCAGTCGAGCTGGCAGTAGCAGCAGCGATAGCGGCAGCAGTAGCAGAAGCGGAGTCGGCGGCTGGAACGGCTGCATTAGCAGCGAGCGCGGTGGCAGTTTCAGCAGCAACAGAAGCAGCAGCAGTGGCGGTGGCAGCAGCAGCGGTGGCGGCAACACCAGCGGCGGCATCTGTGGTCGTAGAAGGCGAAGGAGATGCCGACAGTGGCATCGTAGCCGCAGCTGCAGCTATAGCAGCAGACGAGGAGGAAGGGGTGACTAGAGCAGGCGCAGGGGATGCCGCAGCGGGCGCAAACTTCTGCGGGTCAATGCCGGCGGGGCATATCTCCAGCGCAATCAGGCGGCCCTGGTACTCGAAGGAGCAGTGCCGGCCTCGCTCAAAGGTGTTGCGAGCTTCTAGGCCTAAAATGCGAGTGCACGCATTGGTAAAATGCCGCACCTGACGAGAGCACAAGAATGGACACGCGACGCAGGAGGGAGTGAAAGGCTTTAAAAAAGAAAGAACACATAGCAGCGCACGCGATGCGTATGACTACGAGTGATTGCCCCAAAAGTCCAAAACATAGATACAATTAAAAAAAAAGAGGCCATCACAATCGCAGAGAAAAGAAAATCAAAAGGAGGAAAAGAAAAATAGTGACGCACGTAATCGAAATGGTTGAACGAAATGATGTCTGCGCCGAGGAGACCGTGCAAAAGGTCACTCCGGCACGGCAGTTCCTGAAACACTTCCGACGAGGGAAACGGCGTGTGCAGGAAAAAGCCTATTGCCGCGCCCGGAAAGCGTCTTCGAAGCAGCGCCGGCCTGATAAAACATTATGACCAAGGACCGAAGAACAAATTGTAAATCATTAATATGAAGGACAAATTACCCAACGAAAAAACGTAAACACATACCAGGCACGCAGGCAAGAAAAATGTCTCAGACCATCTCTTCAGATATGAACAAGAGCAGCAGAACAGAGAAAAGAATGGATCCTGGACGTCATACAAATGGTGGCTCGTTGGATACACTAAAATTGATGTCTCTTACAGAAGCATGAGCTCGTGGTCGTAAATGAGGATCAAGTCGCCTTCGCAGTACACTTCCGCCACCCGCTCGCAGTACGCCGACGAGAGCATTTTCAAGCTGTCAAAACCACTCAGCTGGTGGTCCCCCATGGGCTTCAGCGCCGACCCGTCAAAGTCGGTGGGGATGGTGTGCAGCGTGGGCCACAAGGTTTTCCACCAAAACCCTTCCACCGCGCTCTGGGTCGCCCGGCTCAAAAACACCGGCGTAGTGTGGTGCTCCGCCTCGAGCCGCTTCTTGACCTAATTTAGTAATGTGGAATATACCAATAGTACACTCAATTCACAAGAATCACGTGCCGCCAAGCAAGGTAGGAAGTCCAGGTGTACGCCGGAGGAAAATGCGTGAAGGAAGAGAATGTAACATAGGAAAGAGGGCAAAAAGGAGGTGTAATGACAATTAATCACTAGCTGTCGTCGCACCGCTTCTCGCGTCCCTGGCTCCACGTAAGCGCCGGCCCAAGCAACCCACTGCACGCGATTTTCCGACGCAATGAAGTCAATCGACGAGTTAAACCCCGACTGCGACCGCCGGTAAGCCCAGGCGTCGCCCTTGCGTGACTTGATCATGCGCAAGGGTTTTCGCACCGCGCACACCACCAGCTTGGAGCTTCCGTCTTCGAGGAAGCGAGGGCACCGCGTAGGGCCGCTGTCTTCGGCTTCCGAGCCGGCTAAGTTGGTGCCGCCGTCGCCGCTTGCAGCCGTCGTCGTTGAAGATTCGCTGTGGGCGGAGGCTACTACCTGCACGTGCACTGCGCTGCCGTCGGCATTCGAAGTTGAAGCATTGCTCAAAGGCTGCGCTTGGCCGCTTGACCGAACCTAGGAGAGAGAATACAATGTTGTACAAGTAATGCGCAAAATAATGTCGAAGTTTAGCGTGCTTCTTTTTTATCGTACGACTCCTCCTGTCAACTCAAAATCCCAGAACTAGAAGGACTGTGCCTATACCAATAATGCATTCAGTCATATACCGCCGCGAGACGCAAGACATAGAGTGGCAAAATCAACAAACGTATTCAAAGTCAAGTGGGGCCACGTACTTTAGCAAGCTTTTTGTGTAGCTGCTGCAGCTGCTCCAACAGCTCGCGCTCTTGGTCAAGTTCGTCAAGGTCTTGGGCTAGGAATATGATAAGAGGTAGAGAAGTCGATGCAGATGTTAGCATGTGCGGCTAGAATTACTTAAACGACAATTTAAAGTTTATAGAGTATTTATAAGTTGTAACATTACCTTCTCTTTCTTCGACTGTAGGCATAGCATTTGCCCCGTCTGATTCTTCAAGCTGATTTTCTTCCATTGTGGGATTGGAGTCCCTGCAGGGCTACCTAAAACTTCTGGCTAGATACGTCACTGTATTGACACCTATCTAAAACTGTCCACGAGAGCTATAGAATGTAAAGAACGCCACAGATTATAGGGGTGCAAGTCAAGGGCACTCTCAATGTTTCTATCACCACGCGCTTTTAGTAATGCTTTGAAGATAGGTTCCTTCTTTGCTTCAAAGTCACAGAGTAGTGTAGCGCAGAAAAGGAGTTGTGCTGGCTGGGCTGGGATTTCGCAACCCCCAAAAGGGTTTTCATTGTTCAAAAATGTTCAATTTTTCTTTCTTCGGTGCCAGCTTGTGTGACAGCCACACCAGCCACAGCATGAGTTCAGAAGAAAGCTGAAAGCCGAAAGCTATACAAACAAAGAGCAACCCTAGCTTGGCAATATTTGGTGCTCTCAGTGCTCTTAAAATCAAATTATAAAATCTAGCTTCAATGCCAGGCGAGTATAAAGCAAGAGGCGGTGCTCTGTGCTTAGGTGGTGAGCAAGTAAAACGCTCGAAAAAGCACAAAAAAAGTAGTAAACACAGTAAAAAGGAAAAGCGTGAGCGCGATGACAGCCCTTCGCAGGAGCCTTCGAAGGAAGTTGCCAAGGAAGAAACTGCAGCTACTCCATCAAACCCACCGCCTATCGTGGTACTGAGTGGCACTGGGCGGATATCAACTAGCGGCACGACAGTTTTGGGCCACGAAGGCACTAAATTTTTGAGTGAGTTGCACGCGGGCGACGCTATCATTGTCACTCACCCTGTGTCGCTCGTGAGCGAAACGCGTATCGTAAAAATGGTGGTCTCCAACGTGAGTATTGGTATCTCATCCGCCTTTTCTACGGATTTGATTTCCACCGTGACGTTTCGGTACGTGAAGACGCCCGAGGCCTTGGTGAAGGAACCGAAGCGACCGAAGAAAACGGGCGCCGAAGAGGACGATTCCTACGGCGCAATGGAGGGCCTAAAAGCGCAGGATGGCACTTTTAGCTATCGCGTGATGCGGCATGGCAAGACGGGCTACGACATTGTCACCGAAGACGTAGGCGAGCGCTCTCGCGAAGACCTGCTTAATACGCGTTCTAAGAAAAAAGCGGACCGGATGTGCATGTGAAGGGGGATAAATTAGTGGGATATGCAGGTCTTACATCCGTGCTGTTGCTTCTTTTATTCATTTCTAGCTGGGTTTTCCTGGCAGTAAGTCCCCGGTACTTGAGATCGCAACTGCAACTGTAACTATTCTCTTTCTTCTATATTCCTTCGCGCATCGGTAACGCATTTACGCCCGGCTTGATTTCCAATAACGATTTCAGTAAAATGAAGTTCAGCCGATATCCCCAGGTAAATAACTGGTCACCGGGAGAAAGAAACCGTTCAAAGAAACTCCAGCAGCGAGAATTTGATTTCTAGGCATAAACAAGGGCTCGTGGAAATGGGCGTTGGCGCTAATCCAAAAAGGCATCAGCAGGACACGGCGGACTCCCGTGGTTTCGATAATTTTGAGTTTCAGTCATACGAACCATCCTTTACCAGAATTTGTACCACGGTTCCGAGGGCGGCTGCGCATCGATCGTGGACTGCACGTCTTTGAACGAGTTCCCCAGCAGCCCGTCCCCTGCCCGCATTTGCTGCCCTTCCAGGGCTTTCGGGAAGGAACTGTTCGAGTTGTTGTCGTCGCTGTCAAGCAAGCCGCAGTCCACAATGGTCACCATCTCTTTCGGTTTGCCACTGCGACTTCCAGCCCTGAAAGCATGAATGAAGTTGAGGCCAGGTAAAAGTGAGCTGCCTGAACAAGAGGTACACACGCGCTCGCACACACGCAAGAACGCAAGTGCTACACTTCCACTTTCGAATGCAACAGTTGCGTTGCACATGATTCAGGGAGCACATTTACCGTTCGATCCTGGAGACCAGATCGAGCCCCGACAGCACACGGCCGAATATCACGTGCTTTTGGTCCAGCCTAGTGCAGTAGTTCATATGCAAACAAGACAAAAGGAAAAAAATAAGGTCAACGCACATATTCAGGTACAGATGTTACGTGCAAAATATATTGGCAACGCTAGGGTGTATGCGTGATTATCAGCACTTCAGCCTACCACGGAGTAGGCACGGTGCACACGAAAAACTGCGAGCCGTTGGTATTGGGGCCACTGTTGGCCATGCTTAAAACACCGGGACAGTCGTGCTTCAGCTGCAGCGACTCCGGGTTCCACCTAGGGAATGCGTGGTTAAGTTACGACTAGGAGTGAGCTAAAGCCATGCGTCCAGATGTTTGATAGGTAGCATGCAAGATAAAAACTAGTTGAAGTTCGAATGTGGTAGACGTGACACTTACTCATCCTTGAACTTTTTGCCATAGATACTCCGGCCACCCGTGCCATTGCCGGCTGTGAAGTCGCCCCCCTGGAGCATGAACTTTGGAATAATCCGGTGAAAGCTGCTATTCTTGTAGCCGAAACCTTTTTCTCCCGTGCACAATACTTCAAAGTTTTTTGCTGTAAGCGGTACAATGGTGCCATAAAGGCCCATCACAATCCGGCCCGACGGAACATTGTTGATTGCAATGTCGAAGAAAACCTTTGAGGTAATTGGTGGGGATTCCTTGGATCCCATGATTGCTTAGTTTATTAGTTAATGCGGTTAACACGTAACTAGCTTCTGAAGTCTACGTAAGTAGTTGATTAGTTTAGCTTTACAGTAGCTTAGCTAGCAAGGTAGCAAGGGCCTCAACTTTCCTTTCTTTAGCTGGATGCTGGCACATGCGTGGTGGCGAAACTCGCGAAGAAAACAAACGACGACACGACGATGCGACGATAAGAATAAATGACCAGGGCGCTCCTCGCTCCTGGCTTCTGACTCGCGACTCGGAGTCTCCTGGCTTTAAGGCAATTCGCAGAGACAAATTCGGACTTACAGGGCTTCCCGGAAAGCAGGCGGTGGAATGTGTAGCACAGGATCTTACCTGCGAGTATATCTACGTACCTACTCGAAACCTATGCCTCCTTCCGAGAATTGATCCTACAGCATTGCAGCCACGTGATCCTAGGGTCGAAGTCGAAACACAGGGAAATGGAAACATATGAAACAAACCCGAATTTTGCGCGTGTTTCGTTTCTAAGAAACACAAAAAGCGCCGCCCTGGGCGTTTCTGGTTTCGAGAAACGAAACA
>Ga0307930_1003817_pt1 | contig 10832 bp, 8 predicted proteins | sample OrgLakmetageno46_FD_203161 | JGI IMG/M metagenome (GOLD analysis project Ga0307930, IMG submission 203161) | Saline water microbial communities from Organic Lake, Antarctica - #46 | ecosystem: Environmental > Aquatic > Non-marine Saline and Alkaline > Saline | place: Antarctica: Organic Lake... | reverse complement strand
GTCGATGATTCGTTTCTCCACGATTTTCCTGTTTCAACTCTGGCCCTATCTGTAGTATCTGTAGATACGTATTCACGCTCCTTTGTTGGCAGTTGTTCCTTGTTCCTCTGTACTCTCTGCACTGTAATTTCAGTACACTGTCCTGTAAAAATCGAGCCTGGCTTTCAGTCATCAGCGCCCGAAAGACTCCATGGACGCCGACTGGATGGCACTCCGCCTCTTGGCTCCTAATCCAGTCTCCCCTCGCGAGATCTTGGCGTTGTTGGCGTCTGAACCTCGGGCGTAGTCTACAGTTTGTACAGTACAGCGGATTAGATACTCCCCAATTGCAAAGAGACAACTACAAATAGCATGAAGCTGCGTTTTGATACATCCTTTAGAGCAAGTCTGACTGGGCTGAGAGTGTCTTTTTGCGTAGTGCAATGTTCATCAATACTATCATGGACCCTGTAGGATCAATTCTCGGAAGGAGGCAAAGGTTTCGAGTACGTCCGCGATCTCCAATCCGACCAACCCTCTCCTATGGCACGCCATTTCCTAAAGATGGCCGGTAGCCATATACAATTTAGGGCCTCTTTTGATGACCGACCTCATGTCATCTCAGGACATCCATTCGGCCTTGAGTTCGCTACCCAACCAGTAAACAACTGCCGCGGCGCCCGAGTCATAGGTATCCGAGCAACGTGGCCAGCCCAACGAAGAATCCGATTGTGATCGAAGCTACCAGGGTCCATAACATTGAGCTAATCTAGTCTATTTAATACTCCCCAAAAATACAAAGAAACACCACTGTGGCAAATAGCAACAGAAAAATGTAACCTTCAGAACAAGTCTGACTGGGCTGAGTGTCCTTTTGCGTAATGCAATTGTAATCATTTAGTCTCGAGGTGTCCTTCAGCCATCGGGCATTACGGTAGGAGGTTTGGGACCACCATATCACTTCCGCGAGTCTCTTCCGTCGCTTGGGCATTCCTGACATCGACAGTTACTTTCATAGTCGTATTCTTCGTTGGGCTGGCCACGTCGCACGTATGCAGATGAGCCGAGCGCCACGGCAATTACTGACTGGTTGGGTATCGCATTCTCGACCGATTGGATGTCCACAGATGACTTGGGGCAGGACGTTGGAGAACGCGCTCAAAAGTAAGGGCATTTCGAAGGATTTCGATGAGCGGATCGCCATTGCCAAGGACAGGTTGAAGTGGAGACAGCTGACTCACTCCAAAGCCTTTGATAAAAGTGGCTGAACTAATGTGATGATGGAAGCCACGATGAAGGCTAACACGGCACATGCCACGGACAAAACGCTTATAGAAGCTTCGGTGTCGGTTAAATAAGCACAATTCTCGTAAGCACCAAACCTCACAGCCATAAAGGAAAGTAGATAGAACAGGAGCTTTGTAAACTTCTCGACGTCGGCATCCGATTTGAGCGAATAGTGGATAATTGAACCCAGATACCAGAAATTTTCGGTAAAACTGATTGAGCCAGTATCACCAACAGAAATGTTAGACCAGTTTCCATCCGTATACCTCTGACGGGGAGATGGAAAATGCGGCCTATGGATTTAGTTTTTTTACGTCATGACCTGCCCGGTTCAAAGAAAGAAAAGGGTGAAACTCAACCGTTTGCTTGAATAGAACGTACTCTAGTATTTCTTTGGGCATTACTATCATAACTGCTTCTCGGGTATGGTGTTTCGACCTTTGATTACTTATAGAAGGCCGCTCTTACTCGGACAGAACACGGGAGGAGGAGGAGGTTATTTATAGAAGGCCACTCGTACTTGGACAGACCACGGGAGGAGGAGGAGCAGTGTCGAACTTTGACCTCCGACCTCCGCTGCAGCGGAACAACGGAACAACTGGCAGCTACAGACTGTAGCAGCTAGATGGGGGCCAACTCTGGAAATTTCCCTTTATTGGCGATGGCACTACGGCCATTCCAAGAAACATATGGTTACGCGAAGTGCCATGGATTAACGTATTTTCTTACGGAAGATTATCATTCGCATCGAAGTGTCGAAATGGTGCTCGAATATCATGCCTGGTGCTGACCTCGGAGGGTCTTAGGATTAAAAAGAAAGATTTAAGCTTTCCCTTTCAATTAATGATGTAGCTCAGCACGCCATTTGAAACAAGCATAGAGTTTTCACGTTCCGTTAGTCAAAGAGACGGCGTCCGATTGACTAATTGCTCCTTTTTCAATCAAACGATCAGCGAGTGCAGCTACAGCTAGCATGCTAGGCACTACAGGTGGATCCAAAAGAGCCATTTCCTGAGTGCTGAACCAACCGAGCTCTTCGGCATCGTCAGCAGCGGCGGCCTCTTTTAGACCGATCGGCGTAGCAAAGGCTATGAATTGTGAAATCACGTAGTGAAATTGGGTCCCACGGTCGTCGCTTGCTGAATAAATGGCATCTGTAGACGTAAATGGATGCGGATAGAACTTTACATGCTTGTCCGTCAAGCCTGTTTCTTCAGCTAGTTCTCTCGCAGCCGCAGCAAGAGTACTCTCGCCGACATTGATACCACCTCCTGGTGAGGACCAAAGTCCTTTACCAGGGTCCTTGCCCCGCTTCACAAGGAGAAATTGCGTAGGTTCATTGAGCGCCGGGCGAGATACAACCGTAACGGCGACAGCAGCAATTGGAAATGCAGGGAACTCGCGAGATGACGATGCAGCGAATCTTAACAAACACGAATGTTTCAGGCCTCGAATCAAAGAGCTCTTTAACAACATATTTCAGAGATTTATCAAAATGACTATGCTGTTATCTTGAACAATGGAGTATTGCAAATAATACCGAACGGTTGTACAGAGCACAAACGAATCAAGTCCTAGGAAAGCTACAGGAGATAACAGTGCGTAGCGTGTAGCTTAAGTGCTTGGGTTATAGCTTGTTCTTCTCGAATCTCGACTCTCGGCTCTCGTCCAAGGTCTACAAACCCTGGTCTCGACTCTCGACCCTCGACAGAAACACTCGACACGACTGTCGACTGTCGACTCTCAGGGCTGATCCTTTCTGTACAGTACTGAGTACTGTAGTGGTACTGAAGCTTCTTGACTCTTCTTGGCGCTTGGCGCACCTAAGAAAGTTACACCAACTAGAGCACTGTACCTTGCTTGGGTATCGGGCTCTCTGTCCGTACTTACAAGCTCTTGCCTGTAAGTTCTTTGAACTCTTACGAATTTTATTGTTTATTTCTGCTATGAATTTATAGATAGCTCTTCTCGTTGAGCGCCGCGCGAATTGTTGCTGGTAGAACCCTTATTTTTGAAGTGGGTCTTACACTCCACGAAGATACTTTGCCGAGTTCTAGAGAAGCACATCGGCCCAGCATGGAGTCAGGCGCCTCGAGCGATGAAGACTTGTACAAGTTACTGATGCAAGGCTACGACTTTGACGACGACGAAGACGACGATGATGACTACGTTGATGCGCTTGTTCCCGACGAAGCTCTTAGGGACGCGGCGACCCTAGCGTCTTCGAGAAGGAAGCGCAGCGGTTTGGACGATGAAGACGAGTCTGGTGCGGCCACTGAAGCCAGCAGTGTGGCAGATGATGACGACGACTCAGACGATAGCCACTGCACCAATAAGCAACGGTTAGCCTTCCTAGCCTTTTAGTTCTAGCGTTGCTACTCACAGGCTTATCATTCCGCTCACTATAGCAGCGACTTCGAAGCTTTATCACTCCCAAATGTGAACTATCTTTGTCTTTTCCTACTCAACCTTCAAATTGCACTTACTAGATACCGCAGAACAACTAAACTCCGGAGAGAGCATGCAGATCTCATTTCCGAGTGGCAGGAGGCAGTGGTGAAAGAACAGGACATGCGAGCCAAGGTACAACATATAGGGCACGGAAGATAGAACCTTATTCAAATATGGCCGGCTTATTTTGCATACTATAACATAAAAGCACATTGGATTTTTCCAATTTTGATCTTCCCTATCTGACGTCTCTGGTGTTAGCTACTTATGTCGCTATCTTTTTGTATTTTTTTGTATGTAAACTAGGTCTACCAGAAGGCTAACGAGGCTGCAAGCAGCATGCCAGCGCCAGCTGATGAGACCGGGAGCAAAAGTAGTACTGGCACAAGTAGTAGTGGTAGTTGTAGCACTAGTAGTGGTAGCAGTAATAGCAGCAGCAGCAGCAGCAGTAGTAGTGGTAGCGGCAGCAGTTCGAGCAGCTTAGTGCCTACAAGGTCACTGCCATCGTGGATGACAGAGGAAACAGTGGCAAGCAAAGGAGTGCGATCCCGGCTGAGTGAATTACTTGGACGGCACGCACAGGTATGCGTGTGCGTACATGTTACTGTAGCCCGTATGTTATATTGAGAAGCATAGGAACAGAAAGGCGCGCAACGCTGCAAGCACACAACCAATTTAATTCTCTTTGCTCTTTCCTTTGGCTAGATGCTTTTGCAAGTGTACCTATGGTACTTGCGAGAAGATGCGCAACCGTTACCGGTCACTCCTGGTGGCGAGGCATCCTTGAGTCAACGGGCAGAGAAAGCTTGCAGGCTTCTTGCAGACCTCAAATATAGGCGCACAGAGTCTGATGACCGGCGGCGATTCATTGCTACTACCCTTGAAAGTGAATCATCCACGGGTTCATCATCAAGTAGTGGCAGCAGCAGTACCGGAGAAACTCCAGATGCCTCTAAAGCAGCCTCATTGGCGAAACGACATGCTGAAGAAGTAGCCGAGACAGCCCAGGCGGAAGTGGTAGCAGGCGCGAAGAAGGCAGCCGACGCCATCGCAGCCGTAGAAGTCGCCAAACAGGCAATGAGCGCTGCCAACACTGCCTTGCAAGAGGCGCTGATTCATGATGGCGATCTCGATGCCGCACAACAAAGCATGACCGTTGCTATTGCGCAGCACACTGCAGCCAAAGCCGATGTTGAAAAGAGGAAAGCTGGCTTGGTACGGCTCAAAGAGGCTGCTGCTCGAGTTGGGGCTGCGCCTTCTTCTTCAAGCTCTCTTCTATCTGCTCCCTTGAGCCCGGGTTCCCGTCGCCTCACTCGCTCACTGGCGCGTTCTGCAGCTAGTGCGTCCGCGACCCGATCTTTCTTCCATGCCTGCCGTTTGTATGACCCTGACCAGCAGCTCCGACGAGTGGAGGTGGAAGAATGCAGCAAAGTGCGTTGCAGCGATGGAGATGGTCCTCAAGTTAGCCAAGACAGCAGTAATGATGCTGCTGAAGACCGCGAAGATGCTGCTTTCCTTCGGTTTAAGAAGTGTTCGAGTTTTGTGCGGCTTCGTATGGACGCCTTGTCTGCAGCTGCCGATGAGAGTTTCTTGCCACCTGAAGACCCAACATTGAATCCAGATGGAGCTGGCTTGCTGTCAATTGGTTCTAACCGTAAGCTTTGGCTCCCTTCCGAAGATCGATTACTCTTGAGGGCCCTCACGCAATCAGGCTCCAAGGCACAGGAGCACTGGCTCAACACTGGTGCTTTGCCGTTCAACCTTATTGCATCCGAAGTGCTTGCTGCCACCAAGTCCTCTGAGGAGGTGAAAGCACGAGTGGAAAGCTTTGATGCCGATCATCCCGTCAAGAAAGCACTCGAACACCTAAAAAACATGCGTGCGTACAACGAAAAGGTGAGACTGCATGGGCTTGACAACTGTTGCCTTTCGCTCTGCCCTTCGTGTGTAGATAAGTCGGTGTACTTTCTATGGGATCATCAAGCCTTAATGACCTTGTTGTTGACACATTATAAACATGTACTTCCCAGGTGAAGATGGCGTGGAAGCCCCAGGACGATCTTGCTCTCCAGAAAGCGGTCAAACAATATGGCAGTACCAACTGGACAGTAAGAAAAATTGTTACTGTTTGATGAACCTTCCGTAAAAAAGCAAGGATGATATTAAGTAACCTCTTTTTCCTGTGCACATGATAGGGTATCGCCGGTGGAGTTCCACGTTTATCGAAATGGAGACCAAAAGATTTGCAACTTCGATGGAAACTCATTTTACCGTAAGTTGACAAATTACTACTACACAATCGATGCTTTTCGAAACGCGTTGTGTGCTCATCAGTTACTTGCAATAAATGATCAGGTCACTCCAAGCCAATTTACCCATACATTATGAAGAGCTTCCGAAATTTCCAGGATCAGAGCCCAGCAGCGCTAGGAGCAGTCAAGCAAGTAGTGGCACTGGGGCTAGTTCAGTACTTTTGCCGATTGCAGCAAATCCTTCTCAGGTGCAGTCTACAATGATGAATCCTGCCCTTATGGCAGGGAATCCGATGATGATGCAGTTTCTGCAAATGCAAATGCAAATCATGGCTAATATGTCTGGTGGCGCATCAGCAGCAGGTGGTGGCACGAATCCGGCCTCGAAATTGCTGCCAAATCCCATGATGGCGATGATGATGCAGAAGTCAGGCTTAGCTCCTGCCAATCCTAGCACTGTCTCGTTAACAAACTCCTCCGCAAAGGTGGGACCGGTCCCTAGGAAGTCGGAACCTGCTACCAAATCAAATGCTGCCCCTGCGAAGAAAAGAATGGGACGTCGTCCTCGGTCCTGTGCACCCTCGCTTTCTGAGGGTCTCCAAGTTGCTTCGGTGTCATCTTCTTCTCAGGCTCCTCCGCTTTATAAAGGAGGCCTTGCATACACGGATGGAACTCAGGCTGCTATACAAGTCCTCAAGGAACGTCCTTTAGTTGCACCTGAACCACCGTTGCGTGCCAGAAAAGTGCCGGATGAGCGGGTTGAAGCTTGTATGGATGCGGTGGCTCGAAGAATCAGGGCTGAGCGCGATGCAATCAAAGAGGAAAGAGCCAATATTGCTCGTGCAGGCCAACTCGAAAAACTCCGACGTTATCGCCGCAAGCGTGCTGCAAAGGTACCTCGGGAAAATGTCAGACAAGCGACTGTAGAGTTTGCTGAACGAGGAGCCAGTGAAGTTCATGCTGTAAAAGATGACATCTATGAAGACGAGGACAACGACTATGACATGGGCGGCTACGACTACGATTTGAATTACCAGGATACTTGCTCCGATGATAGCGCATTTGAAAGAGAAGAATTCAGCGACTCTGACGCATCCGTTCAGCACCTAGACGTACCGCACAGCCCTCAGCATGGCAACACTACTAGTACAGCAGCGCTTCCTGCGGAGGTGCAGCCTGCTCCCTTGTTGGCCTCACCGGCTCCACCCCCACCTGCGGACCCGCCTCCACCACTCAATGCCCTCCACCAAAAAGCGACCTCCACGCCATCGCCTGCTTCCTCAAATTATCGTCGATCACCTGGACTTCGATCGTCAGCCTTGAGCGAAAGCAAGAAGCAAAGCAGCCCGCTTTCGTCGGTGGGGCGACGTGGCAGGTCTTCTCTGGGTGGACGGGCAATGGAACCTCGAAGGCGCATGGATCTCTTCAACACGGATCAAACCGCCCCAAAGGCGATTGTACCCCCTCTTGTAGCACAAGCAAGTGAATTTTCAACGGGCAGCAACAGCCTTGATATGGACAATGGTATATCAAACGATCACACGGGGCCCATGGCAACATCAGCTGGTTGGCTGGGAGAAGACTCGGCCATGGGGCCTATGAGTGTGCGTGGCCTGAATGCGAGCCCGAGTGCTTTGCGTGTGCCCGCGAAACCGTTTTCGCCACAAGTGTCTCCGAGCAAAACAAAACGTAAGCGCGCTTCGAGCCAAGGAACAAACGATAGCAAAGCAGGCAATAGTGCACGCAAGAGTGCAAGCAAAAGTGCAAGTAAAAGTGCAAGCAAACGCACGGACAAGACTACTGGCGCTGAAGGAGTGGAGATGGTGCCTGTGGGTAAGCCCAATCGTGGGTCAACAGGCAAAGTTCCGAAGCCTCAAAGGGCTGCCAAGCAGCAGGTAGCAGCAGAAGCTCTACCTCCAACGTCGTTGGGCGACTACGATGAAGCAGACTTCAGCATGTTAGGCGCATCGATGGGCGGATTTAGCCCTGGTGCCTCAATGGGCCTCGACCTTACCATGACCGCTGCCTTTGAGAGCCCTGCGAAGCCCTTAGGCCGAAACACCAACACCGCTGCCTCCCTGCAAAGCCCTACAAGAAGACAAAGCGGGCGATTACAAGACAGCCCTGCTGCGAAAGCTAGTAACAGTAACAGCAATGGTGGTAAGATGGGTCGCTCAGTTTCAGTTGGCAGTGATGCGCAAAAGAAGAGCCCTCGGATGTTTGAGGCAATTGAGCGAGAAATTAAGTCGCAGTCGCCGTGGAGATCGCCGAGGCGTTCTTAAATTACCGCACTCTCCTTTTATGCCTTAGTTTAGCTTTCTGTCTCTAATAGGGCTAGATGCCCTTTCTTAATCCACTATTCTTGGCATATTTCATTTTATATATTATATTGGCACAGTTTTGTTTCATTTTCCCAACCTCTATTCTCGGAATCTCTTCTTTAAGATACTAGCGCAGTTCCTTTCTTTCATGAGCTACTCCAATTGCCTACGCGGATAACTTACTGTGTCCTGTAAGGTAATCTAAACGTGCGGCATCGCGCAGGCAAACAGAAAAACCGTAATGGCAATGGCAATGGAATGGGAATGCGCATAATACGTGAGAAATGTGCTAAGTGCTAAGTGCTAAGTGCTAAGTGCTGAGGACTAAGTGTATTCCTATTGAGTTTTGGTGAAGGCAGAGGCTGCGAAGCAGCATAGTGCTTCTACTTGTAAGTATGTGCATGCGAAGTCGAAAAATATCCTCTCTAGCTACGGGTGTATCATCTACATCTACATTCACCAAATAATCCCGAATACGAATACAGTGGCTTTTTCGGGGGGCTAGCATAGCGTGACTCACACAGACCTCGTCTTGTAGATTTCGAAGTATCAAAATGAGCTCAACACTATTAAATCTTATAAAAACTTGTGCTCATAGAGCTTTGACGAGAGTCAAGATCGACTAGTCTACCACGGTGCATCGAGCAATTCATTCAAGGTCTCCTATTTCGGTCATTTCGTCTGTTATGGCTTGAGCTAAAGAGTCAACTACTCCTTGGTTCTCGTTCACCTGACTGTTGTACCACTCTCTAGCAAGCGCAGCGTGGTGTTTGTTCTTCTGTCGATTGCGCTTTGGAGAGTGGTGCTCCAGTGTCCAGATGGCGCCGATGATGAAAAGGATCAGGAGCGCAATAAGAATTGCGAATGTTGTGAGCTGCAGCCAGTGGTCATACAAGAAGCGCTGAATGGACTTCCTACGTTCAGCTGAAATCCAAGTTGACCGAAGCTTCAGCCTAGCAACTTGAGGCTTCTCGTCGCCCACTGTCGGCAGCATATGTTGAGAAAGTACTTCAAGAAATACTCTAGCTAGTAAGGACTAAAAATGTTTTAAAAATGTTTGTGATTATTTGTTTTAGAGCACGCACGAAGAAAATTTCAAAGAACGAGGACGACGACCTGTACAGTTCTGTACTGTTCACTGTTCAACTGTGCAGGTCTATCAGGAAAGTACAGTAATGCACTGCCGTATGAGCACTACTATAAGAGGGGCAACTCCATTTGGTACCTCGGCACAGTGGCAGAAGCTGGAATAAAAGGGCCAACGGGAAGTCCTATCTAGACTAGTTATACAAAGAAACGCCACTGCGACATTAAGGGATTGGAACGAGCAACGAAGAAGAATCTAACTGGGCTGAGTGTCCTTTTGTAATACAAAATAATAATAAATTCTCGCGGTGTCTTTCAGCTAGCCAGCACCAGAAGTAGTATCGCGATTGTATACATATAAAAAAGGAACCAGGGGCATGAGAGTAATAGCAGGCAATACGCAATATAATACTACAATACGCTCAGCCTCCCGACTCACTTGTCAAAACGCAACGCAAGAGGACCTCACACTATCCGCTTCACGGTTTACGATTTTGACTTGCGCGCAACGCACGCGCGTAAAATTCTGCCCGCAGCATTGGCTTCTGTGTCATTTGGATTTATATTAGTTCGAGTTCGAGTGGAAAGTGGAAGATAGCAAGAAGTAGGGAGCTAGAAGTCGAGCTCCCTTTTCTAAGTTTCATGGTGGTGCTAAGTGTTCGCATTAGAAAAAAAAGTAGAAATATTACGTCGCAGCTTTTAACCCTCTGACTTCTTAAATTCATGAAAATTCTGCCAATAAACCCATATTGCGTCACTCAGAATATTCCGGCACTTCAAAATATTTTGCTTCCAAGCTACTTCTACGCGCGCGCTACAGCGCTCCCCTTGAGGGTATGGCCCGTGGCCTGCGTGATGGCCACGGTGCAGTAGTCCCCCGCGACTAGGCCTGGCTCCTCGAGCAGGAGCGCCTCAACGCCCCCAAACACTACTCGTTTGTTGGTGTCGGTGCGTCCGGTCAAGGAAGGGCTGCCGTCAAGCATGGGCTTGCGAGCGCGCCCTTCCACGAGGACCTTATGGAGCTGACCAACTTCCAAGCGCTCGTTCCGTTCGCCCACCTTTGTGTGCAAATTCAGGGAGAGAAGTGTGCTAGGATGAAGGATGGCAAAGCACCAATAAGGCGCTCATGCAAATGCTCTAATGGCAGTGAATCACGATAAGAAACAAGGAGAAAATTCTGCATTGTGCGCCCCCATATCATCTTCATCTTCTCCCTTCCCAACTAATTTATAAGTATCATACCTCAGTGCGCCAGGTGTTGATCAGTTCCTGGAGCCTTCTCGCTTTGACTTCTTGCGGCACGTCGTCCTCCATTTTGTGCGCGGCGTGTGTGCGGTCCCGCAGGGAATACGCGTACAGAAACGCCATGTCGTAGCCCACCTGAGGCGGCGTACCATGATTCAAGTCACGCAAGATTCGTGATTATCGTACGCATGAAGCCCCCCCCCCCCCAAAG
>Ga0307930_1003813_pt1 | contig 10837 bp, 6 predicted proteins | sample OrgLakmetageno46_FD_203161 | JGI IMG/M metagenome (GOLD analysis project Ga0307930, IMG submission 203161) | Saline water microbial communities from Organic Lake, Antarctica - #46 | ecosystem: Environmental > Aquatic > Non-marine Saline and Alkaline > Saline | place: Antarctica: Organic Lake... | reverse complement strand
CTACGTTCTTCAACGCGCGAGCCTTCAACCAGGACATTGGCGCATGGGACACCTCGTCGGTGACTTATTTGGACGCCACGTTCTCGTACGCGTCGGCGTTCAACCAGGACATTGGCGCATGGGACACATCGGCGGTGTTCTCATTTTATGATACTTTTTTGAACGCGTCAGCTTTCAACCAAACTTTATGTTGGGATACGACTGGTAAAGTGAGTTCGAGGTTGTTCGCAGGGTCTTCAGGGTCTACCAGCCCATATGCCGCCAAGTGCGCATGCATTTCCGGAGAGTTCTACAACAGATTTTATTGTGAATTGTGTCCAACAGGCCAAGACTCTCACGGTATGACCGAATCATGTTTTATTCTACCAACACCAGCACCATCGCCGAAACCAACGCTGGTGCCATCACTGGTGCCATCCTTAGCCCCCTCTGCGCTGCCCATGCCAGCACCTACGCTGGTGCCATCGCTGGTGCCATCCTTAGCCCCCTCTGCGCTGCCCATGCCAGCACCTACGCTGGAGCCATCACGGGTGCCATCTGTGGCCCCCTCTGCGCTGCCCATGCCAGCACCTACGCTGGTGCCATCACTGGTGCCATCTGTGGCCCCCTCTGCGCTGCCCATGCCAGCACCTACGCTGGAGCCATCACTGGTGCCATCTGTGGCCCCCTCTGCGCTGCCAATGCCAGCACCTACGCTGGAGCCATCACTGGTGCCATCTGTGGCCCCCTCTGCGCTGCCCATGCCAGCACCTACGCTGGTGCCATCACTAGTGCTATCTGTGGCCCCCTCTGCACTGCCCATGCCAGCACCTACGCTGGAGCCATCACTGGTACCATCTCTCACCACTTCACCCACGTCAGCACCATCGCTGGTCCCGTGGCTGTCGCCGTCGCCTTTACCATCGCTCGTTCCCACACCCGTACCGTCTGAGCAACCTGAATATACGACTCGGCCTAATGTGAGAGTCCATTTCTGCATTACGAACGTCGTGTTGAACCTCATTCAGTTGCCTTGGCGTCAATTTTCTAGAATGCTATCCCAACTTAATTCACGCCATCGTTGCCGTTGATTGTGCTGAACGCATGCCTCTTTGCTCCTATTCTTATTCGAAAAGGTTAATATACTGTCAGCTTTCACTGGGCTAGCGTTCCTGGTTTTTTCCATTGTGGCATTTTGTGCTGGATTACTGATCCACCACTTGACACTGACGCCCTTGATAGAATCTAAACTTCGCCAATTTTCTTCCAAGAAAATTATGAAAAGGTTTGCTTTCGGACTGCCTCCGTTTTTTAATTCTGTTGACTCCGAGCTCGTGGCTATTCGTTTTCATTTATTTCTGTGAGCTTGCCTTAGTTATTGTATTGCGCAACTTCTCTAGGTTTCCGCAATGGCACATGATCGACTTGTTCGGAGCTCCTTCTGAGGAGTCCTCAGTTAATGTACCCCTTCATGCTGGCCACCATGAGACCTTGCCCAGTTCCTCATTTACGCCCGACTCGATCCACGCGATGTTTCAAGCCCTCGATATGAACAGCGACTGTTTAGTGTGTGCAAAAGACCTAAGCCTTTGGCAGACGCAGCATGTGGTAGCCAGAAGTAGTCTGAGCAAACTTGGAAGCAGTCACGATCCCGAGGCTTCACCACATGAACTACATCTCGATGAAATTTTAGCCTTCTTGCGCGTATGCGGTGCCAGCCACTCTGTTGATTTGATGCCATACTCGATCATCACTAGGGATTTGAGAAAAACTGGTGAATACCGCAAAAAGAAGGTCTTCTTTGAGGACAATGATGATCTAACTCCGGCCCAATGTGTTGAAAGCGATGCATTCAGTGAAGAAGGCCTCGCTGCTTGTCTTGCACTATTCCCCACGCTCGCCTTTGACTGGACTTCTCCACTCAACTGCGGCAGCAGTAGGAACACAGTCAGGAGTGAGAGGAGCGGCGCCAAACAAAGTCATTTACGCAACGCCTCATTCAACCGCGAAATGGCTGCGACCTGGTTTTCCCGTATAGATACAAACTCAGATGGATGGATCACGGCAGCAGACTTACGAGTGTGGCGGCGCATGCTCCCATTAGGCCGATCTGAAAACAAACTTGTGCTTAGCTTCATTCCAATGGACACTGACGCCAACGAAGCTGCCGCTAAAGTGCTGCGTTCTAAAACGGCACCTCTAAAGGCCCTGATGCGCCGCCGCAGCTCCCTTTTTACGTTGACTGCAGTGGAGACTCAGGCACAGAGCTCTGGGAGCACGGTGGATGAAGTTCACCCTGAAATTGTGCCAGGACTGAAGCCGTGGGAATTTTACATGGTGCTTCGCGAGGACCCGATGCTGACTGCTGAAATATGTGCACAGGTGGCCCTGCTCGACTTCATCATGAGTGGTGGCCCCAAAGATGTCAATAGCGCGGACATATTTGGACGTCTCAATGTTGATGGCGCTGTCGACGGCAATGATTTTATTGCGAAGCTCGAGATCAAAGATATAGATAACACCAAAGGTAGCGATATGCACGCAGAAAAAGCCGCCATAGCTCAAGATGCTTGCTTGCTTGCTGCCAACGATGTGCCCTCGGACACCATGATCAGCGCCTTCGTGTGCGTGGCAAAGCTCAAACTGCACCGTCTCGCGAATGCCTATGATGAGGCCAATGCTCTTAGAGATCGGATGGCTGCATCTGTGCTGTGTGCTCTCGACACCGCTAGATGTGGCTATGTTAGCGTCCATGACGTGCAGAAATACTTACAGGTGCACGCGAACTTGTATAGTGTAAGTAAGGATGATATGCTCTGCTTTTTAAACGAAGATTACGGACTTAATAATGGCACCACTTATGAAGTTGCTGAGGATGACGGTGAAGAGCTCGGGCAGTTGTTGGACCAGGATGCATTGCGAAAAGTGTTGAGCCGGCCGGCCTTTGGCAAGTTTGCAAGATTGCTTTATCGCTTCGTTCAATTTCAACAGGAGCTTACAAGCCGCCAGCATCAAGCTGTGAAGACAAGACAAGGTAATGCGGGTGGTGAATCCTTACGTAGGAAGGGTGCGAGTGATGTATCCTCAAATCGATCACCCAAGCGAATGACGATAAAGGAGCGAATTGCTGTGCGTCGGGCCGCGATGCTTACAGAGGAGCAAAACTTTCGGAAAATTGACTGCTCTACTGCTACTTCATCTGTTGCGAGTACTGGCAGGCGCAAGTGCGAATGCAGCACAACCATCAGCGCCGATGGGACCGAACGCAGAGAAAGTGTGCCAATGTTTACTACTGAAGAAAATCAGAAGTTGCCGCCCGGATTTGGACAAGTAGCTCTTCAGAAATGGTTCAAAGAGCTGGATGCCGATGGAGATGGTTTCGTGACTTGTTGCGACGTTAGGACTTGGTGCGCCGCCGCTAGCTGCCAGCATCTAGTGGATGAAGCCGACCTTGAGTCCCTGTTTCAAACTACTTTGCCGAACTTTACAGGCCCTCCAATTGAAGCACTGCACAAAAGTACAGGTGATCTAACTTCAACTTCAGCTCGAGTGCAACGGGTACAGTCTCGACCCTGTAGTACCACAAATGTACCCCAAGAGTTCTCTGAGGACAATCTCAGTACTTCCCATGGCGATGTTGACTTCATTGCACGCTTTACACCCGTGAAGATGGCAGACCTACCGGTATCAGGCAGCTTGAACGAAGTCGAACTCGCGGTCGCTTTAGCGCGATGGCCAACGTTGGCTGCGCAACTGTTTCTGATACGTCGCGTAAGCCGCGCCATTCAATTGATGCTTCTGGCCGAAGCCTGCGCTGCAGCTGCCCTCACTGCAGCAGCGACCGCAGCCACGGCAGCGGATTGGGCAGCGTCTGCACCACCAGATCAAAACCAAAGGGCGCGTGTTCTAGCAATGTCTGCGAAGTCAACTGCTCAGCAAGCTGCGGCTCGTGCTAGATCCGCCATCGCTGAAGTGGTTGCTTCCTGTGCGCCTAGTGGCAGACACCACATGAAGTACAGCGGGAGAAAAAACAATGAAACTGCTGACCTAGATCTTGCAGCAAAGGTTGAAGAAGCGGAAGCCAGTGAAACACAAAGAATTACCGACCATTCAGCACGGCGAGCTCTCCAAGACCATTTATTGCTAGAAGCCCGGCGAAATGTGACGCGTGTGACGATCGAAGTTGCCCTAGAGGTCAAGTTGTTGGCATGGCGCAAAGTAGAGCATTACCCTGATCAAATTCATGAGCTGCGTGCTTTGATGCCCTTGTCCGCCGCTGGCCCTATGCCACTTACTGCCAATGTGGATGCTTTTGTACCCGAAGTGAATCGAGCCGTTGAGGAGAATGCGGTCGCACCGGTAAATGCCAAGACGATGAAACGCATGGTGCCTCTGCAAAAAAGGAATTTCAAGGCCAAATTAGTCAGGAGTTTTCTGGCTAGTCCGAGCGAAAACTTCAACCGCATGGTCTTTTCACTCGATAATGACGAAATAGGTACGGAGAATGGTGCACCAGCTAAGGACGAAGGCTGGAATACAAGAAGTTGGAACATCCATGACACAGCATCTGGGACCAGCTTAGATTACGTTGCTGAGAGCCGCCTATCTGTTCGGCATCGTAAGATAACGAGTACAACACGCAAGCCTCCACCTAAACCGCAGCATCGGAAACGATTTCAGAAAACAACCCAGCCAAGTTCAACCGAATGGGAGGGTGTCAACACTACTCCCATCTCGTCAGGTCACACGGCCATAAGTATTTCTGTGGACGCACGCACAAATTCGTCCTCGACCTCGCCATTATCAAGCCAATTATCAAGCCCACCAGCGTGCTCGTCCTCTAGCTCTGAGGAATCCGAGTAGTATGGATCTAATTCCCAAGTAAGTAGGGGGCCTATTGCTTACTGCTCACTCGCACAAAGACTAGGGCTCAAATTTGGTCTTTACTTATAGAACACTAAAAATAGACCTCCCTCTGACACCTTCCACAGCCTAACTAAGAAGCCTTTACCGTTGCCAGAGGCAATTTAGTATAGAACTATGAAAATTTGATATTAGCACGTAGCGCTCTCGCCGATAATAAGTACAGCAGTAAAGAAATTCAAGAGCCGCAATCCGCAATCCACTCACACAAACAACCACATGCACACCCGCGGCAGGATGTGGTATTGCCGTATTGCGCATATTAATAGCAGCTGAAGTGATGACAAGCTGCGTAGGAATGAAATTTGTAGAGTGGTACAGTGAAATACAAGTGAACAGTGAATGAAGAATGAAATGAAGGAGAAAAATGGGTGGTTTCAAGCCGAGGTCGTTTGCTTGAAGAGATAAAAAGCTGACTTAGTGGCAGCGCCGCAGTTTTCGTCCGAGGTATATAAACTTGGTAAGGTCGGCCCATCATAAGGGCTAAGGGCAGTTCGAATTCGCTTATGGGACCGAAAAGACATCTCATCAGCACGGTGGCGGCTTGGTGAGCGAGATTGCGATAACTTCGTAATTCCGGGTTGATTTTCTAAGGAAAAAGAGGACATAACGCCCATTTCCTTGTTGCCCGCGGCACTGCGTCCACAAGCATCGGCCCGAAGACCTTCTCCTCCTCCAGGACGAGCTTCCGGAGCTGCGAGGAGCACGGGCGATGAGCAGTGTGCCGCTTTAGGGCTCTCATTTAAGCTGTTCTTGTCGTGGAGCTGGTTGTTGGTGGCGGCGAGCGCTAGCAGTGACGAGACCACTTCAGCATCGCTCGCTGTTTGTGAAGGAGGGCGGTAGTAGAACGGCCGCCCCTGTTTCCCGCGTGCTCGCCCCGCTAGCATACCCAGTGCCGCTACCGCGGGCGGGGAGGCCACAATTCCCAGAGGCGGCTGATTCTGAGAATGATAGCTGGAAGCTACTGCACACTCCTCGGCCGCCGAGGAAGTTGCAGTTGTGGAGGAGTGCTCGAGAGACGGCGACGCAAGGGCCGAGGCCGCCCCTGCGGACGAGTAGGCCAACGCCAGGAGCGCTTCGACTTTTTCCACGGTAGTTTGTCGCGTCACAGAGCTGGGCCGCCGCGTGGGTGGCGGTGGGTGGTGCAGGAGGAGGGGCCATTCGTCTCCGAATTCAGGGTCACTCTCGTCGTTGCTCGAAGATGACGAAGAAGAAGATGCGGACGAGGTCGTCGCTGACGACGACGATGATGACTCTAGCGCTGGCACAACATGCGGGCTAGGCGGAGAGCTGAAGCCCGCTGGGGCGGCGTCAGAAAGTCCGAACTTGCCACCTCGGGCTTGGGCGTTCTGAAGGCACTGCGCAGACTCCCGGCCGAAGTTGTGGGTCGTGTGGTACGCGCCGCAGTAGTCGCAGAGCTGAATCTTGGTAGGTTTGCCCTTCACGAAACAAGACACGCAGAACTGCTGGCCGGTGCGCCGCTTGAGGCCGCCGCTGTCGTCAGAGGGCGACATCGGCAAAGGGCGGTGCTGAGTGCACTTGCTGTAAAAGGACAGAGACGACCAGGCAAAGGGGCGGAGGAGAAAAACGCGAACACGCACACAACATGAGTCATCACAAATGAACAATGAATGCAAAGTATCAAGAGGCTCGAGATTATGAGTGAGCCTGGGGCTGATCACACTGGTGCGTGACATCATTCGGGCTGGTTGAGAAATTGAGGTGAACTGTGCAGGCAGCAGTGACACGTCGAGTGGACATCAAGAAAAACAAAAGCGCACGACCCTGAGAGTGCTCTTAAGTGCATGTCTAGATGACTCGGCACGCTTTTATGCACAAGCTGACACAGTTGAGGCCCATAATTTGAACAATCGCACATGTAGGCACATTTGAGGATGATGGATTTCCCCTGTGATTGCAAAGTCCCACGCCGCGCTCACTCTTGGAGCCCACCTTCTAATCGAACATATGAAATCTCAACTTTCAAATTCTGTCAGAAACTCACCGTTTGCGGCCCATGATGGCAATGTGTCGTTTCAGGGGCGGCTGAGGGCTGCGTCAAGCAACTGCGGTTTCGCCGTTCAAATTGTGAAACCAAACAAAAACGCGCGAAGACTGGATGAGTTGCGAAATCCTCAACCACACGTATCTTTCCTCCTGAGGGGGAGGCTCTGCTCAGGGCTCTGGCTGGGGTCCAGATTCTTCTCGTGCGTCGTACGTCCGTCGTACGTCGTCGTGTGGCTGGGTGGAACTCTGCGCTGGCACCAACAAGAGCACGTCGTACAAGTTAGCCCATAGCCCATAGCACACGTAGCCTACAGCATTGAGCTTTAAAAACCCTGCTAACGTGATGTCGTCGAATGATAGAATGATAGTAGAGCCTGCGACACCTGAGCGCAAGGATGGCGGACGTAGTGGACGGTTAAGTTTGGAAGGGAAATACCACTTGCGCGAGGTACAGCCTTGTAGATATCCAAGCCTTCGTTTTCAACGCGCTTGTTCATACCTTGTCACTGGAAATGAGTCACTTGTGCTACTGACTGGATATTAAATGCCTTATTCATTATCCTAAATCTCATGCCTCGAAAACCTATTTATCAGGAGCTCAACCAAATTGCGCGGAAGAAATGTGACGATGACATAAAAGCCTTCGCCAAGTGTGCTGAGGTCAACGGCCTCATGGTGGTGTTTCGTTGCCGGGAGCACAACAACGCAATGAACAACTGCTTGCACCAATACACGAACGAGGCTGCATTCGACGCCTTCAGGAGGGCTAAAATCAACGAAGGGACGGCTTAAAGGCAGCGGCGAAGACTACGGACAAAGCATTGGAGAAGCCGCATTGACCCGCAACATGCTTCAAATAAGAAGAGAGAGAGAGACACACACAGAGGAAAAGTCATGTTATGGGTTCGCAGGTGCTGATAAATCGAGTGAAATGCTTGCATGCCAAGTTTTTGCATGTTTGTTAACCCGCTGCGCCTATCGGGTAATTGCAATAATTTCTTCATGCACTCCATATGAATATGATTACAAGCACCGTAGATCCAGATACATTCCCGGGACGGGATTATACATATCTCGGGCACTTTGCTAAAGGGGATTAGCTACGTAAATGGCCAGATTTAAAAAAGAAAAAGCAGCCCTCGCTTAGTACCGAATACTACAACTACAGCTGGGAGCTGGGGGGAAATGTGGACTAGTAAGCCAGAAGCATATTCAAAACTCCATAGGCCATGAGTGGGCATGTCTCTTAACTATCACACAGACCTAGGAAGCTTTGGGGATGCCTTACAAAAAACCTTTGATTCTTGCACGCCCGCAGAATAACTATCGGGACTGGTATTAAAAGGATCTCCCAGCGACAATTATTGCCAAATCTAATCGCGAATTCAGCGTGAAAATAGGCAAATCTATATCAGATTTATCTGCCCATTTATTAGGTAGAAACGTCTTTGGTTGTCCTTTATGGCGCAGGCCACAGTGCGAATATTAACACTTTCCGCGGACTTTTACACCACATCAATACTTCTACTATTCCTGGTGTTAATCTGAGAAAGAGGTAGAGAGCTGCCAACTGCCATCTGAACTGCCCATTCCAGTCCCTACGCTGGTGCCATCTGAACTGCCCACTCCAGTCCCTACACTGGTGCCATCTGAACTGCCCACACCAGCACCCACGCTGGTGCCTTTGGGGTTCCCTCAACACAACCAGCTCCTGCCTCGACGCAGGTGCCGTCTACGGTGCCAAGTTTAGTGCCTACATTGCTGGGTATCGATATTGGCAGTTGCCACCATCATACTTCGAAAGTGTCTCGCCTCTTGCCCAACGGCCAGGATATCGAGCAAGTTCTCTTGACGGAACTGGTAATTGGTCATCATATCCTATAGCTATGGATAAGCATGCCAGGCCTGTTTTTGCCAAGATCGAGGCGCTTCCACATGGACCATCTTCGGAGCCCTTCGTGCATATAGTCATGACAGGAGAGATAAAAAAGGAACATCGGGCGACTCTTCATCATACTTTCGACACCTGCTTTAAAGAACTGAAGCATTTAACGAAGCAGGCATACAAGCATTCGCTCACTTCTGTCGTCGAGGCTAAAGACATCAAAGCGGGTGACTGCCTGCATACCACTGATGGCCCAGCAAACGTGCGCACTGTCAAGCGCGTCCCAGTAAAAATGGGCGATATGACGTATTCTATTGGGCTAGAGGACAACATCGGCACAGTGACAGTTGGTGGCGCATTTGCTCATGCAATGGGTTTCACCCGCCTTCATGCCCATGATTCTGGCACCAATTCGATTCTTGAGGACGAAACTGCTTACAAGACGAAGGCAAAGGTCAAGAGAGGGAGCCATTTTCATTTGCCTTAGTCTAAAAATTATAAAATGAAGCCAACGACGAGATTGTTGTAGAAGGCCAAATCTAACTCAACTGGAAGTCCTCTTCCGTAAAGAAATCTACAAGTAAACAAAGCCCTTAGGAGCTACAAATTTTTAGCCTCGGCCCGCGTAACGGACTTGTTTTCAAAATTATAAATTAAATCTTAAAAATTGTAATCAAACTATGAAAGTGAGTGGTGTTCGGCTTTGGGTTTGAGTATACAAAAAAGCGAAATTACAGAATAAATCCTACGTAGTGATGGCAGTGTTAATGCCCTAGAAGTAAGTTTCCTGGCTAGGACTATGCTAGGCTAGGGCACCTTATATATGTTATAGCCAGAACGCCCCAGAACGCCCATAAAAACCACCATCAGCACCCCCGAGCTCCTAATGAATTCAACGCATGGGCCCGTGGCCTTCTTTTATGTTAGACTGCAGGTGGCGTGTCTTAACCATAATGGGTTATGGACTAGGTGAGCTAGGCCAGAAAAATCCGTATACCTACTCCGCTCCTACAGATAACTCCATAAAGCGCGAAGACTTACTTGACTAGAGTTGCTTCGACAACTGGGGGCTCAATGGCATCATCCGCCGCTGCTAGGTTTGGGCTCAAAGGTAAAAAAGTGGGTTCAATAACGTCCACAACGAAATCTGGATTGGGCGCGTACTCAATCCCAATGACAGTAGCGATCGTTGCATCATCACCGGCCCTAGAGAGGTTTTGAACTTGCGTGCCAACGGCCGCAGGACCAGAACGGTAAAAAATGACGGGAACTGAAGCGACGATGTCGCGTACGAAGTAGCTTTGAATCTTGGCGCTAACCGTGACAAAATATGACACATGAATGGTTGGATGTATGGTTGTATGGTAAGCCAATTCAGGGACATGGAGTGACACCCTACGAGAATCCTTCTGTTCTCCGACGCATTCTTTGCCGTCCACCATTGGAGACATCTGAGAATTTTTGTAGCCAAAGCAATCTCCTCGACCTACGCCAGCCACCTTTGTTGCCATGATGGTCTTATTCCATGAGTGATTGATGCTGCGAGCCGACCAAGAAATGTGTTGATCGATCGATACGTTTATGTAACTGATATCCTGGTTGGACTGATTGTCGACGTCATAGGATACAACAACCTCACTACCAGATTAATATGCGCTGAAAGATGACGTTGCTGCTAGTTGAATTGTTCCCGCAGGAATGCAGTAACACTGCGTGACTCTAGCGAAATCTTCGATACGGGAAGGCGTAGTGAGCAATGGAGGCGCTGCCATGACATCGACAGCAACCGAGTGCACACACTTGGTATTGCTCCCAAACATTTTCCCCGGTGTCGTTGCGTAAATGCTAATTTGGTATTTGATTTCTGCTCTAGCGCGTCCGTCAACAACTTCGGGCATCGATGCCACAGCGTCATATGGGATCTCGAACGTAAATGGGCATTGCAATTGAGCACCCTTGATGAGGCGGCCAGGACCACCGACAGGGCCGGGCGGGCGCCCACCCGGCCTATTTGCGACACACGCCCGATGGGCGGGTGGGCGT
>Ga0307930_1003812_pt1 | contig 10838 bp, 12 predicted proteins | sample OrgLakmetageno46_FD_203161 | JGI IMG/M metagenome (GOLD analysis project Ga0307930, IMG submission 203161) | Saline water microbial communities from Organic Lake, Antarctica - #46 | ecosystem: Environmental > Aquatic > Non-marine Saline and Alkaline > Saline | place: Antarctica: Organic Lake... | reverse complement strand
ATATACACTGCACTCACAAGGGCTAGCTATTATGCAACATATAGATACCCCTGGTACTTAGCTGCTTCCTTATTAGGGACGTGGTATTACCATCTCTCGGAAGCCATCCAGGGAATTTCCGAGATCCGGGAATTCCCAAGATCCGCAGGGAATTCCCAATTGCTTCCCAGGAACTCCTAGAATCAGGACTGAAACTGGAGCTACAGCTGCTTCATCGGATCTCTGTCATACTTTAAAACCTGCTGTCTACTGGCCACATCCCGCCTAGTAGCACAACGACTTGGCACTTAGATCCATATCACAAAACCTTAACAACGAAGCCGGGGCAAATTACGTATCCGCATCAACGAAATCCGCCGCTAATCACCTTGCCTGAAACTTCCCCTTTTAATCATATACCTCCCCTGTAATGCAAAATATCCCCTGCACTCCCATAAAAAGCCCAATTTCGACACAGGCCCCGATGGGCCGGAATTAGAAGGAAGGTAATAACTTAAGTAGCCCAATGGAAGTAGTTTATCAGGAACACATGCCCGAGTGCCCTCTACACACTACCCTCTTTACGATTTTGACTTGCGCGCAACGCACGCGCGTACACTTCTACCCGCAGCATTGGCTTCTGTGTCATTTGGGTTTGGATTAGTTCGAGTTCGAGTTCGAATTCGACCATGGAAGTGTTGATAGCGTTCCAAAGTGGCACACTCCTCCGTGCCTGAGGAGTGCTGCTCAAAAGAGGAGTGTCCGCCCGCAGAGGGGGGGACTACTACGAAGTCTCTCTGGCGATCAAGAAGAAGAGCCGGCCGTTCCCGAGAACTTGCTGCGCGACTCCATTCGCGTGCGAGCTGCTGCCTGAAAGAGTGTATGGCTACTTCCGAAAAGCCGATGCGTTAGGACGCTGTATGTTTGCGAGCCATTTCCCGAGCGACGAGGTCCAAAATGAGACTGACTGAGGTCAGAGGTCAGAGAAAGCACCCCGTAGCGGCCAATGGGAGAACGCGGCCGTTGTGGCTTTACTCCTTGGGCCCGCTCTACTAGGGGCCCCTTTGGCCTTGCTGCGTGCCATGCAGCGCGAAGTCGAGCTTCTTTGTGCGCAATTTCGAGTTGGGAATTCCTAAGGGAAATCCCATTATTCCCGAACTCGGGAATTCCCGCTCTGGGAATTCCACGTCCCTACATTCCTCATCAACCTGCATCCAGCAGAGCTACAGAACAACAACAATGCAGATAAGTACGTGTAAAATGAAGATACTTTGATGGCAGATACTGTACTAGTAGTATGTATGTACAGATGTATGCACCACAGAAAGTAAACCACTGTACTGCAAGCTTGCGAAAGGTATAGGTGACACTCGCGCAGACTTCAAAGGATTACATGGTCGTAGTCTGAGTTTATATGAGTTAAGTTTCAATCAAGAATCATCGTTATATCTGCAATTCGCTACTCCTAGCGAATTATCGTCGTCAGGTCTCGATTACCCAAGTTGCTTGATTAAGCTCGGTCTTCTTGAGAAAAGCATCAAAGTGCAACATTTACAGCCACGAGAGCTAGCTGATATGAGGAATTGCGCTCTTCAGCGAGATAATTTTGGATTGACTCGCAAATTTCACAAAATCTTGCTTGAGTTTCTTTCAATATCTGCTTTAAGTTCGTTTGTGCTAGCTGCTGGCGCACGATGTAGCAATCACACCGGCATGATAACCTCTCTCACAACTGAACCATCAATTGCCAGCAAATGTGGAACGCAGCTCTCCGGAAAATTGGGTAAGTCACAAAATGATTCAATGGATTATGAATTGCTGAGTAGAATTTCGACGCTGGGACCAACGAGTTCTGAAATAGAAGGGACAGACCTGTGGACACAGGTGGGAACGGCAAAAAAGAGAAAGGAAAAGGCATGGTACAGAACTATCAAAGATGGGCAGTCAAAATCAACAAAACGTTTGAACATTTTTCGTCGACAACGAGCCATGGAAACAACAGAGAGTGTTGTTGAGAACCTCGATGGCCCCATTTCTGCAGGCGGTGCGGTCCTTGGGACAGTGCTGCATTGACTGCTTGCCCGCTATTGAAGGAGCTTTTACCGGGCACGTTACATTTCGAGAACGACTATGTCGACCCTCCCATGGCAAAGGTGTTGAAAGGCTGTCCTACAGACACATGTCTTCGGTATGGGCAAGCAACTTCGCAGTTATCTCCGAAATCCATTCTTGATGATGATACTGTGAATGACATCAGCGCTCTCTTCCTCAACTCCTCATCTGTGCCCATAAATGGGACAAATCACGCTGCTTTCGAATGACAGGGCCCAGAGAAATAATATCGGACACTGTTCGCAACAGAAAAGAAATCATTGTTGACGAAAGCTCCATCATCTGCAGCAAAGTTCACCGCAGGTAAGATGCGCACTATCCAAATGAGTAATTCACTCCTCTTTGTGATATCCCTCCTATATATAATTTTCTGTGCGGCTGAACTGCTTACAGGGCATGTTGTGAAGCTCAATGGCGGCCTTCGGGGTACGAAACAGTCGAGGGTCGCACGTATTGCACGGGCTGCTTGCCGTACTTCATTGCACTAGGACCTGAGAAAACTGGCACAACTGACCTCTACAATCGAATTGGCTTGATGAACGGCGTTGTTCCTGCGACTGTCAAAGAAACCGGCTTTTGGTCGGAAAATATCGTTCCATCAAACCATCGTCAATCTCTTCATGCATACGCGCTGACGTTTTTTAAGGATTTGAGTGCCCACTTGGCAGGAGAGCGCAAAGTGGACAAGGCGTTTTTAAGTGACCCTAAAAATAGTAAGTTCAAAGGGCGCACATTTTGGAAAGCGAAAGCGAATTGCAGTTCGTTGAGTGGTAGAGATGCGGAGACCTGTGATGCTATCACTGGCGAAGCCACACCTGCTTATTTTGGATGGGAGCACTCCGGCTTAGCCATGTTGCCGCGCTGGCTGGCATGCACGCATCCTACCGTGAAGCTCATTGTGACTATACGCGACCCTGTTCAGGTAATCAGGCTGCTGTGTCAACTTTGGAACGTGTCAAATGTCTTGACTTGATTATGGCGTTATTCTTAACAATCTTGATTTCCTAGCGTACCTACAGCGACTACAATTTCTTCGGGCGACTTCACGCGGCTCGCCATTCAGCTGCTGTCAAAAAGGCAACAGGCTTGACTGGCAAGGAAGGTACTGAAGCTTTTGTTCGGCAGCTCAATTCCGATGCTTTTGACGTATGGATGCGCGAAGAGATTGCCGCTCTCGAACGATGCTTCGCAGCTTTGCCAGATGGCCGCCTCGTTTGGATGCCACCCCCAGTAAAGAAACGCTTGCGACTCAGGCAAAAACAACCAGATTGGGATTGCGAGGTATATTGAAGCTCACAGCAGTGCTAAATCAAATAGAATTATGTTTCTGCTCCGCTCTCACGACTTTTTGTCCTGGATAGACGATTCGGGCAGATCAGCTGGGGCGCCATGCAGTTACCTCCAAGAGGTTGCCTGGTCGACTCCTCATCTCGCTCTACCCACTGCACCTTGAAAAGTGGCTGCGCTACTTCCCCTGTTCCCAGCTACTCCTCTTGCGCAGCAATGGGCTGTGGTCGTCTGAAGCTTTACGGCATACTGCACGCTTCCTTGGTGTGGGTGAGTCGAGTGCGGAGCTTGCAGCAGCTGCCGGCGCAGTGCGCCCCGAACAGGATGTGTTCAAGCGTGAAGCTGCAGGCCTCGGCTCGAAAGTACCGAAGCAGGATATGCTCGATGAGACGAGAAAAGCCTTGCAGGCCTTCTTTGAGGCTCATTGGGATGCACGTTTTCCGGAGGTGAGCGCATTTGTTGAGACTGCCTTTTCTTACATCTTGCCAGTGTTTTTCATACATATTTCAGTTAGCTTCATCTGTGCTGCAGGAAATAAACCAACCGGAGCCATGCAAGGGCAGCTTATGAAAACTTCCAAAGAAGTATCATAAGCGAAATTTTACAACAAGCCGCTGTCACTGCTTTTAGTCAGTGCAGACCCATGTCGTCGTTGAGCCCATACGATTTTAGTAGAAACGCCTCGGGCACGCGAGCCAGATAATCTTGAGATGGCGGATATGGTAAATGATACCACATATAATACCATATCCTAGTACCATAGAGCTATTGGGATTATGATGGGAATTAAGTAGTGGTTTGGTAGTTGGTATGTGTTTGTATTATCTATCAGTGCCGCCAATTCAAATCTCTTTACTTACTATCGTGAAAACTGCATCGCGCCGTGTATTTTTACCTGTCTGCCCTTTAATTCCGGACCTCCGGGTTGGGGGCCGAATTATGTTTTTTTTTAAAGAGAAGAAGTGGAATATACTGGGTTTACCTCATTCGGAGGGGTCCAGAAAATGCATATGCATAACTGTTTTTTTGCTGTTTTGTGGCTCGTGGGTGTTTTTGGTCACTGCCCTGGGAATTGTCTCTGCTATCTCGAATGAGCTGTGTGCTGTGTGTTGCTGAATTTCGCGCATTCAATCCAGATCTAGGAGGGCCGAAATCGGAATGCCAAAGGGGCAAAAAGAGAATACAGTGAAGCAAATACCAGAAGGGAAGCTAATATTGTACACCTTCCCCTTCCCGAGTGGCCATAGGATAGCGGTAAGTGGGAAGTGGCGAGCTCTTCCGTGCCCGCTTTTCTTCTTCGTTCTTAATAAAACTCAGTAAAGCGCCCTCTTCTCCAATTCAAACGACAACGGCATCGCCTTTTGATATACGAACTCGGATCTGGTCTTGAGACTCCTACTAACGAAGCCGCAAAAATGGCACACTGCCCTGCCGTGCTTTGTACTGTAGTCTGTCTGTACGGATCACTGTTTCTCACCAAGCACCAAAAATACCATCAATTCTCCCTTCGGGAGAGGGGCAGAAAAAGGAGAATGATTCCACCCCAAACGCTCTGCACGTCTATCCTTTAAATTAAATGGAAAATCGACCGCATCGTGTCCGACGTATATTTTTGGACGGCCCCGTATATCTGGGGGAAGTGTTTTCTGCTCTATTTGTGCTGTCGCACACCAACGGGGCGAGGAGGACCACGGGCACCGGCACGGGCACGGGCACGGGTACCACGAGAAGGAAGCGCGCCGAGATACCAACAACACATATACTGTGCTATTGTGTGCTGCTGCGAACTCATAGCGCCCCTAAAACGCGCATTGCGCGGGCACCTGAACTTGTATTTTTTTGTTCGTTAAAGCGCGAGGGCTAGTTAGAAGTGAGCTTGGTGGCTTTTGTGCCAGCATTCGGTTACGCAGTGAGCCCCTATACTCTTTAGAGTGCGCAGGTTGCTTCATAGTTGTGTCACCAAGTGCCATCGGCAACAGCCTTAGTTTGGATACTTCCTCCGCTACTGTATGTTGTTATAGATTGTAATTATTTACGAGCAGTATAAAAAGTAGTAATTATTAGGAATGCGATATTAGGTTTATAACTACTAGCCGCTCGATATCTACGAACAGCTGCATTGATCAATTTTAAATCATGTTTGACTTTCTCAACATCAAGTGCCTCGATATACCACGTCCGGTGAGTCAATTTGTTGCTAATTCGGGTACCGCACCTATTTGACTCAAAACATGCTCGTCCCTTGCTTCTTTCCTCAAAGTTGGGCGCGGCGCTGGGGCTTGTCTCGATCTTAGTCATGGTTGCCGTGCAGGGTGCCTTCCTTACAGTGCAGCTCGTGCAGGGACTCGTGTTTGCGGTGCTCATGCCCATGTCACCGCTGGCCCTGTCCTGGATCGTCAACCACCTTTACGCCACCCCGCTGGGCCGGGTGAGAAGTTTCCCATCGTGAGGGACCAATCAGTCGTGTGCTAGGCTGGCGTGAGTGAATTATTCTACAAAAAAATTCCATAATTCAATCTTCTTGTATATGCATACATGTAGGTGCACGTGTGGGCATTTCAACTGTATCGCCGATGGTTCGGTCGTCCAGGAGGCCACTCGCAATTTCAGCGCTTTGACTTTCGAGCTTCCAACAGTAATCGCTATGCGGTAAACCACCTTAAGCCAGTGAATAGTAGTGAGGGATTAGTATGGTGTGCGTAGATGTTGGAAAATATGGAAAAGCGCACGTATAGAGCCTCGAAGTGGTGGTAGCGGTGTTGTTATTGCTCTGGAGGACTTATAATTGTTTGGTTCCATTTCATTTCTTTACCAGTACCTGTTTTTACACTTCCTTCTGTGAGATGATAATCTCCGTATCACTGTATCATCTTGTGTGTGCGCGTTGTTTACATTTAGGTGCATGTGGTACCTTGCCTGCTGGACAACTACTGCTATTTGGTAGGCGTGTGCCTTTTTATTTCTTTTTTTGACTTTCCAACTCATCCCGTGTCAAATTTCATAAAATTGCAAGCCTTTTCAAACCATGTTATTTTTGCCCCATGGTTATGCACGATCCTTTTCTTTTTCCTCGCTCGCTTTATGTCCCGTGCATTCTTGTTGCTTGCCTCGTCCTCCTCTATTTGTCTCACTCTTGAAGGTGGTGGATCTCGAAGGTGGCCCACCGCACAGTTGCGTGGCCGTCGATGCTTCAGATGGTCCCCCTGTAATCGAAGCCCTTAGGCACCTCGCTCGCACCCAGTACGGCGGCGCTGGCGGTGCGGTTAGTGCGTCACCCGAAAGTAATAACGAAGATGCGACTGCATTACAGGGAAGACAAAGTGATCCTTCGGTGGCCGGAAGCTCATCGGCTGAGGGAGGTAACAGCACCAGCAATACGCACAACGGTAGCAGCGGCGCTGTGATGAGCCTACACGATGGCTTCAGTGACGTGTTGAAGCTCGAAGCAGTGCTCTCAACGCATCGGCACTGGGACCACACTTTCGGCAACGCACACCTTTTGAAGCACGTCAATTCGTGCACGAAAGTCTACGGCGGCGCCATCGATCAGGTTGGGTTTTTTTTGCTGTTGTTTTTGTCGTAGAGTAGAGGTTAGCTGTGTATTTGATGAGTTTGTGTATTACGAAAGGGACCATCAATCGAAACGGGTTGCAGCATCCCATCGACGAGAAGGGAAGTTTTTACTCGTGCGGAGTGTAGTTTGAATTGAAATGTCAGAGGTTGTCCTGAATGGCTTGTCGTTTTTGATAATTCTTTGTTGAATGTTTTATTCTTTGCGACGTTCAGGTTCCGAGTTGCACGCACCCAATCAACGATGGCGACACCATTGCGGTACGATCCAAAGAAACATTCCGCGCTACTTTCTTTGTCCTCCTCTGTAATATGGTACTTTCTTCCGCCTCAGCTTCATATCTCAACCGCCTAACCTTCTTTGCTTTTATCTTTTCCTTCTCTTCCTCTTGAAAAGGTCGGAACCAATGGATTGTTAGTGCACGTGTCCGCCGTGCCCTGCCATACCCGAGGCAGTGTGCTGTTTCGCATTCCGGGCTTTAATCAGCGCCGTGACGCCGTCTTTACAGGAGATACCCTGTTTTGCGGTGGCTGTGGCGCGCCCTTTGAAGGCGACGCAACAAGCATGCAGGTGAAATTTCATGACGGGTTCCCCCTCACTGCATTCCCTTTTGAGCGCGCACCCGTTTATCAGTGTGCAGTAGGAAGTGTTTTTTTATGTATAAAACCCGCTCTTGCACGAACTTTTTCTATTTGAGGTGTATTGTTGCTTGCGCATCATCACCATCATCATCATCATCGTATGTAGGTTGCGTTTCAGAAGATTTGGAACCATTCTAGCCCTGGGTCGGAGCTCTTCCCTGGCCACGAGTACAGCGAGCAACTCTTACCCGAGTTTTTCAAAGGTTATGGAAATCAGCCGATGCCTACCCATCCTCAGGTTGTCATAATGAAACGCAGTTAAAGCTTTTATTCTTTTATGCTTCTGCATCTTTAGTCGTGGATTCACTTTCTTCTATACCTTCATGGCACTCTCTTTCGTTCTTTCTCTGCGCTGCGTGCTATCATAGTATCACATTTTGTTCTGTTTTTTTTTTTAAATTCTCTTCTGTGCTTCGTGCGTTTACCTGGACGCTTCTGGGATTACTATCAAACTTTAACCTTCAGGATTATGCCGTGCTGTCGGAGCGCCTCTGGATATCCACCCGTAACCGTCGTTCGTTCAACCCCCCAATGCCGGCGGTGCCCGTCACTCTAGAAGTGGAGATGGCTTACAACCCACATTTCAAAGGCCTGCACAACGCTGCGGACACCTTATCGTCCATCTTGCGCCGCCAGCGCCTCGCACACAGCTATGGTGAAAGTGGCAGTGGAGCTAGTGACAACAACAACAGTCATGGCAGCGAGCTCAGTCGTTGGCGCAACAGCCTCACGAAGAAACGGACGATGATGGTGGTTGTGCCGCCGGGCTATCGTCCCGGAGACTCGCTCGAATTTTCCACCGAAGATGGGACCAATCGCACCGCTGCCATTGTGGTGCCCCCGGGAGCGGTGGAAGGCCAGAAACTCAAGGCGAATGTGCCCCCCATGTCACCTCGCGAAGCCGGCGCAGCGGTCATGAAGGCAGCGTCGAGACAACAACCGTCATCGCTGTCTCAGCTTCAGGGTCAGAAGGAAAAACAGAAGCAGCAAATGGAGCAGCGAGCTGCGGCGATGCAAACCTTGGTGGCGTGCGTGGCAGCCACAAACGGTGGCGGCGATGGCTTACAGGGGAAAAGTGTAGGAGAGCTGAAGCAGTTGGCCGCCTCTGCTGGCGTGTCTTTGGCGGGTTGCTTGGAGAAAGAAGACGTTATTGGACGGCTGACTAGTGCTGCAGCCACTGTAACAGCCTCAGCTACAGCTACAGCATCGATGGGAGGCTCAGGTACCGATGCATCATCGGCATTCTCATCGTCGTCGCCTTCCTCAGGAGCAGGATACGACTCAGGCCCTGCTTCGTCTTTTTCTTTGTTGCCCTGCCCACCTGGCTTTGACAATGAGGTGTGGTTGAATTTGCCGCGACCTCTGCAAGAAGAAGCTCTGGAAGACCTCGCAAAAAGGTACCAAGCAACGTGGGACATCGAAAGTGGATATAAAAAAGATCGAGAAGAGGAATGAAGGGACGAGAGAAACATTTAGAGAAGCTTAACTTTTGAAATGCTATTATGTGTTATCCATGAGGTATAAACTGAGAGCACAATTTTGTTTCATTCGATCTCTTCCCTTCTCTACCTGTTCTATTCTAACTTTATGTGCCATTTGGATGCCTTATATCTCTGTAACTTCTACACTTCCTTTCGTCTCCTGCTAACCTACCTGACCTTCAATACACTTCATAATCAACCACATGTATAGGTATACGGCAGCTGTCAACGGTACTGGTCCTCCTCTTAACTTGCAGCACTCAAACTCGGTGGTGATAGGCAGCGGAAAGGTTGAGGGGTTCGAAGATGATTTTTGCACCGGCGGTGATAATGATAAGGCTGACTATGGCAATGGCAATGAAGTAAGTCTGAGCGCAAGATCAGAGGCCACTGCAGATAGCGGTTTTGGGGATGCCACTTCTGTATCTGTCAACAACCTCCAAAGTAACCGCGTCAGTGGTAGCGGGAGCAGTAGCGGTGGCCAAGGCAAACAAGGTGAAACGCAGAGGGGGGCGCCCTCAGTGGAGGTGACAGACAGTGGTGGCAGTTTTGACTTTGCGAGCATTGGCAGCGGAGGTGGACTCCACAATTTGTTTGAGGACACCAATGCTTATGCGACGGCGTACAGTTCAGAGGTAACGGTGGCTTGATTTGCTATTTTTTTGCTTTCTTTCTATTTCGTCTTATTCCAGTGAACGAATTGCTCATATTTCTCATTAAGTGCTTTTTGTGGCACATGTGTATGTTGTTGGCTTGTGTACTACTTAGGTGACGCTACAGCACTTGATCAAAGCATTGCATGCATTGGCAGCCGGTGGCGACCGGATTGAGGTGAGAGAAAAAGGAATAGTCGAAGTCGGGACAAAGGCTGTTCATACATATGGTTGTACATCATAACATGTTGTGCCCTTCTTTCCAATTTGTGCTTTTCAAATGTTTGAGATTATACGCACATGCGTCTCCTCTTTTCTTCTCTTTCTTCCTTCGATCTGTACCTGCGTGTGCCTATGTGTTTTACTCAGCTCCGCACCCTCTTTCGAGCTCTCACTACTCTTGGCAGTTCCCGCGGCACCGGCGCCGCTGGCAGTAAAGTATTGTCGTCTGTTCCACCCAGCTACCTTGACGCGAGTGGAACGACCAGTCCAGCTTCTGATGCAGTACGTTGTGGAAGATCTTATTCATTCAAACTGCAAGTTTTCTTAGCACCTGGAAGCATGCAATTTGCTTTCATCTTTGTTTGAGGTACTGTTTATTTTTTTGCACTAAGGATATCTGCATTCTTACACAAAGGCCCTTTCTCTTAAAATGTGAACCTCGTTGTGCTGAATTAGGTGGTCTTCCGAGGGTCGTGGCGTGGTATGTCTGAAGAGGAGGCCTTAAAGTTGATTGATGCCATCAACTACCCTCATCGCATCTTGCAGACGGAGTATCGTGACGTACCCGCTTCGACGGAATCTCTGGTACGAGTAATTGTAGGAGCTGGCTACAACTGTTTTCGGAATACTCGCCGATTTTATTACATGTTCACCCATTTGCGTGCGCAGCATCGCTAGTAAACTATCTTGTCTATGGCTGAGCACTCAGGACGTCTCTATTCGAATGCTGCCATAAGAGTGTGTGCTTGTGTCTTTGTGTGCATGAGTGTCAAACTTTTGCACCAGTGCTCTCGCTCTGTATAACCTTCCTATTTTTTAGGTGATTGAATACGCAGCAGCCCTTTTGGCGTCTGTTTGTGACCCATCTCCAGAAGCTCCACCGCCCAAAGCG
>Ga0307930_1003811_pt1 | contig 10839 bp, 12 predicted proteins | sample OrgLakmetageno46_FD_203161 | JGI IMG/M metagenome (GOLD analysis project Ga0307930, IMG submission 203161) | Saline water microbial communities from Organic Lake, Antarctica - #46 | ecosystem: Environmental > Aquatic > Non-marine Saline and Alkaline > Saline | place: Antarctica: Organic Lake... | reverse complement strand
TCGAGTGCGGGTGATGGTGTGGGCTCGTTTGACGCGGCAAATAAGAAAATCTCAGGGTTTTGCGACGACGGCATAAACATTGAGGTATACTACTATTATCATGATTGCTTTATTTTTTTCATTTTTCTCGAAAGCTTTGATACGAATGCTGCTTTCAGAATTTGGAGAGTTTTAGAAATATTTCTATACTTGTAAAGTAAGCCATTTCTGGTTTGTATTGGCACGCTGCGTGATTCCTGCAGGTGGTCAAAGTTGGCGATTTAGTGGAAGTGCGAAAAGCCAGTGCAGCAGACGACTGGATTCCTGGTGTCGTATCAGGAGTACGTGCTACCGATGGTGCCATCGAAATCGCAAAACAAGGAAAGGGCAAAATTATGGAGTGGGATCATTGTCGCCCCCTTTAGTTCACAGGCCTCTCGGCCTTTCTGATGTGTCTTTATTTTCATTTGATTCCAAGAAAATCTGATGTCCGGGCTTTACAACCCACAAACCACAAACACATATGCAGTACCGAAGTGTCTAATTGGGCATAATTCTCCGGTGTAGCGATTGCTACTGATACAAATCAACATCAACTCTTTGAGCTGCAAGGCCCGTCTGGTCGTGGATTTGTTTTTATTATTTGTATGTATTGGCATGACTGCGACTGCGAGTTCAGAGGGGCAATCACATGGCTATAATGAATCATATGCAAATTAGTATTCGCCAATATAAAGGCCAAATTCATGTGCTTGCTGCATTGCCTCATTTGTTCTAAAATATTCAAAATCAAATTCGCTGATGAACTGATGAACGCCCAGCTAATCAGCTAAGCGAGAACTGAAAATTGAAGTTATAAGACCACCACTAAGAATTATGATTCTTCAAGTTTCGCTGTTCCTTTGGCGCATCAAGTCGCATAGAGGCGCGAAGATAGCCGGGCCCATGTTGCACTCTATGAAGTCGATGTCTTCTTGACTGAGGCCGGTTTCTTCAAGTAAGGTGCCAAATTTGCTTCCGTTACGGCCATAGCCAGCATCTTCATCACTCTCGTCGTCGTCAGGGTCTTCATAATCCTCTTGGCAAGCACAGCATTGCAGGGTTGGACATTTTGGAATCAGCTTGTCGATACGCTGCTGGCCATCAAGACTTGCAGGTTCCGAAAGTTTCTCTTGCTGAGCTTCAGCTCGAAGATTTTTTTCTGGTGCACTGCGCCCTTCAACATTGAGCTTACAATTCGAAGAGTTCCTCGACGCCCCTAGCACTGGCCTTTGCGTGTGCTTTTTAAATACCTTGCTTGACTGCCGTGCAAACTTTCAGAGCAATCGCCTACCACTACAAACTACAATCATCTACTTACTTTTCCAAGTTTTTTCGATAGGCAAATCTACAGTACCACCCTCATCGTCGGACCGTTGACATGTTGGTGCACGTATGCAAACCTGTGCACTGCAGGACTTATGAGTTGTGCGGCCATTTTGCCAGCAATGCTGCAGTTGCGACCACAATGCCATACCTTTGTGCATGCACCGGCCGCGCCCTGCACTACAAGCACACCACGAACGAAGGACATTGTCAACACGGCCGAGCGCGTGCCCGTCAGACCGTCAGACTAAACACTAAACCGTTGTCTTTTTGAAACTTAGTTCGACAATGCACAGGTGCTCATCTGAATGACCTTCGCCTTTACACACATCGGTTGTCTGCTTCGTGACTAATAGGACGGCACTGTCGAGCTCGGCCATTGCGTGATATATTACTCCATTTTGTAATCGGGACTTCAGGAAAGACTACGACATTGGTATAGAAGCTATCGATTATGGTAGCATGTATCTCCGGTGCAGAGGAGATAATATCGACTTGCTCCTCTATGAACTTCTGGGCTTTAAACTGATACTCAGCAAGTTCCAGAAGATTGATAACCGGACCATCCGATTTCTGCACTCGAAGGTCAGCCGTTAACTCTTGAAGCATCACGAGAACTGGTGTGCCGTATATTGCTGGAATTTCATGAATCATTTGTTGACTTTTCTCGAAGTAGCTTATTGTACTAACTGTAGTAGCGTAACTTTCGAAGTGCTTGACACCTGCACTTACAAAAGCGCAATGGTAGATAGCCTAGGTATCACTGAGCTAAGGGCAAGTAAAACCAGATCACGATCCGGCGCTCGAGAATTATTGACAGTGGCCTGGCTACGCTTGCGTATGACCTTAGCGTAGTGCCGTGAAGCGCTTCGTTCTCAAGCCTAGACTTCAACAATTTGCTTCAACAACGCGCGGAGCTAAGCCATTTTGTAAAATTCTGATAATCAGAATTATTTCTGTACACAGCTGCACAAACGGCTGCGACGACGGACGCGACGACTGAGAATAGACCTACTGCAGATACAGTGATACAGTACAAGCTAACTCTAGAAACGAGAGATATGCTAGCCTTTCTCCTTGATTGAATTTAATGAATGCTTCAATTGTAGGGCAAAGCTCTTAATTTCCAATGCTGCAATGGCGGCGGCAAGCTCCTGCCACTCCGCTGCCTAGGCTTACGCCGTCGAAACACACGCCGAACGGTCGTAGTAGTGCTGCAAAGCTTGGCTCAAGATGTGGTTTAATTCCTGCAATATTAGCTTTCGGCGCTGTTTTAGTAGCCCTGTCAACTTTTCTCCTCGTGCACCTTTTGCCATGGGACAACGCGAATAACAGCAGCTCCAACAGTCCTATAGATCGCGATAGCTATGGCAATCCTAGGAGCGCAACTTCTGGCAACATCCGTGATTTTGAGAGTCGCGAGCTCGAGCAAAGAGGATTGACAGCAGAACGGCAGCAACAGCTCTATGCTGAATCGATCGATATGCCACATCAATCACGAGCTGGAATAGCTAATGAAAAGCCATCACCAAATGATATCGGTGCCAAAGATACTCCTCCTTTGCCTCCTAATCCCCTCGAAACGAAGTCGTGTGACCCGATCGAAGCAAACGGTGCAACTGATGTAAACTCTGCTAGTGGACAAGCATTGTGGTTGCACAACATTGATCTTAAGGTTTGAAACTTGAGTCTTTTTGTTTATTCGACTGCTTGGCTGGTCTATGCTACGGAATGCACCATAATTCATCCGTCTTATGGCCATGTGACCATGTGACCATATGACAGGGTTGTATAATTAAAGCCGTTGTGTTCGATGCTTACCCGCGATGATCACACAATCTTTATCTTGATTATTCGGTATTCGCAGGGAGGAGATTTGCCACGCAACGCGCTTGCGTCAGGTGTCCCATCTGCTAGCGCGTGCTGCGAGCAATGTTTGCACGAACGCAAAGACGAAGGGTGCATGGCGTGGACCTTCGTTACTGCGGGTTCGTACTTTTGTAGGGGCAGTGTTTAGAGGTGCTGCTTTGCCATAGAAGTTGTGATGATAGTAGTGTGGTAGTATAAGTATACCAACAGCTGCTGGAGTAGCGTTATTCGCCATATGTATGATAGGTATGCGTTCTTTGCGTCTACGCGTTCTTCATATAAAGTATGAAGCCTTATCGGTTGTTTCTTAAAGTAGGACTCCAGGTCTTTCATTGTGATATTGCACATCTGCTTTTCTTCCAATTTATCGGAGCGTTCTTTTTTTGCTTGTGTTGGTCCACACAGGTTCGGAATGTTGGCTGAAAGGGTCTGTTCCGGACCAAAAACAGCCCAAGGACGGGCTTGTCAGTGGAGTTATACAGGGAAGGGCGCCCAAAACACACAGCATGCTTCAGGTTTGTTACTGACGGAAAGCATAGATTAGAATCAGAGATGTTTTGATTATTTTTGCTCTAGGAAGATTCATTGATATGATCTAGCGACTGCTAAAATGCTCTTTTTACGTTGTGTTCTCTTTACTATGGTACGACGGTTATTTCTGTTCACAGGAGCTTGCCAGAGCTGCAGCTGTCAATGAAGGCGAAGCATTCGAAGGCATTACTTTTCCGGATGGCAGGCCGATTATGGATCATGGTGGTAGAGCGCTACCACCGCCGCGACCTCCTCCACGTCCACCTCCTTTGGTGCCGTGTTGTCCAGTGGACCTGCAAGAGCGTCCTTCCTTGAGTACTGATGTCAATGCGGTTCAGCAGGATGAAAATAAGGTAGCACTGAGAGATGAAAAGATGAAAGGGAAGGAGGAAGTTTCACAAAGGAATGATGATAAGGTCAATGGTGGCAGAGAAATTGATGAAGACGACAACGATGAAGACGAGGAGCCAGTGTCGGAACCTTTATGGGGAGCCTCGCCTGCAGCATCTTGGGTAGAAGCTTATCCGATTGGCAACGGCATTTTAGGAGCCCTGGTAAAGAATGAAAAAAAAAATGCCTTATGATTCTATTGAATAATTTTGTTTGAATTTCTTCCTGTTCCTTTCAATTAACTGACTTCATTTTTGGGAATTCGTAATGCGCAGATTTGGGGAGGTACTTGGGACGATCGCATGCCGATTGCGGAGGATACCATGTACACGCCACCGCCACCTAAAAAGAAGGCACCTCCAACCCCTCAGCAAGGCGTGGGATTATTTTCATCTTCGTCATCTCTCGAAGGTAGCAGCAGTAGTACTAAAAGGGGGGCGAGAATTAAGAGCGCCAAAGAAGAGCAATTTCTCGCCATTCGCGAATCTTTGCTGGCAGGTGACTTACCAAAAGCAGAAGAATCGGCGAAAGGCTGGGGCGCGGGCGCACTGGGGACCTTTCAGTACGCAGCAGCACTTCGGGTAGGAGTGCGCCCAAATCCTGTCGCGCTCGATCGTCTTGTTGATCCAGCCAAAGAAGCTGCAGCGTTACCGCCACAGCCGCCACCGCCACCGTCCCCAAAAGAAGTCAAGACGTTAACCAAGGAAGAACGAGCTGCAAAGAATCACGAGCGAACAGTGGCAATGGAAGCAAGACGTGCGGCAGAGGCAAAGCTGTTGGCAACGGATCAACCAAGTGTTGATCAATTTCATCGCACACTAGACCTTGATTCAGCAGTTGCATCTGTGTCTTTCACTTACACCGAATCTTCTGCCCCTGGGGATGCAGTTGGTGATTTCGGTGGTACTGGTGATATATCTGCTTCGGGTTCAGCAGCCTCGAGTGCATCTGCGACAAATAAAGAGAAGCCAAAGCCCGCAGGATCTCTCTTATCTCAAGTGCACACCCGCGAATCCTTCGCGAGTTTTCCTGACCAGATCATTGCTCAGCGGCTCTCTTGCACTATTCCTTCTACTGTTGGCGCCCCTGCAGTAACACCTGGCTGCTTGCATTTTGCTCTCAACTTCGAGCGTGATGCTTCTGGCAAAAATGTGGCCATGAATCAGGGTAGGCAGGGCACGCTTATACCGGCGCCCTGGGACGCGAAGTCTTGGTTGGTGACCTTATCAAACAGCGGTAGCAGTGGCAAAACCAGCGGTGCAGATGGAGCCTTAGCATGGCACACGTGCGCGCTTGTCACCATTGATAGTGGGAAGCCTTCGTCAGCGGCCTCGATTCAGGTTCGAACTTCAAAACCTCTACTTTTTCAAATTATTTCATGTAATTGTGTGAAACGTGTCTTGTTGCCTTGTTCTCTAAGTGAGCTAGCTACCTTCAAATTGGCTTAATTCTTCGTTTGCGTTCACATGTACCCGAATGCATCAGGTGCTTTCCGAAAAGAAAGGCCGCGTCAGCGCTATGCTAGATCTTCGCAACGCCGACGAAGCGACCATCTTGATCGCTGCTACAACCTCGTGAGTACTTATCTTGATGTTTTACTCCTCTTATTGCATGTTGCCATCTCTCTCCTTGTTATTGTCATGGCAGTGAATTTGATGCAACGAAATCCTATGCACATAATCAAAATGAGGTCAATGAGTGCTTGCTTGGAACTTTGCTATCTACATCAGGTACCGTCAGGCGAATCCTGCACAAGCATGTGCTGCCACTCTCCAAAGTGCATCGAAATATACTTGGAACGAGCTCAAAACACGCCACGTGAACGACCATCGCAAATTATTTCGTGCTGTGAAGTAAGCGCTTAGAGGGATGAGTTCTAATGTGAAAAAGAATGAGAATTGGCGATTAATATCAAAACACAAGGAAGGAAAACGAAAGTACACGGTGAAAGAGATGAACAAAACGTAGAGATGGAATGCTCCTTGAACGTGCTTGTTTTAATCTAACTACAATTTCGTTTCTCTGGCAACTCGACAGTTTGCAACTGACTGGCCCCTCGATTCGAAAGGAAGACGACGAAGTTGTATTCGAAGAAGAAAAAGAAGGTCAATGTAATGCTCATGCATGGCCAACGAGTTCTCGAGTGACTCGTCTCGGTCAAAATTGCGTTATGCCGAAACCCTCTGGTAGCATCAGTAGCAGCGACAATACATTGGGGGGGAAATCTGCACCAGCAGCGGCAGGAGCAGAAGGGAAAGCAGTAACCAGCCAAGCTCGTGTGCTAGACCCTGGGCTTCTTTCTCAGTGGTTTCAAATGGGGCGTTACCTGTTAATTGCATCGTCGCGACCCGGTAGCCAACCGGCGAACCTTCAGGTTTGGGTCTTTAACTATTCCTTTTAAGTATTAATCGTCCTTTTCCCATACTTTCCACACGGCAAGTTTAAGTATTTCTTCAATCTGGTTGGTGTTGATGCGCCCATGTCAAGACTTTCTTAACTTCGGGGTATCTCGTGAGAGTAAGGATTAAACGTTTCCCCGTAAATATCACATTAGGGCGTATGGGCCGACGGCCTCGACGCCCCTTGGAACGGCGACTACCACTTGAACATCAACTTGCAAATGTGCTACTGGGCTAGCCACCCGCTGAACTTGTTCGAGACGTCCCAGCCGCTAGCGCCTTTTCTCCGTCAACTCGCCCATGCGGGCCGCCAAACCGCATACGAATGGTAAAAAAATGGCATGCACTGTTCTTAGTAGGTGCTTGAATCACATAGGCATGTGAAGTTGCTTTGGAAAGGATCAAAATATAGGGTGACTTAATATGGAAGAAATAATCAGCGGCAGAAAATTATCATATGCTCAGACTTCTTGCTGATAGTGCGTCTCAACTTCATAATATGTTCTTTTCCGTTCTCTTGTAGGTATGGTGTTGGAGATAATGCACCATTATTGCCAGCCATGGAGGGTGGTGCATCAGCCGATAGTAGCAGTGGCAGCAGCACCAGTCATAAGAGTGGCACTTTGGACCAAGGAGGTTTTCCCTGGGTGGCACACGGGTACGTTCATAGTACTTGTTGTGCATCATAAGATTTCTTGGTGCTAGCTCTACGCTCAGCTCACTTAATTTGCACCATGTTTTCATTCCACTCTCGGTTCATACACCCATGATAATAGCTACGTGGACTTATGGATGGACCCTTCTCCGCATGGCGACCTGCAGTGGTCTCTATGCCCTACATGTGGTGCTTGGGCTGCTTTGAGCTTATGGGATACTTACTTGTTTGACCTCAATGTCACTGCGCTGGAAGAGGTAAGTCTCAAATTATGGGATGGGTGTGAGCAGACGTATTCTGATTAGTAAGTACAACAGGGGAGGAGGACTGTTGGAGGATCGTATTGAAGTGAGGGAGATACAAAGTGAGTGGATGATCGCATTGTGAAACTTGGCGCCAGGAAATCTTCATACTTATTATTTGTATATCCACAGGCGCTGCCGATTCTTCGCGGGGCTGTGCGCTTCTTCGAAGGATATTTACTCCAAGCGCCGGTGCCAACTTTTGCTGCTGACAGTGCCACCAGTAGCAGTGCAAGCAGCAGCAGCAGTAGTGGCACCGGCAGTGATAGTAGTTCGTTTGTCGAAAGAATGGTCAAGGAACGCACTTCTCGAGATGCGACATATCCGTCTCTGCTGAAGCATCGCACTCGTGCACAGTCAACAGCAACAACAGCAAAAGTACTCAGTGCAGAAAAGGCACCGAGCGATGGCAGTGATAGGAGCAGCACTGGGCTTTGGAATTGGGCTACCAATAAAGTTGGCCACCAACTGCCATCTGGTCCTTCACACGATGGCATCAACGGAGACAGTGGCATAGAATATCCTAATGTCGTATTGTTGAGTGGCCCCGCGACCTCCCCTGAGAATTCGTACACCGATCGAGTGGCGCTGGGACCAAAAGCCACGGCTACTGCTCAAGCGGCGATCAATAAAATGGCGGATAAGGTGATGACGCATGTGTGTCTTATGCATACGTCTGTTTTTGTGCATATGAAGCTTTTGATAAACATACTTTTTTGTTATTCCCTATTCTGACTGCCACTCAAGTGTGCAATTCCAAATTCACGTTTGGTTTTGTGATTTCGAATGGTGAATTAGGCTGACGAAGAAGCGGCCAAATTAGCGTTAGCAGCAGAAGAAGCAGAAACAAACGCAGCCAAGGGTGGTAATACGAAACCGCAACAAGCTAACACTGCTCGGTCTCAAGCAGCGGCGAAGCGAGCGCTGGACCGTGCCACGAAATTGCGAGCAAGCAAGCCAGAAAGCCCTCCACCACACCATCATTTGACACTAAGTCCAACAATAGACACGGCAATTGTAGGTGCCTTGTTGCGGGCCTATCAAGACGCTGTAAAGACGGTGCAAGCTCACAAGCATCTCAATGAGGCGATCAAAATAGAGCAAAAATCTTCACAAATGGCAGAAACAGGAGGAAGCACAGAGGGCAACAGTGAAAACCTTCAGAAAGATAACCAGGGCAGCAATACTGATGACGACGCAGCCTTAGCAAATGTTGCCATCTCGTTATTGGCTCATTTGCCTAATTCAGGAGGATGGCCGTTGATAGGGGAAAGTACAGGGCGGATTCAAGAATGGCTGTTGGACTTCGAGGAGCCAGATCCAGCGCATCGGCACTGGTGCGGTGTTGCCTGCACTAGTGCTACTTCTATTTAGTATCAAACATCTCCTCTTGCGAAGATAAAAAGATTGGAATGCTTGCTATTCAACAAGAGCTCCCTTTTTTTTTTGTGCACATGGATGAGACATCTTTCGTCTTACTTCGATTTCATGTGATTGTTTACTTGCATGTGATTTCGATGAAGGTCGGGGCTGTGGGATTTCTTTCCCGGTGATCTTCTCGGCCGATCCCGCCCACGAGCACAAAACGGAGAAGGAGATAATGAGGAAGAGTCTGCTGCTGCTGCTGCTGAGGATTGGCGAGCGCATACCATTTGGGCCGGCGCGGTAAAGCTCGTTAAACTTTTACGTATGCGTGTGCGTGAACTGAGAACATACATACGTGCGAATAGCATGCTTTCAGGATTTGTAAACGACCTTTGATTGTCAAACCACCGACCAGTAAATTAGGCTGATCATTTGTTGTATTATCAAGGCGCGGCGCACACTGCAGCACAAGCTGTCTTACGGAGGAGGTCACACTGGATGGTCTGCAGCGTGGTCGGTAGCGCTGGCAGCTCGCTTGAGGGAACCACAGGCGGCGCACGATGCTCTGGTAACGGTTGAATTCAAGTCTTTCGTCAAATTCGAAAGAATCTTGGCCCTCGAATTATCAGCAAATTTGATATTCACCGTTCGATTACCATGAAGAGAAAAATCTGTTCATTTTTTTTTTCTTTTTATCATTTACTTTGATGTCTATTCTTACATGATTTCTATAAAAACAGCAATTCTTTCTTTGGACCTTTTCTTTTGAACCCACCCATCTACTCTGAACTCTTTCAAGGTATATCTTTGTTTCTATTTACATGTGCAGGTTCGCTTAGTGGGGGATTTCACCGTCCCTAATTTATTGAGCACCCATCCTGCTTTGCAACCTGTAAGGAAACTGGCGAGCGAGGTAAGCAGAGACAGATAATGTCTACTTTTTTATTTCTGATTAAAAAGAGTTTTTTGCTGTTGATCCTTAGGACTATTCTCTTTCCACTACTTACTCGCTCAGATAGGGCGAGAGGAGAACCCATTCTACTTCCGTCAGGATTGCGCTATTTTCTTTCCTTTTTCCCCTTCCTCTGACTGAATTTCGGACTTTTTGTTCTAATCACTTTGGAGACATCTTTTTGATATTGTATTCGTACAGGGCTGCGCGACCTGCTTCGAGCTGGCCCCAACCCCAAAAGCCCGAGGCCACGCAGGAGCTGCGTCGGCCGCAGCGGGGAAAGAAGGCTCAAGAAGCTTAGCCACCCACGCGGGGGATGTCTTTCAGGTGAACGACGTGTTCCTTAAGTCGTCTTTTTGTTCAACCCGTCATACTGACTAGCACCAAATCACGTCCTTGTGCACGCACACACACTCCACGTCTGGTCTCAAATTTGAGTTTTATCACTTTGCGGGAACAACGAATTATGTTTCCTTCGCAATACTTCCTGTCATTTTTGTCTTCTAACTATTGCTTGTTTTAGGTGGACGGCAACCTCGGAGGAGCAGCTGCCATCGCTGAAATCTTGTTGCAGAGCCATTGGCATTCCCTCCCTGTAAATGCACGTTCAACGGCTAGCTCTGATTGGCTTTTGCGTGCCTGGCCTTCTCTTATCATGGGCGGTGGTGGCGGTAGCAGCAGCAGCAGCAGCAGTGCTAGTGCCAGTATTGCTCGAGCTACGACTCTCATTGAGCTTGACCTGTTGCCGGCTTTACCAGCGAAACTGTGGCCTTCGGGCCGAGTAAAGGGGCTTCAAGCTAGAGGAGGGCTAGAAGTGGTATCATTAGCGTGGCAGTCAAAGGTTAACAGGGCTGAAAAAGCAACCACAGAGAGCAATAAGCAGTCCGACAGCAATCCGCAAAAGCACCATGGCGCTGGTAGTGCTGCAGAAGAAAAGCCGACGGAAGAGCTGTTACTGGCTGCAGGCGCAGCGGAAGGCACTGGCGCTGCTGCATTAGTAAGTTTGAGAGCGAAAGTGAGGCGCCCGTACTG
>Ga0307930_1003809_pt1 | contig 10848 bp, 10 predicted proteins | sample OrgLakmetageno46_FD_203161 | JGI IMG/M metagenome (GOLD analysis project Ga0307930, IMG submission 203161) | Saline water microbial communities from Organic Lake, Antarctica - #46 | ecosystem: Environmental > Aquatic > Non-marine Saline and Alkaline > Saline | place: Antarctica: Organic Lake... | reverse complement strand
ACTGTTACAAATTGCGCGCTCCTCTTCGTATCAGCCCTCTTATCAAGCGCTCTGCTTCGCGGCCTCGCTGGCTCTGTCTCGCCGCCTTGCCTTTTCTCCTCGCTTCGCCAACCAACGACCCACCGATGAAAAACGACGAACACGACCGACGGCGAAAACAAATAGTTCAGCACGCTGAGATTCCAATTTTAGCACTAAAAATGACCAATAACACTGGGTTTTACGGCTCTTGTTGCAACGTAAGGCTAGAGGATTGTTAGTCCCCACGGTACAGAGCAACCTAAAACGGGAATGAAAGCACTTTCATTAGGTCTCATGCGATATTCTTTGTTAATTTTACTGTGCATCATTCCCGCGTCAACTTCTCTGTTAGTTTCTCCTAGACTAGCTAGTGTGCCGAGATTGTCGACCCGCCGTGAGCTCCTCGTTCAATCTCCCTTTCCAGTCTCGAACACGATTCGAACACAGAAACTCGCGTCTACAGTCAATGATTCAAACATGGATAATACTAGCAATAATGGTAGTTCCCTTCGACGCGTCTTGTTCAAGCTCAATTCTTCCACGAAATGGATTGTCCTGGTGGCCCACTCGGTGGCCGTGTGGACTCGACGCGATTTCATTGCGCCGTTCATCGTAGTTGGGTCCATATGCTCGGTAGCCTTGGCTGAAATTCTCAAAAAGACAATCAACCAAGCAAGGCCAAACGGAGCAGCGCTCTTAGACCCAGGGATGCCTTCGTCACATGCGCTCGTGTCGTGCTTTTCTGCGGCTGCCTGGTCGCTTTACTTGCTCAGCGGTGCTGGCAGTACTCTTGCAAGTGGCGTTAGTGCTGCAGCTGGAAGCGGCAGCGCTGTGCATGCATTGAGTCAAGCTTCAAGAACGACTGTTGCTGCTCTTCTATTAACGGGAGCGGGCATCATATCAGCGTTGCGAGTCGCTTGCGGCTACCACACTTTAGCTCAGGTTACTGTTGGCGCTGGCGTGGGAGTGGTCACAGCGGTTGGTTGGCACGCCCTCGGCGCAACAATCTTACAGACTGTTGACCTCCAAACTGCGACTGCGTTGACATGGGCTGCATATCTCGTGTTTTCTGGCGTCTTTATCAGGCAGCGCATTTTGCGAAAGTGGGTCCGTGGACGTGAAGAGCACCATGCCTGAGTCGCTGGGAATTTGCATCCCGACTTTTTGCTATAATCGTTTAGTCTTCAAGGGGACAATGAAATGAAGAGAGAGAGAGAGAGAGAGAGAGCAAATTATGTAACGTAGGTGGATTTCCCCATCGCGATTGGTATTAGGCACCTCCACTTGATTACACTGAAATATTCTTAATCATCAGTAGACACAAAAATTGAAAATTGTTACGAAGTCCAAATTCGAATTCGCAAGTGGCAACTGGGGCCATCCCGGGTGTTCCATTTGCAGATCAAGAGCGACCAAAGAGAGCCCCCTTCGATCCATTTAATTGGCCTTGAATAGCCAAGAAAAGGGAAAGTGCGGACCTTATAGTGATTAATATAACTTCTTTGGTTTTTATTCTTATTTCTCAGTAATTTTTAGTGAACTGTATCTCTCTCTGATATAGATTTTATTGAAAGGATGAAAGGATAACACACAGGGCACATGTTTTTCTCTTTATTCGCGCAAACTGCGATTGTGTGTATGCCTAACCATTCAGATGCATATATGAACCACTTTCCACGCCAATCCTGTGCCGAGAAGGGCAAATCGGACAGTGCATGGGCCGTGTGGACGAACAACGAATGGTGTCATGACAAAGAGCTAAGAGGCAACGGCAATTGCAATACAACAAGACACACGATTTAGCCTTAATTATTGGATGGGCAGAAAAGTGTACGATGTGAGAATCAAGCTAAAGTCTCAAATCTTCAACCCGAAGGCACGAAAAACGATGTGCGCAATGATGAAGTACACTAAGAGGCCTCCCACGTCGACCAGAGTGGTCATGGCAGGGGCGGATATTACAGCGGGATCTCCACCCAAAGCAGCCACTAAGAAAGGCAAGCCTGCGCCCATAGTGGATGCAATGACCTACAATCGGCAGAGACGAAAAAAATGAAGCAAGCGTGAAAGCCTAGTCAGATAGAATTCCTCGTTTGGAAAGAGCGGACCATATCTACTAAAAACACGAAAAACAGGAAGTGCCCGCTAAATTTCAGACGTGCTCGTACACAGAGATTGAGATTTAAAAGAGAAGGCGCACCGTTAGGACTGGTAAGGTGATGAGTACTATCGCAGATACGTGCTTCGATATTTTGATCGCGTAAAGAAGTGGCAGCATGGCGCCACATGTTAGCGTGCCTGCGCCGAGACCCGCCAAACACTCTTTCGCCACCACTCGTGGCCAATCAGCAAGTTTGACGTCGCCTGCCGACAGAGCACCCAGCACTGTGCCCACCGTTTGACCTCCAGCATTGCCACCATGCCCTATGAGCAGCGGCACGAAGTACGAGAGCTCAATGTGCTCCGCGAGCGTGTGCTCGAATTCGCTCATGACTACTGAAGTCAAGCTAAGCGAAATCAAAAACACGGCAAGCCAGCCACCCCGCTCCACAATGAGCTGCCACACGGAGTCATCATTATAATTTCCAAGTAAGTCCTTGGCGCTACTGCTACTAGCGCTGCTGCTCTTGCCTACTAGGCCGCCCGATAGCCGCCCAGCAACACGGCGTGGACTTGCCAGCTGACGCTTCAAAGCAGCATTTTCTACTCGCAGAGCCGCAAGCTCTGACTCTACTGATTCGATTCTGCTCAGGGATGGTACAGGTGCAACGTTCCGTCTAGCTGGCGGCAGCAATTTAGCATAGCCTGTCCCAGCCAGCGCTAGGCAAACCCAATACCGAGGCACCATGGTGGGCGTACGTCAACAATTTTTTTCTTTCTAACAGTTTGACAAGTGTTGCACTAACATAGTATCATGTCCTAAATATGGCTTGTGCAGTTGATTCGAGTTCGCATCAGAGAATGACACTTTCGGGCCTCGCTTGAAATCATGAAGTAAGCTACGCCTCTCGTGATTGCCGTGAACCGAAACTCACACCTTTCTATAATGTTTCTTTGTTTGCAGCTCACCATCGCCTGGGCAAGGCCAACAATATGTGTGTAAGTCCATTATGACAGCCGTTTAGCAGGTCGTTTTCAAGTTTCAAGCAACAATTAGAGATGGTCCCGGACCGGTGCGCTTTCTTCTCTTAAGAGCGGTTTAACTTGTTAACTATTCTGCTCTTGCATTTCAGCGCCTACGATGCGGAACGTGAACCCTTCGGCGTATTGGTCTCCAGCCACACAAGTAAACGCCGCAGCACCTGCGTTCGTGCCTGGCGGTGGCAGCAGTGGGAGCGGTGACGCAGCGGCAGCTGTTCCTGAGTTCGTCCCGGGGCAAGGCTTGATGGGGCGAGCTGCACAACCTGCTTTCTTTGATGACGATGGTGCGAATTTCTCCATTTTTCTCCACAAATGTCCCTCGCCCTTTCTTTCGCTCTTTCACTCATTCTCTCTCTCATTCCTTCTACTGTGGTAACCTTGATCTTCCTCTATTCTCCGCTCACTCGCGACCTGGGTACATGCAGGTACGTCCATGAACGCACAGGCCGGTGCGTTTATCCCTGGTGGAGGAAGTGGTGACGTAGCAGCAACTGAGCACATGTACTACCCCAACGGCGACGAAGGCAATGTGGACGACGGCGGCGTGGACGATTTCAGCGACTACATGGTAAGTTAATGGGCAAGAGTTTGGGATTTTCCGTTGGTGAATTATTGAGCAAGGCGAACTTGAGCAATACTGCCCCGCGACTCTTATGATATGCTTTCCTGAGTCAACCTCCAGCCTACCTGTACGCTCACCACCACTGCATATGTAACACTAAGGGAGACGAGACACCTTCAGTGAACGCAAGTCTTGCCATGATGCTCAACTTTCTCCCCCGCACCACACTAAATACCAATGCTGTGATTTAGGTGACCGGCACCGCCGCGGATCCCGCCGGCATCGACTGGACCGTAGGTTTAGGCGCCGACCACCCCGGCGGCAGCGGTGGGGGGCAAGTGCACCAATTGGGCGCGGCGGACATGGCCTCGCAATTCCATGCAGCCATGCTAGCTTCTTCCTATTCTTCGTCAGCTGCCGAGGGTGGAGGCGGTGGGCCGCCTCAAGCGTCGGTGGCTGCCACGAAAGCGGGGCGCTACCACCACCACAGCAATGGTGGCAACGGTGGGAATCCGCACGTCAAGAACCCCGCTGGCAGTTTCAATTCCTCTCTAGCGTTGCCCCCCGCGCTCCGAATCCACTTGCACGCGCAAGCTTTGGACCTGCTGAAGCAGCTGCCCTCCAGCGACGAGCGGCACAAGGAATTGCCCCCAAAGTACCACTCCGTCTATCCCCTGGACCAACGGGCGAAGTTGCGCAGCAGCAGCGGGTCTTATGGGTACCCCACTGCAGTGTACAAGGCCGTAACCAGCGAAGGTGAGAGCAACAAGACGGAATGCGGTGGAGGGGGCTGTAGCTTACATCTGGATGATTAGGCTGTTGGATGCCTATCTTCACCTTTTCTATCTTGTTTCTCCTACGATATGGTTGCTTATACAACCCATGGTGCACATATATCCTTTTTGTTGGTTGGTTGGTTTGTCTGCACACTACCACGAAGGTGGCGGCGGCGACAATGGGCAAGTCGCCCCTGTAGCGGTGTGCTTGCGCCGCGTCGACAACGCGCGCGCCACGCCGAAGGTGGCCGCGGCTGCCCAGGAGAAGTGGCGCCGCGTGCGGCACCCGAATATAGTATGCCTCCAGAAGTGCTTCTGCCTCCACAAGGCGCTGTTTTTCGCGCACGACTATTGGCCCACGGCGAAAACGCTGACGGAACGGTATACATGGGGGGAATTGAGGGATAAGGTTCTGTTTAAGGTTGAAAAGAGATAGAGGGGGGGTGCTTTGGAGGGAGGTGGGTAGGATTGCTTTAAGTTTGAGTGAGAGAGCGAGCGTGTGATAATAAATGGTGGCTGGATACCTTCGATAGATCCATTCTGCACCGGGAAAATGGTCGAATGTTGAAATAGTCCACTAAATTCTCTTTATGCCCCTTTCCCTTCTGCTTCACACAGGTTTACCCTCGGCCCTCAGTGGTCGCACCAGCAACCGCCTGAGCCCTTGCCCGAAGCCCTCCTGTGGTCCTTCTTCGCGCAGCTTGCGTCAGCCTTGCGCACTGTGCACGCCAGCGGCTTGGCTTGCCGTTGCATCGGGCCGCACCACGTTCTGGTCACCAGCGGCAGCCGGTTGCGGATTGGGGGCATTGGCATCATGGACGTGCTGGAGCACGATCAAGTAAGTTTGAAGGGTGAGTCTTGGGGTTTCTTTGCTTTTCTGGATCTCGACTAAGAAAGACGCAGTGAGTACTGAATTGAATTATTGAGTTCTCTATTTGGTCTGATTCTCCTCTCTTGTACTTCGATTGCGCACAAGTATAAACACGCCTTACCAAGGCTTCATGTTCTTCTTCTGTCTGGTACTCCTTGCTTTCCGCACATTTTTAGGTCAAGTCAGTGGCCGAGCAGCAGCGCGACGATTTGATTGGCCTCGGCACCTGCCTTTTGACTGTGGCTTCGCAAACCCTCGCGCTGCCTTCGTCGGTAATAACACATTTTCACCAGGAAAATTAGAATGAGATAGAATCGAAATGACTTTTTGTGAAATTTTATTCTAGTGATGTCTACGAATTATCCTCGCCCCCCTCGCTTGTTTCTTGTCCTCTTCTCATGCATTCATCGTCTTACCCCCCCCCAAAAAAAATGTCTCCCGCAGGTCCACGCGTGTCTGGCCACGGCTGCCCAAACTTACTCCCCCGACTTCCTCAGCTTGCTCCAAACTTTGCTCTTCAAGCCGCCGGATGTAGAGGCGCTGTGCGCCGCTGCGTCGAGTCACACGATGGACGAACTCACGTCGGCTTACGCGGTATGAGTATACTACTTGCATACCCCAACTTCTCTACAGACCCAATAAAAAAAGGGCTCTACCGTGACCTGAATATGTATGCCATAATTATTTATTCTTCCTGCCTTAATTTTCTTGCCTGTTGACTGTCTTTTATGCCTGTCATTAAGTGCATGTTCTCCTTTGTGTTCTTACCTATCTATGTATTTTTATGTTCCTCTTTTACATCACATTAGGTCAACGACGGCCTGGAGGCGCACTTGGCCACCGAATACGACAACGGCCGGGTCTTGAAGCTCATGCTGATGCTCAACGCCGTGCTGAACCGGCCAGAAAGTGGCGGCGTAGATTCGCGATGGTAGGTCTAAGGACTATACTGGGATAGTATACTGCGTAAATGAGAGAGGTTCAATAGGGAGTCAGACAAAAATGTGTTAAATATACCATGGACCTTTTTTGCCCTTTTTACTTTACCATTAGCCTCCTGACCAGCATAAGTCGTGCAATAAAAATGAAACAAATACGGTGATATTTCTCAGGAGCGAAACGGGCGACCGCTTCCTGTTGCAGCTCTTTTCGCATTACTTGTTCCACCAAGTGGACGAAAACGGAGTTCCTCTGGTGGACTGCGGCCACACCGTGCACGCGCTCAACAAATTGGATGCCAGCAGCGACGAGCAAATTTTACTGGTAAGTACATAGTGTGCTGTGATTGAGTGGCAGAGGTGGTGGCGGTAGGCCTCATGCACAGCAAGAACGAGGCACTTCCTTCTGCCTTTTGCTTATGCCTTTCAAGACACAGAGTGCCCTAAAGTTCTATATTTTGATACTATACACTTTTATCTTTGATTACTCTCCTCGCATAACTTCGCCCATTTCTCTCTCTTGCATTGATTCGCAGGCCACCCCGGACCAAAGTTCCGTGCTCGTGGTCACTTTCGGCGACGTGCGGCGATGCCTGGAAGATGCTTTCGGCGAGCTGTATGCGTCCAATGACGCTGAAGGCCGGTGCGTGTTATGAAAATGAATCAAGAAGAAGAATCGTGTGTGTGTGTAGTTGGGAGTTGCTGTCTTCGCTCATTTTCTACAGAGGTGATACAGAATGTTTTTTTCTAATTTCTTTAAATTCTCCCTTCTTAAAAACTTTCTTTCTTCAATATTAAATTAGGTACGTGGATCAAATGGCCCATCAAATCGCGAACATGCAACTCGGAGGCGGTGGCGCCCCCAACAACGGCGCTAGGATGCAGCACGGCGGTGGGAAAGGCGGTGGGAAAGGAGGAGGGAAAGGAGGGGACGGCGGCGGTTACGGCAGTAGCCGTAGCGGTATGCCTTCGGACGCCACTATGCTGTACCGCTACAACCAGCCACAAATGCCGACCATGATGCCCCCTGTACCGCCACCGCATCGCCCTCCTGCTGGCATGCCCCCGCAGCACCACCACCCCCACCATCAGGGCACCATGCCGCCCCCACCACCCAACCATCCGATGGCCTACAACAACAGTGGCACCAGCGGCGGCGGCGGTGGTGGCGGCCTTGACGGGGGTGTTAGCGCTAGCGGCGGAAGCAACAACGGCAATACCAGTGGGTACGGTGGCCGCGGATACGGCGGCGGTGGCCGCGGATACGGCAAGGGCCGCGGCGGCCACAGCAACAACAACAGCGGCGGCCTGACCAGTGGACCCGGAGGCCCACCGCCTGGTGGAGGAGGAGGAGGAGGCAAAGGGCGGATGCGCGGGGGGAGGCGGCACAACAACTGAGGCGCAATTGAAGAGCAAAGAAAATTCAGAGACACACGGAAGCAATCATCAAATTATATGTTCGAAGGGAAGGATTTAATGGAGGGAAAATCCGTAATCGAAAACACATACGAAGTGTTGAAGAGCCCATTTTATATCACGCCATGGTATTGATTTCCCCGAAAATGATGGTTATCGGAATCTAAAATCGGGTTGACTTATTTTTGTGGTGTGTGTTTTTTTTTTTTTCGTATTATGGAACTGATTATGGTTTTTACATCGTGCATCATTCATTATTCGTAATTTTTAAGCCTTAATGGCTTAAGCCGTTTTTTTTTGTCTGTTGGAATCATGAGTCATCAGTGAATTTGCTTGTGTATATAAGGCACTAGTACTGTGGGTTTTATACGGTTAAGCATTAATGAGCAAGCAGAAAGGCGAAAGGCAATCAAGTGCCATGCATGGTCCAACAATGACATAAACAATGTGATGAATGCTAGAGCTGAGAATAAAAGCTCAGAGATCTCGCACTTAATATCGCAAAATAATTGGCAGGAAACACCGGGCAAACGCAGGTGAGATGTGCACCTTTCCCACTACGCTAGCAACTCTGGGCTTCAACTGGATCATCCAGAGGAACATCTTTCGCGTAGTTGGTGAGATTAGCCAGCCGAGCGAGCACTTGGTTGCCAACGACCTGAGGTGAAAAGTGCTCCTTCATGTGCCTACGGGCCGCAGCTCCTATTGCTTGTGCCCTGCCACTCCCATCGGTGTACTCCACCACGACTTTCTGTAACAATGCTACCAGCCCTGGCACGCTCGGTTTCGAGTATCCTTGGTAGTCTAAGGCCACTAAATTGCCATTACTCTGTTGTTGCTGTTGCTGCTTCAGACTCTCTTTACCTTTGTCTCTTTCGAGAGGTATCAAGTAAGCGTTCTCAGCATTGGCGTAAGCGGAGGGGCCAGACCAGGCTGGCACCAGAGTCGGAAGGCCCAAGGTCATGGCTTCAGCGACAGGCAAGCCCCAGCCTTCGCCTCGTGTAGGCAGCACAAACACGTGCGCTTCTCGGTATTCCTGCAAGAGTTGTGCACGGGTCAGCGCTTCGGGGTGGGGGTTGTTTGGAGACCCGAGCCACTCCACGCGTGCGAGTTCATGCCGCTGAAAAGTCTGAAATGGTGTTGCTGTCCGATCGTTTTTATCACCACTAGGACCGTCAACACCACTGTCACGATAATTGGGATAGAAAGGGCCGGATGGCGATAGGCGGCGCTTCTGACGCGCGTAGCGTGCAATGTCCACGTTCAAATCGGAGGTACCCGGCTCCCAGTGAGGCTTCCAAGTGCGCAAGCGAAGCACCACTGGGTCTGAAGGCCCAAACGCGGCCCAATAAGCGTCGAGTAAAATGTCCCACCCTTTGCGCCGCTCCCATTTAAACACCGAAAAGAACACGAATTCAGCTGGAGGATCAGTAGCAGTAGTAGTAGTAGTAGTAGCAGCAGTAGCAATGGCAGGATTCGATATTTCTACGCTCGCTGCTGGGTGCATCTCTTTCACAGGATCTTGCATTGATTGCAGCAGCCACACACGAGGCAGAAGGAGCGGCATTGCAGCACTCGGTGCAAAAAGGATTGGATCAACGGCTTCAGGAATGACATAAACCTTGGCTGGAGGCACACCCGCCTTCACGAAGACCGACACATGGAAAGCCGTTGGAGCCCACACTTCAGTCGCTGCCATTGCGCACTCAAGGACACCAGGGGTGTTGCGCAGCGACGCAGACTCGGTCATGAGCCGTGCTACCACAACGTGACCTGCTTCCACGGCTGTGCGAATTTCGGAAGCTTCGCACCGGCCGTGCCACACGTCTACTCGTGGGTAACGCCTCTCTCGTAAATGTAGTCGTTGTGGCTGCTGCTGCTGCGTCAATGGTGACGAGCCTAGTTTGCGAGGTTCGTTGATTTGACAGCTGTTTTCTTCGTGATCTGTTTCGATGACCTCTTCTGCTCCCGTAATTTTGCCGTGATTGAGTCGGTCTGGGAGTAGATATGACACCAGCCCACCTGCATCCGTCCTTGTAGTGGGCTTTTGAATGCCCGGGTGCGATTTGAGCCAGCACAGGCCATCCGAGCTTCGACGAGTCCAGGCAGCACAGGCAGGGCGCGCGACACACAAGCAGTTGCACACTGATGCGTTTCTTGTGGGAATGCCGTCGGCACTGCGCGGCAAATCGCCTCCAGGCAAATCAACGTCCCTCATGAAGTCATTCTCACTGACGCTGCTTGATGTGGTTGAAAGAAAAGGGGTGGTAGTGGTGGATGTATCCCCGAGATTATTCTCGCTAACGTGCCATGAGCAGGCAACGGTTTCATCCTCAGCTAAGCCATGCCAGGGACTGTAGGCATAGCGAAACAGCACACTTTCTGAAAGAAACAGCTGCTTGGCGAAGAAGTCTTCGCTGCAGGGGCCTGATGTCACACGGAGCTCTGGCAAAACTGGAACTAACGATGTCACTAGGCCCAAGAACTCGACGTAAAACCCTGAGAAGCCGCACCCAATAGGAATGTGCCACTCGATAGGGATATGCATCATTGGAATGCTACTATTTTACATTGGACAAGTATTAAATGCATTCGAATAGTAATGGTCCATCTGCGTAGGCCTCGATCCCATAGCAAGGATTGCTACTAGAGCAGCCAACAAAAGCCGCATCATCTGATCACTCTCGTTTGTCTTGACTTGTTATCAATGCATTCATCGAAGATACTTCTATCTAAACGATGACGAAGAGCTTTTCAACAAAAGGGCACTCGTTAAACTCAGGGTTGAGATGGAAGGTAAATGAATGTGATACGCATTGTTTGTTCGGGTGCAGACTGCTTCCTAATAAGCTTACGTAGCTAGCTAAGTTGTTCGCTAGCGCTGAAGCCTAACTACGTAGCTACTTAGCTAGCAAAGCTTGAGAACGACTAGAATAATGTGTAATTTAACGATCGGTGAAATTTAACGATCGGAGGTATCCCCGTCTACAGGGGGGGTTATATTGTACGTTTGTACGCCATTTGAGACCATAGGTATATAATATAAATACGAGCAATAGAAAGCTATTTTAAGCTCAACCAAGCCTTCTCCTAAAGCGCTCTAGTAGCCAGTTGGCATGTAGG
>Ga0307930_1003804_pt1 | contig 10854 bp, 15 predicted proteins | sample OrgLakmetageno46_FD_203161 | JGI IMG/M metagenome (GOLD analysis project Ga0307930, IMG submission 203161) | Saline water microbial communities from Organic Lake, Antarctica - #46 | ecosystem: Environmental > Aquatic > Non-marine Saline and Alkaline > Saline | place: Antarctica: Organic Lake... | reverse complement strand
GGAATTGAATTACCTGGGCCACAACGAGCGGCACGCAAAAAGCAGGCCCTAGCGCAAGCAAAGCGTCCCAGAGAAGAAGCACTTGTTGAAGGGGGCGAGCAGCTCCGAAGAGGGAGAGAAGCAGCGGGAGCGCATAGGCACCACCACCTCCACCACTTGCGCCACCCGCATTACTACTGCTAACTCTGGTACTGCTGACGTTGTTTTTACTGCTTTTGTTGCTGCTCCCAGCGCTTATAGGCGAGCTGGCTGCTGCATTCAGGTGCGCGTGCAACGGCGGGTCCAGCACTGCCAAACAGGCGTCCACGAGCGCGCATCCTCGGTGAGCCCCCGCCAGCGAAGTACTCCTACCGAGGGGATCAGAAGATGGAGGAGAAGAAGGAGGAATACCCGTGGAAGATGCGAAAGAAGCACGCGCATGTGCTGGTGTTGCCGTTGGCGCTGTTGTCGTTGCTGCTCCTAGACCTCCACCGGCAGGAGCTCCAGGACCTTGAGTCGCGTAGTAGGCAGGCATTTGATTGGCGAGGAGGCGGTGCAACGCAAAAAAGGCGTCACATTCGGGCATCGCCACCAGCAACAACCCGCCGAGAGCGTTCAGCCCTGGCATGTACCCTGGCACCGCAGGTGGCGGTGAGGGCGCACTGGAGTCTGGAGCTGGCGAAGGCTGTGGAGATGAGTCACTGGGTGCGTAATGGGGTGGTTGTGGTGGGGGTATGATTTCCTGTTGCGGTTGCAGGGTTGCAAACGCGTTCATGGCTGCGAGCACGCGCACCAAAGGCCACGGCGTTGGTGCACCTACAGCTGCACCGACTGCGCCGTTATTTTGGCTTGTGCAAACCCTGCCTCCGTTGAGGGCACGGCCATTGCCACTTTGGCCTGAACTATCGCCATCATGCGCGATGCCGCGGGAAATTGAAGTAGAAGTGTCTGAAGAATGGGGTTGGCGGCTTCGGTTCAGGTCATGCCCACCCGTGCCACCCCCGAAGAGTTGCCAAAACACTGGCTCGCCAACGAACGTGCGCCGCGCGTCTCCGACAATGTTTACCAAATCATGCTTCTTCTTATTATTATTACCGCCATCTCTTCCTTCTTGTTCTCTGTCTCTTCCTTGAGCGTGGCGTGAGACTAGAATAGCTGCCATCGAGCTCGCAGCTGATTCCACAGGCATCAGAAGTCTAGCGCCATCCTTGATTTCAACACCTTCCCTGCTGCTCCTGCTACTTTCAAGAAGCTCTCTTGGTGCATTTTCGAGCATGCCCTCCACAATCGCTGCCATTGCTTCGTCGCCATCTTCTCCGTCTTCACACTTCCTGTCGTTGCTGTCGCCGTTAGCGCGACTGCCTCTACTATTTAAATCTTTGGTAGCAGCTCCTTTGGCATTGCTACCAGTGCTGTTATCACCAGTGGTCGATGCTGCTTCCGCGGCTGCGTTTCGCACCAAGTCACCGTACAGGGCGGCAACGACAAAAGCCACGTCCAGCAACACTTTCCATGCCAAGCCCCGCAAGCTGCAAGACGTTCGGCCGTTCGAGCCAAGGCTCTTGCCATGCACGATTCCATTGGCACCTTGAACACCTTGACCATCGACCGTGGCACACGTATCAATAATGCCAGTCCCCACTTCGCTTTCGTGCTCGCTTCCTTCATCGCTGTCGTTTGGGAAACCCAACACTGCCAAGCGCCGAAGCTCGGCTAAGCGAGCCTCTCTCTGTGCTTGAGGAAATGATAGACTCATCGATGACGCAGTCCCAAGCTCAGATTCCATTGGGTAAAGGAGTGCTTTTAGCTTCTGTCGAGCACGTCTTTTCCTTGTTCTTTTCCCACTTTCACTGCCATTGCCAATATCTCCACCACCCTGACCGCCCGTCCTCGTAGGTTCATCTCCTTCTTCCTGCAGAGCCGATACTGCTGCCCGAAGCACCGCTGCCGCATGTGGTGGCGGCGCATTGGCAACCTCACCACCACCACGATCAGGTGCACAAGGAGTAGACTCCACTGCTGCTCGTGACTCCGGTGCCAACACTGGCGCCGCCACCCATCTTACACGGCCAGAAACACTCCGACCGTACGCACCTGTGTTCTTCCGTCTGCAGCCGTCGTGGAATAGTGCTTCGTAGCCTTGAGCCCAGCGCTCACAAGTATCAATTACGACCGCTCCCGCATCTGATACCTCCGCTGAAAGCGACGGATTCTCCACTGCCACAGCATGCTCAGAAGGGTCTTGCTCTCCTCCTGCGTCGTCTTTATCCATAGTACTGTTACCACTCCCGGCAGTACAGTAAGGCACTTCTGGCAATGCTGACGCACGCTGATTCGGTGGCTGGCGCGGGTGCGGCTCAGCTGAGAAATGACGGCGTGGACAATTGTGGCCACTCAAACTAGCTGGTGACGCTGCTGCTGCTGCTCTACGCTTTCCTCCATCACCACTGGCAGCTCTTCTTCTGCTTGCCACCAAAGCAGCTCTGCTGGTCTTTTCTCTGGCCTCAGCTCTTCCTCTGCCACTTGCAGTTGCAACGATGCTCTGAGGCATCGACCGAGATGAGCGGCCTTTTCTCGTGGTTGCGTCATCATGCCCCGGCCCTCGAATGCTCCAAGGCGGCCGCCGGCAAGTGGTGTGCAGTTTCTTGGCCGAGGGATCTTTAGCTGGTTTCCTTCTAGAAACATTTATGTCAGCACCTCTCTCGCCCGTACTGCTGCTGCTGCTGCTCCTTGCCCTCAATTCAGCGGCTGCTGCTGCTGCTGCGCCAGTGTTTCCACCGCCGCCACCGTGGGTCGGACTGTTGCTGTATTCACCCGAGGATGGTCTTGTGGTGTCGGCGGAGGCTGTAGACGACTGACGACGAAAAGCCGCCGACGAGCTTCTTGATAGCGCCGGAGGCGGCGGAGGCAACACGGGCCATTCGAAAAGACAACTCATATCTAAAGCTGCCGCTTCAGCTTCTGGCAGTGCTGCCGGTACAGCCTCAGGTGGGGCCAAAGGCAGCGGTGCTGGTTGAGGGGCTACGACAGGTGCTGATGTTGATGCAGCTCGCGCCATAGTGGCAGCAGTCTTGGTAGGTGCACTGCTGCTCCGGTGCCGATTGCTTTGGCGCAGCAGAGGCAGCCGCTTGTGGTCTACGGCCGTTGCACCGTTTGCATTCACTGGCTCTCGCTGCGGTGCTGTTTTTCGCGCCGTCTCTGCTGGTGCCGACGGCTGCACTGCAGCGGCAGTGGTCGTGTTCGCGTTGACTGTTGTTCGTCTTGTTGGTGTAGTGGTGCGCACCCTGGGTTGGTAGTAGGTAGGGCCCTTGGACTTCAGGCGGTGCTTGTACAGGGCCACAATGTCCCCAATCGAGTCCGAGGGCTCCCCCCCAATGGGCCGCCGGCGCTGCTGATCTCGGCGAACACGCTCAGCACCATTGCCGTCGCTCGTCCTCTCCTCGAAGTCCCGCCTCTTCCTATGCCTGTATGCATGACCGCCACGGTCCTGAGCACTTCTAGAAGGAAGAGGTGGCGGTGGAGGAGGATTCGAGTGTGAAGCCGCTCCAGGGCCAGCCCTTCTGCCTTCCCTTCTTCGGTCAACATCTGGGTCGTGATCCGGGCGGTGCCCGCCATTTCGCTCGTGCAAATTGCTACTTTCGTCACTGCCATAGCTGTGGCCGCGACTGTGCGTGCGAGCTGATGTGCCAGCACCATGGCCCCCGAACTCGCCTGGCCGAAAGCCTGCAGAGGACGATCCCCAAAACAGCATCGGCTCGGCAGCGAGCTCAAAATGAGGCACCTTGTACACACGTTGAAAGAAGAGAAAGAATGAGATATGCAAAAAAAAATGTGCAAATAGCAATGTCAAGATAGCACAGTGAATCTTACTCCCCGTGAAGGTAAGTTTAGGACGAAAGCGCTAAGAAGCTGGTAGGGTTCTTGAAAGATCTCAAAGCTGAGCCCAGGAAGCTTACCACTTTAGTAGCAAAACTGGGCGCTGACGAGCCTACTGCAGCTCCTGCCGCGACTCCATGAGTTTCATGGTGCGTGCCATGTTGTAATTGTGCAGCTGCTTGAGCTGCGGTCGCGCTGCGCTGTGAGACTACTACATGTGCGTGCTCGCCGCTGTTGCTGTGGAGGCCCATAGTGCGCTTGTATGGGCCATCGTCAGCGCGCCAAGTCTTAACTGCAATTCGTAGTGGAGCTGGTGGTGGACATTGATGCATAGGCGGCGTAGTGCGAGAGAAAACAGGCAGCGGCATTGCGTCCGAGGTTCTAGGCGGTGAGCGGGCGTTCTTTACGCGGCGAGTGGCAAGATTTGTGACGTCAGACACTGGCCCGCTAGGATCAGCTGTCGCGACAATTACGTGGTGATTTCGGGCAATGCGGTGGCGAGATTGATCTTTATCTTGCTTAGGGCCCGCCTACAGACGAAGAGCAGTCAAGAAGATCGTAGAGTTTTACGTAATTACAGCAAAAGTATGAGGACAGAGCTTGAATCTTAAGGCCAAGTGGTGCACTCCTAGACTTTAAATGCAAAGCAAATTCTTGACTCCTTTGCATCGAAAGCCTGGACCATTAATAATATGACTTACCAACGACTCGTATGCTGCCCAAAGAACTGTCGGGTCGCGAACTGCGTCTTCAGGCCGAACCCCCTGCCGCTTCCCGTGGTCCCATACAGCCTGCAACAAGGATGGCACCTCTTGCGCTTTCGAACGAACCGGCGCCGCAGAATCCATGGGTTTCAAGTCTTGGGTAGCTCAAATCGACTATAGATGGAGGTTCGAGACCACGGTCATATCTGGAGCACAGCGAATCGAGGTCGCTTCGGGGAGGTGCGCACCACAGGTCGCATACTACTACGAGGTGAGAAGGTATTTTCGTATTTTCTGAGAAGGGTGTCGTCGATGGTTCTAATATAGTACTCAAAATTATGAACTTTACAGATTTCTGCACATTTTACAGATTCCTTCGAATAAACCTGAACATGAACAATTTGAACATTTACACACCCAAATGACTAAGTAGGCCATGCTTCGGTAAAAGATCAACCGAGGTATGCCATTCGAACTTGATGATGCGGCTTTCTTATAAGGCGCTGGATATCAGGGATTTGTTTGCTCTTCGAAAGGTAACATACGGCCAAGCGATATGCGGTGCATTCAAATTTTCTCGGCGCGCTTACCGACGACGGCCTCATTTCGATAACCGGAGCTCCATGTCAGCAACGCCAAATGCCTTTGCCCTCCTTACGATTCTGCCACGAAGTTCCATGATGCCTGCTTGCTGATTGCTAATTGCTACCCGATTTGTTTCCACTTGCCAGCTTTTGTCATTTTGGATTGATATTATACGGGTTATCCTCATTGACGAACATACGGAAGTTTCCGCACCGTCGCGGAATATGTCGCTTTGTTTCACAAAATGAAGCTGGTGAACAGCGCTTCAGCATATGCCGTGCTTCTGGCCATAGCGAGCATACATTCAATCAATGGATCGCAATCAATTAATTTGCCGACGACACCGGCGTCTCTTCACGGTGCGTTTCCCATGAGCTGTCTGCACGTTGCGAGACACCTTCCACCTGGAATCGAAACTGTGAACCGTCCTCATTCGCGTCAGTTTTTGCTTCTGCAGGGAACAATCGCCACATCTACAAACAACCGGTTGAGCAAGGGCCGATGCATGCTCGATCAGAAGAGTACGCTGCACGTTCACATCCTCGTGATCTCTTTCGTTTTGCAAAGATTGTCCTCCAACTGTCATTTTCGATGATGACTCACCGTTCTCTTGTTCTCAACGCGGTTGCTCCGTCCCATTTACGATTGTTTGTCTGTGTACCAGAGGCTCCAATGTGCCAATGCTGCGAGTGCAGTGTCGAGTCGGCAACAATCACATTCACGCTTTCGTCGACACGGGCGCTCAGGTGCGTTCTCAGCGCATGCTCTATGTCGGTTGTGACGTTTTAACAACTGCCTGCCGACATTTTTGGCATGCCGGGCTCCCCATCATTTTGATTTCGTGTACCTCATACCTTACACTTGATGTCATCATTCTCGCGCATTGTTAATTGTGTCGAAAAGGTGACGGTAATGTCGATGGCTTGCGCGCAGCGTTGCGGCCTCATGTCCCTCGTGGACCAAAGTTTTGCGGGAGACGCCAAGGGCGTCGGCTCCACGCGCATTTTAGGCCGCATCGAGGTGCGTTGTTTTCTCACCAATGTAGTTTTATGTGGTGTTAGTATCAGGGTCCTCTGCGCTTATGGCTGTCCTATTTATGGGGCGACCTAAACAGCCAAATGGGCTACACCCATCTATGCAACTCACGGCGTGTATGCGCGCCCTTCACCATTTCCTTCCTTTTTCCTGCGACAATTCTGGCCGAATTCATGTCATAGGGCGTGGAAATGTACATGGGCTCGCCAAGCGACTCCGTTCGCTTAGAAGCTGTCAACGTGATGGTGCTCGAGGACCTGGACCTTGACATGCTCATTGGCATGGACTTACTGCGCCAAGGCGACTGCGAAATCCGGTTGCTCGACAACGTGCTCCGCTACCACACCGGCCACCCAGGAGCATTGGGCACTCCAACGCCAAGTCCAGCAGCGGCTGCTGCGCCCCCTGCTGCTGCTTCCAACTTCCGCGACTCGTCTCGCCTGGGCTCGAAGCCACCCGGGCGCAAAATCACCGCCGCTGCGATGCGGGGCGCCCTCCGGACCAGCGTGCGCACCGGCCAGGTGATTGGCGGCAGCCCGGGCTGGAGTAGGCGGCACAGCCTCGGAAGCAGCGGTGACGGCAGCAGCTACTCAGCCGGCCGCGGGGGCGACAACGGCGAATTGGCGTACGTTGACGTGCCCTTTTTGGACCAGGAGCAAGTGCAGGCGGTGCGGGTCACGGCCATGCAACGCGCGGAGCAGTTTGCGGCGGACGAGCGCGCGAGGCACGTAGACCGCCAATGCCGCCCGCCGGGGACGCCCGCCTCCTACAGCAACAGCAGGGTGTCACCTGTGTCAACAATCCCTGCGTCGTCGTCTTCAATAGTCCCAAGCAAAGGCTCGTTCGAGTTGAAGCCGTTGACCAATCAGCATCAGCCGGCGCCTGGCGCAGCTACCGCAACCTTGAAGGACACGGAGGCTGCAGCGGCCGCGCGGCAGCACGCGGCCAAGCGCAATCGCAAGCGGAAACAGGCTCAGCGGTCAAGGGTGGAGCAAACAGCCGCGTACTCTGGCGCTCCGAGCGACTTGAGAGAGGCTTCTCCACCCGGTACGAAGCGGCCCCCGTTCAACCCAGCGGCCGAAGCGGCCCGGCGCGCGGCTGCGCTCGAGTTCATGAAGCGGCACAAGAGCAACGAAGCTGCGGCCGAAGCCGCGCGCCTGGCCGACGCTTCCTTTCAGTGCAATCTGGCTGCCACTTTCGACAGCGACAGCGACGACCGAGACGTGAAAGGCATGTAAGCAGCAGCTAAAGTGCTTGCGCATTGTGGTGCACGTCTATTCCATGTTGCGCATTCCAACTCGGCGAAAACGAATTGGACTTGCGATGTGCTGTTTACCGACCATACAAGAGCAATCTCAGCAGAATTTTCGTATCGTATTAGCCAGGCCTCTCAGCACTTATAGTAAGTGATAGAATAGTTAATCCACACGGGCCTGTCCTTGTATGAAGTATGAAATCTTTGTATAATATAAAATATTTGAATTTAAAATTTAGAAATAAAATTAAAAATCTAGAACTTTTTCTGAAGCAGAGAGCCACCAAACTGAACCTGGTTTCCAATAATCTACTTTCCTACGCCGAGGCATATCGATATCGCGATAAAAAAAAGCCGACTTATACTTAGACCTTCTTTCCAATCAGAATTTCCGCGTTCTGAAGTCCAGAGGGCGAGTTTCATGGCAGTTCCTTTTGGAGTTTCATTCCTGGATGGCGAGAAGCGGGTCAAGGCCTTTCTTTGCTGCGATGTGGTTATATTATCTACACACTAAACACTACATTCAGAAAACACTGACTTGGCCTTACCTCGATCTTGATCTATCTAATCCTATGTTCAGAAATCGAGGTGTGGACCTCGGGCTTTGCACTTGCCACAACGCACAGTAAGCCGATCTTATGCTTGGCTTCTCCCCAAAGCAACGAAATCAGAGCATTATACGCCACTCGCCGTCGTCGCTGAAAGCGCGCCCGCTCCCGAAGCTCGGGTACATTTCGTCGACTCGCCCAGCTCCAAGCAGGCCGCTGCCACTGAGACTTTCAAAAAAGCAAAATATTTGCCAATGGAACAATAGAAAGAAGTGTAAAAAGAAGCGCATTATCAAAGAGTTGAAAAACAATTGAGGCGGCATATCTTGGCTTATGACTCGCAACCAAAGCACCCAAGAGGACCTGAACGCCATCGAAACGCAAACGTTTTTTCTCTGCGGCACAAGTATATTGATAGGATGCACACTGCCCCTTCAGTACATGCGCCACGCAATTTACGCATACCGTTCCTTCCTCCAGGCGCTACCACACTGCAGTTAACGCATTCACTACAATTTGTAAAAGAAAAAAAAGTATGCATCTACCTGGCAATGTGGTCCAGCAGCGCATCGGCGTCGGTGCCATCGCTGGGGTCGGTGCCGTTTAACCCCACGCCCAGCTCGGGGCACCCACAGCCGAACCACCCATTGCGAGACACGCAGTCTTCGAGCACCCGATTCCAGCACGGGTCTTGGATCAGCACGTCGGGGGAGCCCACCACAATGCAGAGCGCCTGTAGTGGTGAATGGATGGGTGGATGGGTGGGTGGGGGTGTGAATAGACGCGCTGAGATGAAATAACAACGTTACAACACCACGTTCGAGTTCACAAATGCCTTGGCATTCCCTCATGAAGCGCGCGCTTGTAGGAATGAATTACCTGAGCGCGGGTCAGCGCCACGTTGAAGCGTTTTGGGCTCAGCAACAAGCCATAGCCAGGCGCGTCTTCAAGCCCGTTGGTCTCTGTCGAGAGAGCCCCTATAGTCTTGGCATTGGGCCCATTCGTCAACGAAGCTGCGCCTTCACTGCTGCTGCGAGCACCTTTGCGGCGCTTCAAAAAGTCCTTGCGCGCTACCACAGTGGAGATAATAATAACCTGTCAACAAAAAAAAGAGAATTTCAATAACGAAATCAAGCCCCTTCAAAAATATCGCCAGAAACCTCGAGGGATCAGCACTTTCTATTGCAGGCAACTGTAGCTTCATAGAGGCATCGGTTTCAGGGAAAGAGCAACACAGAGGAACAGCAAAAAAAGGAAGAGAAGAGAAGAGAGAAAATAGAAAAAACAGAAAACAGGTACATGCCCCAGCACCTTATGCTCGTTGCCCTGAAAGTCTTCGACTTGGCCTACATTCACATTCCCGTATCCCCGGTCGCGCAGGAGCCGCCGCAGCCGCAGCACCTGCACTCGAAAAGCCGCCACAATGCCAATGTCCGAGGTGGACACCGCTACCTTGGAGGAACGCAGCAACTGCTTGACGAGGTCTACTACCTGTCGTGTAGGGCAGTACAGTAGAAGGTGTGGGTAAGTGTGTCGATGTTTGGGTGTGTTTTATCTCAGAAAAAAAAACACGGGTAAATACTGCATGACCATATGATACTAGAATTAGTCGAAGTGAAGTGGCGAAAATGACGAGGATGAGTGAAAAACGAAGCCACAAGCTACAAATATGACAAAGAACACTCGACAAATAAACAAAAGAAATAAATGCACAAGCACGTACCATTTCTGCTTCAATCAAGTTGAAATAGGACGGCGAATCAATCTCCGCTTCTTCGCGCCCTCTTACGCCGTAAAACAGCATCGGGTGCTGCCCCGGTAAACCCTCCCATTTCAAAAGGGAATGGGTCAGACTTGGGTCGGCGTGCTCTTCCAATTGCCCGCTGTAAAAGAGCTGCGACGGCACGTCGAGCAACGCCGCGTGCGAGCGGTAATTGGCCGAGAGCATGGCGATCCAGCGAGAACTATGCCAGGTGCTACCAGTAGAAGTACTAGCTTTACCAACGCCTTCACCGTTACTGCTGGTGCTGCTTCCAGTGCCACCGCTACCACCACCGCTGTTACTCGTGTTGCTATCACTGCCACTGCCGCCTTTGCTTCGGCTTGTGTCGTGCTGTTGGCTGCCCATGCAGGCCATTAAGCGCTCCTGAAGGCTGAGCCCGAGGCCAGCCGCTCGCGCCACTCCACTGCGCACCGCGCCTCCCAGTTGCCGGGGGTCGCCGCACAGCACTACAGCGGTGGTAGGGCCAACCAAACTGAGCGGAATCAACACTTCTGGCTCGAGGGCCTAAGTTCCGAAGAAGATGAAGAAGAAGAAGAAGAAAGAACGAAAGTTTAGTACGACAAAGTGAAAACGAGGTGTTTACAAAAATCTAGGAATTGGCGGTGAAAACACAGCCAGCTGTGAACATGTAATGTCCTTCACTGCAAGCGACGAAATTTATGAAAAGTCCGCGCAAGCGACAAAAAGGACACCTGGCAGGACTCGTCGACGACAATGTGAGAAAAGCTGCCAGGCTCCCAGCCGAACAAACGCAGCTGCCCAGCCCCCGCACATGTGCACACAATCACCTACCGTTCCATAGGAGTGGTAAGCACAAAGCACGAGAATCGACAATCACACAAAGATAAAAATAAACGATTGAAGCTCAAGGAGATGTTGGAAGCAAACCAAACAAAGGTTAACATCTCTCAGTCAGTCAGCGAAATGAAGGAAAGAGTGGAAAGAGGAGAACAAAGGTTAACATCTCTCAGTCAGTCAGCGAAATGAAGGAAAGAGTGGAAAGAGGAGGCATCCATGCTTCTCATACTTCGTAAGGAGATGTCGGCGGGCAGTTCGGGGCTAGGACACCGTCGTCACCAGCCGCCACAA
>Ga0307930_1003802_pt1 | contig 10859 bp, 7 predicted proteins | sample OrgLakmetageno46_FD_203161 | JGI IMG/M metagenome (GOLD analysis project Ga0307930, IMG submission 203161) | Saline water microbial communities from Organic Lake, Antarctica - #46 | ecosystem: Environmental > Aquatic > Non-marine Saline and Alkaline > Saline | place: Antarctica: Organic Lake... | reverse complement strand
TCAAAACATGCAGTCATCTCTCGTTTCAACATCCTTGGCATTTCATAGTACAATCTTCAACGTATTGGTTTCCACTCTGCTATCTGATTTATACACCTCCTTATTCATATATATATATCGCGTAAAGCTACGATGCGATTGGCCGCTACGAGCGCTTTGCGTCGGACAGCCGCAAGATGATGGAAGCAGGTGGGGTATGGGAATTAACCAAAGATCAAGAAGCAGGTAGCAGCAGCGGTAGCTTGAAGGTTGCCGATGGAGATCTGATTGAAGTGTTTCATGAAGGCAAAAAAGGTCGATCAACGACAGAAGACGCTGAGAAAACGAAGAAAGCGAGTCGGCACGCTCACTGGTGGGCGAAACAGGAAGGCGTACCCGAGTACAAACGAGGAAATGGCGTGGCGTCTCAAGTGTGCGCACACTACACTTTGCCTTTGCTGCAGCGCACCTACAAGCTGTACAAAGCCGATTTCGACTACTTTGGGTGCGTACTTGCGTGCGCGCAAATGAACTGAGTTTACTAAGGAATACGGAATAGAGTGTTGTTTTTGGCACTAGGAGATGTAGGTTGATAGGCGCGCATGATTGACTCATTCATTGAGGTTATGTTTTTCTGGCCTCTCATTGGCACTCATTGGATGTGCTGGTTGTGAGCAGAGAACCTCAACCTCTATTTATTCACCCAAGGCACATGATTTGTCTTTTGATTTATAATTTAATTCCCTTGCCTCCCTTGTCAATTGCACAGGTACAGGATTGAAGGTTGGGCAGAGAAATGCAAAGGCCCGTGGGCTGGCGAGCCTGATGCCACAAACGCAAACACCGAAGAAGACGAGTACGCTGACGATGACGACGGAGCAGCAGAACACCACGAAAAAGCACTGGCAAAAGCGAAGTTAAAGAACAAGAAGGCAAACGCAAAGAAGTTGTGGTTCTTCTGGTGATAGTAGTGTGCGACGCCAATGGGTATCGAGGTACATCTGTAATCGCTGCCTCTCGTCGTCTATAGCACTACAGATCTGTAATACTAGTTGGATACCTGATCTAAGCTGCGTCCTCAAATAAGAACAATAAATAACTGAACTGCGGCGGCCCTGCGCCTTCAAATGCCCATCCTACGCAAAACTGGCCATGATGGAGCTATGGACTGTAGGTAGTAGATAATTATATGTATATACTATATACATACCAAATACCATATACCATAGAGAATAGCCACCATTCATCATTCATGCCATTTAAAACAGTAAATATCTGAATTTGGATTCCGGTATTCAAAGAAGAAGTAAAAGATTTACCTGGTGAAGTCATTCATTCAAAAGGGGAAAGCACTTAGGCTATTCATACAGGAGATTTCCTTGGTTCATGAGCATGATGGAAATTTATGGCCGAAGGCTGCATTTCTGTGCTATAATAGAGGCCTAAAAATGCACGCTCGGAATGCCCTTGAACAAATTCTTGACCAATCTGCCTATCTCAATCGCAGCTTTCTAGTCCCTCAAGACTTCTTTTGCCCCCTCGTGTCCATGAGCAGCGGCCAATTCGAACAATCTTGCAGACTCCAAGTAACTTGTCTCTACACCGCGGCCAAACACGTAAAAGTTCCCCAGGTTATATTGCGCCTCTGCAACACCTTGATCAGCTGCCTTTTTCCACCATTTCGCTGCCTCCACGTCGCTCTGCTCTACACCGCGGCCCTCAGCGTAATAGACTCCCAGGATAAACTGCGCCCCCTTATCCCCTTTCTCAGCGGCCTTCCTTCTCCACTTCGCCGCCTCCACGTCACTTTGCTCTACACCACGACCAGCCTCAAACATATGACTCAAGCTGCACTGCGCACCTTTATTTCCTTGCTCAGCTGCTTTTTCGAACCATTGCGCTGCCTCTTCGTTGCTTTGCGCCACGCCGCAGCGGCCGTGTTCAAATAGTTGCCCATAAAAGTACTGTGCCATCGCAAATCCTTGCTCGGCTGACTCTTTCCACAATCGCGCTACCTTAGAGTGATCTTGCGCTATATCGCGGCCGTTATAGTACTTGAAGCCGAGTGCAAGCTTTGCCTCTTTGTCTGCTTGGTCTACTGCTTTCTCAAGCCACTTCAATGCTTTCAAAGGGCTCTTTTCCACACCACGGCCCATTTCATAAAAGGTTCCCAAGCTAAATTGCGCATTGGCATGCCCCTGCTTAGCTGCTTTCTTGTACCACCGCACTGCCTCCAGGTCACTCTTTGAGATGCCGCGGCCTATGTCATACGATTGGCCAAGTCTATACATGGACTCTATATCACCTTGAGCAGCTGCTTTTTTCCACCACCGAAACGCCTCCACGTCGTTCACTTCAACCCCGTCCCCACCCCTATAATACATGAGACCTAGGTTAGACTGCGCGAGCTTGTATCCTTGCTCAGCTGACTTCAACCACAATCGTGCAGTCTCCGAGTCATTTTGCTTGACACCACGGCCAGTTTCAAACAACATTCCCAGAGCAAATTGTGCGACCTCGAAGCCTTGATCGGCTGCTTTTCTGTACCACAATGCACCCGCCACGTCATTCTGTGCCACACCGCGACCTTCAAAGTGAAGATTGCCCAAATTATACTGCGCAACCATGTGCTCTTGCTTCGCTGCCTTCGCGTACCACTTCACCGCTTCGTCGTCACTCTGCGTCACACCGTGGCCGTTCTCGTACAAGTGCCCCAGCGAACACTGCGCTTCCGAACACCCTTGCTCAGCTGCGGCGTGCCATTTAGTTACTGCTGTCTCTAAGTCTAGCTGTGCTTCAGCAGGAAGCGTAGACCAAGTTGCTTCACCGCGCTTTACTAGTTGAAAAGGTACGAAGTAGCACTGGGAAGCCTCATCGTCGAGCAATTCAGGCCCAGGTGGAAGTGGAGAGCGGCATACGGGGCACGTTTGCTTCATCCCGAGCAGACGTAAGTCCGCGAGGCAGGCGACGTGAAATTTGTGGGTGCACTCAAGAGTAGCAGCCGATGCATCAGCGAGCGGGTCGAGACAGATGCTGCACTTCTCTCCGGTAGCAGCCGCCCCGGATGCAATGTCAACATCATGAGCATCCGCAGAATCCTGTTGCTGCGGAACTCGATCAGCTTTAGAGACACAGCGCTGCTTATGGCTAGACTTCCAGTGAGCCCGCTGGCAATCTCGGCTACAATACACTTCTAACCCACAACGGGCGCAAGCTGACAGCTCGAGGGCTCTTGCACTTCCCTCAGGCGCGAGACAATTGCCGCAGACTTTTCTTGAGACGCCTTTCTTACTTTTAGCCTCATTCATCGCACCGGACGATGCAATTCAAGGCGCTGTCTGGAGATAGACCTTGAACAATGCACGTGCGCAGCGAACAAGCGGCTGAGTAGTATGCTATGAAGCGTCGCCAAAAGACACACCGCGCTACTGTAAATGTTGGCTTTTGCTACGAAGCAGAGATGGTGCTATATTATTCTGTTAGCTTTCACGTACGCGCGTACACAGGTTCGCATACTACAGTACTACAGATCTGTAAGTAGTGTGAAGTAGTGTGAAGTACTTTTGGCTTTCTCTCAAATACACCACTACCTACACTGTACTGCTTTGAGTCTTGAGTCGGTCGACAGTTGACGCCCAATGGCATCTGCCGCCACGGCGACTACTCCATTGTGGAAGCTTGAGGTTGAGCGCGAAGCGAAGAGCGGTTACTATGTGGTTATTCCTGACTCCTTCGAGCGCTTGAGGGATCCATTCGTGGCTCCTCATCTACGGAAATGGCTCGTGCTCAACAGCGTGCTTCTGCACCTTCAAATGGGGGCTACGCCTGTGCTCCTGTACCCGTTAGGTCTAGATTTCAGAACAAACGCGGCTGTGCTAGGGCTTTACGGGGGGTCATTTTACGTGGCAATGTCCGTTGGTGGCGCCTTCGCGGGCTACATGTTTCGTCGCTTTCGCATTGCCCAAACCCTTGCGCTGTGCGTAAGCGGTGCCGCAGCGAGCTCTATGTTCACGGCTACCCTGCCGACTAGCTCAGGAAAGAGTGTGATGGCTCTAGTGCTGCTCCGGATTATGTTTGGACTCTGCCAGGCGATTATCATGGCTCATTCCTTGCTATGGGCCAGGCGGACTGCGCCTCGAGATCGCACGAAGGCGTGGCTTACAGTGTTTCAATTTGCAATCCCAGTGGGCATTTTGTTGGGCTATTGTGTAGCAGCAGCCGTATCAGTAGGATTTGAGCTAAAAGTAGATGCTTCAGTACCACCTGCGCACTGGCGACTTGTCTTTGTCATTCAATCCTTGGTGTTGGTGCCATTTGCATGGCTGTTTTGGAACTTGCCCGATGAGCAGCTCGCAGTATTTCCATGGGCAGCCTCCTCATCGAACTTCACGCCTGAGGCACCATCCGCGCACACGGGATACGGCACGACTGAATTTCATGACTCGCATGGCAGTTATCGCGAAGTAGCAGATAATGATGCCGTGTCAACTATGGAATCGTCGATGGATCCTAATCTTCCTACAGATAGTAATACAACATCTAATTCTGTTGAATTTCCACCACCCGCGCCAGCCGCTAAAGATAGCGCGCCTAAAGATGCAGCCTCAATGCTCTCAGCTGGTGCTGAAGTGTGCTATGTCGACAATTTGGGTGCACAGGTTCATGGGGTCATTCTTGAGAGTACTGGACAGAAAATTCGCGTTGCACCAAGTGTGACCCAGAGTATCAAGCAGGAAAAAGCTGAGAGTGCACCATCTGTGCCTCCAATTCCTCAAACTACTGACCGTACATGGACTGCCGTTCCGGGTTCATCGACAACTGTAGCAGCTCCAGCTGAAAAGGATGTTCCTGTATCTGATGAAAGTGCTATGGCCGAAGAAGCCAAGAAGGATGTTGCTGCAGCGATAGACGAACATGAGGATGGCGTGGATGGAGTAGCTACTCAAGACGATGACTTGAGCAGAGCACCTAGTAACGACTTATCTGCTACTGAATCTCAAGATGAAGCTCATGCCAATAGGAAATTGTCTCCAGTGGACGCTCTTGCCACGCAAACTAAGTCAACTTCTCCAGAGAGCAGTGAGGAGACTCCTCAGGTCAGTGCTCCAGCTGATTTACCATCTTCCATAGCTGCGCCGGTGGCTTCAACTGCTACAGGAGAAATACCAACAGCGTTGTCCTCTCAAGAGAATCTCCAGGAAGAAAATTTGTTGATGGTGGAGAAAGAGAAGTCCTTGATAACGGATGGTAGTGAGGGAGCACCCATAGTTGACCCTGCCAGCGAGGATGCACCAAGCCATTCCACTACTACGTCTGTGCCGACGTCTGTGGCCACTGAAAGTGCATTGGACGATGGTGCATTGATTCCGCACCCAGAAGATGCTTCACTTAGTGGAACAGAAGGGCCATCAGATCCGACCACTGCACTGGAAGCTCCAGAGACGGCTGCAGCCTCTCCTGATGAAATTTCGCCTACTGCAACAGGACCTGTGAATGAACCACCATCACTCAAGGAGCCGTGTTGGGTGGACGTGGCAAATATCATTCAAATAATTTCACCTGCTCTCACCGAGAATGACGAAGCTGAGTCAGCGATATCGCCGACGGTGGGAGCAAGCGGCAGTAATGCTGGTTTGACTTTCTTTAGCCCCATTACAGCAGGAGCTCAATTGCCTGACGTCACCGCCGCTGACACTTCACCTCCAAGTAGTTATCTCACCAACCCTAGCAATGCTCCACGCGTTTCACCGGCCGAGGCGCTGGCAGCCGCTGCGCTCTCGCAGCGGCGCCCGCGCAGAACGGCGTGGAATGAGAAGGAGCCAAGCAGCAGCAACCAAGGAGGGGGTATGGCTGCAGCTGCGTCTGCACCCAGTGGGCCCGAACTGCGGCTGGAATTCTCGAGTGGCAGTGAACCACGCACTGACGCTGACGTGGCTGCTGCAGCGGCCGCCGTAGCGGTGCGGGCAGCTGCAGCGAGTACGGTAGCCGCTGGTGCAGCCGCAGGCGCATCTATGATGGCGCACTTCCGTGGCATTGTTGCTCTGCAGGCCGCGCTTCTTCGCATTCCCAACTATGCACCGCTGCTGGGGGCCCTCTGCGCAGTGTACTTTGTCGCCACCGGCCTTCAGTTCTATTCAACGTCCTATCTCTTGATTGGGCTGGGCCTCCCACCGCTAACTGCTTATTTGTACGTGGTTTTAGTGTTGTCCACCGCACCAACCATGGGTGTGGCTACAGGGAGTTTCTTCGTGCAGGCCCTCGAATGGCTCGGCGGCTTCCGAGGCCGGCAACGGCTGGCGAGCTTGCGCCGATGTGGCTACTTGGCCGTCCTGGTGGCCGCTGCATCGTCGCTGAGCTTGCTGTACCCGCACCTTGCAGTAGGGCAAGAAGTAGCGCGCCTGTGGGCGACCGCGTTTCTGTGCGCAGCGCTCTTGCCCACGCTCTCAGAATTGTTGGCCACGGCGGTCCCGCGAGAGCTGAAAACGGAGTCAGGAACCTCGGTTCGTACCCGTGCACATAGCTTCAAGCAGCATTTCGAGAATTTAACATTGCTAATCTTTCAAATGGGTGTCTGTAATTACTTCTCGTATTTGCATTACAAGCAATAATAAATACTTTACGAAGTTTTTGAAATACGTTTTCTCACTTCTTCTGCATTTTCCAACTTACTACAGATGCGCTTGGTGGTGCACCTCCTCGGAAACTGCTCTGCGCCTGTTCTGATTGGGTGGTTCATGCACGTCGTGCACTCCGAGCCGCCCAGCTACATTGGCCACAGCAATAGCACTCAAATTACTACTAGTAGTAGCAGTAGTGGCGACAGTTACGGATCCTTGCGCCGAGGCGATGACGATGGCAACATGGGCGGAGGGATTTTGATTATTCCTAGTACTAGTAGCAATTCTACCTCCACCGCGACTGATTACTTTTGGGAATGCGACGCAGGTTGCGCGCATCGCACCGCTTTTCGTTTGCTTCTTGCTTGTGGTATCATACCTGTCTTCCTGGTGAGTTACGCGTGCTGGATCGAAGTGCAGCGGCGCGACGCGGAGGCCAAAGCCCAAGAGCTCGCGGACATTCAAGCGGACACGCGCCGCGCGGCTCGCCATTCCCCCAACAACACGGCGAATGCGGCAGCTCCGTGGCTTCTGCCGCTGCCGGCGAATACGGTCAGCAGCACCGGCATGCGCAGTGGCGCCAATGTGACTCCGCCTTTGTCGGCCTTATAGCGTGCTCTAAGGATCTTATGGATATGGGTGCGTTGGGCCGTTTATGATAATAGCGCCGTTTCCTGCTGTTTTTTAAGGCCTTAGGCCTTGTGTAGAAGCAGTGGGCCTTTGTTGCCTACTGCCTACTACCAACTGTACTGCTGGCCGAATAAGCCAAATAGTGGGTAGTCGAATATGTGATATAGGCTTAAGTTGCAGGCTACAGGCTATTGCTACTACATATTACATATTACGTAGGGGGTTATCGAGTTATAGATATAAAGCCCTTCCAAACCTTTCCTCTGCTTTAAGTGAAGTCGTATAACCCACTTATTCCATATCCGCTTTTGTTGCGAGGGATTTATAAATTCAACACACAAGGGCATCGGGCATCTCCATCTCCTAACCTTCGGTTGGAGTTGAAAAAAGTCGTTCCCTGGTGACACACGAACGAGCACTCAGTCCCGCCGACTTGTTCGGAGGAAAGGCGCCAGTTGGAGCCTTAATTGGCCTTCTGGAGCGAATTCGCTAGCGCATTTGCAGCTCAAGTGCATTCTTTATGTGCCTCTGTGACTGCTGTGTACTTGTCTTTCTTTGTTTTTGGGAGAGTATTAACTAGACTAGACTAGTTCCCTGGTGCTCACTCAGCACGGCCACTCTCAAACAGGAAACGCAAATTATGCTGCGCCTCGACACTTCCTTGGAAAGCTGCTTCCTTAAGCCATTTTACGGCCTCGGTGTCACTCTGCTTCACGCCACGGCCCTCCATGTACAATAGCCCGAGATTGTACTGCGCCTTGACATTACCTTGATCCGCTGCTTTTCTGAACCACCGCGCTGCTTCCTTGTCGCTTTGCTTCACGCCGCGACCGTTGTACAAATGTATCCCAAAATGGCATTGCGCATCTGCGTGCCCCAGTTCTGCCGCACTGCGCCATAGCTCTGTCGCCTTCGCGAAGTTCTGCTTCACACTGCGGCCGTGAGCGTAGAAAGTCCCCAAAAAGAATTGCGCCTCTGCATGTCCTTGGTCCCCAGCTTTCTTGTACCACCGCATCGCCTCCACGTCGCTCTTGGCCACGCCGTCCCCAGTATCGTACATGTTTCCAAAGTAACATTGCGCTTGAGCATGTCCTTGCTCAGCTGCTTTTCGCCACAACTGGACCGCTTTCTTGTCGCTTTACGCGACGCCATTGCCACGGACATAAAAGAGCCCCAAGTCAAATTGCGCGTCAGCATTTCCTTGGTCAGATGCTCTTTTGTACCACCGCACGGCCTCAGCATCACTCTGAGCCACTCCTTGGCCAAGGTCGTGCAAATGCCCTATTGAGTACTGCGCCTGTGCAATTCCTTGCTCCGCGGCCTTCCGCCACCATCGCGCGGCTTCCACGTCGCTCTGTTTTACGCCAGTGCCCGCGTTGTACAGGATCCCCAAGTTGTGCTGTGCGTTGGCATTCCCCTGTTCGGCGGCCCTTTTCCACCACCGAGCCGCCTCCACGTCACTCTGTGCCACACCCTTGCCATTCTTGAACATGAGACCAACTTGGGATTGCGCCTTCGCATCGTTTCGTTCTGCTGCCATCGTGTACCATCGCGCCGCTCCTACGTCACTTTGAGCCACACCGTGGCCCTCTTCAAACACGTGGCCCAAGTGAAGCATGGCCTCAACGAATCCCTGTTCGGCCGCAGCCTGCCATCCAGCGACCGCTGCATCCACCTCCTGCTGGGCCTTGGCTGGAAGGGCAGACCAAGTTGCTTTGCCCTGGGCTACAAGTCGAAGAGCTACAACGTAGCGTCGGGCAGCTTCCTCGTTGAGTTGCTCCGGCCCCGCTGGAAGTGGAGCACGGCACAAAGGGCAGGTTTGTTCAACTCCTAATTTCCGCAGCTCTGCTACGCACGCGACGTGAAACACGTGGTTGCATTCTAGAGTCGACGAATCTGCGAGCGGATCAAGGCAGATGCTGCACTTCTCTCCGGCAGCAGCTGCTTTAGATGCGTTGTCATCAATACAAGTACCCAAAGGATCTTGTTGCAGCGGCACTCGATCAGCTTTGGCGTTGCAGCGCTGCTTGTGATCAGACTTCCAGTGAGCTTTTTGACAGTCCCGACTGCAGTACAGTACGAGGCCACAGCGGGCGCAAGCCGAGAGCTTGGAAACTTTTGCGCTACCCTCAGGCTCAAGACATTTCCCACACACCTCTTTCGAAATGGCTTTCTTCTCTTTTGCTTGGCTCATCTCACTACACGCCCAGCGGCACCTCTGTCTGTAGCTATAGAGCTGAGCGAGCCGGGCGACTATATTTTTGAGGCGTTCGTTAGAGTTTGTAAAAATAAGTATTGTTTTGACCCAAATATGTAAACAATTTAGTAAATGCGGCATCTAGACTATACAGCGATAAATAAAAATGTCGGGTATGATCCACCTGATGGCAGTCGGGATTTGGATTTGGGGTTCCTCGTTCCTCTTCCCTCAGGCTTTAATCCTGGTGAATTCCGGTTGGTAGGGTCTATTGGCAATTGGTGTACGCCCCCTCTTCGCGGCTCTCAAGGCCGCCGTGGGAGTTTTCTCCTTAGGGGTGCTTAAGGCACACACTTGTTGAATTCCTTTGTGCTAGCCTTCTAATTCCTGCCCTTCGGGGCCTGTATCAAAAATGTACAAAAACAGTATAATTAAATATGAGAGCGAGAAGGATCTACTTTTCATATTCTGTAAATAAAAGCCACGTACTCTGGAAAAGGCGAGAAGCATGTTGCTTATATACGTATAAAGTTACTTACTTGGCGAAAGGGTGTTGCATACTTAAGTAGTACGCAGTACTTATTTTTGTCAAAACGTTTCATTGAATTTTATCCTCGTTGCCTAAATTCGTTTGGAAGTCAGAATCGATGTCAGAGAGAAATAATGAACACAGCGGGAAGTGAAAAAACCTCCATCTCCCTCTAGCCTATATTGATGAACACTGAAGTGCGGCATGCTCTGGCTCTAAACTGCATAGACACGGTTTTCCCGGTTTCGTCCGAATTCGCTGAAATGCCCCTCTCGATACTCCCAAGTACCAAGGTTGCTTTCTTCGTGGCGGGCCTTAGGTGGAACATATGCCCTTGCCTACTTGCATACTGGGAACTGGTGTGAGACAAGGGCCTGGGGGTGGCACTGGGGTAGTATATACCGAACTGCCGACCAGTTTTACTTGCTTTTGTGTTTGGTGGTTGACAAGAAGAGCATTTTTGCACCAACACCAACCAGCGCCTTCATTTAAGGACAGAGCACTTGGTCAGAACAAAACCGAGATATCCGAGAACCGAGACCATTCTCGGATCCGAGTTTTGTGCACATCTGACGGGGATCTTCACACCTAAACTCGGACATCTTTTCTGGGAGGGCGGATATGTAGAACCTGATCTCCCCTGTAAGGGGAAGTCACAGAGGTTGAAGTCACAACTGCTGTGCACTTCCTTTTTCTTATAACCTTTTCTATTAAACTATTGCCTAGTACTTCTTCTACTTCTACAGGTATAAGGCCTCCAGTACTCTAAATGAATTCCTCTGCGAATGATTCCTTCGATCCTACTCATTCTTCGGACTCGGGCTCGGACGGCACCCCGGATAGTTCTTCGGTCTATGCTGAACGTTACTCTGCTCGCTCACTAAATGACACTCTTCTCGCGGACACG
>Ga0307930_1003801_pt1 | contig 10859 bp, 13 predicted proteins | sample OrgLakmetageno46_FD_203161 | JGI IMG/M metagenome (GOLD analysis project Ga0307930, IMG submission 203161) | Saline water microbial communities from Organic Lake, Antarctica - #46 | ecosystem: Environmental > Aquatic > Non-marine Saline and Alkaline > Saline | place: Antarctica: Organic Lake... | reverse complement strand
TGCCCCTCTCCCTCCTGAATCATTCCGCACTTGCTTTGTTTGCGCAACGCACGCGCATTCCCACTTCTGCCCGCAGCATTGGCTTCTGTGCCATTTGGGTTTGTATTAGTTCGAGTTCGAGTTCAAAAGTGTTATGTACACACCCATCGCAGCTGTCTGCACCAATAGGATAACCGATTAAAACACATTCCCGGCAAATACTCTTTTCCAATTGGTGCACGCTGTAGTAGATTCGTGTCAGGTATGGTCCTCACAACCTTCTTACATCCCGCATAATGATGCAGTAACAGAGCTCAGGACTCTGGTTTTCGTGCTCAGCCTGATCGGCAAGGGTTTGGCCCACCTCTGAAAGAATGTCTCAAACTCACCACCTTGGGAAAACTGAGTTCAGCGCCCTTGGAGAAACGGGGTCCTTCAAGGACCTCCCGGGAAGTCCTCATCATCATGGGTTGTGCCCGTTTTGTGGGGTAATAAAATTTCTGAATTCAACAGCGAACTATCGACCGATTTTCATCGCAAGTCATGCTGATCCAGACGCGGTGTTACTTTTTGAATGCCAAGGGATCAATACCGTAATTTCCTGCTTCCGCATATGCGGAACTTGTGGGAATGTCGTTCGGGCGGCGATCAAGCTGCTTGCTGGGACCAGTGCAACCTGGAATCATTTTCTGAACAGCATTATCCCGAATAGGTGTGCAAGGCGCGAAGCTTTATCTCTGAGTATTGTTCTTACATCTCAAGGTAAACCTCTGATTGAGTTGTTCAGATCCATTCGTGACAATCAGAGAGCTATTCTTCTCAGTAGTTCCAATAAGACCACGCCAAGCACGAGTGCATTCGGCGTCGGTGACAAGGTCTCTGTTGAACAGCGCAACCGATCGAGCGAGAAAGAGGACACAGGTGTTGGTGAAGTGCTTCACGTTGAAGTAAAGACGACAGCAAGTACGCGCAGTGTTTTTTATTCAGTTCGATACAATGTCGACAACCGCATCGAAAGCGATTTGCCTGAATCACTTCTCACGGGTTACTCCACTCTTGATGACAATAAACGGCGCCGTGTCGAAGAATGTGATGATTCAAACAGCAGCAGCAGCAGCAGCAGCAGCAGACCAAAATTTGGGAACTTATCTACCCGGAAGCCTAACCAAGGATATAGTGAACTTCAGGAACGCATTCGCTACCTGGAGGCTGAAGTAGTGCGCGGCCGAATGCAATGGAATTTTGTCCATGCGAATAGTGATGCAGCTAATCGAACTTAAACGGGGAGTATGAGAATCCTCAGGAGTCGTTCTTCGTGGTATTTTCATAGCTAGGGCGTCAATCAACACCCGCCCCGAATGATCGAAAGCCGCGCTGCAAGGAGATAGAAATAGATTTAGGTACGAGGTGCGAGATACGGAAGATAGACAAAGTTTAAGTTAGTTTCACGTCTTAGCTCTCCTTACATTCAAGAATTCGAATTCGGCTTCCTCTTAACCCCAGAAGTGCCTTGTGCCTTGAATTGTATTATGGAAGCTAGCGCTCGACAGAATTTTGGCGCGCTTCTCGCTTCTTTCAATTCTTCATCATGGTAAAATTGGAAATTTGATTTGGAATAATAAGCAAATCGGAAGTGGAAGTAAGGAGTAAAATCTATCGAAGTACGCCATTTGTTGGAGTTTCGCAAGCCGCAAGTGCGCGGAATCGCATGCTTCCCACCATACTAACAGAGCTCTATTTACTGCATGTCGTATTATTTATAGTTTACAGTATAATCGTAATCGTTTATTGTTTACCTGAGTTGGCTTTTGGGTTCGGAGTTATTAGATACCATTAAGTTTGGGTTAAGATGAGATGCTTGACAAAAACAAGAGAAAACTGAGGAGCGAAGTAGGCACTGCATTCTGGCGCTATATTTGGAAGAATATGGTGAGTATTGGATGACTTTCGGAGCCTTTATTATTTCTTTGATGCGGCGGTGAAACTGGTTGACGGCAGATGCACAAGCATCGACAATGTTGGCAGTTGGTGGTAGGCAGAAGCGCTGGGGGTGAAAATCTGGAATTGAGAGTGAAAGAGGCATTATGCAAGCTGGTGGAAGGGGCAGCAAGCGCTGAACGGCGAGCAACTTCCAGACCAAAACTGCGACATACGATGAACAAGTGTGTGCAGCTCGACAGAAGAAATGGGCGTTTGGAAAATGCCCGCATTCAGGCATTCCACGTCAGCGTAAGTCGGCATTACCGCGTTAAAAAATGACGATAAAGACACACTGCGAATCAAAGAGCAACACAATATTATCACTGTCTGCCTGCTGACGAAAACTGATCATGAGCACCGCCAAGAGTCGTCTCCATACTTGCGCCAAATAATTATCCTTGCATCTTCGCCACGAGTTCAACACGAGCACGTAAGATGCCATGAAAAAGTCATGCAAACGCAACAGCAGCGTCGTCTTGTCAGACCCTCCTGGTCGCTTGGCAACACCGTCAACTGCGCTCGGCAACTGTACATGCCCGCACGCAGCTCGTGCATCGAAAATAATCAATAGATAGAAAAAGAAAGAAAGAAAACGAAATGGAAAACAAGAAGGAAGCAATATTTAATTCACTACGAAACGTCAGAGTAGGGCGACGAAGATTTCGGTGAGACGAAGAATATCATTGAGGGCTGAGACACGATCCAGGAAGCACTTGCATGCTCGGTGATTTCTTGGTTGCATTGAGAGCGCTCCTGAGCGACAACCTGAGAACGTTAATTGAGTTCCTTGGCCGTGATGCCCTCGTACTCAGCGAGTGATTCCAAGTCTAAGGTCACGTTGCCCGCCGCTTTGGTGTCGACGAAAGATCCAGAGGCACCTGCCGTGTTTGAGGAGTCTCCTGGCACAAGCACTAAACCGCAAGCTTTCAACCAAGTCCTGCACTCGGCTTCTGCTTTGGCCTCTAATTTGGAAGCTTCGTGCGCTGCTTGCGCTTCTGGGCCGCTCAGGAACGCTGCAGCGTCCGCTGTTTCTTCCCTTTCTTTCTCTTCAATGTTCTGGTTCTCGTCGTCGTCGCTTAAAAAGGCGCAAAAATTGAGGGCGCGGCTCAGGAAGGCTACGGGGAGTGGGCTCGGCTTGTAAGCTCGAAGCATCGTGCGCAAGGCTGCGAGGCGCACCTGAGAAAGAAGCACAGAGGTAAGCAGAAGAAAACAGAGAATATGTGAGCAGCATTGCAAAATATTGCCTACTTGAATTGATTCCGTTGTCTAAACCGTTGCCTCGCTTACCTTGGGCACTAAACTATCCAGCACAAACTGCCCCATGTGCGGCGCGGTGTCGTAAAGGTTGAAGAAACGCACAAAATTGCCATGCCGTAAAGCTTGAACCACTGACACTGCATGCTGCACTGGTACCGAGGTAAACAGGGGCGCATCTAACTTCTCGTGGTCGTTCCCTTCAGCACTACTATGTGATTCTACGGCAGAAGACTTGGAACTGCGATGCAGATCAGCTAAGAAACTGACAAGATCAGAAGTGGCGCGAGAGTAGCAATAGTACAGGATGCGGTATGCTGCAAATTCCGCAGGGTGACCAACAACTCGGGCACTTTTATTACTGGCTTCATCCGTCGCAGTACTTTCGTCGCCGTTGTCATCAGCTAGCACACGGGGGTCGTGGTAAAGGCTCCCCAGCTGGGTTTGGCATTGGTTGAACTCGTTGAGGTCGCCTTCTTCGAGCGCAATGCGGGCGTGCGCTTCATAGACCTCGACCGTTAACGGCGACACGATGTGCTGCACTACCAAGTCTTGCCGCACCTTTTAAAATTTATCGAGAAGAAAATGAGTTCATGAATCATACAGAGAAGAGAGCTTCTCGCAGCAGTAAGTTCAATTTATGTCAGAACTAAAGTAATGGAGATTCGCCAGGAGGACGCATACGCTCGTATCTGTACGTTATTTATGTCTCCTTCTAATCATCGCACCGCTTTAAGTTGGTCGCAGACCCACAGGTACTTGATGTTTTCCGCGTCTCGGCGCATCCACTTGTCTCGCAGATGTTTCAAAGCAAGCTTCAGCACCGGTTCGGGGCGCACTCGCTCTGGTGGTGGAGCGGAGGTGAGGCGGAAGTAACTCTTTTCGAGGTCCGCACAAGTGCCGACCACTTTCAGTTTCTCGGGGTCGTAATCCCCCAAATTGTCGAAGTCGCCCTATTGTAAAAGAACAGAAGTACCGCACAAGAGGTAAGATCGTTGAAAAAAGAAAGAAAAGGATTAGAAAAGGAGAAGTGAACTGCAAGTGGGAAAGCTCATTGCGCTGCCCTAAAAAAAAGACAGAAAGAATTTTGCTTGTAATATTCGCCTACCCGGGCGTGCAGCTCAGCCGCTGACATCGTCACCGTAGCGGCCTGCGGCACATTCCGAAAAGCACCATTGGCGGGGCCGGAAAAACGCCCGGCCCGCTTAGCCGCTTGCATCTTCAGCGCCGTGTCGCCGCCTCCATTGTCGCTCTCCGGATCCTGGAACCGGTTCCGTTTCTTGCCCTTTTTCCTCGCGCCGTAATCATTCCCACCGCCGCCACCACCGCTGTTCGGCATGTACGGGTTAAACCCCCCTTGGCCTGGCCCCTGGCCGGCGCGGTGAAACCCACTTTGCTGTTGCCAGCTGCTGTTGAACCCGTTGTCGCCGGGTTGAGCACTCGGAAGCACGGGGGCCAGCGCAATGGGGGGAGGCTCCGAGGACCAGTCTTGCGTCACCTGGTTGTTGGCAATGGCTTCGGTAATGCGCAAATTAAGCGCTGCGCGCATTCGCTCCATCTCGTTAGGGTTGCGGCATTTGGCCAGGCACTGCTCGGTATACGCGGTCAAGGACATGGCCTTCTTGGGCGCCGACGGAGGCGGGGGGTGCGGCGGCGGCACCGCTGAGCCAACGCCCCCACCACCGCCGCCCCCCAGTGGCGCAAACCCCACCCCGCCGCCGGGCCCTTCACGAGGTGTAGAAGACGATGACGTCATCCAAGCGGGGCGGTTGTCGACGCGGCCGCGGCCCATGCCCGTTGGCGGTGCGCCCGCCCCTGCCGCTGATGGCGGCGGCGGTTGCTGAGCACCTGAAGCGCCGGACGCCTGTGCAAAGCGACTCTTTTTCGCGCCTGCTTGAGACTGCTGCTGCTGCTGCTGCTGATGAGGCTGCATGGCCGCAGCTACCGCAGCATTTGGCGTCATGCTCTGAAGATGCGGTGGCAAATGTTGTTGTTGTTGCTGCTGGAAACCCATCTGTTGTTGCATCTGTTGTTGCATCTGTTGTTGCATCTGTTGTTGCATCTGCTGCTGCGCTGCCTGAAACTTGGCTGCCCACGTATTAGCATTTGTAGCCGCTGGTGGCGGAGGAAAGGCCGTGTTGTTGCTACCAGGAGGGGGAGGTGGCAGGGACGGATTGTTGCTGCCCGGTGGCGGCGGTGGGAGTCCTGCGGTGGGCGGAGGTGGTGGCGGTGGAGCTCCCGTGGCATCTGGTTGTTGAGGAGGCGGAGGAGCGCCGGTAGCGCGTTGCTGTGCGTAGTATTGCTCCCAAGCTGCTCTGCGCTGCCATTCCATTTGCTGCTGCTGCTGCTGCTGCTGCTGCATCTGCTGCTGTTGATAGTAAGCTTGCCACGCCTGTTGCTCTTGCTGTTGCTGCACAGCACCGGCGCCGAACGGTGCGCCTACGTAATGCGATGCGCTAGCATAAGGCTGCTGGTAGTAGGTAGTTGCCTGCAAGGTTAAATTGAGAGCAGAAGCACAACGATGGGTAGGCATGAGCGTGAGTGTGTGAGCATGTGTTGATAGGGTAAGTAGCTCGTGGCACAAAATATGTCTTCCTGTCCATACCGAAGGAACACCGGCGGCGTTTGCAGCAGCTTCAGCTGCAGCTCCAGCCTCATTAGAACTGCTGTAAAAATAAAATGTAAGCCAATGCGAGAATAAGAACGGAGAATGGCTTCCGAATAGACACGAAATGGAAAGACAGCACGCTGAATGCCAGATAGGTACCCAATGGTCCGACCTCGGTTCTACGCCTGGAGTCTGCGCCTGTGAGACGACTTGTGATATCCATTCGGCCATGAATGGGTAAAGAATTCGTGTAAACTCAGCGCCAATGAAGTAGTACAGCCAGGGCCAAAAGGGCGCAGTACGAGGCCGCTTGGTTTGCAGCTTCTTGAGGCAGATTATGGGAGAGATAAACACAGCAGGTGGTTCAAGAGGTCTACAGGGAGAGGCGATATTTTCGCTGGATTCAGCGATTTGAGAAAGAAGTGAGGATTGAGGACAATGGCCACAATGGGAGCAATCGATACCGATATCGTCAGCTAACTAGCTAGAGTCTATTGAGAAATCTGTGGCAATATTAAATTGAGCTTAGTTATCATTGATATTATCGGCATAGTATTTATCTGATCTTTTCGCTTCTCAACTTTTTACATAGTTGTAATCGAGGGCGTCCGTAGGTAAGCTTCACTTGAGGCTCTAGTTTTCGACTGAAGCCACGACTGAATATAAAAACTATTCGAAGTAGAATTCAAAGCTCTCGAAGTCTTCAAAATTCACTTTCTCGAGGTTACACCTAACTCTCATAGTTAACGAAAGAAGCATGTCAGAATCGGAGGGTTCTGGCTCAGACCATGAAACGCGGGACAACCGCAAGCGCAAGGCGCAAGCCATGGCTGCTGAGTTGTTAGCTGGCGTCGACCTCACCTTCACTGCCCAGGCCGTAATCCCTGGCGACGACGTCACCGATGTAGTGTGCGCTCAGAAAAATCGAACACAGCTGAGGCTCGGCGGTGGGCTCACCTACAACTCGAAAACAGGAGGTCGAGTAAGAGCCCTGCGCGCAGGGACCTTGCGGTATGCACCCCCCGCCACCTATTGGGTAGAGTCGGCATCGATGCGGCGCTACATGCCATGCTGCGAAGATGCCGTGGTTGGAGTAATAGAAGACCGGAACAGCCTAGGCTACAAAGTGGCCATCAACGGAGCCACGGGTTCAGCCATGTTGCCCCTGTTGGCGTTTGAGGGCGCCACCAAGCGCACCAAGCCCACCCTCTTGGTAGGGGACGTGGTGTACTGCCGCGTGGCGAAAGCCAGCACGGACGGGATGGAACCAGAGCTGAGCTGCTGCGGCGTGAGCAACTACAGCGGGTCGCGGAAAGGCTGGGAAACGGGCGAAGCTACGTTTGGCGTGCTTGCCGGCGGGTGTATCCTGCAGCGGGCGAGCATGGTGGCCACCCGCGAATTGCGCGACCAGCATGCGCACCCGGTGCTGAAGGCGCTTGCCGACGAGGGCTTAGCGTTTGAAGTTGTCGCAGGCGCGAATGGTGTAGTGTGGGTCAAGGCCAAGAACCCGAAGCTCACAGTGGCGGTGGCCAACGCGGTGAGTCAATTGCTTGCGGGTTGGTGCCATCATTTTTGTTATAAATCGAACACGCTTTCTTATTTCTTGCAATCTTGAACATCTGTGCTCATTGCTTCGCATTCCTTGTGTCTCAGGTGCAAAATGGTCTTGTACTTGGTGCCAACGAAGCTAAGCCAATGGTGAAAGAAATACTGAAGCGCATCGCAGGCAGCGGCACCGAAGAATAGAAGGGCCTGATCTACACGAAATTGGTAGTTCTTAAGGAGGACCGTTGCTGGCATACGTTTCTTCTTGAGTAATTGAAAAAGCCTTCTTACCTGGCAGAATCCAAATTTGTGGTCTTGCCTGTGTCTGATGGTACCTGGTTCTAGTCAATTGCGAGTGGCCATTGTCATCGGCGTGTGTATGTTGTTTGTTATTAACAATTAACATTTTTTGAAATAGACAAACGCATTTGCCTGTTTGCCGTTTGCCGGTCGTGCTTGCTGTTAGGATTTTACCAACTGGCACTTCGCACATTTATGGTTATTTGCAATTTACAATTCACAAGCACGGGCTTTAGAGTACTATATAACAATAAAAATCACCTTTCTTTTTTATTAAGACATTTGCCATTTACTTGGCGACTTGGACTAGCGATGTCCTTTACAGTTCACGCCCGCGTGTGTGCGTGGATGCTCACAGGAGTGCTGGTGTATGTGTATGTGGAACATGTGGGATGTGGTAAGAGTAAGAGATGTGTGTTGTGTGTTGTGTGTTGTGTTATTGCTGATCTTTCACTACACACTTTTCAACGACTGACACTAGCCGTTCAACTAAGACTGGATACTAAACACGTGTGATTGCGATTGTACTTAACCAGCAAATGGCTCATGCATAAAGAAGACAAGTACGCATATCCCCCTGTACGTTCCCAATACAGGGCACATGCCACATACACATACAGTACATTCATGAACAGTTATTTAGGAATTTGTCGGAATGCGATTCCTAATTGCGGCCGACATCGTCAACCAACCACTGAGCAACACGCTCGCACGGCGAGCTGGATGCGAACAGACCAAGCCACGGGCTCAAACAGAGGAACTTCGGAAAGTTCCAAGAGAATGATTACTCTACACACAAGAGTGCTGCCAGAGAGAGCACTAATATATACACAATAGAGTGTGTTTACCGAAAAGACAAAGCACCAAAAAGCCACAACCACGGGGTTGTCACAAAATGCGCTGACGTTGCACCAAACGGGCCGCTAGGGCCCGCACTGCTTTGCTAATAATAGTACCAAGCCACCCAGTCATTTTTTCCCATTCGAGAGGTTATGGGCCCGATTTCCGGACAATCGACACAAAGGGCCTAGTGCCGTAATCGCTGCGCTTGCGACTAGTGTTACTACCATTGATATTGTCCCGATTCAGGTTTCACGTTATTCCCTGTTCTTTAGGAGTCCAAATGCCGAATCAGTGGAAGCTGGAAGCTAGAAGCTAGTAGCTGGGGTACGAAAGCCATTTAAAATACGTGGGATCAACCAAGGTGGCCTCTACCATGCATAGTTATTCAAGCAAATCGAATTGAATAAGAAGAGCACAGAGGCATATGTCAAAATGGAACATGTAGCGCGATTCAGGCTGGGCTGGATGTCTCTGTACGAATTGCGTCACACGTCAAAATTTCTATTCGAAGACATCACCACGGTCGGCCTTTCGTTTCTCTACTTCGTCCTTGAACCGCTGGTCGATTTGAGAGAATTCGGTCACAAGAGCATCAAAGCTTCGGTCCACCTGTGTTCAACGAAATTGAATGCAGAGAGGAAGGTGTAATTGCTCGGGAAGGTGTAGAAGGATGTTTGAATGGATAAATACAAGGAAACTGAGTTGAAAGTTGATTTTTTTTAGGCATAGGACATGCTTAGTGTGATTGCTAGGGATACGCCTAACGCACACACACATCTGAACTAGCTTGTATTTAGGTGTATTTGAACTTCCAAAGTCAACAACTTTCTTTCTAATTCTCATGCCATAACGCAGAATACTCAGCTTACCGCCATGAGTGGAGTTAGGTTCGCATCGGTGGTTTCAACGCGCACGTGGGTGACGTGCAACAGAGGGTGAGGCATCTGGTAAGCTGCAAAGCGCACCTAATACACATGTGTGGAGATAGCCAAGGATTCGAATCATACTTCAAAGGCGAGAGGTAAGCGATGCTGGTAAGAAAAAGAAAAGAAAATTCCTATTGGAACACTCCCTGCGCCTTCCGTCTACTATGCTTTATAATTGTCTTAGGAGTGATCACCTTGTCCTGCGTCAAAAGCTGGTGCCTCAATAAATTGCCAATTGTGTGGTCTTCTCGTTGGAACGACAAAGTGCCGCAGTTCGGGACTTTGGCATTAGGCTCGTACGTGACTTGCTTCATAGGCTCGCCGGTCTCTTCGTCCAAGCCGACATAGTAGCATTCCTCTCTATTTCCAAGGAAATCAGGATTATTCGTTTAGTGATCAGTTATGAAAGCAGAAGCATCATTAGTTGCAAGTGTCTCAGCTCCTTTAGAAGAACACTGCATAAAACTGGGATTAGAAGTATATACAGGCACTTGACGCTGTGCACCTGTCTTGCGCATTTTCAAAGACCATAATTGAATCCGAATGCTACGCTTGTCAAACGTGGAAGTAATAGCGTTCTCGCTAGTAACTATGGCAGAGAAGCAACCGTGAATTTGCTCGAGAGTTCAGAGCTGCGAGCTTATTATTCGAGGCTGGGTGCTGGAGTGCTGGGTGCGGGGCGCAGAGAACTCTGCAAGCAACAAGCTGCTGGGAAGCTGGGAAGCCGGGAACTGGATGGGAGATAGGGAAGAAGTTGAAACACTAAAAATTGGAAGAAACGAAACACGGACTTTTGAGACAGGCCCCGAAAAGGGCCGGAATTAGAAGACTAACAGGAAGAGAAGAAAAGCAAAGCAGCGCAAACAAGACCTAAGAAGCTAATCGGGCGCACATGCCCGAGTGGCCATGGAAGTGATGGTAGCCGTCCAAAGTGGCACGCTCCTCCATGCTCTGAGAGTGCAGCGGACTTTTCAGGAATTGTTTCCCGGGTGCGCCCGAGTGCACAAGAAACCGGGAAAAGAGCCCGATATGATTGTTTCGTTTCTCATGAAACGGGCCTGGCGGGCGGACTGTTTGTTTCTGTTTCCCATGTGGAAACGAAACACCTTGAATTCAAACGTTCCTTTCGGGTTTCGTTTCAATTCCGCCTCTCAACATAGGTTCTCCTCAGGTAATTGGGCTGAAGATTAGCGTGGATCACTGTTTAGTTCGTGCGATAACGGAAATTTTGATCGAAATTGAAGTTTTCATAAAAACAAATGGGGATCCAGTACAACTATTCGATGTTTTCCTCTTTTCAATGCCTGCCGATCCCACCGAACTCGAACTCGAATTTATACAAACCCAAATGGCACAGAATCCAATGCTGCGGGCAGAAGTGGGAATGCGCGTGCGTTGCGCAAACAAAGCAAGTGCGGAATGAT
>Ga0307930_1003800_pt1 | contig 10860 bp, 15 predicted proteins | sample OrgLakmetageno46_FD_203161 | JGI IMG/M metagenome (GOLD analysis project Ga0307930, IMG submission 203161) | Saline water microbial communities from Organic Lake, Antarctica - #46 | ecosystem: Environmental > Aquatic > Non-marine Saline and Alkaline > Saline | place: Antarctica: Organic Lake... | reverse complement strand
GGAGGAGCTCAAGCAAATAGCCACAGTCTAGTCAGTCGGCAAAGTTCTCGTCAAAGATGTACAGTAGCAGTAGGACACGCACGGTGGTCGTGTCATCGTGTGTGTTGTTATCTTGCGAACGTGCTGTCGTCGTCATGATGCAGCGCTGCATAAACAGGAGCAGGTGTTTTTTACAAATCGAAAAAACATGTTCGTAACACCTGTTTTTTACCTGGGTGCTGTAAAAAACAGGTAGACTTCGGCACTACAGAACAGCAGTTGCAGGCTTGTTAACCATTTCCCAAGAGGGCTATCGGGGCAAATTGGTCTTCATGACTTCCTGGCGGCTGGGGGGTGTTCAAAACACCTGTTTTTTTCCAAATCGTCCCAAACAGTGTTACAAACACTGTTTTTTATCTGGGTTGAATTGTTTATGCCAGCCCTGTCATGATGTCGTCATGTGTCGTCACCCATCCAGTGAGTTACAGGGAGGAGAGAGATACAGTAGTCGTCTGTCTGCAAGTAAGTACTAGTTTACTATACTCAGCAACCAAGAAATCCGCGGGTTTTTACCCACTTCGGGTAAGCAGAAGATCCGTTAAATACTAAGTGCGCTGAAGGAAAACCCAGTGGCCTCGTGGGTTTTCTCGGTTACTGACTATACTGCAAGTAAAAAGTAAACACTGCACTCGGGGGGGAAATTGGTGGTGAGGCACCACCGAAACTAAATAATACACACTACACATACCACGCAGGGGATTGGTCACCTGTACGTTTTTACCTACGTATCTTCCAACCCCAACTACGTTTGGGTCTTTGGGGGCAAAGCGGAAGCTGCAGTGTCTCCCACAGGGAACAGGGACCCCCCCCCTCCAAGTACGTCTGAACGCTGAAATAAGTTGCGGTTGCTACATTCTTAAGATAAGCATAAGCCCGAAGGTATTCCTTTTCCCAATCAAAGGGCTTTATCATATATATGTGCCCTCATAGGGCCGAACTCCCACTCACCTGGAGATTCCTCATTGCCTTCGTCACCGAAAGGCCGCTTTTCTTCACCTTTTCTTCGACACTGGCCCCGAGGGCCGGAATTAAAAGGATAAGAGGCAGAAAAGCAAAGCAGCTCAAACTAGCTGGGTAGCCAATCGAAGAAGGGGAGCTAATCAGGAACACATGCCTGAGTGGCTTTGATAGTGACAATAGCGGTCCAAAGTGGCTCGCTTCTCCGTGCTCTGAGTGCCGCTCAAAAGAAGAGTCTCCTCAAAAGACGAGTCGCTGCTCGCGCAGGATTCGACTGCACCTCAGGTTCGCATCCACGCAGATATACGAATAGGCCGACTCGGCTGACTCCCGGTTGCGATTACACGCGCGGCCACCGGCCCCTTATCCCTTGAAGCAGACCTCCCTCCTCCTCCTCCTTCCCTTCCCCTTTCCCCTTCCGACTTCGCACCCTTCACTGCACAGCAGCTTCAACTCACTTCATTGTTCTGAATTCTGGATGCTTTCCGCTTGCTTTTGTGCTCCTAGCTAAGCACCTAGCGGCTCATTTGGTATTGGGATCTATTATACACTATTTTATTCATGTCCGTGCATGTCCGGGGGTGCTGGTCTTATTATTATTATCACCAAGGACCTGTCGCCTTTCGCCATGCACTGGCATTGAGGCTGGATGGAGCTTAAAAAAAGTGACATACAAAAACGCACACGCACGCGCCAACAAACACAATTCCATTGAGACCAAATCGCTACGAAGTCGCTCGACGCATGCGCGGATCTGCCCCTGATGCGAGCGCGAGTCTTATGCACTCGCTGGAGTGCCACTGGCAATCAGTTGTGGCAATTGCCTCCAAAACGAGAGAGGTGGAGAAGGTGCGCGCGACAAAAGTTTCATTGCAGCTATAAACTATCGCAGGTCCATATTTGTGGGTGGTGCAGGCGGCTGCGGGGCTCCTAAGGGAGGGGGCGCAGCGAAGCCAGCGGGCGGTGGTGGCTGGGCATATTGCTGCTGATGCTGCTGCTGCTGCTGCTGCTGCTGCTGCTGCTGGGCGTACTGCTCATGCTGCATCTGCGACTGTAACTGCTGCTGTTGCTGGAGTTGCCGGCTAGCCTGTTGATGTTATAACAAGAGCGAGAACGTATTAAAATCAATTGCAAGCAGGGTGACAAATCAAAGACGGATTGGAAGTGACCTGCGAGAGAGCTTTCAATTCGGTGATGATGCGCGCGCAGAGCGTCATGAAGTCGAAGGGGTTGCCTTCCATCTTTTGAAAGTCTAGCAAGTAAATGGAGGCTTGAACCTTGTACAAGCTAAGAAATATTTTGATGGATTCTCGCTCGCCCTCGAGGCCCATCGGGGCTGCCCCGCGCGCCGACTCTGGAAAGATGCACTCCACCGGACACCGGCACTTGATCCGATACCTGTCCATGAGGCACGATTCAACAGTGCTGAAAAATAAACACGCACTTGATTGCAAAGGCAGTACTTCATGCAATCACTTACGAGTCAATGATGTGCCACTCGCAGCCCAGCACAGCAAGCGCTTTGTAAACCTCCGTCATCACATGCGCCGGCTCTTTCTTGGACTGAATCCCCAAGTACCATCGCCGACGCCTCGCCGCTACCGCGGCCTGACTAGCACTGGCGGAGGCAGCGGCGACTGAGCTGCTGCTCTTTGTCAAGGCAGCTGTAGCCTGTATTCAGGGATGACGAGACAAGCAAAGTAAGGTAAATTTCATGGCGTGAAATGGTTCACGTGAAGCGTCCACGAGTTACGACACAGCACCGCTAACATCCAACATCCACAACTTCGCAACGCCCTTCCTTCCATTGTGACCCATCACTCAAGCGCGCCACCATACCTGCTCGGCCCGTTGCTGGTTTTGAGCCTGCTGCTGAATGGCCAACGAGGGCGGAGTTCCACCCGCCGACGGTGACGCGCCGCCGCTGGTGGAAGTAAAGGCAGGTGGGGTGGAAGCGGCGGCAGCCTGCTGGGCCATGGCTACCTCCGCGGCGCGCTGGCGGCTGCGCTTGCTGTCCAAAATGAGCTCGTAGGCCACGCGCACGTCGGTGCGGTTGCCCTTAAACATCACGGCCTGCTCCACTTCGGACCGGGTCGTGTGGAGCGCGGCAATGAGAGCCACTTCATCGGCGGTCTCGTGGTCCAGGACTTTTTCCTGCTGCTCCAGCATATCCGGCGTGAAGTGCAGGTACTGCGGCAGCTTGTGCTGGAACCACGGGTGCTGGCGAATCTCTGGTATCGTTATGCGCTTCATAGGGTCCACCACGAGCATACGCGGAATGAGATCCCGCGATAAGGAAGACAAGTGCGACGGGAGGGAGTACATTCCAGACTTGATCTTTTTGAACAAGTTTGGAATCGATTCGTCGTCAAACGGTAGTGATCCGCACAGAAGTGCATACAAGATCACGCCGCAGCTCCAAACATCCACCTCTGGTCCTGCGTACAAGTTACCGCTGATCACTTCAGGGGCCGCGTAGTTAGGGCTCCCACAAGAAGTGCGCAAAAAGTCACCGTCGCGCATAGTGTTGGAGAGCCCAAAATCCGCAATTTTTAGGTTGTTTTCGGAGTCGAGTAAAAGGTTTTCGGGCTGGAATGGAAATAACGAAATAATTTAGAAACTTAAAACAGAATTTATATTTCAAAAATAGTGCAGTAGTAACGAATAGCAACTCTGATTCGATCAGTGTTGCATCGCCATAGAAAACGAACCTTGAGGTCCCGATGGACGATGCTATGATAATGGCAGTACTCCACTCCAGCCACAAGTTGATGGAAAAAGTGGCGCGCTTCGTCCGGTGCTAGCCTACCTTTTGAAACAATGTAATCGAAGAGTTCGTTGTTCGGCACGTACTCCATTACTACGAAAACGTCAGATGGTGTGTCAACGACTTCGTAGAGGCGAATGATATGCGGGTGTGAGCATTTCTTCAATATGTTAATCTCTCGCTTCACTTTTTCCGCCATGTCAAGCTGCAAAATACGATTCCGATTTAAAATTTTGATTGCCACGTGATGACCAGTAACGACATTTGTGGCATCTGAGAAGAACAAGTAAACAAGTAGGAGAGGTGATAAGTGGGGAGGTGCTCAAGTAGCGTGCAGCTAAAATAGAGGGCTTTTATACACGGAGGACACATGGCCTCTCCATGGAAATACGAGTGAAATATAAAGGACCAGCTGGCTTATACGCACGTTTGACTTTCCCGAATGCACCGATCCCTAAGTTCTTGCCGAGGCGGTAATTGCCTATCTGCACCGGCACGTCCGCCATCGGGAGTGCGGGTGTCGGCTGAACGAGACGGCAAACGACTGTGAGAGTAAGCTAATCTAACACTGCTTTCGTATTTAAACTTGAGTCGCCGCCGACGTAGGCGTGGGCAAAGCCGTGCCCCGTGTAAAGAGATCCACCCTTTCCTGATCACCAGACGCACTCAAGGCAAGTAGCAACTGGCTGCATCAAGATGCGCTTGATGCTTGATGCTTGACAAAAAATTATTTCAGATATTTACGGGTCGAAGAAATAATTGGATTCTGGAGAAAACTCGAAAAAGTGAACAAGACGAAGAAAAAATTCTGCGGGCTTTACGAGCTAGTTTACGAGCAATAAGAGCTACGGGCTGCGGTGAAGGAGTGTAAGGCTCCCTTGCTAGTTGGTCGTTCAGGTTCACGCACATCTTCACAACTTCAAAGCCCAGGGAGAGAAGACTAGATATTTCAAGAGGTGCCGATAATAGCAGCCATCGAAGCATGGAAGCAGCACTATCAAATATAGCAGCCCTGCCCGACAAGGTTAGATAGTCTTACCGTGAGAAGTAGCTTTCGTACAACGGAAGGGTGCCCTCGATTTAAATTTAAACAGGAGAGCTAATATACCCTATCTAGAGTGATGAGGCGAATATTTCTTGATCTTAAAGCGCTCAGTCTGTCGGGTGGTCTTTACCTGTGATGAACGTCTTTTTATGTGAATAGGCACGAGCCGAGAAGTACATGGAACTTCTTGAAAACAAGTTGGGAATGGGCGATGTGGAGTCGCTCCAAGCGACAGTCGACCACTTAACATCGGAAGAGGTTTGTCAAGTTGGATCGCTCAGCCCTAACTTCATTTTATGTGGACATGATATATCATAATGCGATCAAAACACGTGTGGTGACAACAAATGCTTCGACTTCGAGCAGGTCCCACAAGCATTGGCTCGGAAAGTAATAGCCCACTTGGCTCCTCTAGTGCACAAAATGCTGTCAGCGGACAATTTCGAGGCGGTGGCTCAGCACATCGTGCGCCGCATTCACGCTCAGAACATGGCACAGTCCCTGGAAGAGCCAGACATGATTCTACGCAACGCCCTCTTTGAACACTACAAAAATGAAGGCGACTTTTCAGGTAGACTAGATAGAGCTTGCAAGAAAGCAAAAAAGTGAAATATGAGGATGATTGGTTGAAAAGATAACGAGGTTAGGAAGAACACATGCTGCCTTCATTCTGAAGCTTCCCTTTTCCTCCTCTTCATTTCTCTCTAGCCACTCATGTCTGGTCTTCATCCTCTGCTCATTTGTCAATATTAGGGGCAGCAAACGCGCTTGCAGGTATTGCGCTGGAGAACTCCGCGCGTGCGTGGCCGAGTCCCGTGGCGAAAGCAACCGCAGTGGCGGAGCACTACGTGAAGGTGGCTGAAGCATTTTTGCTCGAGGACGAAACCGTAGACGCGGAAAACTACGTGAACAAGGCCATGACCTGGATTGGGGAAGTGACCGACAAGCACTTGCAGCTCCGGTACAAGGCCACGCACGGCAAAGTCCTCGATGCTTCCCGCAAGTTTTTAGAAGCCGCCCGCATGTTTTACGAGCTGAGCCAGACCCCAACCTCGCTCATTCGTGCCGACGACTTGCTGATGCTCCTCGGGAAAGCCGCCACGTGTGTCATTTTGGGCAAAGCCGGCCCTCAGCGGGACCGGATCCTCGGCTTGCTCAGCAAAGACGAGCGGCTCGCGACTTTGGAGACGGTGGATGGCTACGCGACGCACGCTCAAGTGTTGACGAAAATGCACCGCCAGCACATCTTGCGTCGCACCGAGCTGCGCGCGTTCGAAGACGGCCTGATGGACCACCAGAAGGCGCTCATGGCCGACGGGCTCACGATTCCTCAGAGGGCCGTCATTGAGCACAACATGGCGGCTGCAGCCAAAGTTTACGAGTGAGTGCTTTGTTTCTGTCACCTACTGTTCAGAAGAAATCATTGGTTTGAACTTTATTTCACCCGCACATCTTACTCTCAACTGCTTGCGATGTTGATCTCTTCTTTGAATATTTGCAGGAACATTCGCTTCGAAGAGCTGGGCAATTTGTTAGAGATAAGCACTACTAAGGCGGAGCAAATCGCAGCCCGCATGATCGGCGAAGGGCGGCTGCTGGGATACATTGACCAAATTGACGGCGTGCTGTTCTTCATGGACGACAGAGATGCGTTGCGGAACTGGGACGAAAGAATCACCGATTTGTGCGCGAAGGCAAGAGAGGATAATTTCTCAAGCTTTCTGTAAATCTGACCTGTTTCAACTAATGGGTTTGTTCCCTTTCACACAGGTGAACAAGTCTTGTGAAGATATCGAAACGAGCTACCCACAGCTTGTCTGAGCAAGCAACGGCGGATCTCTTCATGAAGGGCAAGGGCAAAGAGCAAAGCTGACCCACTTATGAATAGAAAGCGGCTTGCTATCTTATGCTGCATGTCCGTATGGATAATAGCTCCATTATTTTTCGCTAGACCTGGTTAACCCCAATGCCCCTCCCGAAGTTCTTAGTACTGCTACTTTCGTGGTTCTGCGACTTATCAAAACTTACTTTTGCTTTTACTTCTAACTCGGAATTAATTCTTGGATATGGTTCATTAGATAGGAAGATATAGATTTTTTTTTTGGGGGGAGTTCTCACTGGACTAGACTAGGCGAGGCTATCCCAAAATTTCTGGTTATGGATTTAGCAACAACAACAACCGACACCGCCCACAAATAAAAAAATTATGCGCCCTTCGACCTTCGATGCCACGGATTATCCCAGGCTAAAGTTAATCATTAATCATTTACTTCAAGTAACACTTCCCTAGCAGGCATTGTAAAGGCATTGCTTTCGCACTCATTCGTTGAAAATCTCAACCATCGGCCACTTAAGTAGCTCGTAATAAAGAAGTTAACACTGGCGCTATACCTGTGTGCTCAGCTGGCCTAGCAGACCTGGTGCCTCTTACGGATTTTGGAGTAATAAAAACACTCTTTTACAAAGTTGTCCGCCATGCGACTTCGCTTGAAAGCAGCTTGAAAGCAGTAGGTACGTGTTCCATCAGAAGCATCCTTTGTCAATACTTTTAGCGAGAATTGCCGACACTGCGATACACGAAATTGCCACCACAACTCCAGCGGCAAGGCACCTGATTACATCGGGATAGATATACTATTGAAGCCACATAGTGTCAACTCAAAAATCAATTTCGCTGCAAATAGAAAGTGAGCTCACCAGAATTCAGTCGCAGTTCCAACCACCTCGTAAGTGGTTACACCAATAGCCTCCCAATTCGGCTCAGCATAGTTCGGCGTTGCGGGGTCTACCACTTGGAAATGCCCAGGAGATGGCTCTGGTTCGAGGCCAGGATCGAGAGCAGTGTGATAAAAAGCAACCGGGCAAACACATTGCCCAAACGAGCACTCGGCGGGGAGGGCACGACACGGCTTACAATCTGCAGCGCTACTGCACGATGATGGTTGGTCGTCTGCTGAACTGCTTCCCAGGCGTGTGGTTAAGAAGGAACGCAAAAACATTTCGAGCGCTGATGGGTGCACGAACACACGGTCCGTAATTTGCCACGCCTCTGTAAACCTGTAAGACGATCGCACAAGGTGAAAAATCAAGTCGAAAGGAAAGTGCTGCACACTTTAAACATCAAAAGTAACTCCACCTCGAGTACGACATGCCATTGCGCACAAATAAGGGCAGTCCTGAGGTAGGCGACACCACTGAGGTGTAGAAGGAAGGCGGAGCTGAACCCCAATCTATGTTGATTGCAGCACCAGCTTGGGCTGAAATTAAGGCTGCTTCCTCCTCCACATATGGCGCTGTTTCCTCGCTGGAGAGGCCTTGTTCTGTGAAGCTCGATATAAGTTCCAACACCAAGGCGTGATCCACTTGAACATCTCCTACACTTGAAGTAAATCCTTCTTCTGATCCGGAGTCAATTGCAAGGCGAAGCAGCGAGCGTGCCAGGAGAGACGCAGCGCGCTCCACCGCTGATGCGTCGATGCTACTGTCGTAATTGGTGTGGTAAGCTGGATCTGCAAAGGCAGTGTCATAGCCCGAAATCACGGCGCCGCTCAGGTGAGGCCGCTGCGAAAGGAACGAAGTCAGCGGTGTAGGAGGAAGAACGTCGACCGTTGACGCGAGCACCTAGCATAAAAGCGCGATAAAATATGACGCAGTGATTATGATAATTATTTATAAATAAATCAATTGACGATACTTCACTGCAGTTTTTTAATCAGACCTCGCCCGTAGACGCGTCACTCGATGCCAAAACAGCTTCTGACACTGCCGCAGAGGCATCGCCAGCGCTATGCACGACCAACGGCGAGCTTGGTCCTAATGCAACTTGGTCTACGGTGAGCAAAGCGTCAATGGAATCTAAAGATAGGTCTGTAAATGCCATGGAAGGGCGAAGAGGGTCGAGGCAGAGAGGTGTGCCGCCGTTGTCGCCAGCAGGCACCGAGTTGGCACATGTGAAGTCGCTTAGGTCGGCCACGAAGCGCCTCGATCCAATGAAACCGTAATTCTCGGCCTGGAAAAACGCAAATCCAATCTGCTTGGGCGCCGACTCTAACGCACTGTGCATTTTACTGAGGGCATCAGCAGCAGCGAGGAGGGTTATGATCGACCCCGCTGCTTCATTCGCTCCGTGCGATGCGTCTTGAAACAAATTCGCTGCGTCGATGCCTGCGGCCACCATCACCAGTGGCTTACTAGCGTCCCGCACCCCCATTGTGCCCCAGACGCTCTGGCCGCCGAGAGGAAGGCATTTGGGCGCCTTTGAGCCGTCCCGGTCGGTCCAAAGTAGGCACGAAGAGGAGTCCACCTCGCTAGCCCCAAAGTAGTACAACATGTTGGCGAAATAAGCCGGCCTTGAATCCACACCATGGTCACGATTACGAGAGGCGCGGTACTCCACACGACCTCTCTCGCTGAGGCTCACGAGACTGACTGGAATTGCCAAATCGTCTTGCATAAGGCCATTTCCACGCGGGTTCCAAGAATAGAAACCGTCCAGAGCAAGTTCAGAAGACGGTGTCCCGTCTCCTCGAGGGGTGTTTACATCGTGTGAGAAGCAAGCACCCTCTTCATCGAGCTTAGGTTTGTTTGAATCTTCAAGTACGAGAACACCACCAAGGTTGCCAGTCGCTTCAAGGGTATCAAGAATCGTAGCGTTGAACAATGACCCACTCACGACAGCAATGACCTGGGTGCGCGCCTTATGCAGTCCTGCTAAACGTGGGAAATCCTCGGGCAAAATCAACAGTAAAGGTAGCTTAAGTCCGGACTTTTCATCGGAGCGGCAGCCACTTGATCCGCTACTATGGAATAGCCGAGTGCAACCAGCAGCTTGCGACACCTGTTGATGCGAGAAAGGCATCGCTTCATGTGCGTCATTGACATATGCCAAATGATAGAGCATGACATTGCTAGCTTAGCTACGTGTGTATCATGAGTTTCATTGTCAATTCAATTTAAATTTGCAGTACAGTGAAAATTCTCATGCACGTTTGCAATGTCTTTTGTACGTTTATTTGCAAGCTATATATATTTATCTAGTGAAGGCCTAGACTCACCGGTTGAGATAGAAATCCGTCAAAAGAAAGACCGTCAAATTCCGCGAAACCTCCCAGCACCCAAAAGAGGGTTATAAATAGCTGCCTACCTAACATACTATTTATCACTACTCAACTATAAAAAGGCTCTTCTATCAATAGATCTATACTAAAAGTGAGCAATCTATCTGTGGGTTGAGAATGGTTTCAAGAGTCGCTGGTGGGTACAACGAAAGCAACAGTATTCTCATCAGTGTCGATTAAATTTGCTTGAACCCACCATCCTTCCGACAAAGAGAAAATGGATATACTATAAAATCTGACCTAATGACATTTTAAATTCCCTCTGCAGCTCAACACAGTAGTCCTCTTATTGTATTCGTTGGTGCAGCACTGAAGGCCTTCTTGGAGCTGGTTCAGGGATACAATTTAGACGTCTTGTACCGAAAGTGTGCGCTGTTGTAAGCTCTCAGGCTATAAGGAAGGACGAGTTGATGCTCTATGGTTGCTAATGGAATGCTGGTGGCGTGGAGCTTGAACTTCCACTTCAGCACCATTTGCCTCTATTCACTGCCTTCACAGCACAGCTAAGTAGCTACTATAGCTGTGCTGTAGCTGCTGATTTTCTGTCACAAGGTATGGCGTTCAGTGTACCCCCGTACGACTAGTTTTCAGGTTCTGGATGTCGTTTCGAAGTAAATCGACCACCAAAACTGCAGCGGCGCGGGTGCGCCGCGCCACGATCAACGAAGGTTTTTTTATGTCGATACCGTTCTCGATTCTCGATACCTTGAAATGGATGTCGTGAGGGAGCGTGAAGGAAGTTTGAATGGAAGTGAAGTAGAAGGTGGCGCGAAGAAGGTCTAAATGCGCAATGGCATGTGCCGCAAGTCCTTCGAAGTGGGGCTGCATTGGAGGCGATGAGGCGATCGTTAGAAGGGGAAGTGCAAGAAGTGTCAGAAGGTGTACAGTTTGAGATGGTGTCGAAGTGTAGACACTTTGTTTCTCGCGTGAGTACT
>Ga0307930_1003796_pt1 | contig 10865 bp, 12 predicted proteins | sample OrgLakmetageno46_FD_203161 | JGI IMG/M metagenome (GOLD analysis project Ga0307930, IMG submission 203161) | Saline water microbial communities from Organic Lake, Antarctica - #46 | ecosystem: Environmental > Aquatic > Non-marine Saline and Alkaline > Saline | place: Antarctica: Organic Lake... | reverse complement strand
TCGAGGAATTTGGCCAATGCCCCTCTCCCTCCTGAATCATTCCGCACTTGCTTTGTTTGCGCAACGTACGCGCATTCCCACTTCTGCCCGCAGCATTGGCTTCTGTGCCATTTGGGTTTGTATTAGTGCGAGTTCCAGCAGATTCTTGAACTGATCGACTGATCCTGCTGCACGAAGCAAAATCGATCGGTTATGCAGTATGGTATGGTATTGCAGTAAAGATTTTTACGACCATTCAAATGGTTCTTGTGATTCAATCAGTGTTAGTTGGATCTTTTGTTAGTGAAATTTCAGACCCGCAGAAGCCTCTAATTAGATAGTAAATTAAAGTCAAATGGCCAAGGAATAATTAAAGGCGGGCGGGGAGTTCCTCTTATTTTTTATTTTGGTGTAGGGCTACAGTGAAATCGAAGTTAGACTTCGAGACCGGAGACCGAATTGTTATCGCATTTAATAAATTAAGTCTGAGACTGGAATGATACCAGTAGACACCACCATAAAATACGCCGGTTCTAATATCAAGTTGGCAGGGCGCTATCGCACTATCGCTGTTCGTTGCGCACGCATATTTGCTTCGGCTTCGGCTCTAATCGGATCAGCATGCCAGGTCTGCATAAAACGACGCCAAGTCATCATAGCCATCATCGCTTGTCTCTTCGGTTCTGGTGGAGCCATTGCTGACGACACCGCCATTTTCATCGTCATTCAAGGTCGCATCCCAGGACTCCACTAGTCCATGTGCGAGGCCCAAGAGCACATTCACCGCTACGTCCGACCTCAGCACTCGCGCACCCAGCCCCACTGGCTCAAATCCTGCTGCTGCCAATAAGCTCAATTCGTGCCCTGCGCCGTCCCATCCGCCTTCTGGCCCCACTGCCACAAGCACTCTTGATTTGTCTGCTTCTAAAGGAGTCTTGACCGAATCGACCCTTGCTGATCCTGGCACTACTGCGGCTTCTATACGAGTGGTAGCTGGCGGAGGCGGTGGCACTGCCATCACGCGCCTTGATTCAGGACCACCATTAATCGCATATGGGTGAGCGACGACTCGTTTCGAAGTGGCACGAGGCAGCAACACATCGAGCTCGTCTTCCAAGAACACTTTTAAGCGTTTCGCGATCACCACACGAGGCACATGTACGTCTCCTGACTGAGCTAGGCCTTCGATGAGAAGTGCTCGCATGGAGGCAGGGTCCCGAATTAAATGACTCCCGAAGTAGTCCGGCTGAAAACACAAGGAGAAGCAAACGAAGGACATCGAGTGACGCAGATGCTTACGCAGGAAACGCGCTTTCAGTCTTATTCCAAATACAAAAAATGCTGCTTCTATACTTTACACATCTGGAACAACAGTGGAGTACCATACACGAGAAGACTACGTGGGGAGCAATAGAACTCGTTACCTCAACTTTAGAAGCACTCGAGAGAATGATGGTGCCAACGCCGAGTTGCGAGATGGCTGGCAGCATGCGCGCCAGCTGTAAGGGTCTAGGAAGCGCCAACAACAGATCCACTCGAGGCCTTGGCATCGGCTCAGGTACCCAAGGCCCTTTCAGCCTCAACTCTAGCCCTAGTGGCCAAACCTTCTGCTTCACCTTCCCAGGCCGCATGCGCGCTCGTTCAGCACCTCCTTGTTTTGCACCTGGCTGCTTCTGCTGCTTCAATGGTTCTTTATCACTAGCAACCCGGTCTGCATCCCATCCTTCCATATAGCCCTCCGGCCACTTCCAGCTCACTTCGGCATTGTCACACGCGCCCACGTCGAGCACTCCCGCTCGAATCTGATCGCCGTCTCTCACTCGCAAAATGAGAGCGACATGCTGCACTCGAGAGTCATCCATGGGCAAGAAGGCGCGGGCTCCTCTTTCTTCTCCTTCTTTACAAGAATCTATCACTGCACTTTGATAATCAGAAGACACTTCCTCGAGTTCAAGGAGAATGCGATTCAGCCCGAGGCACGGCCGTCTCCGGAGCCCTGATTGAAGAGCTGTCTGGATGGCTGGTTGGGCAGACTTACTAAGCCTAGGATGGATGACAAAGCTACGAACCGTAGTTACTGCTAGTGCCACGATACACCATGCGATAAACGGGCGAAGCAGCTTGAAGACCATCTTGATTTGCTTGAAGTGATTGCTCTATGCGTGAGAGGTCACGAGCTTTGTCGTGCACAGTGGGCTCAAACAAACACCAAATTCTAAAAGATTCCTCTCGAGTAGACTGCGGTCACTTGTTTCCACAGCTCGATGTGGGTTGAATGCTAAAACTGTCTAGTTAGATATCAATCTTCAATTCGCAAGTGCCAACAAATGCAAATGTAGATGGTAGCTTATTAAACAAGCACACTCACGCTAGTAGCTAAAATGCAAGGACTAGGCTTGCCTGTAGCCTTCACGTCAAGGAAGTTGTGACATGAAATGTACAATGCCAAACTAGGAAGCTAGTGAAGGAGCTTATCTAGACCGCTGCTTTATTGCTGCTACACACTTTATGCTAAGCTCTAGAAGTCTAGAAGAAAGTTCAAGAAGCAAAGCTGTCGAGTGTCATGTCGTCGTGTCGTCGTGTCTGCTTTTTGCTGGTCGTTCGTCGTTCGTCGGAAGTGTATTTCACAAACAACTTCATATTGGGGGCAAACATTACTGGCGCGTGCTCGCACGCGTGCCCACGTTACCGAAAATTCCGAGACTATTGACCCAGCTGGTTGCTAGACGAATCTCGTCTAGTTCAACCTCCTAGCAATGGCGCATCGCCGGAATGAGGTCGCATACTCAACTGCAGAATTTGTCGATTTCCTTCTCTTTAAAGAGAGGCACTCATCCGAACTTGTTCCCCCCTCGTTGCTTCGCTTCCTGCAGCGTGTGTATTCCGGGGAAGGCAACTTCTGTGACTTCGACCTCCTCGGGGACCTAGATTTCAATGCGCGCAGTCCCGTGGCGCCGACTCCAGATGCCATGGTAGCAGCTTTAGATGCATCAACGCAGGCTCGACGAACAGGTGCTGCGCCGGCCCTTCCTGGCACCGCTGGCGAGTCGAGAGTCGAGCGTAAGCGCCTAACGGAAAAGGCGCGACGAGCCGAGATGAATGAACGGCTTGATGAATTAGCACAGGTGCGAGTGCACGCTCGAAAGTTTATCATTCGTTCCGAGTTACTATGTTTGTAGGTAGGTAGTGTGCCCACCTACCATAAGATGACATATTCTGACCTGACCTCGCTCGTGCATTGCTTTTTAGGTTTTGGACGAGGTAGAAATTCCCAAGAGTACAGGGCGCAGTGGAGGCAACAAGCGCAAGAAGTGTGGCGGCGGTAGCGATGGTCCTTGCTGCGAGGGTGAAAATGCCTCTTGTGCCGTTGAGAGCGGGAACCGTGAAGGGCACCGGGTCCTCTTGTTAGGGCGCGCTATCGAACAGCTGAAGGCGCTTCGCTCTGCTCACGACGAAAGAGCTGCCGACGTTGTGCGCTTGGCGCTGCAGCAACAGCTGTTAGACGCATCGTCGTCGCCAACATCGTTGAGTGGAGTGGGAAGTCAGCCGGGGAAGTCGTCGTCAGAGCCCGCTTCTCAGTTGAGACCTCCGTCAAGCAGCGCTGCACCAGCTAAGAATGTTCTGCCGATGGCAATGGGACAACTTCAGCAGGGTCCTGCAGGCACCACACCAATGATGATGCTCATGCCGGTATGGGTGCCAGCGGGTTGCACAGCTCTAGCACCGCAGGTGGTGCCCATGAGTGCTGAGATGATGGGCTTTTTCGGGAGCAGCAAACCTCCTCAGCCACCACCAGCACCTCACGACCACGACGATCACGACCACGGTGTTTGTCCGAGCGGCAAGGAGCCCGACTCGTGCGACTGTGGCCCATGCTCCTCGACTCACACCAAGGACATAGCCATGGTTTAGAAATGAATGAGCGGGATAATCACTCGTTAAGTACTTCCTTTTTGGTGACAAACAATTTTTGAACTTAGCAACACCGTAATTTCCGTTGCGAAGTAGAACTCCACCATAAACCATAAAACGGCAGCACCAGGGCACTCGGCACATGAGTAGAGAGCGTAGCTTCGTTTTTATTCTACGGTGCGGAAGGGGATAAGTGTGGTGTGGGTGGTGGTGGTTGCGAGCTGCAAGCTTCGAGCTGCGAGAACTACCAACCAACTGGCCAACTACCATCCACACTACCAGCACATCTCTCGCCTGCGCAACTGGCATAACACGCGCATACGTAAAATGTGCAGGATAACGATGTGTCAATCGTTTGTCCACTAAATATCTTCAGCGAGCTTTCACAAGCGCACGGAAGCCTTCTCGATTGAGTACAACCTCGCAAGCCGCACTCTGCTCTGGGCTGGCGGCCACGTCGCACGCATGCCTAAGAGTCGGCTACCCAAAAGGCTCATGCTTTCGTGGGTACACGAGCCGAGGATAGCGGGCGGTCAAGAGATGACTTATGGAAGATCTATGGAACGGCATCTGAAGTACTCCGGCCTCGTGGACGACGACGGTAAAGCAATCACCTTTTCGGAATGGGCAACCCTGGCGCAGGACCGCGCTGGCTGGCTAAAGCTCGTTACGAAAGCGCCTTTCAGCATTGGAAAATCGCAGCTGCGGCCACCTCGGTGCGACACTAGAGTGACACCAGAGGAGAAGCGGAGGTTCCTGGCGCGGCGTGCCCAAGAGACTGAACAACGGCGTGCTCTCGTCACTGCAGAAACAGACGCAGAAACGACTTAAGTCCGATTTCAAAATTGTTTCATGAACAGTTTCCACTTTAGAGGGGGGTGGAAGTATTATGCTTCCTGCCCTCTGCAAACTATCCTCTCTACGATTTTGACTTGCGCGTAAACTTCTGCCCGCAGCATTGGCTTCTGTGCCATTTGGGTTTGTATTAGTTCGAGTTCGAGTTTGAGTTCCATCGACCACCAAATAAACAGCCACCGCCAAATACCACAATTCACAATGTTGTCTATGCGCAGCAAATCGCCCAGTATTATGCAAGTGGGCAACACACACACAAGGCACAAGGCACCACGCACCACGCTACCTCTGTTGTTATCGCAAAGTCGAAGGGCAGGAATATTATAAGCTACGATTTCTTCGTTAAGAATCCTTTTGCTAACTGCGCAACTGCGTACCGTGAGCCGCCGTGAGCTGTAAACTATTTCGAGAAGTAGGACTCCGTAAAAGCCCGAACCGCCAACTATAAGTAAGTAGCTGAGAACCGAGCGGGCGCATGCGAGTAGACTGGGCGCATTCAACAATACAAATAAATTGAAATTCCGCATTAGGAACTTTAATTTGAGCTTGAAGAGACTTCAAATGCCTGCGGCATGCTGCCATTCGGATATTTATCCTTCAAACTTTTCAACTCCTCTTGCATGTTCTTATAGGACTCTTGGTTTGAGTCCGATCGGCGCTTGTAGTAGCACGCAACGACAACAGCTGCCACGAAGATCAACGCGCAAACTACAATGGCAGCGATGGCGCCACCAGAAAGGCTGCTGTCGCTCTCGGTGCTGCCATCACTGCACGGCTCAGCGCCAGTGTAGTAGCTGTTGCTGCCGTCCGTCATCAGCAAGCCGCCGACGTCTTCGCAGGTGATGCCGAGGCAATCGTAGTTCTCCTCGAACTCAGCCTTGAGCGCCGCGAAGCCGTCAGCCATCACCCAAGGCTGGTCGTAAATGGAGTTACTCGAGGAGCTGCCGTTGACCAAAAGATTGTTGGCCACGATTGTTGCGGCGTCCGTGTCGCACACAGCGAGCCGAGGCAAGACTGCAGCCGCAAAGGCGTAACCTTCAGCCATCTCCTTGTCGCCACCGGAGAGGTACTCGAGCTTGTACGCGTAACGGAGGGTGCCTTGCACCAACGGCACAGTCATTAACTCCACAATACTGTCCTTGGTACCGATGAGACCAGAACATTCGCCACTGAGCATTTGGGTCTTGCCCTTGTTGAACAATTCCATCACGCGCTCGTTCACGTTCGACAAGCCCGACTCGTCATCGACGCATGTCCCATAATTGGCGCAGCGCTTGTCAGCAAGAGCATAAAGGAGGTTGCCCGAGCCCGAACCGTCTTCACCTTCAAGACTGCCCACATAAAATGCAACTGCTTCGTCCCACGCCTTCACGTAATCGTCGTTTTGGTTCAAGTTGTTGGCGTCGCAATCATCGACCGCGTCTTCCATCTCACGGATCACGTACATCCACACATTCATGTACGCGGCCGACTTTTGGGCCACTTCAACTCGAGGATCATTTGACGTGAGTCCGTAGTACTTGTTGTCTGGCTTCACAGCAGTGGGCGTGTTGAGGGCTTCCGTCACGAACATGTCTCCGTATGCGCCCGTAGCAGCACCGTATTGCGACACCTGAGTGCGGTAGTAGATTTCGTAGTCTTGGTAGAAGACCTGGTCGCTCATCTTGCTGTTCGCAGCCGTTGAGAAGCCTTGTAGAGTGCGGTACTTATTCTCAACAGCAGTCAAGTCAGCAACAGCTACTGTGACGTCGCCTCCAGTGGCCTTGATGGTGAGGTCGCCTGAAGATGCGTCGAAGCAACCAGTCGTGTCGGCGTTGGTGCCACGCTCGATGCACGTGGAGGTGTAGTACACGGTCAAAGTCGTGTCTCCGGACGAAGCATCGCTTTTCACGTAGCCCGCTGCGTTCGCGTTGGAAGCCTGCGTGACAGTAATGGCTGTGCCCGCAGTCACAGCAGAAGCGAGACCTGAGCCGCCGATCGTGAAACTGGCGTAACCTCCAGAATTAGCACCGTTTTCGTAAATGTCTTGAGCATTGGTCCATTCTGCATTCCCAAGATAGTCCATCATCTGTTCCAGGTCGAGGTCGATCTTTGCATGTTCAGAAACATCCGACGTGGGCTCATATCTGTGGATGATAAGAGGGTCATGATTGAGAGAAAAGAAATTAAAAGAAAGAACAAAGAAGAACAACGAAGATTCATACGTAAACAATCATGTCTTTCACTTTCATTTGCGAAGAGATCGAAATAAGATTGAGCAAAACTGGAAGTAAAACGAGAAGAAGTTCAAGTCGGGTCAAATTTGCACGTGACAGCTTTGATAAGACGAACAGGAAGATACAAATTCAAGGAGAGTTGTGGAAATTTCTTCTTCTCACCCAGCAATGGTGTCATACGACAAACGCCGAGCACGAAGCGCAGCTGCATTGCAAGCGGCAATGAGGGAGGCCACAAAAATAGGTTTTATCATTTTGATACTTCAATGATTAGAAATGAAGTTGTACATCTATGCTCGCGCCTGCACGCGCCTCGAGAATGAGCACACGCAGGCACGCGCCAGAGCAGAGAAAGCCAGAACAAGAACAGATTGTTGTCAGGACACCTAATTCTGAAGAAGAACATTCTTCTGCAGATTCGACGGAGAATTTTCCGTACTGTACAGTACCCACACACACGCCAACCGCGCCCTCCACCCTCCGCCCTCCACTCTCCACCCTCCATGCTCTCAGGCTATGATGAAACACTATATCGCATATCGCTGCTGTATAATCCAGATCTCGAGCTACCCACAAGAATACTCAAGTGGCATACTGGCACGGCGTGGGTGCTGAGCAGCAAGTAGAGATCGTTCGGAGGAAAAACGCGTAATTAGCTCTTCCTCTAGAGTATATGCTACATTGCCCTGTTTTTCTGCCATTTGCTCTCTAATTCCGATTCTTCGGGGATTAAGGCTTATATGAAGTTTCTAAAAGTTTGCTGGCGCACATGGAGCATAATAAGCACGTTTTATTGATTTTTATAACTGCCTCGTGGACCTGGGACCTGGGACGTGACACACCAACGAGTACTCAGTCCCGCCGAATTGTTCGGAGGGAAAGCGCGAGGTGGAGCCTTAATTGGCCATCTGGAACGAATTTGCTAGCATTTGCAGCTTAATTGTTTTCATGGGAGTATCAACTAGACTTGACTACGGTACATAGATAACTGGATATGTGCTATCTGTGTGAGTAGACCAACAGGCAGCTAAAGGGGTGTCATATCACATCTGAAATTTCACCCTCGTTGGCCATAGTACACACGAATTGAGGTGAGATTCCCACTTAGCGAGTTAATGCGGTCTTGCTGCTGTGGCCCGATATTTTGACCACATCGAGGGGGAATCCAGATGCCAAGAAGAACGAAATTCTATTGAATTTATAGCCTAGAACACGCCAAAATCGCTCAAAATCCGCAGTGAAAAAAGTGCTGTCGAGCTGCACATGCTGCTCAATTAAATGGCGCAAATCAAGATTTTGACGTCCAACTGACAAGAATTCCGTGGATTTAGGATTTACTCCACAGTGCTCTTGGGGTTCACCACATCCGGCACATCTAGAACTAATATGGTCAATGAACCGCGATTGCGATGAAATGAGGCGGAAATAATTAAACAGCACGAAGCACTTGCCATCTTGGACTGAAAGTGAAAAATTCAAAGGATTTGACTAGGAATAGTAGATAAGCGAGGAAAAAAAGATGGGTAAAAAATAAGCATTGGATCTTTAGGTATCCTGCACAGTGCTTCCATTAGCTTAAAGAAATATCTGAGTCACCATTTAGCCAATCAATTCTCATGCCTTTGCCTGTGTGCTTCCATTGCCTCCCCTCGCTCTTAATAGCGGCTCCTAGAATCGTGGCTTCGACTTCGGCGGCGATGCTTCTGGTGATGCCGGTGTTTCTTGTGCTTGTGGTGCTTGCGGTGACGCTCGTCGCTGTCATAAGAAGCCCGAGACCGAGATCGAGATCGAGATCGAGACCTCGAACGAGAACGGCGATAACACTTTCGCCGAAGAGGAGACCTCGATCGAGAGTCACTTCGACCACGCACATCTCTCGTCCTGCGGTCGTGAGGACTCCTCGATCGGCTACGCCTTGACCTGTAGTCACGAGGACTCTTCGACCGAGCGTGCTTCACCCTGTCCTCACGAGGACTTCTCGACCGACTCCTGCTCCTTCGTGGTTCCAATGGTGATCGATGGCGTTTGTTCTCGGCTGCTTCACTCATGTTGCTAGACGAAACGAGAGCTTGCCGCTTCTCTTGTAAGAGTGCTGTGATATCGTTGGTTTCACTGCTGCTAGAATTACTGTTCGAGTGGGTACGGAGCATGCTGCTGCTACTGCTGCTGCTACTGCTGCTGCTTGTGGTTCTGTGGCCACTGCTTCTGTTTCCTGCGGACTCTTCAGCCTGCGCACTGTCATGAGAAGGAAGCCCGCAAAGATGGCGCGAAAGAGTGCGAGGGCACGGAAAATCCCTCGACGCCGCAGGCACAGATGCTGCTGCTGCCACCGATGGAGCGTCCAAGGCTGATGGAGGTTGCCCGAAGATACAACCCTAAGTATGAAAAGCCAGTAGCGGGGCACAATTACATATAATTAGCATATTACATGCGCCGCGTAAATCTTTCTTCTTCCCTGATTTATCTGTATAAGTATAATCTAAATCCACCAAACAGTCGTTAGCTAGGCTACCTCCAACTCTCTTTGTCTCTCTCTCTGTCTCTCTCTCACTGTATCTCTTTATCAACAAATATACTGACTTGCAAGCTGAGGAAGCGAATCAGCGGAGCCCACGCTCGATGCTCGGACATTAGAGTAGGCAAGCACCCTACAATGATGAGGCCCCTCTGAGCGCGAGTCAGCGCCACGTTTGCGCGCCGCCAGTCAGAGACAAAGCCCACCGCGCCGCGGTCGTTGGCCCGCACCTAATATAATACCATGGGTACCAAAAATAAGAGGCATGCACACATATAGCACAGAGCGAGAGAGTCTCAACTTGTAACACTCCTAATAAAGCTACGGAACAACGAAAAACTACAGTGCACATCTATTACACAGACATGGCTGCAAGCTTGAATTAGTATTTACCGTGCTCATGATAATCAGAGCTTTTTCGCGCCCTTGGAACCCATCCACTGAGGCCACTTCAATAGAGGGGTGAGGCCGCAGCCGCCGCAGCAGCCGCACCTATCATCAAATTGAAGAAAGAATTGTAACACATGCGCCGAGGGGAAGAGTAAATTGAAATTAGATAAGTGATGGAAAAGAAACGACAAAGTAAAGCCAGACAAAAGTCAAGTGCTGTTTCCAAAGTCTGTGCAGTCAAAGCAGATGAGCCATGTTGATGCTACACTTGTATCCATGATTCACACATACACATGTAGCACCTGCGCAGCGTACGGCGTCACAACACCGATGTCCTCTGGCCGAAGGCTCAGTCGATCCGAAGAAGCAGACAGCAGAGCACTGATCACTTTCATGACTTCTTCGCCTTCCCTCGGGTTGCTGTGGCTCGTGCCGTCGCTCACCTCTCGCGCATGCGGTGAAGTAGGGATGAAACACAGGGGGAAGTCGCGTCTCGGCCACGAGAAGCCAGGGATGGGGGCTCGGTCAGCAGCACGCACGCCGTCGGTGATCTGACCCTGATAGAAACACGCACTGGGGAACGCCGCGATCGCTGGGTGCATGCGGTACTGCGTCGACAATAAATACGGTTCCACGCTGGCGTTGGCCAAACCCGTAAACAAGGCCACGTCCAAACCCTGTAGAGAAAGGAAAGGGGGAGAGACGTGGGATGCACGAAAGAAGAAGAAACACCAAGTGAACAGGAACCAAAGGCAACGGAAGATCCTAGAGCACAATTCTAGTCCCTTTTCTCCAACTACACCCTCACCTCTCCCTTGGCGAGATCCGATCCAATGGTAGGCGGCAGCTGGCAGTGGTCGCCAACTAGGGCTAACATCCGGCACCCCCTCGCGAGCGCCACCACGCAGGCTGGCTCGGTGGCTTGAGCTGCTTCATCCACCAGCACGCGCGAGAAGACGCACTTCTCTAAGATGCCACTCCCCACTCCAACACATGTA
>Ga0307930_1003795_pt1 | contig 10869 bp, 6 predicted proteins | sample OrgLakmetageno46_FD_203161 | JGI IMG/M metagenome (GOLD analysis project Ga0307930, IMG submission 203161) | Saline water microbial communities from Organic Lake, Antarctica - #46 | ecosystem: Environmental > Aquatic > Non-marine Saline and Alkaline > Saline | place: Antarctica: Organic Lake... | reverse complement strand
TCTCAATGATCTTCTCCAGGGACATACCTGCTGGTGGAAGTGTCTGCCATTATCTTCTACGAAAGAATCTGCCCTTAAATATCTGCAAACTCACGCCCATATATCATAAGGAGCTCTTGTTCGCGACAACGGCGAAGCCCATTTTCATTGGAAAACAACAGCTACAAAAACACAAAATATCACATTAGCGAGGGGTTCCGGTACCAAAAAGTTACGTGTCCTGCTATGCTGGTGTTGGCGTATAACTCCGGTGCACTCGCAAATGGCACCAAGCTGGCATCAACGCAGTGGCTTGGTAGGCCTTGCTTGGCTTTCTTGTGCTGTTTCGTTTGGTATAAAATCGTAGCAGAAAAGAAACAGGCAATATCAGGAGATCATCTTCGCCCGCGCGCCGTGCGCTTCTGTGCTCTCGTCCCCTCGTGCGGGTTGTGCGGCCTCATTTGATCGCCCTGTGTGCTCCGTGTGCTGATATATTACGACAAACTTCTTGGTATTCGCTTTCAACAACCGCTTTCGTTCTATAAGCGATCGCATCATGGCGCCATCGACATTGGATCGAATTCTCGTCCTGATCGCCGCGTCTTATGTCGCTTTTAGTGCTAGCTTCGCGCGCGCTACGTCAAATGACTTAAGGTATGTGGGTCGGATCTTTTGCCCCCCTTCTCTTTCATTCGCATCTAGGTAAGGAATAAAGAAATACAAATGTCAGCATTTACTCCAGCAGTTCTTTGTGTACGAGTCACACCATGAAGCCACTAAATCCCTCAAATGTTATTCACCAGCAACCTCTGGCTGCTTTATTTATGATTCAGCTCGAGGCAAAGAAGTTCGGAAAATCGCCCATATGGCGGACAAAGTGCGCCGTCTTTTCTATTCGACGCGCCTGGACTCCATAGAGACAAATATCAAAGGTACGAGAGCACTCACATCTCGCATTTGAGTTTCCTCTCATAGCAATTTTTTCCTCTACGTATACGAAGAAATAAGTACGACTCCCATGTGGAGAGTCTTCTTTAAAACAATAGTACAAGGCGCACAGAGCTTTATTTGTTATGTTTTGACGCCGACTAGTTTGGTGATGAGCATTTATCTCTCTTTTCTTGTCTCTCGAATTATACCGGTGTCTTACTTTTTTACGTCTTCAAGCCACGCACCACCCGCACATAAAATGCCCAGTTATTCTTCTTAGCACTCCTTTCGCACCTTAACTTTCGTCTCGCATATTTCGTCATTTTTCTTGCTTAGCCGGAAGCTAGCAGACGCGAACACAAACGCTTCGGCGTACTGCGACTTTGACAGTAGCTTGTGCGCATTTGTGAACACGGGAAATAATAGCGTAACCAGACAATCTGGAAGTACTCCAACTGGCACGACCGGCCCCACCGGTGACCACACTTCGGGTTCGGGCTCGTACGTTTACATCGAAACGTCGGGAAATTACTTCCAAAACTTTCAAATCGAAGCCCCATTGTTGACTGGGGCCGGCACTGTGACATTTTGGTACCACATGTTCGGTCCCGGTTGCGGCGATCTGAGTGTTCTGGTGAATTTTGACAACAACTGGAATGAGATATGGTCCATCTCGCACGACCAAGGTGACAAGTGGCTCATGGCTGAAGTTGATGTTGGTGAAAGGGGCGCCACAGCCATTCGTTTTTCTTTTACTTCAGGGGGCGACTCTTATGGAGACATCGCAATCGATGATGTGACTGTAACGGCCTTTGAGGAGCTGAATCCAACCACATCACCTTCACCGACGCTATCGATGAAGCCTTCGCTGTCGCCGTCACTGAGCTCGTCGCCCGTTCCAACGTCTGCCGCGTTGACAACGGCAGCACAGCTCAAGGCTGCCCTAACCAGCAGCAGTAGCAGCTATCAATTGGAAATTCATCTAGGGTCTGACATCTTCCTATCGGAAACGCTTCACATTTACGGTGGGCTCTACAGCATTGACGGTAATGGACACACCATCAATGGCCAGGCTCAAGTGCGTTGTTTGAATGTGTCGAATGGCGCCCAAGTCGATCTCAACAACGTGACCTTTACTCGCTGTCTAGGATTTGAGGTTGGTGGGGCCATCTTGATGTCAAGTGACGCCGCCATGACAATTACAGACTCGGTATTCAAGGACAACAATGTGTCCGGGTACCGAGGAGGGAATTCGAGCCAAGCTGGTGGGGGTGGAATATGTTGCTGGGCATGCAAGTTCTTGCACGTGTCTCGCTGCTCCTTTGTGGACAATTCCTGCGATGGTGGAACACACCTACAACACACGGGCGGTGCTATCACGGCCGCGCACATGGAATCGTTCAAGGCTGTCAATTGTACCTTCTCAAACAATCGAGCACGATATGGAGGAGCGATACGTCTATATGCTGGCGGAGCTGCGGCCATTGCTCGTACCGCATTCGTCAACAACTCGTGCGATGGTTTCGGCGGTGCCATAAGTGCCGTGTACATGGAATCGTTCGACGCTGTCAATTGTACCTTTTCAAACAATCGAGCGCATTATGGAGGAGCATTTGATCTATATGCTGGCGGAGCTGCGGCCATTACTCGCACAGCATTCGTCAACAACTCTGCCGATGCATCAGGCGGTGCCATAAATGCCATAATCATGGAATCGTTCGACGCTGACAGCTGTACCTTTTCAAACAATCGAGCGTATTATGGAGGAGCATTTGATCTATATGGCGGAGCTGCGGCCATTACTCGTACCACATTTGTCAAGAACTCTGCCGATCAATCAGGCGGCGCCATCTATGTCTCGGACATGGAATCGTTCGACGCTAACAGCTGTACCTTTTCACACAATCGAGCGGCATATGCAGGAGCCATTTACCAAAGTCGTATGGTATCGATCATACTAAACTCCACTTTTCTTTCAAATAGTGCCAGATTTCAGGGCGGGGCGATTGGATTGTCGACTTCAATTGTGGACATCAATAACTCCCGTTTCATCTCCAACCTTGCAAGTGGCGGAGGTGGAGGCGCCATACACGCTGCTAACAGCGTGGAAATCTCGATGTCATTTTGCACGGTATCTTTTAATCTGGCCACTGCTTCGTCAGGAGGGGGGCTTTACGTATCCGACTCCAATCTCAACGTCAAGGATCTGTCATCAGTAATAACCAGGCGCTCGGCGACCCTTTCGTCAAGACTATCAAGGGAAACTGCACCGTGGTTGGAGACTGCTTCTACAGTCCAAATTACCCGTCAAACTACGGCAAAGAGAATTGTGAGCTCGTGGCCGTGGCTGCTGCCAAATTGGACGTGGTGGAATTTGTGACCGCGGAAGCCAACGATGCTTTATCTATTGCGGGCACAAGCTACTCTATGCTGTCTGGCCCGACGTGCGCAAGCGTAAGCGAGCACGATAACATTACATTTACAACGCCTAATTCATTGACTAACGCCTTAGGATTTGAAATCTGTAACGTTGTCAAGTCCGATGGCGGCGGATTGGCTATTACTTCGGGGAGTTCGGTCTCACTTCTACGCACTGTGGTGAGCGAGAATAGAGCGAGTTCCCGCGGCGGTGCCTTCTTCGTCACGCTGGATGCTGACGTAACGTTGGTTCAATGCGTTATTGAAGGAAACACTGCCACCATTTCAGGTGGCGGCGCCTACGTCGACGAATCTGCACTTGCGGTTATTGCATCCGATTTCCAAGACAACACAGTGACCTCGGAAAAAGCCACCGCAATCTACCTTGCATCGGGCACGTTCCAAGGAACTGCTTTTGCCTTGAATGGCACCATTGAAGGGCCTTTCATTGAAATAAATGCCCGTTGTGGTTCTTCCTGCGCACCAGGCTACTACAGTGATTTGTGCTCCGCTGTTTCAGGCGCCCCCAACTGCGTTGTCAACTGTGGAGCCTGCACGGCGTGCCCTGTAGGCAAAGCCTCCGCGGAAGAAGGTGCAACGTCAGTAGACACGTGTAAAGACTGCAGTACGGGCCGCGCGGCGCCGGATCAAGCATCCACCGAGTGCATAACCTGTACGTCTGGCACCTTCGCTGCGTTGTCGCTCAATGATACGGACGGTATAGGTGTGGTATCAGGGGCAGCTGCTTGTGCACGTTGTCCCGTTGGTTACCACCTCGACACGCCGGCTTCAACTGCGTGCATCACGTGCCCTGCTGGCACTTTGTCGAATGAAAATCGAACGGACTGCGACAAGTGTCCGGCTGGAACTTTCAGCGGTATAGCCTCCAGTGCATGTGTTGACTGCGAAGCTGGAAAATACATCGATGTTCGAGGCTCTTCAGTATGCCTGAGTTGCAGTCTTTTTGGCGAGGGCGTCTTTTCCGCGGCCGGTGCGGTGGACTGCGACGAATGTACTGCAGGCTACTACCGCGACCCTATCAGTGGAGTGTGCATAAACTGCCCCACCTCGCTGATCTGCCAAGATAAACCAGGTCAGGCGTTGCCGGCGCCGAAAACGGGGTTTTGGCTTGACACAACGGATTCGTCGTACTTTTCCCGGTCGAAATTCATGGTTTACGATTGCCTGCGTCTAACTTGTCAGGGGCTTACGCAGCTGCAGCATGGCGGGCCTTGCTGGTCTCCCAACAATATTACAAACCAAGCATTCTGCAGCCGAGACCGTCTCATGTGCAAGACCGGAAGCACTGGCTACCTGTGCGGCAGCTGTGTACAGGGATACTCGTACTCTACATCGAGCCTAGCGTGCGAAAGCTGCGCCGACGGCCACTTGGGAGGAACCATTGTTTACTATTTGAGCACCTCGGCGTTTGCAGTCTTCGCCCTCATGGTCTACTTTGACAGACTCCACATTCCGAAGTTTGCGCAAACATGGTGGATCGTTGAGTTGTTGGCACCGATTGTTGGGACCATACGCTTCCTCAACCGGGCTAGTTTCAAAATTATGATGTCGACATACCAAATTATCCAGTCGGTCACAATAAACCTCAACGTGGACTTTCCTTTTCCATTTAGCACATTCTTGTGGTGCCTCAACAATATTCCATTGCTTACATTTGACGTACTTTCTTTTGAATGTTATTTCGAACACTCAAGCTATTTCTATAGTGTCTACATTATTTCTCTATTGCCGATTGTGATTTTAGCCATCATTGGTTTCGTTGCAGTCGCTCGACACTCTATCGCCCCAAGCGTGAATGCCAATGCCCGGGACTCATTCGCGGCGCTGTTCCTTAGCTCTCTAATGCTGCCGCCCGTTTCCAGAAAATTGCTGAATTCTCTGAACTGTGTCTATTTCCCGCACAGTAATGAGTCGCTGCTGAGCGATGACACCTCTATCAGCTGCAACTCTGACAGCTATGCAAGGTTCAAAGTGTTTGCCGTCATGATTCTAGTAATTTACTTGTCGGTGCCGCTGGTGTGGGCGGTCATGCTTCGGAACTTTACTCACAACGAGGAGCACGAGAGAGCGCTACAGTTTCTTGTTGCCGACAACCGAAGTGGTTGCAAGTACGCCGAAGTTTTTGAAGCTTACCGCAAAATCGCCTTTTGCAGCGTGTTGCCTCTTTTAGCAGCCTCCAACAGTAAGCGCGGTGCCCTTGGGGTCTCTTTTGCATTAGTCTCGCTCACCGTGATTCGTGGGACGATGCCGTACGAGCTGCGTATTAACAATTACATATCGGAGTGGGCTCAATTTGCGGTCTTGCTCACGTATTTATCTGCTGTTGCTATTGAAACTAACATCAGCAGCAGTCTCGGGCAACTGGAACTTGGCATTTTTCTCCTAGTCGTGAATCTCAGCGTTTTTTCGCTCGTTGTCTGGCTTGGTTACCACAACTACCAGCGCGAGTACACCAACCCGGTGCACCCTGTCATCAAAGTGCCGCCACATTTCTCGAGGTAATTATTGATATGTAAAAAACTCTTAGTGCACTTCTTTCGGTCTGTTTTATCTAGTAACCTCATCCTCGACTTTTGAATCAGGCATTTTTTTTTATCGCACAACAAGGACAGCGCAGGCGATCAATGCGATGTGATTTCCCTTGAATTATCAGCTCTCGGTATCTCGAAGTGGACTGATATTGATACTGCTCGGCTGAAGGATGCTGGCCCGCAAAATGGCATCAAGCAAAGTTGTGTTTTTATTCTGTTTCTGAACGCTTATGCTCTTAATGACCCTTGGATTCTATATGAGCTTCAGCTGGCGATCAGCCTCAGCAAGAAAATTTTGTATGTGTATGAAACGGACCCTCACGACGATGGGCTCCTAAACTGCGACGGCAACGTCGACATCAGCAAGGCTTTTGGGCCAAACACTCCTTCGGATATCCGGGCCCTCTTCACGCCAGAAGTTATTTCTAGCATGCTTCCATTCTATCACCAGTCGCCATTTCGTCAAGCCTTCATCATGGTACTCGTTTCCGAGCTTGGTTTTGAAAAAGAATGTTCTGTACTCATTGATCCAACCCCTAATCTTCCAGTGTTGCCCACCAACCGCTACCACGTGTTCCTGACTTACTGTCCTGAAGTTAGTCACTATCACTTGAGTCTCATGGTCAGACTACTGAAGCGGAACGTCAACGTTTACCAAAATACCCACAACACAAGTCTCGATTCAACGCTTACCGGGATCCGGCAGAGTCAGAATGTTGTACTCATCGCATCGGATCATGTCTTAGAGAATGAGTGCGTACAAGCTCAGATCCGGGCTGCCAAAGCTGCGAAAGTCAAGATTGTGATCGTCTTTGACACAAAAGCCCCCCTCGATTCAAAGGGCTTTTTCAACTTTCAGCGCGTCTTCAGTGACCAGGCCCCGCCAGACCTGACGTTTCTGCAAAAGATGCGCTACGACGGCATTCCACTCTTGATGCACCATGAGTTCTTTGCGGAGGCCGTCGTTGACTCAATTATTCGCCAAGGAGCAAGCAACACACTCGAGCAGCATGAGGCGAGTGTGGACCGGTCTTCGGCAGGGCTTGAACCCGACGACGTGCTTCTTAAAGAGTGGGCGCTATTTCCTATCGTGTCTGAAGTTTACGCAGCTGACAATGATTCCATCGACGAGGCGAATGCATCCGTTGGCATAACACTCTAGGCATTGTTTCTCTCTAAGATCACTGTACAAACCACGTTGATCATCACGCACTGCTCTTCATGTCAGTTCTTGAGATTTAAGTACGTAAATACGGACAACAATGATTTGTTGACCAATAGCCGAAATAGGTGGAAGCCCTAAAAGATACATTGCCATGGCCCTGGGTTAGGATTCCCGCGGGAAATTCCACGGGATTCCCGCGGAAGGGATTTCTTTTACCAATCGGGCGTGAATTTCGCTTTTCGCGACGGGGATTTGGCAGTGCCTTTATTCCTTTATAACTACGGCACCGGCAAAAAATATACTATATCTATTATACGGGAATTCCGCGGAAACGGGAATTGCATCCCTTCCATGGTCCTAGTCTTAGCACACACAAACCGAATTGCTACTGCCCTTGGTACCTGGTATCTGTAGTGCTCTACCTGGATGAATTACTTGCTTGGTCTGAATATTACATCTGTCGCGGGGCTTGTTCTTACGGTTAACTTAAGGACATTGATAAATAGCTATATGCCATTTACAGCTAATTCAGGTTTCATTGATTATGCAGTTGTGGAGGATACCAAAATGACACAGACACAGAAGCCAGTGCTGCGGGCGAAAGTGCAAGTGCGGTGATCAACTTTTGATGCTTGGCGCTAAACGGGCATAATTCCCAAGCAAATTCATGACACTGGCACTGGCACTGGCACGGGCGCAGCCATCTTCAGCCGTAGGTTGCTTAGGCGTGGCACAGGAAAATTCAATAGCATCCAGAACTCGAACTCAAATGACACAGAAGCCAATGCTGCAGGAAGAAGTGCACGCGCGTGCGTTACACGCAAGTCAAAATCGTAAATAGAAAGTGGTAGACTACGTGTGGAGGGTAGGAAGTTTGGACCCCCCCCCTCTAAAGTGGAAAATGTTTATGCAATAAAGTTGGGGCCAGCCTTATGTCCCTTCGAGGCTAGGTAGGTGCGGCTTCATGATTCCATATGATACCAAAAGGCAGAGGGCAACAAATCTGCCCTTCTTTTTACTCTCACGATACGTCTTCGTTGTTGGTGCTTTCGCCCTCGCCTCCATCATCGCCGGCACTGCCATCGCCATCTCCTCCTCCTTCTTCTTCTTCTTCTTCTTTGCCCTCGTCTTCGTCCTCGTCGTCATCATCTTCTTCCGAGGATTCTGAATCGGGGCTGTGCACTGGAATGGGGTCATCGTAGTTCAAGTCCCACGGATTCCGCAAATCAATAGGGTGCACCTGAGGCAACAAGCAAGAGGGGCATCAACAACAGCAACATTATCATCTAGTAGAGTACCAGTACCAGCAAGAGCAACAACATCATTCAAAGCAGCCCCGTCAGAATTCAACAGCAAAAAAACGAAAGAATATAGCTGCAAGAAATGCAACGGCAATACTTCCAGCTTCAATTTTACACGACGCTCATTCAACCTCATGACAAGCGGGCAGGAGTTCCTATGATGCGCCGCCGCAACCGTTGCGAGAAGAAGAAAAGAAGCATAAAAATAAAAGCACAAGAGAAGTTTTTATTATATCCTTGAGGTAACGCAAATATGCTTCGCTGTTGTATTTGTCCATCCCAAATCCGCCCATCTCCTTGCTGCCTTCGGACAATTTGGTGTTGTGCCAATCGAATTCGTCTTGTTCGTCGTCGTCATCGCCCTGTAGTGAGTGAGCGAGAGAGAGATAGAAGAAACGAGGAAATAGAAATGGAACAAAGAAAAACGAAGCGCGTTACGACTACGAAATGTGAAAAAAAAAAAAAAGACGCGATGTGAAAGCAGTAGGGAATAGAGCAAGTGAGAGGGCAAGTAAAAGGGAGAACGTTAAAACCGCGCACACATGAACACATGCACGCGCCTAGATTAAGCACATGCATTACCTCTGGCTTGACGAAAGGATCGGGGTCGGGAGCCACGCGCACGCCGCTCAATTTGAGCTCGTGCTTGAGGGGCCACGCGTGAAAGGCTTCTCCGTCGCTCCCGTCCCAGGGCCGCCGCCACCCGTGCTCGTGCGCTTCCAAGCGCGCCGCTTGCAGCATTTCCAGCCACATTTGGTGGTGAGTATAGCGGTGTGAATTATATCGATAAAGGAGATGTCGTCAGTGTTATCGTAGAAACAGGAACATGAAAAATGTAACATATGACGTGCAATTTACTTACTCTAACAATTAAAAACAAAGCAAGCCAAAACAAGGCCCTGTTCCTAAAAGACGACGTATTTTTAAGATGTTTTTTTAAGCTCGTGATTCCCTATTTTCTCTAGCGCCTTCACACACGCACACACTATACTACTGTAGTACAAGAGCCGCAGCAGCGCTAGCATTCCTTCCATACTTCATCCCCACCTTGTGGCAGTACTTGCGGTTCAAGTCTTTCGCGTTCCAGAGCTCTTGCTTGGCCTTGGGCATTTGCAGGATCCGGTGCAGCAGCGACACGGCGTCGTCGATTCGTTTGCATTTTTGACTCCTTCTTCCACCGCGGCCTCCGCGGCGTTGGTGAGCTCCACCGCATGGTCTAACGAGTCGATGCGGTGCTCATCATCATCAGAGCAATCGGCGGCTCGCACATTTGTATCGCTCCTCCCAGGCGCTATCAACAGAGCTACTGCTACTTCAAATAAGTCCTTTTTATGGCTTTACTCGTCAGCATCGTGCGATTCAGGTGGTGTCTTTTATTGCTGTGATGTTAGCTTCGCAGGGCGGATGAAATACGGGAAGGTTCTGAAGTGAGTTCCTATGTTGCTTCTTGTTTTGCCGAGCTGACTCCTCTTTCACTCTTACACTTGGCGCCTATTAGCCTCTACATTCCTGACTGATGGTGGGCTTCTGTAACTTTAAGAACGAAAACCTAAGGTGTTTTGATATGCAAGGATCCAAACCCCGACGGTGCATCACATAACTCTCTTAGGCGACTACGCGACGACAGCCGAGTAAAAGCAAAAAGAATTTGGACGGAAAAAAACTTATGGCAGGCCTTAAGTCACACGGGAGGGCGTGGGGCGAGGGAGGGAAAATTCCATAAAGGGAAATAAAAGAAGAAATCCGGAGATATAAACTTTGGTTACCCGTAACTCACCTGGGTTGCGTGTCCCAGAGCCGAAAAGTAGCCCAAAATGCTCCCCTACTGCCCTACTTTCTGGGACACGAAGAAATTTTGGGATCTGAAAAATCACCCTGAGACCCCCCCTTTGTAGGCAGGCTGCTGCTGGCAGTGGTCGATCAAACACACCATCTAAAAAATGTGTTTCTATCTTGTAGGCTGCGCCCCGCCCCCATCCACATACCCGGCACTTTTCACTATCGGGCGCGCGAACGCTGCTTGAATGCGCGAACTCAAGTTCTTTAATTCCTATCGATATTCGGAAACAAACATTAAATTGTAGCAGCAGCTAGCGAGAAATGCTCTTTGCGATCTCGTTCGTGCTCTCCTACCATTGTTAGTCATGCTGCTATGCCATACTAGGGTTATGCTTGGTGTCCAAAAGGTCAGTCGCCCGGCGAAAATAACAAAAATAATGCTGCTTGGATTTGTTGTATGAAGAGCGAAATATAAAGCCTAATGTTCTTCTAATGCTTCCGTGGATAGGAAAATTAGCTGCAAGGGCACGCAAGCCGCCAAGCCGTCGCATATAGTAAGGCAACCGTATAAATGTGACTCGGAAGTTTCCTAGCAAGGCAGCTTCTAAGAAGTAGAATATGTCTATGTAGTAGCACTTCTCACAGTTGTTTTGCTTAGCGTTCGCAGCATTGGCTTCGTCGCGCTCCCATGCTTGATGTGTCCTGAGATATGAAATGCTAAGTTCTGAGCAATGTTTGACGTCTC
>Ga0307930_1003793_pt1 | contig 10871 bp, 14 predicted proteins | sample OrgLakmetageno46_FD_203161 | JGI IMG/M metagenome (GOLD analysis project Ga0307930, IMG submission 203161) | Saline water microbial communities from Organic Lake, Antarctica - #46 | ecosystem: Environmental > Aquatic > Non-marine Saline and Alkaline > Saline | place: Antarctica: Organic Lake... | reverse complement strand
TCCCCATAACAACAAACGGCAAACCAAGCCCAACCCCACGATTTCCCGCTTGAGCGCTTCTCCGACGCCAGGCAACGTTCCGCGTCACCCAAACGTCGCGCGGGGCGTCCGAGAAACCTACACCACACCGGACCTATTGATTTTGTGCTGCGTACGCTCGCAGCGCGGAAGTTGCTGCAACAGAGTGAATTTCTACGCCGCTGCGCGGCAGAAAAACCGGTCATTCAAACGCACTGCAGCGGATGTGAAGCCGAAGAGCGCGGGCAAAAGTGGCTTTCGATATGCGTCGGTTACGAGACCTCCGGACGGTCCAGTGTCTTTTCGCACAGCTTGTTCACGGCTGCGTGCAACAGGATCGTCAGAACCGCAAGCACGATCAGGGCGGCAAACATCAGGTCGGTTTTGGCGCGTCCATTGGCCAATAGCATCAGATATCCCAAGCCCTTCGAGGCTCCGACCCATTCGCCGATAATCGCAGCGATTGGCGCATAAACCGCAGCCAATCGCAGGCCCGATGCAAAGCCCGGCAGGGCAGCAGGTACCCGGATATGCCACATGATCCGTGTGGGGCTTGCGCCCATCACCTTGGCCAAACCGATCCAGTCGCGGTTCGTGCGCATCAGGGAGTCAAAAAATGATGACGTAACGGGAAAGTAGATGATGATGATGGTCATCGTGATCTTGGACAATAGGCCAAAGCCCAGCCAAAGGGTCAGGATCGGCGCCAATGCGAACACTGGAACGGCTTGGCTGAAAACCAAGATAGGTCGCACCAACGCGCGGACCGTTGGGGATGCAACCAGCCCGATGGCCGACACAAACCCAAGTGCCGCACCCAACACGAGGCCGATTAGCACTTCGGCCATCGTGATACCCGCGTGCTCGGCCAAAAGCGCCCGGCTGTCCCAGATTGTTTGCGCGACCAACGCAGGCGGCGGCAGGATGAAACGGGCGACACCTGTGGTCCAGATCACCGTTTGCCAGAGCACCAACACCAGACAGGTCGCCGCGATGCCTGCCCGCCAACCCGTCATTTTGCGACCGCAAAGCCAGCCCAGGACGCGTCAAAGAACGCGCGCTCCATCCGTACCGCCTCAGCGAAGGTTGCGGTGACCTGCGCGCGCGCCGTGATCCAGCGTGTCCCAAGCGGTATCCAGTTGATTGCGCAAATAGGCCACGACCTGCGCAAATCTATCGCCGGAATGCAGAGTTATCCACTCGCCCAGCCAAAACGGCAGATCATCTGCGTGGCCTTCAAACGGGGTAGCCCAATCAAGATAAATCCATTCGGCAACCACGAGAACCGACAGCATAATCTCATAGCGCCCCGAGAGACGGGCTTGATTCATCAGCTGTTGGAACGCGATCGTCTCGGGTGCTGCGGGCGCGGTCGGCGGAACCTCAAGCGCTTGTAAAGATCGCAGGAAATAGGTGTTTTCCGGGCCACAGATCAAACCCAGAAATTGCGCGCCGGGCACGGCATCGGCCAATGTGGGCGCATGGGCCACGGCGGAAGCCAAAAGCCGCACAAACCCTTCGATAAACTGGTAGTCCTGTTGCAAGTATCCCGCCATCTTGTCACGGCTTAGGGTCCCATGAGCCAAGGCATTGGTGAACGCATGATGCGTCGCGGCGTGCCACTCCTGCGCGACAAGCGATTGCAGATGTTGTGTGGCGCTCATATCGGTCTCCGAAGTTGATCAAACAGATCGGTCTGCGTGCGCAGCACATCTGGTGCGTGGATGTCGCGCGGGATGGGGGTGAGAGGAGCGGCAATCTCGACAAGGCCCGATGGCGTCATGATCAGAATTTTCTGGCCCAATCTCGCGGCCTCGTTCGGGTCATGGGTGACCAGCAACACTGTGCGGCCCGTCAACAGGTCTGCCGTCAGTTCTTGCATCTGCGCACGGGTCAGCGCGTCAAGCGCTGAAAACGGTTCATCCAGCAACACAACCGCGCGGTCCTCCATCAATGTGCGGGCCAATGCCACCCGTTGACGTTGGCCGCCAGACAGAGCGGCGGGCAACTTGTCAGCATGATCCGCCAAGCCGACTTGCACCAGCCTCTCGCGGGCGCGGTCTTTGTCCGGACGCTCCCCCCGCACGCGCGCCCCCAGCATGACATTGTGCAACACGCTGAGCCACGGCATCAGCAAATCTTGCTGCGCCATCATAGCGACGCGTCCGGTACCGCTGAGGACCCCGTCAAAAGTAACGCCCTCGGCCAGACCCGCAAAGAGGCGCAGCACCGTGGATTTGCCCACACCACTCGCCCCCAAAAGGCAGGTCCAGCTTTGCGGTGTCAGGGTCAGGTCGAGCTGGGAAAAGATCGGCGTTTCGTCAATCGTCGCCGATCCTGTCATCCGCAAGGGTTGGTTCACGGATCCAACCCCATGTCCCAAAACCCGACTTCCAACTGAGTGGCCATCGCAAACCGCGCCTGAAGGGCAGTCCAACGCGGGCTGCCTGTCTGATCATCACCCAAACGCCGCGCAACGGCCCCGTCAATAAGCAGACCCACATCGTGGCAAACCTGCTGATAGTCGGCGCTTGCGTAGGTGTTGATCCACTCTGCGTAGGTGTCCGAGGTCTTGGCTGCGGCCAAATGACTGCCAATTTCGCCGTAGCCCATAACGCAAGGAGCCAAGGCAGCCAACAGGTCCAACAGATCGCCGGAATGGCCCGCGTCCAAAACATAGCGGGTATAGGCGAGATTTTCTTGTCGTTCCTGCGTAGCAAACAGCGTTGCCTCATCAATGCCAGCTTCGGCACACGTCTTGATGTGCAACACGATTTCCTCGTTGATCAACCCGTTCACTGTACCCGCAGCCAAGCGCATTTCTGCGACCGTATCAGCCTTGGTGATCGACAAGGCCCAAGCCCGCGAGAAGTGGATCAGAAAGACATAATCTTGTTTGAGGTAGTGCAAGAAGGCATCGTGCGGCAACGTCCCGTCGCCCAAACCCTGCACGAATTTATGGCCAGTATACGCCGGCCAGGCGGAAGTATTACCCCGCCAGACCGCAAAGGTATTGCCGTAGGTCATTCTGCACCCAGATCGACGGCAAGTGCGGAGACCGGGCGCGTGCCCTCGACCAGACCACTCTCGGCCAAAAACGCCTCAAACCTTGTATATCGCCCTTCATCCAGCGCTTCGGGGCGCAGAGCAAAGCGGGGCAGCGTGTCTACCCATGCCTTGGCGTTCAATTCGTCGTCCAGTTCGGGCGCGTAGCCTTTGAACAGGTCCCACGATGCTTGCGGATTGTTGACGATGTATTGCGTCGCCAGTTCTGTCGCACGCAGGAAACGGCGGACCTGACCCACGTCCATACGGTCGGGGTTCGCCACATAGATCAATTCATCATAGGTCGGCACACCCTCTTCCTCGACGTAAAAACAGCGGCCCTCAACGCCCTCGATCTCCATCTGGTTTAGCTCGAAGTTGCGGTAGGCCCCGATGACCGCATCCACCTGACCCGACATCAACGACGGGCTAAGCGAGAAGTTCACGTTCACCATCTCGACATCCTCCAGCGTGACGCCGTGGCGGTTCAACATCGCGCTCAGAACGGCCTCTTCGACACCCGCAACAGAGAAACCAATCGTGCCGCCCTTGAGCTGGCTGATTTCCTGAATGGGGCCGTCTTTGAGAACCAAAAGGCAGTTGAGCGGCGTTGCCACCAACGTCCCCACCCGGATAAGGGGCAAACCTTCGGCCACGTGCAAATGCTGGCTGGGTTGATAGCTGACGGCAATGTCGCCTCGGCCAGCCGCCACCAGTTTAGGCGGGGCAGACGGATCGGCGGGGGGGATGATTTCGACCTCAAGGTCCTGATCGGCGAAATAGCCCAACTCTTGGGCCACGATGATCGGCCCGTGATCGGGGTTGATGAACCAGTCCAGCAGCAAGGTCATCTTGTCTTGCGCCAAAGCCGGTGTCGCGACGCACAGCGCAGCTGCGGTGATGAGGTATTTCATAGGGGTTTCCTTACTCTCCGAGCGCGAGAAGTTTGATCTCGCCCTGCCAGTGTTGTGAAAGCCGCTCTGCCGCCTGCCAAGCCCGCAGGCCCGACCGACAGGCCAGAACGGCACGTTGGTTTTCGTGTGGGGTGGGGCCATGTGGTCCAAAGTCGGACACGACATGGCGAGTTGCGTGTGGCAGCTCGGGCCCCTGTTCACCTGCCGCGCGTAGGTCGATCAGAAAATCAGTCGCGGCGACGTCGCGCAGGGCGATAAAGGCGGGGTTAGGCGCAGGGTCAGATGCCGTGTCAAAGCGGAACCCACCAAACCGCAGCGCACGCGCGTCATAGGTCACAAGCTGCCCCAAGCTTTGCCTATCGCCGGTCAGGATCGCCATCGCCATCTGTGCCTGAAGGCTACCGATCACACCTACACTTGGCCCCAGCACACCATCGGTATCGCACGATCCCAGCTGGTCTGGCAGATCGGGGAACACCGCACGCAGCCCCGGTTTGCCACCACAGAAGCCACCCACATAGCCGTCGCTGCCCACCACGCTGGCGCTAAGCAGAGTTTGGCCTGTTTCAAGGCAATGATCGGACGCCATATAGCTGACCGCGAAACTGTCAGCGCAATCAAGGATCAGCGTCATGCCATCGCACAGGGCCGCAATGTTGGACGGGTCGACGCGCTGTTGAATAGGCTCAAGGGTGGTGTCGGGGTTCAATGCGGTCATCGCACGTGCGATCACGCGGACCTTGGGCAAGCCAATATCAGCCTCGCGAAACAGCGTTTGACGGTGCAGGTTGGACAGGCTTATGACATCTGCATCCGCAATTCGGATTTGCCCAACACCCGCGCCCACGAGGTATTGCATCACAGGCGCGGCCAGACCGCCGCCACCGATGACAAGGACAGACGCCCTTGCAAACTGATCCTGCGCGCCACTTCCCAGCACCGCAGTTTGACGGGCGTAGCGCCTCATCCGCAGACCTCTAGCCATTCCCTGACGCGACCCTCTGGATCATCGTGCAGCGTGATGTCCGTGACGGCCGAGACAACATCCGCCCCCGCATCAAACGCTCCCAGTGCGCGGTCCGTGCTCATCCCGCCAATGGCAACAAGAGGGATATTGCACACGAGGTCTTTCCACACGCAGAGTTTCTCAATGCCCTGCTGATGCCATTTCATCTTTTTCAGGATAGTCGGATAAATCGGTCCAAGCGCGACATAATCAGGTTTCAACACCAGTGCGCGCGCCAGTTCCGCCTTGTCATGTGTCGAAACCCCAAGTTTGATACCCGCCTCACGGATCGCAGCGACATCCGCCGCATCAAGGTCCTCTTGGCCAAGGTGGACCCAGTCACACCCCAGTTCAATGGCGAGTTGCCAATGATCATTAACCACCAGAAGTGCACCATGAGCACGGCACAAATCGCGGCCTTCGGTCAGTTGAGCGCTTAGTGCGTCTTGCGGCTGGTCTTTGATGCGCAGTTGCACAAGCTTGATCCCCAAAGGCAACATGCGCCGCAGCCACGCCACATCATCAAAAATCGGGTAAAAGCGGGGCAGTGTCATAGGATCGCCTTTCCAAAGACCGGCGTGGACGGGGCCGCCATGTCGCGGGCATCCATGGGATCGGCACCAGCGGCCAACGCGCCTGCTTCTACCGCCAGAGCGAACGCGCGCGCCATCGCCACAGGGTTGCCCGCCTTTGCAACGGCCGTGTTCAACAGGACCGCGTCATAGCCCATCTCCATCGCTTGGGCCGCGTGCGACGGCAGGCCCAGACCAGCATCAACAACCAAAGGAATGTCAGGGAAATGCGCACGCAAGCTGCGCAAACCATAAATGTTATTCAGGCCCAACCCCGTGCCAATGGGCGCGCCCCACGGCATCAAGACTTTGCAGCCGACCTCAACCAGCCGCTCGCAAAGCACCAGATCTTCGGTGCAATAGGGAAACACCTCAAAACCGTCTTCGGCCAGTTGTGCGGCTGCTTCGACCAGACCGAAGGGATCGGGTTGCAAGGTATCGGCGTGGCCGATGACCTCAAGCTTGATCCAGTTGGTGTCGAACAACTCGCGCGCCATCTGGGCTGTGGTCACGGCCTCGCGCGCTGAATAACAGCCTGCGGTGTTGGGCAGCAGGGCGACACCCAGATCGCGGATCAACGCCCAGAAGTCCTGCCCCGCCTGATCGCCGCCCGCCTCGCGCCGCACAGAAACCGTGGCAATGCCTGCGCCGGAGCGGCGAAAGGCATCCGCCAGAATCGCGGGTGACGGGTATTGTGCGGTGCCCAACATCAGCCTCGATGCAACTTCTGTGCCGTAGAAAGTTGGCATTCTATCCTCCTTGTCGGGGGGCTACGATTTCGACGCGGTCTCCGTCTTGCAGAGCAAGGCCTGCGCGCTGTTGCTTGGGCACAAAGGCTTCGTTGACCGAAGTGGCCACCTTTGCCTCGCCTTTACCCAAGTCATGCAAGAGCGCGGCCAGTGTGGGTGCACCGATCTCAATTGCCTCACCGTTCACAATGATCTTCATACCAAACCTCCGGTATCTTTCCTTTCAGCAACAGATCAGCCGTCATCTGCGCCAATGCAGGTGCAAGCAGAAACCCGTGCCGAAACAGGCCATTTACGTAAATCACATTCTCAATCCGCCGAATGCGCGGCTGGTTGTCGGGAAAGGCCGGGCGCGCATCGACGCCAATCTCCAACAGCTCCGCCTCGCCAAAAGCGGGGTGCAGGGCGTAAGCGGCATTCATCAGCTCCATGACCGATCGCAGCGTCGCGCGGCCCCGTTCGCCGGTCTCGATCTGGGTCGCGCCCAACATAAACACGCTGTCGCTTCGCGGAACGATATAGAGCGGAAACCGCGGATGAAGCAGCCTCACAGGGCGCGACAGCGTCACGTCGGGGCAGCGGACGACAAGCATCTCGCCCTTTACGCCGCGCAAATCCGAAAGGGTGTCACGCGCAGCAAGGCCACGGCAGTCAATCACCTGCCCTTTGATGTCACCATCAAACTGGACACCCTTTTGATTCAGCCGCGCATGGAGCGCAGTCAGGGTTGCGCGGGGGTCAAGATGCCCCTCATCAGCTAAAAACAGCGCCTTGGAAAAACGCTCGGCCAGATGCGGCTCTTGCTCGGCGATCTGCGTTTTGGAAAGGGATGTCGCGGTCGGCGCACGGCGCGCAAAGGTTGCCAGATCGCTTTGATCGCGGTTAAGGGCGACAACAATCGTGCCCGCGTGATGCACAATCCCTCCGTGGCTTTCCCACCAACTGGCAGCTTTGCGGCCTTGACGCACAATCTCGGGCTCTGCGCTCACGCCTTCGCAATCGGGTGCCAGCATTCCGCCTGCCCACCAAGAACAGGCATGACTGCCGGGCGCACCTTTGGGATCAATGACCGTGACCTGCGCGCCGCGTGACGACAATTCTGCGGCCATGGCAAGGCCACATACGCCGCCCCCAATGATGGTGAAAGGGCCGCTCATTTCCAAAGCGCGTGAAAGTGGTGCACAGGCCCGTGACCTTGTCCAACGTGCAATTCGTCCGCACGCAAGATCGCTTGATGCAGCCACCTGTGCGCATGGCGCACCGCATCGCTCAACGCCATACCCTGTGCCAGACCCGCAGCGATTGCAGAGGAATAGGAACATCCCGTGCCGTGGGTGTTGCGGGTGTTCACACGTGGGGCCGAAAAATCCTGCGTGCCAGTTTGCGACACAAGATGATCGGTGCAGGTCTCTCCGTCTGCATGTCCGCCTTTCATCAAAACCGCACCGACGCCAAGGTCCAAAAGGGCCTTCGCCTGCGCCTGCGTGCTGCCCTCGCCCACCAGTTTTGCCGCTTCAGGTACGTTGGGGGTAAGCAGTGTCGCGCGTGCGAAAAGGGTAGATTTCAACGCATCTATCGCACTATCAGCCAGCAGCGTATCGCCTGATTTAGCAACCATCACGGGATCAAGGACAACCGGCCCGGCGTAACCCACCAGTGCATCCGCCACCGCTGCAATCAGCGAAGGTGTCCCCAGCATCCCGATCTTGACCACGTCGATCTGGATGTCATCCAGAACAGCTTTGATCTGTGCGGCAACTATGTCGTCCGGGATCGGATGAATGGCTGTAACAGCTTTGGTGTTCTGTGCCGTAACCGCCGTCACAACGGAAGCACCATAAACACCCATTGCCGAAAAGGCCTTTAGATCGGCCTGAATACCAGCCCCGCCGCCAGAATCGGACCCGGCAATCGTTAACGCCTTAGCTGCCATGTCATGGCCCCTTGGTTCAGGGATCAGGATGGGAAAGGGCGCAGGCCATAACGGATGCGAGGTCCGCAAGCTGTTCCCTCCGCCGGTCCTAACCGGTTCAGGTTCAATGGGTTCGCAGCTTGTGCATCTCAGCCCAGATCAGGGCACCCCAACAGATCTTAACTGCATTGCTAAATTGTAAGCACAGACGCGTCAAACGGATAAATGATCGCAGACTGCATGACAGCGTGATTCTGGAGAAAACGCTAATTTAACAACGAGACGGTATTCGTCCATAAGATGTGCGACGGGAGCCTTGATCAGAAAGTAACGAGCATAAGAGCCATAGCCTGCGTGGCAAATGAGCAGAACAATAGGCCCGCTTGGTGTGCAACCAGCTTGATCGACCCGCTTGCACCAAAAGAGTTGTTTGGATTTTGTATCCGAGATCGAATTTTAATGGCTGCTGTAATGCATTGTAGCAACCGACTTGCTGCACCTGCAAGAAAATGCTGCGCCAGCGATAGTCGCACCTGCAAAGGTCTGCATTGTCCCGCATCTTACCAGTGCGTACGCGATGCAGCGAACGGCAGCTGTACGGATATGGTGAGACTTTTGAGAATTTCATTGTAACAGCCATCTGGCACACCAATGTCGCCTATTTCACTCAGCTCAAGGGTGACGGGAGATTGTAAAACTAACGCCCCACTTACGGACAGCCTTAGCTTGGGATTCTGCCCACCATCCAGCAAGCTGGCCCACTTACTGATCGGGCACCGCTTCAAGGGATTTCTTGAGCCGCTTGTCCGCCGCTGCAGCTTCTTTCAAGAGCGCGTCGAAATTGTCAGGTGGATTGCCATCTTCCAACATCCCTTTGAACGTCGCATATGCATCCGTCTTGCTGCCGTAGGCGCGCAGGGTGGTGTCGTCGTTCACCCATGCCACCACGATGACCTTCGCATCACTGTTGAAGCGGTAGAACAACCGATACTGCTGGAAGAATTTCGCCCGGAACCAGTGCTTGCGGTGATCGCCGAGTGTACCGCCTTGCCGGAAGGCCGCGGCACCCGGATCTGCCGGGATGGCCTCGGTGACCAGCTTGAAGATGGCGGCCAGCCGTTTCGTGCAGTTCTTCTTTTGCCAGGTCTTGGGATCGCGGGCCTTGCGCGCCTCGACCTCGAGGGTCAGCCCTTCGATCTGGTCCAGAAAGAGCGGATGCGCATAAATCGACCAGCCGTTTACGACGAGTGGCGCTTGGGCGGGCACGCTATCGCCGCTCATTCATCCTCGAGCGATAGCGGCGCATCGAGATCGACGTCGACGTTTCCGACCAGTGCTGCAAGACGGTCATGCAACGCCCCATCGAACGCTCGAACACGTTCCGGATGCGCCTTGATATCGGCCTCGACAAAATCGAGAAAGGCTCCGAGCACGGGATCTTCCTCGTCGCTTCGCACGGGCTCGATATAGACCCTGCCACCCGGCTCGGTGCAGTAGCGAATCTGGTCGCCCTTGCCCAGCTTGAGCTGCTTGCGCACACCCGCCGGCACGGTCGTCTGATACCGATCCGTGAGTTTCGAGACATCTTGTACGAGCGCTGTCATGGCAGTCTCCTGAAGGAAAGGGGGTCTTTGCTGCCTGCGATAGGTAATGCATTTGCATTGCCTTGTCAAGACAAGCCGCAGGATCTGCTGTCGCAGGGCAGGTCGATGAACCGTCCGGCGCAGCACCTAATCTCGCCCCGCGAGATACTCCGCCAGCACGGGACTGGCCTCGCCCTTCGCGGAGCTGAGCAGCTCCGAGCCCGCTAGCGTCGCTTTCGACAAGCGCACGAGCCCGCCGGTTTCCTCAATGCGGTAGCAACGGCGTTTCTGCCGCCCCCGCCTGTAGTGCGTTGCGGTGACGATCTGGCAGGTGCTGCCATCGGTGAGCGTCACAGGGGTGGCGAGTTTGATCTTGTCACCCTCCTCGTAGTCCGGAATCGCAGCCCAGTTCCGGCAGCGCTGGCGCCAGTCCTGAGCGTAGCTGCCTTCGTCTTTCAGGTTGGAGAGAAGCTCGATCAGCCCAAGGGGAGCACGAGACTCGTTCGGGCCAGCGCTTTCCTCCATGTCCTTGTAACCCCAGCAGCCGTCATCGTACCGGGTGAGGAACACGGCTCCGAAGGTGATCGAGCCATCCGCATCCGTGACATAGGTCGCGTCCTCGACAGGGGTGCCGTCGCGATTGGTGACCCTTGCCGCCGCATACCAGGTGGAGCCGACCTTGCAGGCTTTGACCAATTCGGTTTTGCGCGTGCCACCCTCGAAAGTGCAGAGCCGGGTGATTTCTGCTTTCTCATCCGCGTAGGTCTGGACGCGGCCGTCGGTGTAGAAGAGCCATCCCATCACGCCACCCTCCGGTCGTCGATCTCCATCAGCGCATCGAGCGGTACGCGATAGGGCTGCATCGCGTCGAAATCCTCGCAATTACCGCAGTTCTGCACGATCGCGAAGGTATCGCAGGCATCCTTGAGGATGACCCGGAAGGTACCGCCAAGGCCCGAGGGCACCTCGTAGGTCCCGCCGATGAGATAGTCCGAGGCCCGGCGCACGAAGACACGGATGCTGTGGCCATCTGTGGCGAGCCGGATCGTCCCCTGCCCCCGGTCTATGAGCA
>Ga0307930_1003790_pt1 | contig 10876 bp, 8 predicted proteins | sample OrgLakmetageno46_FD_203161 | JGI IMG/M metagenome (GOLD analysis project Ga0307930, IMG submission 203161) | Saline water microbial communities from Organic Lake, Antarctica - #46 | ecosystem: Environmental > Aquatic > Non-marine Saline and Alkaline > Saline | place: Antarctica: Organic Lake... | reverse complement strand
GGGCGCTTGCTCGAGGTCGACGAAGCCAAAAATGCCTGCAAAACATAGCGATCATACAAAACCAAGTGCTTTGCAATTAGTGCAATCGCTTTTTTGGCGTCGGTCAGCACTGCGGTAAGGCACAGGTTGCTCAGTACCTCACTCATTTTTCCGGATTCTGAACTTCGAGAGCACGCCGAGCTCGCACACGAGCGAAAGTGGCGCAGAAAGTAGTGAGAGCCGAGGGGAGGGCACATCATTTTTCTAGACTTGTAGCGGATAGGGCGGGCTACTTTGCCAGAAAACCTGAGTGAAGAGCTACGCGTCGGAAATCGTAGCTGCGTTCGCAGCGCAAGAGGGCTAGGCCAGGAAGAACTCACACCAACACAATGACGGCGGTTAAGTGGTGATTCCATAATTGAAAGGTTTGCCCCGAATTCGCGCTTTGGGCGTCTTTGTTCGGCGGTGTGATTGCTGCGACTGATCGCGAGCTGAGCACTAACCCCTATGACGACGAGTCGCTAGCGAGCACCATGCTTCAGTATATGCGGCCAAGAATACCAAAATTAGCCGCCAACGCAGAATGGTATTCATTTAATCGAAAAAGACGTTTCCTGTAGACGTATTGGGAGGACCAGTGGATTCAGATCAAAAGGGTTCGAGAGCGAGAAACTTCAAGAGCACGCAACGCATCCGGCCTCGGCGGTTCTAAATGGTCGATGCACGGATGCCAAAAAAAATTACATGAGCCGAAGTAGAATCAATCAAGAAGCTTAACTCTCAAATATCAGTACAAAAGTCGCCGGGCTCGTAGAGCAAGGACGAGAAAACCGCCTATTCCGCGGGGCCCCATTTCCGAAACTATTCACCCTCGCGTACAGGGGGACTATATCGGCGCCTACGACGCCTAAACCTTACGGTACCGGCGCCTGCGGCGCCGGATTATGAGTCCGATTATCGGGTTTTGCAAAACCCGATAATCGGACTCAAAACCCAATAATCAGGTTGGTTGAGACTGGGTGTTAAGTGAGAAACCGAGAAAGACGTCTCAAATCGCAAGGCTTACAAAATGAATGATACGTCAGTTCAATTGCCCAAATACGTTAATGACTACATCAATAATTCAAAAGAGATTGGATTGTTGGATTGGGATGAGATTATACTCCCCCAGCCCCAGTGCCCCGTGCAAAAAAGAAAGACAAAGGCAGAAATAGTACGCTCTCAGAGGTGATATGTATTTGAACATTTGGCATGTATCTGCGCGTTTCAGAAGACTCTATCTGAAAAAATATGCCTTTATTTCATTTCTTACGATATAATTAGTCTGGTGTCTAGCTGGATATGAATATTGAGGCGGTGAAGTTCGACTCCGAGTACCATCAAACGAAATAGCCTCATTCATTTGTATTGCTACCACAGCCCAGGCCTGGAGCCACTCGGCCTGCGTCTTTTAGTGTTCGTGCATCTCAAGTTTGGCCACGAGCACCATCATGTAAACGCCAATCCCAAACGCGAAGGCCTCAGCGCATGTCTGTACTAGCACCGCATTCGCTTGCTTGGATAGCCAAGGTGCTGCTTGTTGAACGGGTGCCGGTGCTGTCCTTGATGACGATGACGACGACGATGATGTACCCTCAGAGGATTTGGCTGGAGTAGCTCCTTTCCCAACGCGCTTGCGGGCGCTCCGAGTAACCACACCTCGACCATCAGGGCTAGCGTCACGACTGCCATCCTTGCCGGGGCCACTCTTGTTATCACCATCATGAAGGTGGTCTTTCTCGTCCTCCTCCAGAGGCTCTAGCAATTCAGGCAAGACTGTCATGGTCGCCAGGTACACAAACCCTCCGCTCACAGCTGCGAGGACCTTGCCATTGGCGGCAGCGTCTGTTTCAAAGAGAAGGCCCACTGCGGTTCCGGCGAACGCAAACAATGCAGTGCAAAATTGCAGCAAGATGGCCTGCTTCGCGGAGCAACCGTTTTGTACCAAAATGGCAAAGTCGGCGACCTGTGTGCAAGCACGTGCAGGAAAGAGAAGTGAGTATGAGGAGAAGGAAGAGGTAGGGGTGGCGACAGTGAATTCAAAATGACTAGATAGGGCAAACAACAAGTGAAGACACAACTATATGTATAAAAAGAAGTATGAATTGCAGTCACCCCAACCTCGTGTGGAAGCTCATGGGCCAGCACCGATAAAAAGGTTGCAAGGCCCAGGCTCCCCGTCATGGCGAAGCTAGCGCCTAGCGCAACACCGTCCGTGAAATTGTGCAGCCCGTCAGCAGCTAAGTTCAAGTACCCACCGGACCCCAGGTAGGACGGCAATAACGACCATGTGTTTGCAGCAGAAGAAGAAGAAGAAGAGGAAGCAGTGGAGCTGCTAGCGTCACCATGGTGGTGGTGGTGGTGTCCATTGCCACCCTGTAAGGTCCGGATGGCCTTGTCGAAGAGGAAAAAGAGCGCAAAACCCAAAAGCACATGTAGGCCCACCTGCGCACGAGTGAATGAATAGCCGCCAAAGTTAGTATATCAGTTATTATAGCAAAGACATGATATTCACATTATCCTTATGCACATGCACAGTGGGACTAAAACAGAGTGGCGCATTCCTTTAAAAAAGTTCCATCCCATTCTGCGATCTCTAAGCGAACGAATTACCGAAAGGCCCTTGGCGTGAGCGTCGTCGTGACCGTTGTGAGAGTGTTGGTCGTGAGAGTGGTTGTCATGAGAATGCTCGTCGAAATCTTTACCATGGGAGTGCTTATCATGGGAGTGTTCGTCAGGATTGTTGTCATGAGAGTGCTTGTCATGAGAGTGCCCCTTGTGAGAATGTTCGTGAGAATGTTCGTGAGAATCCTTGTCATGATTATGCTCGTCATGAGAATGGCCGTGGTGAGTTTCAGCATCATGAGAATGCTCCTCATGATCATGAGCGTGCTTGTCATGAGCCAATGAGTCTTCCGGAAGGAGGCTCCGAGCCTTATGATGGTATCTTTTGTGCTTCCCGTGATCCTCGTGATGTTTGTGTTGGTGATCATGTTCCTGGCTAGCATCTGCTAGGAGTTCACAGCAACAATACAAGACACAAGCAGCACGACTAAATAATTCACTAATAAATCGAATAGAAAGGTTGCGTTTTAAAAAGTGAATTCAAGCATCATTTCGTGCACCTGCAACAGCGTCCGTGCCGTGATGGTCGTGGGAGTGTCCTCCTCCGTGGTCATGGCTTCCATGAGGTTCCACCAGGAGGTGAGGCAGTGAATGCAGAAAGACGTCACCGAGAAGACCACCAGCTGCGAATGCCAGGAGCGTCTAGCAAATACGTGAATCGAAAATCATGAGCTAGGATGCATAATGCTTCATATCGTGCAACTACGCGGTATTCTCTCTAGCAAAATTAGAGTTACAGATAGTTAGTTAGCGAGGGTAATTCGATCAGTACCCTATGGAGACGAGGCGGGATTGGATCTTTTCCTGGCTTGAAGGGCACGGCAAAGAGCACAACTGTCGGCAAGACACTAATCAAAGCAGTAGCTAAGAAAGCGCCGCCAGAAGCTGAGAGGTTGCCACTAAGAATCCGCATTACTTTTGACACTAATAAAGAGGCTTTCTCAACAGTAGCGTCACTTTGGGAGAATAAAGGAGAAGCTTATGAGGGCCAAGCAGCTTTAAAAGCCGAGGTATGATTCGGGCTTCAAGCAAGGCTTCAAGGACTCGAGTAGGGCAAGCTTGGGCGCTGGAGCGCAAGGGGCTGAAGTTCGAAGGTGCTGAGGTGCTGACTGCTGAAGAAAGCTGAAAAAGTATTGGAATCTCAGCATCTCAGCGTGCTGAACTGCTGAACTATTTTTTGTTTTCGCCGTCGGTCGTGTTCATCGTTTTTCATAGGTGGGTCGTTGGTCGTTGGTTGACGAGGCGAGGAGAAAAGGCAAGGCGGCGAGACAGAGCCAGCGAGGCCGCGAAGCAGAGCGCTTGACAAGAGGGCTGATACGAAGAGGAGCACGCAATTTGTAACAGCTGGGAATTTAACAATTGTACACGAAGTGTGAGTCGAGGCAGGAAGAAATCACAGAAACACGCCCTGACCATCAACCACACATTCGCAAGCTGCTTTGAAAGATCAGACAGACCAAACGAGCTCACCTGTTTTCCTTCCCTTTATTTCTCTTTTCAGAGCTCTGATGAGACAGAGCTGGCATCAAATTTTCAACCCAATCAAGAAACAGTTGTAGTCCCCTCCTCTGCGGGCGGAAATTCTTCTTCGGAGCAGCACTCTCAGAGCACGGAGGAGCGCGCCATTTTGGACCGCTGACATCACTTCCATGGCCACTCGGGTATGTGCGCCTGATAAGCTGTCTAGAATAAGCTTAAGCTGCCTTGCTCTTTATCTCCCCCTGTTAGCCTTATAATTTTTGCCCCTCGGGGCCTGTCTCAAAAAACACTGTTCATAAAAGTTCATAACACTGTTTGGGACAATTTGGAAGAAAACGGGTGTTTTTTACACCCCTCCAGCCGCCGAGGAGTTTGTAAGACCAAGTGGCCCCAATAATCCTCTTGAGAAGTGCTTAACAAGCCCGAAACTGCTGTGTTGTAGTGCTTTGATGTACCTGTTTCGTTCAGCACCCAGATAAAAACAGGTGCTACGAACATGTTTCTTTCGGTTTGAAAAAAAAACACCTGTTATACGTAACCATCGGGTTTTGGCGTAGCTTCTAACAGAGACTCGAGTGAAATGGCCTCAACATTCGCATGTGCTTCAGATAACACATGCCCCCCGCTCATTGCGGCTTCGCACATACTACTCTCTAATTCCCCTCGATCATTATCATGCATGAGGCTTAGTAAAACATCAACAGATCACCGCATGACATCTCGCACTGTTTATAAGGACTAGGTCAGACGATGAGTAGACTAATCGAGACGAAACTAAACCACACTAAACTAGACTAGATGAGATGAGACGAGACGAGACTGGACTAGGCAACGCCATAAGAGATCTAGGAATGGATCGCCATTGCAAAGGACAGGCCGAAATGGAGACAGCAGACTCACTCCATTCCCAAACCACCTGATGCCTGATGGCTGATGCCTGATGGCTGAAGGACACCTCGAGAGTAAATATTCAAAAATTATTTATGCATAAGGACGCTCATCTCAGCCAGGCTTGCTCTGAAGGCTATATTTCCTATTGCTACATTTGACGGGGGTGTTTCTTTGTATTCGGGGAGTGTTAACACTGAACTGAACTAGACTTGGCTGTTCGAGGGAATTATAACCGGCCGGCTATGCGCCACCATCTGACCCCCCCAGCTGGGGGGATTTAGTAACTAAGAGACTAAGAGGCCAGTGCCATCTAGCCGGCGTCTGTAGTGCTTCACGGGCCAAAATACATCTACTGCTACTCCAGATTCTTAGCTCAGCGCGCGCAAATTTTTGTTTTACGATGGTATCTAATATCAATTTCTATGTCCTATAATTCCTATTCCTACTTTCCACGTCCTGCCGTCTCTAATTTCCACCAGGCACCAGGTTCCTATATCCTAGAGCTGAGAATTTAGGATTTGCCAAGGACAAGGACCTTCCGACTTGCCCACAAATGGATTATGGTTAGTTGAGTGCGGAATCCTTTTGCTCTTTTTTTCTGATTCTTCCACGGCCAACAGGAGTAGAATTAAACTTTTTCTTACGTCCCTCTCCCTTTCCCTGCATATTTCATTATAAAAAAAACTTCTCGCTTCCACGGTGAGTTGCAAACCCTTTGTGTTTGCTGTTAGGTTCTCCTGAACATAAATGCTCCTTTCCCTGCATTGAAGCGAAATACATAACGCCCGGATCTGGCTTTTACCTTCTTTCTTGCTGCTTGCTGCCCGGGGAAATCCAGGTGAAATAAATTAGGCGTTCTCGTAGAAATCCCCTCCAAGCCCATGCCCGGGCTTCTAAACGGCAGGGACGCGTGCGATAACAATTTCGCTGCATACTGCGCAGAGTTCGTTATCATTGCGGTCCACGAGAATATAACCTGCCCGGGTGAACATGAAATCCATCCAAGCACCAATCTCGTAAGGGCTCCGTTGACGGCCGTGCCAAGTAAGAGTCGTCATCGAGGTGCAATAATGCAGCTCTAAGCTAATGCTGCGCGGAAGCAAATGCCGAGGAGTATTCACAGCCAAATCTGGCAACACCGACCACTCATAGCCCTCAATGTCCATTTTCATGACATCAGGTGGACTTGTGAGACCGATCATCGTTGCAAAGTTGTCCCAGCGCATGAATTGCAGTGCGCTCTAATTATTAGATGCTATACTCGAAGCAATTCTTTTTGAATGTCGACTTTGTACTGGCTTCGTGACATTCTCATCGCTGCCCCCAATGCAAATCTTGTGGAATGTTACCTGCTTCGCTAGCTGCGGTGGAATCATTCCATCAACGGTACAGTCAAGAGTATGGATGTGACAATGTGGGAGTGCCTTGCTGATGCTCAGCTCAAAGCCCCACCAATTTTTGCCACCAATACTGATAATAACGCACGGTTCTTTGGATGTATCCACGCTACTAGTAAGGCCTGCGGAATCACCAAGTAAATTTGTAGGAAGCCCGCAAATACGCTTCTCCTCGTCACCGCTGCCAAACTTCGAAAAAATCGAAGGAGGGCATTGAAGCACAGGGCCTAAAGCATCAAACCGGGCGTGGCCATGAACATATGTCCCCTCGGCCTTTTTCCCCGCCGCATTGGTAATTTTTGGGGGGTCCCACTTCGCGTGAAATCCGACAGCAGACCTTTTCCATGCCTCCGCAATAAAATTGTCAACGACTTTCGACCCCAGCAAGTCCTCGAATACAGGCCGTAGGCCTAAGTCGTTAGACTGATGGCTCAGAGTAGACATATTATTCCAAGACATTCCCGTTGGGAGACAGGCAAGCGCCAACGCCAGACCAGATAGAGGTGACATTTTGTGAAGCAACTATGAATAGTTCGTACGCGGGAATGAACTCTACTTTTAGTACAGGTGTTAAGCGTGCCTATGCGCTCTATGCCAGTTAGCAGTGAGATAGGTAATGACACCAATCTGCACGGCTGATTGAGTAACGCGGCCAATGTGCAGTAGCTGTGCTCGTGAGGCCTGCGACGCGACGGCGGTTGCCAAATCGATCAGCAGACATAAGTACGGTAGTTATTACAACATTACAACAATGATAGCAAACGGACCCCCGTTAAGGAGAAAATTCTTCTTCTGCTGATCGCTAACAAATTGAAGCCGTTGACATCAGGTGGTGAAGGTGTTGGCGTTGGAATCGACAAACAATGGGGCATCGAAGAGGCTAGACCGTTTGAGACACCAGACTAGCTGGGAGGAATGAAGAGCTGATCATCTTTTGTCGCTTGTAGAAAAAGATTAATTGGAATTCCGGAAAGGCGCAGAGAGCCAAGAGAATCTGCCTGCGTTTGTTGTTTTTCTTGTTTCCACCCACCCACCCTGCATTGTTATCTGATATTCCCGGAGAGAAGGGAAGCGAGGGAGGCGGCGAACCCCCCTCGCCAGTCGCGGGAGCCAGTGAGAGAATCTCCTGCGAACGCGACTGTGGTGAGGCTTTGGGACCTGGGGAGGATCCTCGGGCCTAAGCCAAGCCTATTCTGGATCGATGGCAGTAGGCAAAACAAAAACGGATTCATAAGCAAGCTAGTAAAACTACAGTTGTAGTTGTCAGTTTCGGGCAAAAAGAACGGCGGCTTGCACGCAAGTGGGGTCACGCAATTGCTCGGAGATGGGCGACTCTTCTTCTGGATAGCCTAAGGGACTTCGTTGTAGTCCCCTCCTCTGCGGGCGGAAACTTTTCTCTTGAGCTGCACTCTCAGAGCACGGAGGAGCGTGCCACTTTGGACCGTGGACCGCTACCATCACTTCCATGGCCACTCGGGCATGTGCACCTGATTAGCTTCTTAGGTTTAGTTCGCGCTGCTTTGCTTTTTATCTCTACCTGTTAGCCTTCTAATTCCGGCCCCTCGGGGCCTGTCTCAAAAAGAAAGGCAATTTTCCTCTCATAGCTCATAGCTTAGTTTCTTAGCGTTTCTTAGTGCTGCAGTAAAAGAAGGAAATCTAACAGGCAAACAGGTGGAAGTACCGAATTTTAACACTCACTTTCTTAACGTAATCGCCCTCTCTAGCTGAGTTAACCTATTTTTTAACCTCCTGGTAGGTGAAAGCATGACCTTTCCTCGAATTTCGAATTCCGAAGCGGGGGGTTCTTTATACTGTGCCTGGTCCAGTCGAAATAAATAGCACATTCCCAAATTAGTGCGTGTGCGCCTGATTAGCTCTTAGATTTAGTTTTCGCTGCTTTGCCTTTCCTCTCTACCTTTTAGCCTTCTAATTCCGGCCCTTCGGGGCCTGTCTCAAATTAGTTCAGGGGATAACAAATTCTATGTGCTTTATTGGTGCTCTACTTTAGACTTTACAGAAAAATGGAGGCATTGAGTTAGTAGTACAACCGAATTCCAAAGCGGGGAGTGCTTTACACTGTTTCTAGGCCAGTCGAAATAGCAATTTTAAAAATTAGTTCAGGGGATAGCAATTTCAATGTACTGTATTGGCGCTCTACTTACGACGCTATGTAAAGATAAATGGAGGCATTGAGTACAATGAGATCTTTCTTTCTTTCTTTCTTTCTTTCTTTCTTTCTTTCTTTCTTTCTTTCTTTCTTTCTTTCTTTCTTTCTTTCTTTCTTTCTTTCTTTCTTTCTTTCTTTCTTTCTTTCATTCTTTCTTTCTTTCTTTCTTTCTTTCTTTCTTTCTTTCTTTCGAAGTAGCACTTTCCCAAATTAGTTCAGGGGATAGCAATTTCTATGCACTTTATTGGTGCTCTACTTAAGATGTCAAAGATAAATGGGGGCCTTGAGTTGGTAGTACAATAAGATCTTTCTTTCTGTCCATTCTTGACGCCCTTCATAATTATTTGAATCACGTCATAGTATCTTTAAATTAGAATGGTTTTAAGAAAATTTGTGTTCAACATGAATTGTGTCATTACGAGAGGGAACACTCGGCCTCCGGCTGATTTCGCTGTTCGCTGTGGTCGTAACTGTTTTTGAGGATTTCATAAACCTACCTGATGCTGAATTTTGCTGATTTTTTTTTGTATTTCATTAAGTTATAGTCCTGTGAGCATACGGAAATCAGAGACATGGCACCTGGGTTATCCAGGTGCAATTAGACTGACTTCCGCTGCCTGGGTTTGGCTTTTGCGCATTGCCTTCTTACTAGTAGCTGGGGAACCCTAAGGAAGCAAAGCATAAACAGCCCCTAGGAAACCCCAACAAACCCGTGTCCGGGCTTCCTGGCAAGCGGTATGTGTGCGATCACAATTTCGCTGCAACGTTTGCAGAATGCGTTATCATTGCGGTCAACGAGAACATAACCTCCCCTTGTGAACATGAAATCCATCCAAGCACCAATTTCGTAAGGGCTCCGTAGCCGGTAATTCCACTCCGGAAGCGCCCGCATGTTGGTGAAGTAATGCAGCTCTAAGCTAATGCTGCGCGGAAGCAAATGCCGAGGGGTATTCACAGCCAAATCAGGAAGTACCGACCACTCATGGCCCTCAATGTCCATTTTCATGACATCAGGTGGACTTGTGAGACCGATCATCGTTGCGAAATTGTCCCAACGCATGTACTGCAATACTTCGTCAACTTTTGGAGCTTCACCCGAGGCAGACGAAGTAGAAATGTGATTTTTGGCAGGCAACGTGACGTTTGTATTCTTCGTCCCAATGCAAATCTTGTGGAATGTTGCCTGTTTTGCCAGCGCTACTGGAATCTTCCCGTCGATAGTACAGTCAAGTGTATGGATACGGCAATGCGGGAGTGCCTTGCTGATGCCTAGCTCAAAGTCCCACCGATTTCTACTACCAACGCTGATAATAACGCACGAATCTTTGGCTTTAATGACTCCGGTTCCTCCCGTAGTCGACTTCCGCAATCCGTTTGCAGGAAGCCCGCAAATATGCTTCTCTCCGTCACCTTCGCCAAACTTCGAAAGAATTGGTCGAGGACACTGAAGTACAGGGCCTAAAGCATTAAACCGTTCGTGGCCTTCGAGGTATATTCCATCCAATTTACAACCAGCTGGCTTCTTGAATTTGGTGCAGTTTGGGTACTCTGGAGGCTTAGCACTAAATGCGACCACTGACCTTTTCCAAGCTTTAACAGTAAAATCATCGACAACTTTTTTCCCCAATAAGTCCTCGAATTCAGGCCGCAGGCTTAAGTTTCGTGTCTGGTGCTTCTGTGCTGCCGCGTCACTCGAAGATGTCCCTGTGGGTAGACAGGCCAGTGCTAGTGCCATATAAAACAAAGTTCGTAGATTGAACACTCTATAATACGGCATCTTCTGAGCTTCTGAAATACACTTGCTATGCTTCATAGCCAACCGATTAATGTAAAAAGTGTAGAGGAGTTAAGTGTCGAATGTCTGCTGAGAGTTCCTCTTCATGGAGCACGCCCATGAACTCCTCATTCGCGACACAGGAGATGCACGACATGAGACACGAGATACTCGAGCACTCGAGCACTTAATTCTCAAAAAATATCGTTCCCAGAATCACCGACCACTTATATCTTGACATTCCAGAATCTTTTCTTCATTTTTTTTTCTGATGTTAAAAAAAAAAAATTGCACTAGTATCAAGAGGTGGGCAGTAGCACCCCTCTTCCGCATCATCACGGGTGGTAGGGTGCTTTTTTCCAGAAAAAAATCAAAAAAATGACCACTTTTTCGCGCCACGCCCGGAGGGCGGAAACTATATTTCCTTTACCATAGGTGAATCTCATCGACGGGTATGAGAATTTCAGCACCCCCGCTAGCTTTTTTGTAAAGCATTACAAGGAAAATTGAAGGATTATAGTCCCC
>Ga0307930_1003785_pt1 | contig 10884 bp, 8 predicted proteins | sample OrgLakmetageno46_FD_203161 | JGI IMG/M metagenome (GOLD analysis project Ga0307930, IMG submission 203161) | Saline water microbial communities from Organic Lake, Antarctica - #46 | ecosystem: Environmental > Aquatic > Non-marine Saline and Alkaline > Saline | place: Antarctica: Organic Lake... | reverse complement strand
CCCATCTATTCAAAATGTCAGTATCTTTCTTAATTGTCTCCCTCATCGTGTCTAATTCATTTTGAAAATAATCTAGTACTTTATCAGCCTCTTCAATTGTTTTTTTTTCTTCATGATTCTTTTTATCTTCAATAATTGCTTGAGTAATATTATATGATTCAATTTTATCCTTTAATAGTTTGCTTTCAATGTTCAAGAGTGTATAACATTTATATATACCACATAATTTATTCTTTAGTGTTGATGTTGTTTTATATTGTTTTTCTAGGTACTTTATTATATCTTTTTCTTTGCTTAATAAATCTTTCATGCCATTAGAATTAAAGTATTTGTATAAATCCCTTACTGTCCTGTAATATGTCTTACACGTATTTTTTTTCTCTATAGTTGCTTCTAAAAATTCCTTAAATGTTTCTAGAGTAATAATTTTATCTTCTGGCTCTGGTTCTGGTTCTTCTTCTGGTTCTGGTTCTGGTTGTTCATCTTCCTTAGGTTCTTCATCTTCTTGTTCTGGTTCTGGTTCTGGTTCGGGTTCTGGTTCGGGTTCTGATTTAATATTTCTTTCTTCCTTAAATAATAATGCTTGGTATATTTTATAATTTCTAATTTGTTGTTCTTCTGTCTCTTCTTCTTCTTCTTCTTCTTCTTCTTCTGCTTCTTCTTCTTCTTCTTCTTCTTCTTTTTCTTCTTCTTCTTCTTCTTTTTCTTGCTTAGGTTCTTCCTTAGGTTCTTCTTGTTCTGGTTCTGGTTCTGGTTGTGGTTGTTCTTCCTTAGGTTCTTCATATGTATAATCATTGTCATTTATTTCTTCCTTAATAGTTTCATTTGAATTCTTAATAATAGTTATTTTAAAATTAGTTTTTTGTAGTTCTACTTCAACCCCTTTAACATCTTCATTATCTATTTGGATGCTTTCAATGGTCTTTTTAGAGAAACTTATATTATTTATTTGAATCATGATTATTTTATATATATATATATTAAGAAAATATTCTTAAGTATTTTACGAAATTAAAAAATAATTAAATACGGTATTTATTTATTTTATTTAAATCCTTAATATAATCCATATTTTTATAAATCCTTAAGAAAAAAATAAAAAGCTTTAGTCCGTATTTATATATTGGTATAATGTATATGGCTCCTCCTTTAACTTTGACACATCTTTCTATACTTAACAAAGAATTCTATGAAAATCTTAATTTTTTTGGAAGAGATAAACTATATAATTTGATAAGGGAAAAATACGGAGAAGACAAAAGCCCTTCTAGAAGGCAGGTGGCAGATTGGTTAACGCAACAAGAAATAAACCAAATCTACACACCATCGTGCAATATTTGGAAGTCTCAACCGGAGAGTGTGGAATAAGCAATTCTGGCGCAGGACCGCGCTGGCTGGCTAAAACTCGTCACGAAAGCGCATTACAACATTGGGAAACCGCAGCTGCAGACACCTTGGTGCGACACCAGAGTTACACCAGAGGAGAAGCGGAGATTCCTGGTGCGGCGTGCCCAGGAAAACGAACAACGGCGAACGGCGTGCTCTCTTCAATGCAGGAGCAAATGTAGAAACGACTTCAACTTCATTTCATAATTATTTCATGAAAAGTTTCTACTTTAGATGGGGCTGCTCTCTATAAACTATTCTTTTTACAATCCTGATTTGCGTGCAACGCACGCGCGTACACTTCTGCCCGCAGCAAATTGGTTTCTGCGCACGTGCTCTGAGAGTGCAGCTCAAAAGAAGAGTTTCCGCTCACAGAGGAGGGGTTCATAATTCAATTTCCATTTCCACTTGTAATATTGCGACCTCGACTTGCGCGCAACGCACGTGCATGCAGTCCTCCTCTTCCCGCGGCATGGGGCAGTGACCTCTGACAGCCTCTGTGCTCTGCGCCTTGGCTGGGAATGGCGCAGGAGCCAACTCGATATTACGAAAATTGACGTGAATTGACGCGAATTTTATTTCGTAAAAAGTAAAAAGCGCCAAAAAAGGCCCATATAGCACTTATTCCAGAGGAGATTGCGTTTAAAAAAAGAAAAAAAAAAAAAGGAGCGTAAATAAACGCAATTTATGATTTCGCGTTAAAACCGCCATTCCCAGTCCCAGCCAAGTCCGCGCCATTTGGCCATGTGGATATGGATATGTAGTAGTAGTAGGCCACAGTGCGAGTAGGATTCTAGATTTTACCAACTGCCAGTTACACAATTACTAGTTGCGTTTTACTTGCCTGTTTTTAGCATTTGGCGGATGTCGATAATAATTCGTTGATCTGCAGCCGGAAGTAAATCAAGAAGCCTACTGGGCTATGGTCAAGTAGATAGACAGACAAGGCGCTACGTGCTCTACTCTATGTACTTCTAATCTCAAAGGAGCGCGTGCGTATGTGGAGTCCGGGAGTTAGCCTTGCGCTTGTTGCGCACCCGTAAACTTCCGAAGGCACGAGGAATTTCCAGTGACAATACAAGGAGCTCAGAAGAAGAATCGACTGTCCCTAGCTTCAAACCCTCCTTTGGGGAATCACGGTTTTAAAATGCTTTACTTGCCCGATTTTTTGGTTTTCTTGGCCATGTCCCGGATTTCTTTCTTCGACAGCGGGCGGCCGGTGCGCTCGTTCACCTGACGAACAACAAGGGTCACATGAAATTTGAAAGGAGGAATGAAAAAAAAATATATATATATAAAACGGCCAACACGCATGTGCACGCGCGTTTGAAAAAAATAAAAACAAAAAAACAGAAAAAAAGGCAAAAAAAGTGCATCGCTCCTTGTCGAATGTGACATTTGATTCAACCGTCATTTAAAATTAAACACGCATTTCTCAGCAAAACGAAGGGAATTAAGTCTTCGTTGTTAATTGATGGGTAAACGGCGTTAGGTGGCTTTATAATCATCCGGTTAATTATCTCTCATCATTGTTCTGTTCCGTCGTATCTTGGTTCAGTTTTCAAGCAATTCTCAACCTCTTGCCTCTTGGTTCTTTTCTACCCCTCTGCCCGTACTCAGCTCTACATTGAACTCCTCTAAAAGCTTCACTGGCTTACCAGAGTGCCGAGCATTTTCACGTCGTTCGCATTTCCGCGCCCGCCTTCGACTTCTACCGCCGTAGATTGCTCCATCAGCTTTTCTTTTTCTGTCTTCTTGCGGGTGATTTTCATGTCGGTGCCCTCTTGCACCTGCGAAAAAAAAGGAAATAGGAAGGAAGGAAAGAATAGAGCAAAGTGTGAAAGTTAACATAAGGAACTGCTAAGCTTTCAAAGTAAATCTGCACTCAGTGTAAGCTGTAAGAAATTTCGCTAGCATCAACACATAGATATGAGATCTTGTTTTACCTGCCCCTCCACCGCCAGAATTCCGTCTTCCAGGTGCCACTCTTCGCTGCACAGCGCCCCGTAAAACTCGCGGTTGTGGCTGATCATAATCACCCCGCCCCCGAAGTTCCTGATGGCTTCGGCCAGGGCGCCCAGCGACTCGCGGTCCAAATAATTCGTAGGTTCGTCCAGCACCTTGGAAACACACACGTAAATAGGTTATACACAAGTATCAGAGGCTAGTCTCCTTGCGCACGTGTTTTGATTTGTTGTCAACGGATGCACTCGCTTGTTTTTACTTCAAAGTGATACTCATGAAAACGCACTTTTAAAAATGACAACACAAAAGCATGGCAAAGCAAAAGGATGCTTGCATACATTAAAAAAAAAAAAGTCGCTCACCAGAATGTGCGGCACGGTCCAAAACGCTGCGGCCAGCACCAGTTTCACTTTCTGCCCGCCCGAGAGCCCCTTGATGCGGCCGTAAGTGCCGAATTCTTGCGCCAGATTGAAATCGTCCAAGTGAGCTTGCACCTGTTTTTGGTGAATGGGTTAATTCATTGACATATACAGATAAGAGGTGAATGGATTCGAATGCAAATGAGTGACGATGAAATGCGGAAGAAAAAAAGAGTATTCGAGAGGCGGAAGGACAGTTAATGCTGGAAAGAAGAAGGAAGTTAGACGTCGTGGAAAGCCTCTTCGCTTATGCGATAAGACCATGTACATTAGACATGTATATAAGCTAAGTACAAGTACCTCGGAAGTAGTGCAAGTGCGCAAGTCAATGCCGGCTGCTTCCGCCGCCACTTTTTCGTCGACCTACATGTAGTTATGACAGAAGAGTTGGGACGAACACGCAAATATTGGTAAGAATGAACAAGACTTCAATTACCTATAACGAATGTGCATGTGATGCAAAATGAAAGGGTGCAAAAGTAAAAATACAAATGGAAGTGAATCTCCTCAGTGTCATAAGGAGTTGTCGTCATTACTCGGCCGAGATTACTTCTTGGAAATGCGAGAGGAAAAACACATTTTATGCTTTGTCTCACGCACTTCTATAAAAATAAAACGTTTTTATACCGAAGCATTTCTGAGACTTTGTACGAAAATGATCAACATCGTCACCGGAGGTTCACAAATGTGTGCGCGGCTCAGAAAAAAATAATGCATATACATGTGACAACGGCTTGCGTGCGTTCAGGTAGTGGTGTGAATTCTTTGTGGGTTTCTGCTTGAATCTGCTTGTAATGTGTGTGCGTGTACACTGCGGGTGTGTCATTTTCATTCTCGGTACACCATTGAAATAGGTCAATATAATATAGTCAATAGCAAAAACACACCTTTCTTGGTGCGCTATTGAAATACACTAATATAATATAGGCAACAGGAAACACACACCTGCCGGCAGAGGGGGCCAAAGCCCATGGCGTCCAGATCGTCGCGGCAAATGTACTTGTTGTCCTTGTCTTTGGTCCCGTAAAAGTGCACTTCGTACTCCAGTTTCCCGCCTTTCGAGTGCCGGGCGCCCGTGAGGTTCTCGACTTGGCCGTACTTTTGCCCGAGCTTGTCGGCGGCTTCGGCGTCGATCTGATGTTTCATGAATGGTGGAAAAGAAATAGAGGAGAATAAGAAGTGGAATGCAAAAAGAAGAGGAAGAAGGGTAGGAGTTAGAAAGAACGCCTGAAGGGTGGTGAAAAGTATATACAAGAAGAGAAGAAGATAAAGAAGAAAAAGGGTAAGGAGGAGACTGCGTGCACAAAGGAGCGACATCTAATAAAGTAGCGCACAAATGTTAAATAAAAATAGAACTGGAGCTGCATGGTGATATGGTTTTGTTTTTACCTTCATGACCGCTTTAGAGTTCGACTCTTGGTCTTCGGCGTTTTTGAAGCGCCACTGCATGTACTCCACGGGGGACTTGTTCAAATGGGCCTGCGGAAAATGGGTTTGGTGGTTGAGAGAAACAGAATGAAGGTAACGGAGGAGGAGGCAAATTTGCGCCTGTTTACGGATAATTCATTGATGAAAAAACACCAACAAAAGGCATACATGCACGGTAACCGGAGGAGCACATTCTGAAAAGTGCAAAGACGTGTGGGCACCGGCAAAACAAAAGAGCGCACGCCTGTGTTTTCTGTCTCATACTTACGCATGTCTTTAGTCTTTTTTTGTCATTCACATTAGCTACAACACGCACGCACCTCGACGTGGTGAAACGAGTGCTGAGCCACGTACGAGACCCGCAAGTTGTGGTGGGTCCAAATCTCCGACGAGTCTTTATTGGTAGGCAATGTTTCGCCCACCAGGAGCTTGATGAGGGTGGTCTGAAAGTTACACGGAGAGTGAGACGAGGAGAGAAAAAAATATCAGTGGATGGCGGTGAGAGATGCGTAGGACAGAAAATGAACAATTGAGAGGTTGAAAATGATACAAGCACCAAAGTCGGGAGCAAAGAAGAGGCAGAGATGATAAAGAAAAAGCATCCGCAGTTGGCGAAGTACGCTTAGAATGGCGCATTCTCGTGGTACATGAGACGCGCGCTGCGATACATTCCACAGTAGTGCGCAAATACGCGCCAACATATATATACGTATACACTTCTATATATACGCACTTTGCCAGCCCCGTTGGCGCCCAGCACCACCACCCTAGACCCGAGGCACAGGGAGCAGGACACCCCCCTCAGGGTGAGTTTGTCTTTGCCGGGGTACGCGAAGTCCACGTTGGTCATATACGCCACCTAGCACCAGGACAAAAACGAAATCACGCCACCGACAGGAGACAAAAAGCAGAAAACGTGTCAAAGCATATTGTCGTTCAGGATTTCAGGATCACGTCAATAGCGAAACACGATATATTCAGGATTAAAACATTTCAATCAACTTCATCGTTCATTTCTTTCATTCAATGTTTGCTCAGGAGTTCCCGGCTAAGGGAGTTATCGCTTTCATGTCAAGGCCGCGTTCTTAAGACGGCTCAACAAAGAGGTGTCAGATAAAGTCCTCATCGCAACACAGGAAGAAAGCGAGTGAAACGAAATGAAAAATGTAGGAATTAGTGGTGCAGGTGTGTGTGCGCTCTTCCATTTCATCATTCTTTCATTCAATGTTTGCTCAGGAGTTCCCGGCTAAGGGAGTTATCGCTTTCATGTCAAGGCCGCGTTCTTAAGACGGCTCAACAAAGAGGTGTCAGATAAAGTCCTCATCGCAACACAATATATGAGAATAGAGAAGGAAACGAAATGGAAAAAACGACCATATGTGTGCGTGTGTGCGTGAAGATGTGTTCATATTGTGTGGCATTTGTCTCGACCTCCAAGTCCCCCACTTTTTTCCCCGTCTTCTCTCTCAGGTGTTCAACGCGTATACCTTTTTGGAGTTGGACGTGATGCCATCCAGCCGGCCCGGGTTCGGGAATTTGAACGACAATCCCCCTGTAGACGCTAGCTCGTAGTACGAGCGGCACTCGGGCTTTTTCGCCACGAACATGGAGAGGTTGCCCGGGTACCGCACAAGCTTTTGGTTTTCGTAGTGAATGATGTCCTGTTGACGTAAGAGGAAGAAAAGAAGTGGTAAAGGATGTCAAGAAGAAGAAGACGATCCTTGAATTCCTTTCATGCGAAAGAAGTACAAGCAAGCACGCATGCATTTAATCCATAATCTCAGGTAAAGAAACAGAGGTACGGAAACAGTAAGGGCTGCAACAACATTGTCTTCTTCCTGTTTGATGGTACCGTGCAAACGTTGTCGAGGAACCCCGTGTCGTGGGAGACCACCAGCACCGTGGCGTGCTTCTCCTTCTGCAGCAGATCCACGAACCAGGCCACGGTGCCTGCGTCCAGATGGTTCGTGGGCTCGTCCAGCAGCATGATGTCGGGGGCAATCAGCACGCAACGGGCGAGGGCTAATTTCATGCGCCACCTGCCGATAAATACGTTCATGGCATTTTGAAATAAAGCAAATACATGGGGTAACGATGACCAAGAGACGAGGGCAGATTTCATGGGTACTCAAGTGCATTCAAATATGGAGACAGCAAAGAAGGCAAAAATAAGTCATAGCCAAGCAACTTGAGATACAGTAGACGCCAAGAAGCGGATACAAATGCAGCGCTTGGCTAAGCTAAAAGAATAATGTGATGGTGTGTGTGTATGCGAGGTGACCCATTCTTTTTCTTACCCCCCGGAAAGGGCGCTAACGGCCCCGTGGAGCTTGTCGTCGTCGAACTTCAAGTTGGTGCGGAGGAAGGCCTCGATGGCATCGGGGGTGGCGCGGTCCTGTTTGTTGATTGTCATTTGTAATTGTGTTGGGAGGAAGAGATCGAGATGACAATGCATTGAGAAAATAAGAGTAGGAAGGAAAAGGCAACGGCAATGTACAAATACGGGGCATTGTGACTGACCTAGCTAGGAGGGGAACAGATCAGAGTATCCTGCGAAACGTAATATGCAAAGCAATCCCCAACCCAAGAAACAAAGAACGCTTCGATTGATGCCCTTCCAACTTCATGATTTTTTTTTGTCTTCTTCTTCTCTTTTAGTTACCTTGAGCATGGGATCGTTGAGGAGCATGTCCAGCACTGGCGTCGTAATCCCCTCCTCGTCGTCGAAGTGCGACTCCACGAACACCGACACCAGCTCCTGCGGTGACGACGTGCAGCACAGGTAGCGTAACAGATGTATATAATGGTGCGAAAAGTGAAGGCCGAAATCATGAAACTGTGCGTCACCTAGGCTATAAGGTCTTCGTACTATCAATATTCAGTGACGCCAAATTTTCTGGAACAACAAGGCTACAGGCAGATATGGCGCGCGTTACTACCGCTTTGTTGCTTTATTGTTTTCTTGTCATTACCTGCGGCATGCCTTCGATCTTGCCCGACGCAATGTTCCGCAACAGAGTGGTTTTGCCTGCCCCGTTGTGCCCCAGCAGGCCGTACTTCTTGCCGCGGTGCAGGAACAAGTTGGTGTTGTGCAACAAAACCTGAAGACGAATAGAATAAGAGACGGAGAGCGAGGTTGAGAGAGAGAGCGAGAAAGTGGGATATAGGAAGAGGTGGTAAAAGCAAGCATGCATGCGTAGGCGCCACTCTGAAGAGTAAGCAAACCGATAATGGAGAATGAATGCAAGGAGTTCAAGCAACAGAAAGCTCGAACATGCGAATTGGCAGGAGCTTGCGCAAGCTTGAGCGTACTAGCCCACATAACAGCCAAACATTCAGCTTCTTGGTAGCTGCTTCATTACCTTGCCGCCATAAGCGAGGGAAAAGTAAATGTTGCAGACTTCAGGGCCCATGTCTTCTTCCACCTCCAGGCCTAGCTTGGTCATGCGCGCGAGCTCTGACTGTTGAGGGGAAAGAGACGGGAAAGAAATAGAAGTGGTGAGAAAACGAAATGGCCACAACTATAGAAGCAAGGGGCGCGAAAGTTGCAGAAGTCGGGAAGTTAAGAGGATGCAAGACAAAGAGAAAAAAACACAAGAAGGTTCAGACGGTAGTCTCGTCGTGAACATTGAAGCAGGAACGACAAGGAATATTCTAGCGGATCTGCTACTAGTCTAGTACCTTCTTTTGAGTGCGGCTACGAAACAGTTCGCACGCCGCTGCGGCTTCCTTGGGCGCTAAGAAGCACGACAAATACGGCTCCACGCAAGGGGTCCAGGCCACGCCGCTGAAGTCGTTGTCGACGAAGAGGGTCGAGCACAAATTGGCCACGTACTCAATCATTTGGCCGTGTGCGCTCACTTCGTCGGGGTTGGGCGAAACCTCTTTGAGGACCTACCGACGGAGACCATGGAGATGGTTTCGAAAAATTGAACGAGACAAAGAATAGAACGATATGATTAAAAGAACGCACGAAAAAAAGGCTAGAATCATCTGTCAATCCTACCTAGCATTCGTGCAACCAAATTCAAGGGTATCGTCCTTCGACTAGATGCAGGCAATGCCCCACTTATTTTGAAAAAATGTTGCTCAGCTTCGCACTTCTCACCTCAGTAAGCTCATCAAGAAGCTTTTGCTCCACTTCAGCAACTTGGCGCAGCGACAGAGTTTCCAGGCTGTTATGGCTGCCCTTGCTCAGGCCCATACCGGAGCCACTCGAGCTCACTGTGCTTCCCGTTCGCTTCATTTTTTTGGCAGTTCAAAGGAGTAGAGTGCGTGCGTTCAGCGATGAGCAACGACGAAGAGGCGAGCAAAAAACGTCATCGCATGTCATCGCAGGTTTTTTTTCCGGAGTTGGGAAAAATCGAAGTGCCGAAGAAAACCTCCAAGAATCATGCATGAACCTTGCATGAACCGAATAATTTTCAGATTTCGAAACACTTTTTTCTCCTTTTCCCATCACGTTGAATTGAAGTGTCAGATGGTGTCACGTGTCACAGGGTGGAAGACTTTTCTCCAGATCTCTCCAGTCGCCCAGTGAAAATCTGCTGTGGAGTCAGTTGCGACATCCACCATGGATAACCAGGAGGGCACCATGATGTTTTCTAACCTCGAAGTGAGCAATCCTTCTTCTTCTCAAGTTCATTAGAAGCACACTGTCTGGTTCTGCCCATGCTCTCCTTTCATTTCATGACATATGGGTGTCACCGTGTCAACCGAGTGCATCTTTCTCGATTCAAATCTATCGCCAGATACTCGCCATGAGCTGGTACTTGTCGCGGCAAGCATTTCCCGACTTTCAGTCGCCTCTGCTCTCTTCTCGATTTTTTTCAAATCTTTTTATGTGAAACTCTCATCTTCGTGTGAAGAGTTGACTTCTTGGATTTGTTGATGATATCCATGTCATGCATTTGTGGCTTGCTTGGATATCTCCGGCTTTTCAACCGCTTATCCCGCTGACGTCTCTCACCGCCTTCCGCTGGCTGTTGTTCACTATTCTCTCCTCTTATCTCTTTTGCTTTTTAAAAATTTTCTGGCAGTTCGCGGACTACCTCATTTTGGCGGCAGGCGTTGGCGGCATCATGTTTTCGTACTACCAGTACGTGCTCATTGCCCGCACCACCATCAAGCCCCAGCCCACTACGGAGTCCTCGAGCCTCCGGATGCTCGACCCGCGCATCACCGAAAACTTGTTCGACGTATACACCGCCATTTCTGAGGGCGCTGAAACCTTCCTCAACTCCGAGTACAAGATTTGCGGCGCGTTTGTGGTGTGCTTTGCCGCGCTCCTCTTTGCGCTCATCGCCACGGCCTCGTCCGTTGCGGTACGCGTGAACAGCACACTGTACCTCTGTTCGCTATGCACCTGCAGGGTTTCTAGACGTGTGTACCTTTCCTTTTCTTTTTACTTTCAATTTGGGAGTTTGGTGCCGTGTTGATTTGAAAGATACACGTTCAAAAAGCCTCGGATTTGTTTCACGCATCTTTGGCTTCCCATGCCACTGCTGACATCTATCCCTGCCTCTTCTTACTTCTTAACTTTGTGTTCATTTGCCTGTTATTGTTTCTGCTTTGTTCCTATATCTTCTTCTTCTTGTCCTTCGCGGTGGTGGCGCACAACAGGACGGCATCCTCACCACTGTGGCCTTTGTCACCGGCGCTGCCACCTCGATGATTGCCGGCTACG
>Ga0307930_1003783_pt1 | contig 10891 bp, 15 predicted proteins | sample OrgLakmetageno46_FD_203161 | JGI IMG/M metagenome (GOLD analysis project Ga0307930, IMG submission 203161) | Saline water microbial communities from Organic Lake, Antarctica - #46 | ecosystem: Environmental > Aquatic > Non-marine Saline and Alkaline > Saline | place: Antarctica: Organic Lake... | reverse complement strand
ACCCGCTCTTCCATCACTTGGAAGTGCAAATAGGCACCGTGCAACTCGGAGCGAGGCACTTGCACCACCAAGGTCGTGGGCTGGTAGTCGATACAAGAAAGAGAATGAGCAAAAAAAAGGCCAGTGAGTTAAACGGACCAAGGAAAAAAAGAAGAGAAACATACATCCTCAATTTCTTCATGGCGTCCCCATATCTCACAAGACGTGTAGGCAATTTCGCTCGTGGGATTCGTTCATCTCTATTTTCTTTATAATCTAATTTACCCTCAACTCCTTACTTGAGGCACTTTCTCTGCGCCAGTATGCCCAGAATGCCGCCCGTCATTCGCCGTCCACTTGCTTTGACCCTCTCCTCCTGCACGGCCAGCGTAAGTGACCACCTGCGCACTCACGTCACTCGCAAATTCCACGCCTACCGAAGCATGCGAGGCTTGGTAGGCAGTTTCGGGGTCCTTATGAGGGCACTTGTGCAGGTGGGCGTTGGTCCCATACAGGGGGGATTGGGCCTCGTACTCGGTATTGGTGCGGCCCACGGTGCGGGCGTGGAGGCGGCTGCAAGGATGTGCGAGAAAACGTGAAGCGAGAGGACGAGGGTAGAAGTGGTGAAAAGGTGCAGTAAGAAGAGCAGGCACGAGTAAGAGGGCTTTTTTCGGAGAAATGAAAAAATGATCGAATAAAGTTATAATTGAGACGAACCTGGCAGGTGAATCGTAGAGCACTTCGACAAAAGTCGACGGACAATCGACTACCGCAGCCTTGTGCTCACCTGCTCTTCCTGCTTCAAGAGAAAGAAATTATGATCACAGCACAGCACAGAAATAGGTATGACGACAAAAACTCTTCAATAAAATGTAGAGCAGAACTATGCAAATGCTTTTAATGAACATTGCCGCCATGCGAAAATACGAACTCACCTTCTTCCGCTGGCACTGTAAACGCTCCGCCAGGCAGCACTGGCAAATTGCGGCACCTCGCAATCGTGACGCGAAGGGACACAAGGCCGCCGTTGGCCTTAGCGAGGGAGAGAAAAGCAACGAAAGGTTGAAGCACCAGTGAGGGTGTTGTGGTATGCCTACACAAGTAATTGGCAACCATACGACAGATCAGCAGAGAGAGTAGTAGTCGAAGCACCTTATTACTCTGTGGCTGCCCCATCGTCACAATTCCTTGCGCCATTGCTTCTAATCCTTTCCGAGCCTCCCAAGCATTCGCACACTGTTCCAAGCTCTTGACCACGGGCTCCAAAAGCAAAGAGGGGAGCTTGAAGCAGGGGCCCACCTATGGTGATTGTGATTGAAGGAAGTTGGAGGAAGTATATCAGAGCGTCATGAGCAAGCATCAACTCAGGAGACTGAGACAAGGGAACTTGTAAGCACAAACAAATCACTCGATCACTAAGCCCTATCTGTTGCACAATCAAATACCTCAATCGTCGACTCCGTTGCTAGCAGCAATTTTGGTCGAGGCACGCGCGCTCCTAGACTGAGGTCGGTCTTGCCGTCTAAGCTCACGTTCACAAAGCTCGGGCTGTGGGGCAAGGACAGGTCCCCCGGTTGGGGGTGTTTCGCATACACGTACGCATGGTGGAAAGGGTTTTGGGGATTGGGGGCCGCAGCTAGGCCTCCGAGGTAGGAGCGAGCAACGGAGAAAGGGTCTTTCGGCAGGCGCCACACCGCCACACAGGCACCGCTTTTGCCGCCGTCGCCGTGTTTGCCACCGCCGGCTTCCTTGGTGAGGGCCAGGCCCTGGGATTTGAGGGAAGTGGGAGAAAATAAGCGTGAGAAGAACAGAAGGCAAGACAAAGCAACTCATGCATGATAATGGACAATACTGGTCATAAGCCTTTTCATGGCACTACTTATAACGGGCGAATTATGTGTGCATTCAAGCTGACTCCTCCTCCCTCTCACCAGCACGCTCGGCGAGCCTTCCCCTGCTACCAGAGCCCAGTGTGCGACCCGGCACCACCCGACGCAGCCCGACGGCAAACCCGACGGAACCGGACCGCTGCAATCCCCACCGCCGCCGTTGTTACTGCCTGGTGCCGCTCCTCCTGACGAAGGTGCCGGCTTTAACGAGGACGACCCTCCCTGCCCGTCCTTGTCCTTGGGTGGTGCGCCCGAGCACACCGCGATGTAGTAGGCCGTGTCAGCCGAGGAGCCGCGCCCCAGCTCCGGCAAGAAACAGGGGGCAGCCCAGAGTGTGAAGCGAGCTCCACTGCCGCCGCCACTGCTGCTGCTGCTTCCTCCTGTTGGCCTCGCGATTTGACGAGGAGAACGCCACACTTCTACGTAAGAGCTCACACCGCTAGCATTGCCCGACGAGTCTTCCTCAGGCACCGCGCTTAAGGAACCCTCTCTGTTTGCTCCAGCACTCCTCTGGGCTAGGACAGAGACCCAAAACTCAGGGGGCTTGTCCGACTTGAACCACCTGATAAATACCCCCCCCCAGGAAATTCAGGCACGACGAAGAAATTTAGCGCCATTCAGAAGCGCAATTGATGACACATTGGCTCACAAAGCTAACTTGGCCGATTTTTTTTTTCATGGAGAGCACCAATTGCTAGATGAAATGATGGTGTGTAAGCAACTTATAATACAGGCAGTACGGCAGAAAAAAGTGGAGGTAAAATGTCATAATAGCAGAAGAAAAAAAATAGCGAAAGAGCTCACCCAGCCTGCTTTATGTTGACACTTTCAGGCAGCACAAGTCCAAACGCAAGGACTGCGCTACGCGTCTGTAAAATCACGAGTCGGCCAAGATAACAAAGGGTGAGCAGATTGTGTATGAAGCATTGTCATGGCGCGGTAAAAGAAAAATACTATAACGCTGCTATTGCAATCGATCGAAGCAGAAATAAGCCCCTTTTGACAGGAAAGCATACCTTGTCATAATCTGTCATATCAACGTCGATTTCGTTCACTGCAGTGCCCTACTTGTTGCTCGTTTGAAGCCGTCGAGCTTCACGCGAGATTAGTTTCTTCGCGCTCTATGCTCCTCGAGGAAATGCAAGAAAATGGAAAGCAACGAAGTCAAAACGCAAAAATTTAGATTCTTGTCCGTTGAATTTGTCACGATCTCTAATATCCGCCAATCAGCAGGCGACTTTGAGTTTAGTCGTTTGTTTCTTTCTTTTTCGCGCTAAATTTGTTCGAGACTGCATTCTCGCCGCCTTCGCTGTCTCTCCAAGTCAAGAGCACCTCTCCTTCACTCAGGGCCAGAGTTATAGGAGCAAGGAAGCGTAGAAGTTGAAGCTAGCTCCGGGTTCACTCAGAGTGGCGAAAAGTTGCGACTTCGAGTCCTTTGAGCCTTGGTATTCAGTGAGGTTAAGTGAAGTTCCGCGGAATTACGATGTCGTCAGCACTCACATCTGTAACACCGCAAAAGACGCCGCAGCGCGATGTGGACGCAGTCATTAGCGCACGAAAAGCGCAACTTCTCTCGGCGAAAGCTCGTAATGATCAGCTCTACAGCACCCTCTCTGTACGGGCTCAGCAGCGCTCTCACCAAAAGACACCCCTGTCAGCAACCAAGTTTCATCCCTCCTCGGAGAACGCGGAAAATCGTCCGTCGTCTCCGCAGAGCCCAATGAAGAAGACGGACGCGAACTCGCCATGGAAGAACCACCTTGCGATGCTGAAGCGCGCCAAGGAAGAGGCCGGCGAAGCGAAGCAATCCGAAACAGTGGCGCTGGTCGCTGCGCAAGAAGTGAACGAGCGCCTCATGGGCGAAGTGAACCAAAAACTACAAGCCGTGCACGAGGGCACGGTCACCCTTCAAGAAGACGTCAAAAGCGAGTTGGAGCGCACCAAGTCAAGCCTCGAGGAGCAGCTGGCGCAGCGGCTAGCGCTCAGCAAGGCCGAAGTAAGCTCCGAGCTGATGCAGTCCCTGGAGCAACAGGCAGCGGCCTCCGAGCGCAAGATGGCTGAGCTCCGAGCACGCATGGACCACGAAGCTACGGTGGCGGCGGAAGCATTACAGCCACTCGCTGCAGGTCTAGAGTCGTTGCGGCAGCACGTGGACCAAAGCGTGATGGCGAGCGCTGAAGAGAGCCAAGCGGCGCTGGACCGTGCTGTGGAAGATGTGGAAGCACGATTCGACGACAAGGTGGTCGGCCATTTGGAGCGCACTTGCGAAGCCCTGAAAGACTCTTTCCTTGAGCAGTTTGCGGTGGCGTCGGCGGCCTCGTCGGTGCGTGCGGATGCGACGGATCAGCTGGTAGCGCAGGTGGCGGCGGACCAGGAGGCCGACAAGCACAAGGTGGCGAACTTGATGGCCCTAGCCCACGAGACCAAGGCCGAAATGACGGCGTTCAAAGACGAACAAACTGCGAAACTGCACGAGGTGCTGGTGGCGAGCTCCAAGATGCGCAACGACATGGACGGAGCTGTGGCGTCCGCTTCTAAGCCCGCTCCTGCGGCCCAGCGCTTTGGCGTGGCCGTGGCGGTGTGGGTGGCGTTTCTCGCGCTGGTCTACGCCTTCGTCTTTCGCGGCACCCCACCCGACACCGACCGCATTGTGTTTTAAACTTGGGTAAGGCGTGAAAGGTTGTGGTGGCGCTTGGGCAGTCAACTAGCACGAGCAGCAGCAACACACAGCTGGCTTTTTGGATTTCTACAATTCGAAAATGCCCTGGCATCGGAATTGGGACCACGATATAAGTTTACCTCCCATTCCCTCCTGTTGCCATGCACATAACTGGCCATATTTTAGAACGCGGTCAATTCTGGCTTTAAGTGCCGTTTTCGTAATTCCTGATTGAATTGCGGTGGAGTAATAGAGTTGGCGATATGTTATTTTTCTTGGGACCTGGATATCAGGATGTGGAAGGGAAAGGGACGGGAAGAAAAACTCGCAGAAGGCAGAAAGATGAAAGATGATCATTAAATCTATAATCTATACTTCATCTCGGCTAGGCCTTGTACCTCTAATTCACTCGAATCTATTGTCCCTCTTCTTCTTTTTCTTTCTTTATCGCATTTTATTTGTTATTCCTAGCAATTTAGCAGCAGCAGAAGCAGAGGGAAAGTTGGTAGTGCTTCGGAAGTTTGGAAGTTGGAAGTGAGAGACCAGAGGTCTTCGTTATGCAAATTATGCAAATAGATTAGATAGAGCCACGAAGACACGCCGAGAGATGTGCGGAAGGGAATTGGCATTGAAATAGGCGAAAAATCATTCGCGTTTGCTGGATATGGCGTTTGCGTGTACTTGCATCGCCCGTCGTATTTGTGTGTAAGTGCAACGCCCATACTACGCAGGTCTCATCGCCTCATCAGCGCCGCCCACCGATGAGGTGTGACGGGCGATGCGAGGACAAGGGCAAGCCACTGGTGACGTCGTCCACCGTGCTGTCGCCGTGGTAGAAGGAGCTCCTAAAGTTCACCGGCTCCGATGTCACCCCAGGGGGGGCGCTGTTAGGTTCGAGGTCGCTGTTGAAGGAGACGGCACCGGGCGAGGTAGGCGACGATGCTTGTGGTTGCTCGGCCGGTGGCAGGGTGTTCTTCAATTGGTCGAGCGCAGGGCCTGCAGAGGCCCCGCCCCATTTGCTGTGCGATTCGCGCCGCCCCACGGTGTAAGGTGCGTCTTCAGCGGACACGACGTTGAAGAGAGGTGGCGGATCATTATTGTTGCTCACGCTGCTGCTTTTTTTGCCGTCGATAGGAGAAGGAGGCACTATCTGTGGTGACGTTTTGTCCGAGGGCAGTACAATGGTGCCGGAAGTCACTGTATATATAATGGAAATCGCATATAATGAAAAAAAAACGATTAAGGAAATCGCACAAACAACACAAAGGGAATCAACCCGAAGCCATAGACTAGGGCTTGAAGAGAAAGGCAATTGAATGAAGAAAAAAAAAACATAGACAATAACCGACTGAATACACGTGAAGGAATAGTGAATATATTAAAACAAGTACACTTCTAGCTCAAACAGAAAATCAACTTTTTAAACGCAATACATTCAAACAAGCCCACACATGCTGCACCTGAGGACGAGGGGTAGCGAAAGGATTGGGCCGCTTTGGCTTTGAGCTTGTCGAGCGAGCGGTACATGCCAGTGGCCTCTGTGGTGTCGGTAGGGGCTAAAGCACGGGCCTTGGGTTGTGGCATGAGACAAAGATAAACAGAGAAAGAGGTGCAAGTGCACATAGAACAGAGAGAAGCAAAGCATTGCTTATGCTGTGACAAAAGTCAATGCCTTAATTCATGGAGGACCCCAACATTTTCCTTTTCAAACAAGAAGGAAGCTACACACATGTGCATATATCTTCGTGTTGTTTCCTTCTTTAATACCTCCACATCCATGGCGCGCACGTTTTCCGATTCTGAGAGCGCTGCCGCCATGCCCCACAGCGCCAAGATGAGCTGCGCGTGCCGGGCTTCTAAATGGGCTCCCCCCTCGCTTCTTGTGGGAGGAGCACCACCGGTCAGCCACTGCCACCATCCTCCACTACTGCCATCGTCTGCGGCAGATGTCATGGCGTCGTCTTTCGAGGCACCGTCAACAGCAGGAGGCGCCCCACCCTGCATCACCACCATCTCTTGCTGCAAGCTTGAAACCGTGACTTTCAGCTCCTTGACTTCCTGTTTCGCTTTCATCAGGGACGAGGATGCGCTGCTGGCCTGCTCCCGCGCGCTGTCTCTTTCTCGGCATGCTTTGGCGAGAGCAGCGGCGAGGGCGTCCTGTGGGGGGGGGGGGTCATGAAATCGCACATAGAAGCAGGCAAATACCACCACAACGTAACATCAAGCAAAGCGGAAATTGAAATGTCGAGCTACTAGTTGATATTGCCTCATCTCCCCCCCTCCCCCCTTGAACCTTCTACGATAGCCCCTCTAAAAGCGATAACCCCCTTCCTCCTTCTTTGTCCACACTACAAAGCCTCACTTTTTCAATCTCGAGAGTACTTGGCGCAGCAACCACTTGAGCAGGCGCAACATTGCTTCGCATGTCGTCCTCCAGGACGTCCTTGCACACCAGCACCTAAAACCATGGGCCATTCGCACATTCCACAGTTATTAAAATGTGTTCAATATAAAACATTAAGGAGATCTTGATGAAAAGTAGAAAAGAAAAAAGATCATCACGATTGAGTGAAATCGGACATAGCAGAGGAGAAGTATGGCGACAGGCAAAGGAGGCGGCGGTTAGCATGTAAAGCCTAGCTCCTATGTACCGAGAGTTCTTGACGCTCGAGAGGATGGCGCCGCAAGCTCTTGCTTTCGCCCTTATCCTTGACCATGACAACCAATCTAAATTTCAATTCACCCATACCAACACCAAATTGTTAATGAATTCAATGACCATTTCGTCTGTCAATTCGATTGAAGTGAAGTACATGCTTCATTCTGACTACTGTACAGCATTCATCTGTTTGAGGTTGGCACGGAGGCCGAAGACTTACTTCGCGACTCTCGTTTTCATCTCATTCATTTGCATCGAGGATATGGCTATCTTTGCATTATTGTTGTCATTAACACGCCGAAGCGCTGCAACCTCAGCCTTCAAGTCCTTGATCACTTCCCCGTCCGACTGCACCATTTTTTCGGCAATTTTCCGAGCCGAAGAGCCGGCACAAATTACGATCGTACAGGGAGAATCGACCCATCTCGTCGGCTAATCATCGGTGTGTTACTTCTTTATGGCAAGCAGTACCACGTAGCAGTTAGTTGAGCAGTTGTTACTCTGCTAAAGCTAGCCAGGCTCGAATAATTACTAGGAAAGTCGTTTGCTTGCTCACTTGCTTGGTTTCCCATGACGACGTTGAAGCTCAATATCGATGCGCCCGGCCTGGGCATGACCTTCACAGAGCTCCGCTTCCAAGATGATATTACTCTAGGCACGCTGAAGAGCAAGCTTGAAATGAAGACCGGGTTTTCTCCGAAGAGCATGGTATGCGTCGAATGAGTGAGACCGAATTAATGAGCCTTCACCTAGCATGTTCGCTAAGTGACTAAGCCAATAGCACATTGTTGAGATATTGAAAGGTTCGCGCTAAATGTTTATCTAGTCCCTGAAGTATGAATCATCGATCATGGTGTAGGTGTTGACACTGAAGGACGGGCCTGACGAAGTGCTCTCTGGGGATGACGTAAGCCTCAAGGACCTCGGCCTCTCCGACTTGAAATGTAACCTTGAACTGAACGATTCCGACTCAGGCTCTATGGGCAACCATCTTTTTGACGAGGTTGGTTTGCTTTACTTTGTGCAGATTGTGTAGTATGCAATTGAAAGGAAGAGTTAGTATACGTGTGTACAATGTAGTCGGCAAATCGGCCCCTCAGGATTATAAATGTAATCATTCTATACCTCAGCAGAAGTTCTGAATTAAGCCAGGTTTGCGCTTCATCATTCTCGTCCATTTTCAATCTTCTATTGTGCATTAGGCGGCCGTGCCCAAGGTCGAAGGAGAAGCTGACGAAGGCTTTCGGGCATTCCGCGCTGAAGCTCGAGCCAAAGTCAATGCCGCGGTGAGTTCTCTTATCAATTATTCTCACCTTCCTATTATTCACGATTATGCCTTATCATGAAGCCTGTATCTAAAATTTGTTAGCAATAATAGTGCCCTCACCTCTTTCCATGCCTCACTTCTTGGACTATAGAACCAGGACGCAAAGACAGCGACAACTGAGAAGCCAGCCGAGGCAGCAGCAGATGCTGAGGATGAACTCTAACCAAGCGGTGTGCTGGTTGAAACAGTACTTCACATGACCCTTTAAATCACCAATTGGCACTTGTAGAAATTCTGTGTCTTTTTTTGCGAACTTTAAGTCCATTGCTCTTTCACTTCAATCACAAGAACACGCTGCGCTGCTTCTCTCTATAAAGCATGTCTCATTGCCCCTTATTTCATTTGGAAAACGTCTGTATAACCAGTTGCTGCTTTAAGGCGCCTATAACCTACTTGGATCAATGCTATTACTTCTTGTATTCATATGATCCATCAATATTTCATAGATCATAACGATAATACATAATACACAATATAATATCATAAATTTTGATGCACAAACACAAAACCAAGACGCACAGCATAACAAAAAATGCCCACTTAGCCATCTTCGTCGCAACGCCTGGGTACGGGAAGAGGCACTTTAACTAAAGCACTTCCCTCTTTTTCTTTTCTCGAGGTGGTATATTTATTTTGTACCTCTTCCTCTTCGGAATCCAACTAGAGAAACTAAAATGCTTAAGCCATTGGCCATAGCCGACAAAAATCCTTGTTCTTGATTGCATTGTAACGACTCTCCCAACAACGAAAGGACCCCATAAGCCCATAAGCCCTTCTTGTTTTCTAGACACTTCAAGAGGTCCACTTGCACTGCCACTGAGTATAGCACCGATGCTTCGTTGTACACATGAAATTAGCTTTGCTTGTCTGGAGACAAAACCAAAAGAAGAACAGTACCATTGCGCATGAGCTTTCAATGCGCTTCATTTTCAGTCCTTGCGCATTTGGCCAGTGTTGCCACCAATACTGCCTAGAGCATCTCGTAAATTGTTCCCTAACAGCGGAGCTAGCGGTGATCGGTTCAATCCGCTCTTGGCCACTGCGCCGGACTGTTATTTGAATGAGGAAAGATGAGGTGAGCAGCAGAAAGAACGACGAACAAGAAATCTTAGATGGATAACAATAGTGCCCATAGCACAACTTCCACCACAATTCATTTTTGTTGGGTACCTTCTCGAGCATGGGGACAAGCATGTCGCCTTTCTTCAATCCATTGAGCCCACCTGCTTGACCTCCGTCGTTCATACCGCCCACCTTAGATTGACACGCACGAAATATAATTGATACTGATACGCAAGAGAAGAAATGCGTTTCAGTGCCTTGTCTCAGGATATGATTTCTAAGAGATAATATGTGACTAACAACTAGCTCTAAGTCTGTGCATGATGGTTGTGACTCACAAATTGGCCTTGGATCCAAACGGAGGGCACTGAGGTGCGCCCCGTGCGTTTCTTGAGTTCAGCTTTGATGCTCGGACCATCCGGATCCTTGTCGATTTGCACCTTCAAAAGCGCAAGTATCAAGAAAAGCGTACTTCATGAGAAGAAAAGGAAGCACTAGCACTCGCCTAGTAACTCTTTGAGGGAGCCATTAATGATCCCTGTGTGCTGCAGCTGTCATTACATACCTCCTTGTATTTGGCTCCGGTGCTGTCTAGCAAAGACTTTGCTTGCTTGCAAAACGGGCAGGTAGCAGTCGTAAACAAAACAACGGGATTCTTCAATTCAGCAGCTACTCGCTTGGCTCCGTCAGCTCCATTGTCCGCCGAAGCGCCTCCACCTTTGTTCCCGAAAAAGTTGAGATGCACAGCCCGCGGGGAGCGCTGCTGAATGACTGTCTGACTCAACCAACTGCTTTGTGCAACAAAGGCGTGGGCTGATTGCGCTAGACTTAGGAGCACGATGAGTTTCTTAGAGACCATGTTTCAATATCCAAGCTAAGACTGAGACGAGTGAATGGAGAAAAGGCCCAAGAGCCGAAGAGCTGGAAAGCAAAGTTCTGCTAGCTAGCTACGGCTACAGACTTTAGCATTACCGGCATTACGTCAGCATTTGTAGCAAAAAAAGGAGCTACTACTCCCACAACAAAACTCCAAATCGTCCACAAGAAATATGTTGACTAACTTTTGGTATCCATTACCAATATTTCCGTTTAGCAAATTGCTGTAACCAGCCAGCCAGCGTAGGCACCGCGTGCTTGCTCTCCTTCGCCCTGCGCCATTCTCTGCCTCCCGCGTTCCCGCAAGCCCGTTGGTAACTTGGATAGGATCGCCTGGCCTAAATGCCTCGAGGTCCGGGGGCTACGGACAGGCCATCGCTGGCGGAGATTTCATCAGCATGCACAGTGGTAGATATGCCTCAAGTAGGAGGCGACAGCAC
>Ga0307930_1003781_pt1 | contig 10894 bp, 13 predicted proteins | sample OrgLakmetageno46_FD_203161 | JGI IMG/M metagenome (GOLD analysis project Ga0307930, IMG submission 203161) | Saline water microbial communities from Organic Lake, Antarctica - #46 | ecosystem: Environmental > Aquatic > Non-marine Saline and Alkaline > Saline | place: Antarctica: Organic Lake... | reverse complement strand
ACTTGCCGCTAAGGCTGTTGTGGTGGTGAGTGGTTGAGGGGGGGGGGTAGCGGAACGGGATGAAGTTGTGAGACTTTGAAGGGATGAATCAGAGCGCGGTATTATTTTTACATCTCTCTGTTTTTCTAAAGGAAATTTAGAGCGTGATTATGCTCCCATTATTTCTTGAAACGATGAATTTTGCTCTCTAAAAGAAATATGCGCGCGTGTCTTTGCCTCAGGTACCTTCGTCTCTGGTTGAGAACTGGCGCAACGGTAAGAAACGCATGATAGGCATTGCGAGCATGACAAAGTAATTGCGCTTTCCTCGATGAAATGAATCCATTTTCCCTTGAGCATTTCATCAAATTCGAACGATTTTTCAAAAAGCCTCTTCTTTTTCTTTTTTTAAACTTTGTTTTACGTGAACAGAATTCTGCAAATGGCTGCGCATGTTCCTTTCTCCACATGCGGCGGCTGCCGACCGAAAAGTGCTCGTGGCAGCAGCAGGGCAATCCGGGCACAAGCGCCCCCTCAAGAGCAAGAAAAAGAAGAAAGCCAACAGCAAGCAGGCACTTGGAGGGTTTGAGGACGAGGATGAGGAAGACGACGCGACAGCAGTGGTTGGGGGAGCAGAGGGCGTCGTGCAAGAATTTGTGGCTGGCCGAGCACCGGTTCGTAAACTTTCTACTTTTTGAGTCTTGGTTCTTCTCTTCTGATGTATTCTTAATTGTTTTTATTTCAGTTCATTTACTAGCGCATCTTGAAGATGAGAGCGAGTTAGCTAATAGCAGTAACAAACGGCCAAGCGTTACATTTACTTGAGCTCTCATACACATTATTGACATGCCAGGTTCTCATCATCAGCTACGAAGGATTTCGAAAGCACGCGGCCCTTCTGAATGGCCCAACTTTTCGTGCGTCATCCAACGGGGTGGGCTTGCTGGTGTGCGACGAGGGCCACCGGCTCAAGGCGGCTTCTGGTAGCTTAACGATGGACGCCTTGCGCCAATGTCCGGCGCCGACTAAGCTTCTGCTCACTGGCACGCCGGTACAAAAAGCCCGTTGTCTCAATTGTAATATTGTACAGTGCGCATGCATGGACATGTATACCTCCGAGTTGGTGATTATTACATGTATTTTGGACAATAGTAGATAACTGTACATAAGTTGATGTGTAGCGTGCATGCAGTAACTTACCCTTCTTTTCTTTTTTTCTGTGTCATATACTAGGTTCAAAACGATTTGACCGAGTTACACTCCATGGTGTCGTTTGTAGCGCCTCAGTTGCTAGGGCCTTTAGGCGCCTTCAAGAAACAGGTGGCTGACCCAATTGCCAAGGTAAGATGAAATGATGAGTGAAAGAAGAGTGATGAAGATCTACTTTGATCCGAACATAAATGTGCTTTCTCTTTATGTGGTCTCATTTCTATCGCTATTATTCGAACTCACTTGCACCTCCTCGGTCGTGTTCCCTGCGTCTTCTTGCTTCTTTCTCGCTATCTCTGCGTGCCCTTCTCACAAGGGGCGAGACCGTGGCGCTACGTCCGCTCAACGAGCATCAGGCCGTGAAGCTACAACTCATTTGAAGCGCCTTTTGAGGCCGGTGCTGCTCCGACGCACCGCTGACGCCCTCGCCAAAGCTCTGCCTCCACGCACTGACATCGTGGTGTTTTGCCGCCTCAGCCCACAGCAACAGGAGCTTTATCGCGAGCTCGCAGCTGCCACTCCACATGGAAGGAATGATCTTGAAGAGGAGGAGGTTGATGAGGAAGACGAGGAAAACGAAAACATCCAAAGAAACGGTCGCAGGAACAACCATAGCAGCATTGCATCCCGCACAGCGACCACGCTGGCTGTAACCTACGCAGACGAGTGTGAACCAGCCACTATGGCAACGCATTCAAACAGTGGCGCTATTTTCGACCCGTTAGTGGCCATTCATGCTATGCGCATGGTCTGCAATCATCCTTCCTTGCTGCCCTCCAATGCAGCGGAGGTTTTAAGACATGGTGGCGATGGAGTTTCTTCGAAGAGTAGTGGCAAGACATCTGGGCCTTCTAGTGGGAGTGCTGCTACTGCAGTTGGTCGAACGATGAACCGATTAGCAGCGGCTTCAGGAGCAGGAGCAAGAGCGGAAGAAGCGCCACTTCTGGACGTGTCAGCGAGTGGGAAACTGCAAGTGCTAGAAGCTTTGCTATTGTCCATTTATAATCCCAAACCTTCCAGCCATTCTGCACCTACTTCTTCGTCTTCGTCTTCCTCCTCGACTGTGCCATCAACCGAGCGCGTAGTGGTGGTGTCAAACTTCACAACCACCTTGGATCTCATTGGTCAACTGGCGGCCAGGCACCAGTGGCCAACGCTTCGAATCGACGGCCAAACGCCGCCTGATCAGCGTCAGGGCTTCGTGGATCGTTTCAACCGCCATCAAGTGAGTTTGAGATGAGGTTGTCTGCTACAGTAGATGGCACGAGCTGTGTACATCTCAATGTCTAGTCCTATGCCCGTCTCTCGCTTTTCCCACTGTCTCTCTTCGGTGTCGTGATCAATTTGTACCTTAATTCATTCCTGTTTGTGCGACTTTCCTGCTATTCCCTCTTGTCTATTGTTATTTTCTGTCTTCGCAGGATCCCACCAAACTTTTCCTGTTGTCCAGCCATGCCGGTGGCGTTGGCCTTAACCTAGTCGGCGGGTCTCGCTTAGTGCTCTTCGACAGCGACTGGAACCCAGCGGTGGACCAACAGGCCATGGGGCGAGTGTGGCGGCAAGGCCAAAAGAAACCTTGTGTCATGTACCGGCTCTTGTCCACCGGCACCCTCGAAGAGAAGATGTACCAACGCCAAGTGGCCAAAGCAGAGCTCAATTGCGCCACGCATGTGTCCTCAGCTGCTGATACAGAAGCTGCTTCCAGCAGCAACAGCAGCAAAACTAATAGCAAAAGCACCACCACCAGTAGCAGTGCTATGCAGAGCTACGACGTGCGTCATTTTGCGAGCGGCGATTTGCGGGACTTGTTTCTTTGCAACTTCAAAGTGCCTCTTTGCGACACCCTCCAAGTAATGCGCGGCCGCTGGGGCGATGGACACAACAATCCTGGTGGCATCAGCAGTGCAAATAGCAGCATCAGTAGCAGCAGTGGCTTACCAGCAGCTCTTGCGGTTGACTCAGCTCTACGGCAAGCAGCAAGTGCGCTCGTAACGGAGAACAAAGCACCAGAAGTAACTGCTGCCGATGAGACTACTGCCATTGCTGATAGCAATGGTAGTGGCGGTAGCCTTTCATTGAAATTGTGGAACGGGGCTATCTCGTATGCGCATCATGTCGTGGAAGCATCAGGTGGGGAGGCTGGTTCTGACGAGGACGAGGAAAGCCTTGTCAACGATGACGCATTTCCCTGTGAAACCAGCCAACATCGCAGTGCACCTTCTAGCGGTCACACGAATGATGGCTTCCTCGGAAGTGACAGCGAGATGGAGTTTGACGAAGGAAATAGTGGCGGCGAGAATGACAGTTCGGACGACAGTGCCTTCGACACTACATTAAAGCTCCCCAGAAGCAAACGACTTCGAAAGAAGCCCGCGTCTCAAAAACACGCACAAGCAGAACGCAATAGCTGCGGAAGCGAGAGTGATGGATGTGATAGCAGCTCCGCGAATAGCAGTAGCGGCGAGGAAGCTCCAAAACAGCGCCAAACGAATTCGTCAACGAGCCCTAAGTTCGCGCTCCAGGACTCGAGCAGCGAAGATGAAAGCGACTCCGGCAATCCCTGAAAGTCACCTGAAGTCATAATCTAATATTACATTTGCCTCTCAGTAAGAAAGGTGCATTACTTATGCTAGATTAGGTTGTCTGTTATGAGTCTCTCGAGCACGTTGCCTCGTTGCCTCGTTGCCTCTTCATCATGAATGTAGTTCACGTATATCATATTAGTGCAGCCGTTTGGACTGTGTTCTCAACAAGAAATTTGCTGATGAATTTCAGGAACACGTGGGATCAGTGCCGGTCTTTCGTTAGTGCAGTTCCGGGAACTTTTAGGGAACCGAAGAATTAGCGAACTTCCCCTTCGGTTCCGGGGTGGTTCACTAACTTTTTGTAGCGGAACTTTTAGTTCCGTTCCGTTCGTTAAGAAATGATTAGCCGAACTCATCGTTCGGTTCCGTTTGTTTAGGGTGGTACTCCTACTCCGAATTAAATTCGGCATTAAAATTCAAATTCACTTGAAATACTGAAAATTTTATTCTTTGAGGTCCCGGTAATTAGAAAAACAATAAGCACAAACCGGCTCCAAATCGTTTTCCGCAATCGTATTAGTGAAATCCTCGGTTTTCAAAACAGCTTCCCGGTTCCATTCTGGGTTCGTTTCTAGTTCGTTAATTCCATGGAACCGAAATTTTCTTTCGCTGCGGGTTCGTTTATTCGGCTGGAAACGAACTTTTCTTTCAGTTCGGTTCGTTAGTGTAGCAAAACCGAACTTTCCTTTCGGTTCCGTTCAATTCCTATTCACTAACGAAAGACCGGCACTGCGTGCGTGGGATGAGAAAAAGCGTTGTTGAGTTTGCCTCGAGAAGTTGGGTGAAGTTGACTGTCGAGGGTGTGTGCCTTTGAACGGCGATCTTTAGCCGCAAAGGCGTGGGAAAACTATCGATGGCTACCAACGAGCTTCCAGACAAGAGAGCCATGAGCCCAGAACCGTTGAGCGAAGAAGACGTGAAGAAAGGGAGAACGTCGTCGGACGAGAGCCCGGACGGCCTCAATGGCCGCAACGGAGACGGCCGGCGTGGCAGCAACAGCACTAGCCTGCCTCCCGCTGGGAGCTCTATTCTCACGCGCGGCGGGAGCGACGGAAGCGTAGGCTCACGAAACGGTTCCTTGGGCCGCGGAATGCGCTCCGTGTCGTTTCACGTCGCAGACGACGGCGAAGGAGACGACGACGAGGTCCTCGGCGACGACGGCGGGTACGCGACTAGACACTGAATTAGACTGGCTACGCACGTACCTCAACGAGTCATACTAATAAGTCCCAGATCTTAAGAGCTTCAGAGCGGCTTTAAATCCTCGTAGCATTCCTTGATACTCGTCTGCTGTGTCGTCATGCTTCGTGCCAAAAAAAACACCAAAATCCCATTGGGATTTCATTTTGGTGCTACGCTTTACATTCCAATTTGTTCTAGGGCTCGCTCTTTCCAGTCTTGAAATTGCCTCCGTTTATCTTAGTGTTTCCTTTTTGTCTATACTTGCAGGAATGGTGGAACTACGCCCTCCTTTTGGGGCGATTCGCCATTTTCGCCCCCGCCCCCGCCAGCTCCATTCTCCGATCCTTTCGCAGCCGCCGAGACGGCGGCCTTCAACGCCGGCGCTGCCACGTCAGCGTTTCCGCCCTCGTTTCCACCGGCAACCAGCACTAAGCCCGAGTTTCGCGACTGGCACGCGCCGGTCTGCTCCAAGTGAGTTGTCGTGCACAATGCGTAGTAGGCGTCCTCTGGAAAGACATTTAATCGTGCACGCATCCACTTCATGCGAGTATTCCGACATCCTGGCCGGCCATAACATTCGAAACAGGACTAATGTTTCTCGTAATGACTTCTCCATTTCCTCCTCTTACTGGGACCATATCTATACTCAGATACGAGCTGAGCAAGATTGTGGGGTCGGGCAGCTATGGTAAAGTTGCGGAAGCATACTCGGTGCGCCCACCTCGCACGCGTGTAGCCATCAAACAGTGCCAAGCGGTTTTTGGCGTCCTGAAGGTGAGGCGGTGGCTAGGTCAAGTGGGTAGTTTGATGGGTATTTAAGTGAGCCTGGTCGACAACGTGGAGATGCTTTGGCGATATAACGAATGAGCGTGAATCACCAGCACTATTGGTTCTTATGTTCTAATTTTTTTGTCGTGCTCTTCTTTCACTGCGCATCGTCGTTGTTGTTGTGGTTGTTTCCCAGGAAGCGAAGCAAATGTACCGCGAAGTGTACATCTTGCGGCAGCTCCGGGGGTCCCCCCACATCATCACTTTGCAGGACGTGATTGCGCCGCTGGAGCCGGGCGGCCGCCCGTTCAAAGACCTGTGCGTTTTTTTTTCTTGGACCTTCAAACTACTCTCTCTTTTGAGTTCATGGCATAATATTTCGCGCATGCTCCAAAATATTAAGTTTTATCGTTTCGGCAGCACGCCAGCATTCGAGTCCGCGCTTACTTGTTACTTTTTTTGAAGAGTCAAGTGAACCTTGCTGTGTCTCGTCAATCGCTTTTCTCATACTGTTTCTATTCTTGGTCTTTATTGAAGGTATTTGGTGTTCGAATGGGCGGATATGGACGTGCACAAGCTGATTCACTCGCCGCAGTTCTTGACGGCACGCCACGTGCAGTCCTTTGCGTACCAGCTCCTGAAAGGCGTAGCCTTCATGCAGTCGGCCAACGTGATTCACCGGGACCTCAAACCGGTTCGTGTTTCTTTCGGTGTGCTGTGCGCGTGCGCTTTAATGCAAAACTGAGAAGATGCATTATGCATCACAATTCCTTGAGCACTGTGCATTTCTTTTTACATGCGACTCTTCCTAGTCCGCAAGTAGGTATGTATTGATTTACTTGGACTGGTGCGCTCCCTGCATATGTGCTACTGTTGGAATGACTGTTCATTTTGTTTTATTTACGTAGGCAAACATTTTGGTGACTACCACCTGCGAGCTTAAAATTTGCGACTTTGGCCTGGCGCGAGTAGTGGAGCCACACAAAATCCTAGCCTCTTCTTGCCAGCCGCAAGCATCTTCACCTGATGAAACGAAGGAGCCCGAACAAGATGGCCTCACAGCCGCGGTGGAAAAGCAGTTGGCAAGTGCAGGCAGCAGCAACAGCACTAGCAGCGGAGATGCAGCCAGCCCTTCGCCGCAAGAAGAAAAGCTCGAGCTGATGCCGAAACCGTCCATGAAGCGCATGCTCACCACCCATGTCGTGACCCGGTGGTACCGCTGCCCGGAGCTCATTTTGCTCGAGGACTACACCTCAGCGGTAAGTTATGATTTTAAAGGTTTCGCTTTGCGCAGGAAATAGAGAGCGTATGCACCATTCTTTCTGTCTTCTGATCTCTTCAGTAGACTCTCGGGCCATCGGATGCTTCCTCACTTCGCATCTTTGAGAAGAGCTCTGTCTCTGCTTCTCGCGTGACTTCACCGTCTCTTCCCCTCCCCCCCCCCCCCTCCATTCTTCCCTTTTCTCCACTCCTTTCTTTCTCGCTTTTTCCGAAGGTCGACATGTGGTCCATCGGCTGCATCATCGCCGAGCTGCTCGACATGCTCGACACCCTCCAGCTCCCCGCGTCGTCCCGGCGGGCCCTCTTTCCCGGCCGCAGCTGCTACCCCCTCAGCAACTCCCCCAAAGCCAACGGAGCTGCCAAGGACCAGGAGCAACTAGCCGTTATTTTCGATGTCCTAGGGTCGCCCTCACCGGCTGACGTTGCGGTATGATAGGCTGACGACATGCCTGTATCTATATGGAATTCGAAGAGCAAAGAATTTGACGTTTCTTTGTTGAGTCTTGTTACCTTTCTTCCATTGCGCTAGAAAACCCACTCTGAATCTGAACTTACGAATGTCCTCATGAGTCATCTATGTTTTTGCTTGCTTGCTTCATTGCTTTCTTGCTTGCTTCATTGCTAAATTGCTGTACTACAGGCGGTGGTGGACCCCAAAGCGCGGGCCATGCTGTCCAAAGAAGGTTTTCGGGCCGCCGTGGAGCCGCTGAGTGCGCGCTACAGGGGGGCCCCGCAGCCTTTCCTGAGCCTCCTGGGCAAACTCCTGCGGTTTGACCCACGGCAACGCATGACCTGCGCCGAAGCCCTCGCCGACCCTCTTTTCGCCGACATCCGGGACGTGGGGGCGGAGCTGAGAGCGGCAGAGCCGATTCGGGGAGACTTCGACGAAGAGCCGCTGCCTCCTCCTTCGTCTGCGGTGCTTCCTGGTGGCGTTGGACATTCGACCGAAGCAGACAGCGGTGCAGCAGGCCTAAGCCCAGCAGGCCCTGCGCCAGGGCTTGGCTTAGGGGAAGCGACGGCAGGGCTGGTGGCGGCGGCGACTTCGGCCGCTTTGGGCTTTGGGTGGGGCAAAGCGGCGGACACCACGAACAGCAGCAGCGGCGGCAGCGGTGGCAGCGGTAATAATGATGGCAGCAAGAGCAGCAACATTGACAGCGGGGTTGATAGACCCGCTACAGAGCGCGGGCTGCGGCAGCTGATTGGCTTAGAAGTGAAAGCGTTCGACGAGGAAAGCAAGCACTAGCAAGCGCAGTGCCACAGTGTGGTATTGGTTTTTGCAAATATAGGGCCCTGAGCCTAGAGCCTGGGAACCCCCCACAACACCCCGAAGTGCTATGCACCATGAGCAGCCAGAACCAGAGGATTTGGTGATTTAAGCGCAACGCCCGTGCTCTATCAGACTACAAGCAATAGAAATAAGAAATAAGACAAATAAACCCACGCCAAAAACCCATACCCCATTACCCCATATCCCAATTCCATATCGGAATCCCTACTTCTGCCGAAAAAAATCCTTTTTTTTTTCTTCCCTATGGCTAATGATCTCAGTTATTTGAGCCAGGCTAGTTAGCATCTTAATTCTAATGCCGCACAAACACTATCCACCCTCGGCCTTTGTGCACCTTCCTACCCGAAGGTCTTTGATCTTAGGGACGCTACGAACTATAACAAGCGCCCATCGAGGAATAGTCTACTAAGAGGAAGCAAGCCTATCGTTCGCTAGGACAATGAAAGCAGAGGCAAAATCGTGTACAATCCCTAAAGAACTTTCTATTCGAACTTGCCGAGGATCTCGAACTCCTTGTAGAGAACCATTTCCTCGTTGTCCACTTTGACTGGAGCGCCTCCATATTCAGGAAGCAAAACTTTGTCGCCAACCTGCACATCGCCATCGTCACGCAAGCACAAGAGATAGAGTAGCTCTTCAGTCATGCGAAGCATTGATGTATACAAGTGCTGTAGCCTAGCCATCCCGCCGGACTTGAAAGGAAGAATAGACATCAAACATGCAAGGGTTCGGCGAAAGACACACCGATACGCTCAAGGGAAAAACTACGCCATCAGCATTCCGCGCCCCTGGTCCAACGGCGACTACAGAGCCCTCCTGTGTCTTCGCCTCGGTCACGGATTCGGGCAAGAATAAGCCACCGGCGGTCTAGAGAACAGAAGGTATGCGGGTGTAACGAGCAATCGCGAACCTTATATTCTACGCGACACTTAGGTCACTACATTGGCCACGCAAGTATGATAGGTCACTTAGATGCTTAGCATCTCTGGCATCGAGCATGTTATTGACGTTGATGTGTTCGTATACGCCTAGGCTACGCAAACCTTCGTGTCCGCGATTACGCGCTTCACCAGCACGCGATCAGCAAGGGGAATCAACTTCTTGATGGCCGACTGAATAGGCACACATGAAAGCATCGTCAACGAAGTTAGACATGATCAGCAATTCGTTTGATAGGTGATGGCAGCTTTAATCGCTGAACCCACCATTTTGTGATGCGACTACTTGAAAATGACGCGTGGCGGTCGAGAAAGAGGATCTCGAAGAAGAGAGAAAAAATAAGAAGAGAGAAAAACCAGATGCGAACTAATAACAATTTTGTTATACAAGTTCAGGTGCCCGCGCAATGCGCGGTATAGGGGCGCTATGAGCTATGAGTTCGCAGCAGCACACGGGAGCACGGGAGGTGTGAGGTGTGTTGTTGGTATCTCGGCGCGCGTCCTTCTCGTGGTGCCCGTGCCCGTGCCCATGCTTGTGCCCGTGGTCCTCCTCGCCCCGTTGGTATGCGACAGCACAAACAGAGCAGAAAACACTTCTCTCCCCATATACGGGTCCGTCCAAAAATATACGTCGGACACGAAGGAACGAACCACGAACGAAATTCCATTTAATAGAAAGGATTAGGGTCGACGTTTCCACCACGGCACCCAGATGGCACACCCCACATCCGACATCCGACATCCGACTCCTCTCCTCGTCTCTCTAAGTCAAATGCTCAGCCAATCAGGGACAAGGCAGCGGGCCAATTATCCGAAGCACGAGTAAATGTTCTCCAGAACGATATCAAAGAGATGCGGAAGGATACTGTACTTGGTGATTTACGGAGCAGTCTAGTCTAATCTAGTCTAAATAATACTCTCCCAATAACAAAGAAAAACAAGTACACAGCAGCCATAATGGCACTAAATGTACTTGTGCTGCTTATGCGCTAGTAAATTTGCTCCAGAAGGCCAATTCAGGCTCCAATTGGCGTCTTTCCTCCGAACGAGTCGGCGGGGCTGAGTGCTCGTTCGTGTGTCACGTTCCAGGTCCACGAGGCATTTTTCTAGGCTATTTTTTGCCCCAGCAGGGCATTGCAGAGTAGTCTAGTCTAGTCTAGTCAAGTCTAGTTATTACTCTCAAAAATAAATAAAGGCTTCGTACGCAGCAGTCACAGAGGCGAATAAGGCGCGCTCTCTTCAATGCAGAAACAGACGCAGAAACGACTTAAGCCCCGTTTCAAAATTATTTCATGAACAGTTTCCACTTTAGAAGGGGGTGGAAGTATCGAACTCGAACTAATACAACCCCAAATGACACAGAAGCCAATGCTGCGGGCAGAAGTATACGCGCGTGCGTTGCGCGCAAGTCAAAATCGTAAAGAGGATAGTGTGTAGAAAGTCCTCTTACGTTTTGACCATTGAGTCGGGAGGCCGAGCGACTCATACGGTCATAGAGCTTTCCTTTCATCTTGAATCAAACGCTGCGCTCGCTACACACAATCGTTTTTATGCTTCCTGCCCTCTACACACTATCCTCTTTACGATTTTGACTTGCGCGCAACGCACGCGCGTACACTTCTGCCCGCAGCACTGGCTTCTGTGTCATTTGGATTTGTATTAGT
>Ga0307930_1003778_pt1 | contig 10901 bp, 6 predicted proteins | sample OrgLakmetageno46_FD_203161 | JGI IMG/M metagenome (GOLD analysis project Ga0307930, IMG submission 203161) | Saline water microbial communities from Organic Lake, Antarctica - #46 | ecosystem: Environmental > Aquatic > Non-marine Saline and Alkaline > Saline | place: Antarctica: Organic Lake... | reverse complement strand
GCTACATCGATGCCGCCGAAGCGATGCTCGTGGCTGACGTCGCAGCCAACAAGGCCATTGGCCGGTTCGGCGCCGATGCGGTGAAGCAGCACCGAGCGGCGAAATCGAATGGAGGAGATGGAGATGCTGCGGCAGCAGGAGCGGGCGAGAAGTGCGTGGTCATGACGATTTGCAACACCGGGTAAGCGAAGCCGCTATGCTGTGTAAGGTTGATTCTCAGTGAAACACAACCCCGTGTCCGTTCAGGCTTTCTTTCACTTTCACCTTCCTCTTCACTATCAAAAGCCATAACGATAGTGATTAGTTGGGTTCTTCTTCTACTGTTGCCACCTTTATCGGAGTTTATCTTTTCTTTTTTTTTGAACCTTACTTTGTTTTTTTTCCTATGTTTGCCTTAACCTCAGGTCTTTGGCCACGGCAGGCTACGGCACGGCCCTCGGCGTCGTGCGCTGCTTGCACAGCGATGGTGCCCTTCAACAAGTGTACGCGTGCGAAACCAGGCCGTACAACCAGGGGGCGCGGCTGACGGCGTTTGAAATCGTTGAAGACCAGCTGCCGGGCACCCTGATCTGCGACTCAATGGCGTCGGCCTGCATGCGCAAGTTCGGCTGCGATGCGGTATATCGCGAATTGAACCAACATATCGAGCCCGATTGGTTCAATTTTATCATGCAGTCGTCATCACGTTTACTTTTTGTTTCGCGTTCGTCATCGCGTGCTTCTTTTCCCTCCGGCGCGTGCCTGACATTCGTACCTGTTATTACTAGTCCACTCACCTATGCACGGTTCCTCTCAACCAACAAATACTCGTGGTTTTGACAGGTGGTGGTGGGCGCAGATCGGGTAGCGGCGAACGGCGACAGCGCCAACAAGATCGGCACCTACCAGCTGGCCATCGCGGCGGCACACCATGGCGCGGCCTTTTTCGTGGCAGCGCCCTCCACCAGCTGCGACTTGCACACCCCAACCGGCGACGCCATCGAAATCGAAGAAAGGCCCGCCCAGGAGCTCCGCTGCACCGCGGGCGTACAAGTGGCGCCTGAAGCAATTCCCGTGTGGAACCCTGCCTTCGACTACGCGCCGGCGTCCCTCATCACGGGAATTATCACGGAATTCGGGGTCTGCTACAAGGACCCTGCCACGAATGCCTTTGACTTGCCGGCTTTTCTCGCGAAGCACTAGTAGAGAACTTCTAAGTATATATGGAGCCCGGCTTCTTAAGGAGCACGAAGGCGATCACCTCAGTTGCACCGGCATAATCCGCACAACAACCAGGGACCGGGTTAAGCTTCTACTTTCATCATTAGGAGTGTACGCAGTGAATCTCCAGCTAAGCGGAGGTCTCTGGTGGACTGGTGTTGCCCAATCACCTACATCCAAATAGAGAGAGAGAGAGAGAGAGAAAAAAAGCAAGCACCCAACACCCAACAACAACTTGAAACTTGACGTGCTTTGTATCATATTAGAGCATTTTGATGAGAGTCAGAAGTCGTTCAGGAAGTCGCGACATCAAGGAGGCCATCATTGCTGACGTGTTGAACTATTCATAGTCCCTGTTCTCAAACCATGTCTCGCGCTCTCACTTTCCTTTGCCTCGTCGGCTCCGCCGCGGCCTTTGCGCCATCAACCGGCCGTGCCTTGCCTAAGTCGTCGCTGGCGGCCGTGGCTCTGCCAAAGCTCCCTTACGAGTACACGGCGCTCGAGCCAACCATTGGCAAGCAAACTCTGGAGATTCACCACGACAAGCACCACGCCAAGTATGTGTCAGTCACCAACGAAATGATCTCCGGCACTGAAATGGAAAACGACGACGTAGTTACCATTTTCAAGAAAGCGAACGAAGCCAAGAACCAGGGCTTGTTCAACAACGCTGCCCAGGTGCAGTGACCGAACACACCTTTTTTTCCTGTCTCGGGGCTTGGGCGCTCGTAATGTGAACCACTGCAGTGGTTGAATTGAGAAGCCCCTCTAGCTAGTGTACATTCGGCTGAGGTGTCAAGCATTTGATTTATCTTTTCTAATGATAGGGATATTAGCTGTTTTGAAGGTAACCTGAGAGTTGTGGTCTCGTGTATGTGCATGCTCTTTTCTTCAGTCGTGGAACCACGCTTTCTACTGGGAGTGCATGAAGGCCGAGGGCGGCGGCGCGCCAACTGGCAAGCTGGCCGACGCGATTGCCAAGGACTTCGGCAGCCTGGACGAGTTCAAGAAGGAGTTCGCGACCGCGGGCAACACCGCCTTTGGCAGCGGCTGGGCGTGGCTGTGCAAGGACTCCACCGGCAAGCTGGTGGTGACCAAAACCATTGGAGCGGGCAACCCCATCGTCGACGGCATGACCCCCATCCTGACCATGGACGGTAAGAACTAGCCGCAATGCACATTGGTTCCTTTGTACTGTTCGAGCTGAACTTGCGCGCGGTTGTCGTTCTTCTTTATAGTTGGCCTTCATTTGATGATCTTTCTAGCACGTTCTTTGCAGCCTCCGGTGTTTCGTTGTGTACTTGCAGGGTAGAAATGCTTCCCGTGCTCTCATAAGACTCATCAATTTTCACATGTTGCTTCGTTCACAGTGTGGGAGCACGCTTACTACCTCGACTACCAAAACATGCGCGCGACTTACGTCACGAACTACTTGGAAAAGCTCGTGAACTGGGACTTCGTGGCGAAGAACTTCGAGTCGGATGCCGTCTGGATGGAGTAAAAGAAAATTCACGGCGCCACCGGGAAGCTGATTAGGTTAAGTGCGCGCTTTCAGCTGGGAAGGTAACGTTACAGGGCCTTGGATATTAGCTCATCTCGCATACACAAGCACGATCCTGTAGTGTATAATTAATACTCCCCAAATCCTGATGGCTGAAGGCAGAAGGTTGGGTGTTTACTAAACACGACGAAGAGACGTTCCCGTAACACTAGCGTAGTACATAGCAACAGGAGAGCACAGTGCACGAAAGGGCGACCACTTCAATGGCTACTCTGAAATATCTCCTGAATGAACTCTTTGAGCTATAATTTTTTTTCTCCACACTCGACACTCCACACTCCACTGCCCTCTGCCGCCTGTTGACCTTCTAACCTCCTAAGTTTCTTCGTCGGGGCCTGAGAACGAATTCACTAGGCCGAGTGCAAGAATTCTCTCTAGGTATTCTACAGCCATCAACCATCAAGATTCAAGTGATTTGGGAACGAGTGAGTCTGCTACACGTAGATTTTTTAAAGGATTATTATACTCCCCAACAATTGCAAAGAAACACCAACAATTAGCCAAGAGCTGCGTATTGGCAAATTCTCCAGAACAAGCCGGACTTTTGCATAATACAATGCCCATCTGTATACCAATTGACCCTGCAGGATCAATTCTCGGAAGGAGGCATCAGCTCCTGACTTATCAAAAGTATAAAAAGTGCTATTTGGACCTGAGTTCCCTGGCTTAGGTGCCGCAATATCTTACATGGCCAGGGCCGCTCAGGTATATACCTACTTGTCAACCAATGGCAGTGAAATGTGCGGATTGCGATAACGACAAGCCGCCGACCTCAAATTCTCGAACTCGAACTAAAAGCTAAATCTGTAGATTACAAATCCGAATGGCACAGAAGCAAATGCTGCGGGCAGAAGTATACGCTCGTGCGTTATTCACATATCATATGCGTTACGGGGAGAACTGAAGACTCTTTGGCCAGTAAGCAACTTTATTCTTTTTTGGAATAACTAAGAGCCCAAAGCACTTCGCAGTAGCTCTGTAGAACCCCCTCCTAGCTCTTTTCTCTATAAATGAAGGCTCTTCTCGTGAGCGAAATTCCCAGGGCAGTGAAGGACCGTTGTTATCACTTCCATGGCCACTCGGGAATGTTTGTCTGATTAGCTCCACTTCTGGCGTGCGCTTTTTAGCCCCCTTTTAAATATCCCTTCTGAGATCTCTAGGTGTTCGATCGAGAAATGTGTAGAAGTAGTAGAAGTGACTACTTCTACAAAATGGAGAACCTTGTAGCGCCTTCGAGTTCGTGCGTCATTGTACCTACCTGGCCTCTAAAACTACGACAACACCTCAGCTACTCTCAGGGCCACTCCGGAGTAAAGGCAGAGGGCTGTCAACACGGAGTAACACAATTGCACAAAGGGGCTTTACTTCGAGATGATAGCACGCATTACACAGAAAGAGCCCTTTAGAGAGCGAACTCAATTAGGTCAGCCACAGCGATCGTATATTTGCCCCAGTTCGCCACGCCGGTGCTTCCTCTGACCTCAGACCCATCTTGGACCTCGTTGCTCGGGAGGTGCCTCGCAAAGACACGGCATCTCAGCCAGATGCTCACACGCAAATGAGGTCACGCAATAGCTCGGGGATGAGCGACTCTTCTTCTGGATTGCCTAGGAGACTTCGCAGTAGCCCCCTTCTCTGCGATCGAGAACTTCTCTCTTGAGAAGCACATCAAGAGCACGAAAGAGTGCTCAAATTCGCACTGCTACCACCACTTCCATGGCCACTCTCAGACATGTTTAGTATCAACCCCTCTCCTTATCTAAGCTGCTTTGCTTCGTTTCTCTGCCCGTTAGGCCGTTAGCCCTTTATTTCCGGCCCATCGGGGATCGTGGCCTGTGCGTCATACTGTGCGCCTGATTAGCTTCTTAGGTTAAGATTGAGCTGCTTTCCTTTTTGTCTCTACCTGTTCGTATTCTAATTCCGGCCCTCGGCCCTTGGGGCCTGTCTCCAAGCTATGAGAAAGCAGCTTTTAGCTGCGTGTTGGATTATCCTTTATCTTAAATGGAATTTCGACCGTGGTTCGTTCGTGGAGGTCGTCGTTTTTTATGTACCTACAGTACTGTAGTACAGTACAGTTCTGTTGTACATGTGCAGTGAACAAATACACGAGGAGGACCACGGGCAAAAGATGGGACACGAACCACGGGCACTACAAAGGAACTCATTCACGGGCATTTCAAGGCCGCGCACTAAGGTGCTAAGAACACGCACCTACTGCTCCGCAGCAAACACATTGTTCCGAAACCGCGCATTGCGCGGGCACCTGAACTTGTTGGTACTAAATTAGCTACCGATAGTATAGTACAAGTACGGTATCAAACTATCACAGCTCGCAGCTCACAGCATCTCTTGATTGCTTGAGCAGTTGCGAGTTGCGAGTTGCGAGTACGGATCATAGACGGATAGCTACATAGCCTAAGCTAAGCCTTGTAATTTTACCTACAGAAGTATATCATGCAACCTAGCTAACAAGTACCTACCACAGATTCCGCACTATTACAACATGAGAAGGTGCTGTCTCACGCCGTTTGAAAGCTACTCACGCCTGGGGCTTGTTTTCGCCACGCTACTAGCCCTAGTGGTGGTACCCTCACATCAGCAATCTGAAATGTGCCGTATAGATCCTACGGAGGCAACGTTTATACTTCATGCAGATCCACCTAGCTTGCGAAATAAATTCGACAGCTCTGCTACAACATACCAAGTGGGGCCGTTTGAACTGTCAGCTCATCACCAAGAAGAGTCCAAGATCGTGGCTGACTTGAGCGCAGCTCTAGCTAGTTATTTTGTGGATGCATGCTCCCAACAATACCGCCAATTTACCGAAAGGCTGGCTGCAGACGGTGCTGTTCAGCATTCCACAGCAATTACTCGCGAGAACGAATCTTGGTTGCGTGCTGGCGGAGGATGCGAGGCTGATTTGATGGCACAGGTTGCGGTATGGACGCGAGCGCACTGTAGCTCGCCTGCGCCTTCACCGAACGAAGCTATGGCCACTTGTGAGCCCCGCCTGCCAGACGAAACTGTGCCTATTATCATGGAGCCAATTACACCAACAGCAGCAACACCAGCAACCTCATCAAACTCGCAGAATAGCACGGCCAAGTCATTTGAGGGAAGCTTGGCAGAACATGTCCTGCATCGATTCATACTTCCGCAGCGGCTGAGGTACGGATGTGCGCCGTGATAGGGAAAAATGACAGTTGTATTGACTTTTTACTTCATTTCTTTGAGCTTTGTTGAGCCCGAAGGTTTAACTCGCTTCCTGGTTAGGATGCTTAAGGTGCGAATGTTTATTTCGGCTAAGACATGACATTGCACTCAACCTACCATTCCAGGTCAGCTTGGAACGTTTACTACGATGACATGGTCACGTATGCTCGAGGGCTGGGTGGCGGAGCACCTTTAAGAATTGTTGAAGTATGAGCGTATTGGATGCGTTTTGTTGCAAGAAAGTGTATGTTATGTGTGAATAAGGCGCGGCCCGCTCTTCTTTCTTAACGCATTTCTTGCTCGTGCGCATGATTCGGATCGTACTCTTTATGCACCATTCTCTTGTTACCGTATTGAATCTTGCTTTGTAGTCTATCGTACTATTGCCGCATCAACGCTTTTGTTCCCTCTCTCTTCATAACAATTCTTGTTCAGGTTGGCACCATGTACGGAGGGCTGGCCAATCGGCTAGCGGAAGAACTCCAGCACGCTACTATATTCGCGGTATGAAATTCACTTTTAATATATCCTGCGTCTTTATTTCACTTGTTCACCACCCATGAACACTCCTATGTACACCTTGAAGTAAGACGAAATGACCAAAATGGTTCTCATTGCCGACGCTCATCCTCATTCCACATCCTGGACGTTTTTCTTTTTTACTTGCTTTGTCTTGCCTCTTGCAGGTAGACCCTCATCTCGGCGGGTATGACGAATTCGACTTGTCTTCGAATGAACTCCAAGAATGGGCACTTCGCACTTCCATGGAGGGCCAAATTGCACTTGACAAACAAGGAGGCGACGACACGACGCAGAGGACCTCCACTGTTGGTTCAGACGCTGCGCAGGCCAATGCATCTTTAGCGTTCAGCAAAGCCTGGGCTACAGCCCTGGCGTCGGAGCAGGTGGCGCGGCATGGGTGCCGCTACCACCATTTGCAAATGCCTTCTGCTGATGCCGCCACTCTCTTTCAGAGGGAGTCGCTCGATATGGTAACGTATGGCAACGAGAGTTTGGAGCAAAGAGACACCATTTCCCAGAATGTAGTTTCGTCTACAAATTCATTTACGACAAGTACATGCTCCTAGGCGCTCTTTTGCTCGGCATTTTTACTCTGACTACCCATTCTCGGCCTCTTCCGCGTCAGTTTCTTACCTCGCAAAGTTTAAAACCCAAACTACCACTCTATTCTTATATTCTCATCTTGCCCCCATCACCTTGTTTTGTTTTTTCTCTCTCTCACTTTTTCTCTCTCATTTTCTCCTCGTATTGGATTATCCTTTCTCTTCCTCCACTACCTCTACCCCCCCCCTCCCCCGCTACGCTCCCTAAACCTACAATGATTCCCTTAAGGTGTTCGTGGACGGGTTGCACACGTATTCTGGGGTTGCCACCGACATTTTGGCGTGGGCGCCCAAGCTCAAGCGCCCGGGCGGCGCCATGGTGTTCAACGACGTGGGCTTCGCGGCGTTCCCGGGGGTCAGCCGCGCTGTGGCCGAGTGGGTCAACACCCACCGCTTGCAGTGGGCCATGGGCCACCGAGGGGTGCCCCCAGGTCAAGGCAATTTGGCCGTGGTGTTCAGGGACTGATATTGGTGTCGGGGAGATACGAAGCGGCTGAGATGCTGAGATGCTTCTCGAAGTTGGCCTGGAGTCGCAGATGCTTGTCCCTCATCCACTAATACCTCTCTCACTCCTTTCACTCCTTTCCCCCTTTTCTCTAAATATTTCGCTCATATCAATGTCTTGAAACAGGCCCAGAAGGGCCGTTGTCAGATGCTTGACAGGCAGAGAGCAGCTCACACTCGAAGAGGGCTTTTATTGGCAATGCGGAATCCGAAATACCTGCCTTGGAATTCTGATTGAGATGCCTACACATCACCTCTATAAACTAGTCATGTAGTACTTCGCCGCCCCTCGAGTTGAAAGTTATAGATGGAATAAGTGTTGCCAGTTCCATGGCGCATGGCGAGATGGCGAGATAACGAGCATCGCACCAAATCGAATAACAAATAACAAATAACTGAAATCCAGCAATTTCGTAGCAAGTCCCTCTCTTTTGGGGGTAAGAAAAATGCAACGGCTCGATTCTATCGAATTACGTTGTCGCATTGTTGGGGGCGTGAGGTCAAAGCACCATGGAGTCCGCGGCGCGGAAGCTCGGCTTCATTGGCTCCTCCGTAGCAGTTTTATCTTTTCTGGGTGGCTTCGTTGGCACCAAGGTTCGATGCTGAGACTGCTTTCATGTTTTCTTAGGGTGGGAACCGCGTTGGAGAGTACCGGTCTCGTAGTCATATTTGGCCCACGCATTTGACCATTCTCGGTGGTGGTTCTTGTTGGTCTCACCTTCATGTCGTTACTCTCAACAGTTCTTGGGAGGTCCTATAGATGGCCCTTACGAGCGCACAGCTGCGTTGCGCACTACGACGACGCAGTTCGCCGCGACGGCAAGCGGTGACTCTGCTTTGGCGGAATTTTGCAGCACCACCACGTCGACCTCGACGGCGTGCTACAACCACGAGACAGGCTCCTACGAGCGCGAGTGGCGCCTGTGGGCGGACGCGCCCTTGACTACCTCCTGGCCCAAGGTTTGTTTCCCATGCTGTAAGCCTGAATAGCCGTAGCGAATCTCCCCTCCCCCTCCCTCTGCTCTTCTCAATATCGTGCAATGATACGGATGGTGTGAGGGTGGTGCGACGTGCATGGCCTCTCTCTGGGTCAGCGCATCTCAAGTTCCGTGCTGGTGATCTAAAAAAATGTTTCTTGGCTTTATGCGTGCTACCGTTCTTTCTTCCTCGCAGGCCTTCAACGAAGACGAAGAAGCCGAGCACGCGCTGCGCTGGGACGGCATTACGCCTCTGCTCGCGGTCGATGCAGCGGCGGCGGCAGTGGAGGAAAAAGCGGAGGAAGCGGCGGAAGCGGCCGCCCTCTCCGAAGCCGCCGCCGCCAAGGAAGCCAAAGCCGCCCTCGAAGAAGCGCAACCGGTGCCCAGCTCGGCGGGGGAAGGTGGCCGACGGGACCGGCGTCGGGACCGGCGCCTGGCGGACGTGACGGGCCGGTTTTCTTCTTCGGAAGAGCGGGCGGCGTCGTGGCTTCCTTTCGAAGAAAAGGCCGCCAGCAGCAGCAGCAGCAGCGGCAGCAGCAGTGCGGTGGAAACCTCTTCGTTTTCCGTGGAAGCCACCAACTCGTATTCGCGCAAGACCAATGGGTACTCCTCGGAGTACCCCTGGCAGGTGATTGCGGAGCCTTACCGCACCACCACCCTCAGCGCCGTGGAGAGCGACACAACTGCCAGTGCGGGCGCCACTTACCGGTGGACCGTGGATGGGCATTTGCACGGGTACGGTGCTTCGGTGGACGTGTCGTTCAGTGAAATTGGGTACCACATCGTCGCGGTGGAGCGCCTTATGCCCATTGCCTCTTCTTCTTCGTCGTCGTCGTCGTCTACTACGACTTCCTTCGTGGCGACTCCTTCCAAAGCTTCTGCTGCCTCTGCCTCGAAAGCCTCTGCCTCGTCTGCCTCGTCGTCGTCATCTTTGTCGGTAAGTGAGTTGGCGGCACACCGCCTGGCTCTGAGCATGGCCGCAGGCAGCGCCAAAGTGGTCGCGAAAGTCATGTGCAAGTACGTGCGGCGGGAAGTGCGCTCCCTGCTTGACGCGGACCGGGAAGCGTGGTTCTCGGCGGTGCAAGTCCTGCAGCACGTACCCACCAGCGCCGGCCAAGAGCTGTACGGGTCCAAGTACTTCTCCAAGGACCACTTCACTCGGTTGCACTTGTATTACGGTGGCGCTTTGGACTGCGACCACTGGCACCAGGGGGCGGGGTTTGTCACCAGCCACGTGGCCTTGACCTTGATGTGGGAGCAAGCTCTGCAGAGCGTAAACCCTTCGATTGCAGCCCCCTACTGGGACTTCACCGTGGAGTCGACCTTTTACGGCTCTTCCGATTGGCACACCAGTTTCATTTTCAGCGACGACTGGTTTGGGGACCCGAGCCCGGACAACGAATTGCACACGGTGGTGGATGGCCGTTGGTCGTTCAACTACGCGCTTAGCGATGCGTCGGAATTCAGCGATTGGGTGAATTCCTATGGCGTGATGCGCGCGCCCTGGAACAACGACCCGACGCCGTTTTTGACACGTGCGGGGAAACTGTACGGCTACGACAATAACATCAAGCCGTCGGGGTGTGCCGAATACTACCGCGCCCTGAAGAAGACCACTTGGATGGCGATGAGCAAGCAACTCAACGCGGCCGCCCACGGGCACATTCACGAGCTCATGGGGGGCGCGTGGGGCCATTATTTCCACACCAAAATCAACGGCACCACCGCCCCCGCGGTGTACACTTTTGCGCACCAGATTCAAGCCTTGAGCAAAATGCTGTGGCGCGAGGGCTACGTCACCTGCCCGGACACCTGTGCCATGGCCGACGCTGCAGCGGACTGCCAGTGCACTTGCAACGCAGAATCGCTGAAGGGGAAAACCTCGATGGAAATCTTGTTTGAAGTGAACATTTTGAGCGCGGCGCAGTTTTTCGACAAGGACTTTCACTCCATCGAGCCGGATTCCTTCCTCGACGAAGACGGCCAACCCAAAGAAACGCTGGACGGAATGACCACCGAGGAGTCCAAGCACGTGTACAACTCCCTCTTGTCGTTCTTGTGCAACCCGGGCCATTTGGGAGACATGTACCAAGCCACGAGCACCAACGACATCACCTTTTGGGTGATTCACAACACCGTGGACCGTTTGTGGCACTACAAGCGCCTGGGGAACTTGGCGAACTACGACGAAACCTGGGACCCGTTCCACACTTGCTACGGGCACAACCCTCGGAACTTGCAGCCGTTCAAAAACTTGTTCGAAGAAACGAGCAGTGCTGACAGCGAAGATTCTTCTGCGGCCGCAGGCAGCAACAGCGCCAC